>Ga0302319_10008189_pt1 | contig 20389 bp, 14 predicted proteins | sample Bog_T0_2_FD_203319 | JGI IMG/M metagenome (GOLD analysis project Ga0302319, IMG submission 203319) | Peat permafrost microbial communities from Stordalen Mire near Abisko, Sweden - Bog_T0_2 | ecosystem: Environmental > Terrestrial > Soil > Wetlands > Peat | place: Sweden: Abisko, Stordalen Mire... | reverse complement strand
AGAATCTCTCCGCCGACTCTTTCCAGTTCATCGGCGATCTCAAACGTTAAAGGAAATACGAAAGCGGTGTCGATACTCTGAAATGGAATGTTCAGCCACGGTCCGTTATAAAACGCAACAAGCTGCGTCTGCGCGGCCTTGGTTTTGAAATTCATGATGATGTGTTCTGCGAGGGCGTTCTTTCTGCGGATTTTGAGCACAGCGAAAAGCTGGCTGAAATGGCTCTTGGTGAATTTGGAATCGACGGTGAGCCGGAGTTGAGTGCGCGTCTCCATGAGAGAAACGACTCTGCGCTTCGGTTGGGCGGTGGCCTTTTTCGCGGCGGGCATGTGGTTTCCTCTTTCAGATATATCTTACAGCATATGTATATTCGTCTGGAAGATCATGCGCTAACCAGCAGTAACCAAAGGAGTTCGCGTGGAGGAACGCCGGGGGGTAGTAGTGGAATCATTGCAGAAGAGGCGCGGGATTCAAGCCGAATACACCAACAAATCGAACCGTGAAGGGGATGGAGAAAACAGAACTGGCTAAAGACCGCGTAGTGCGCCAGAGGAAGCATTAGGCATGGAGGATGCCTGTGTTTCTGCTCAGCTCATTGAGAAGTTCTGAGGAATTCGAGCGGGACCAGGCCGCGCTGAATTGCCGATGTGGCAGCCTGAGTACGGTCCGTCACGCCCAGCTTGCCCAGCAGCCTGTTGATGTGCGTCTTGACCGTGGTCTCTGAAATAACGAGCTCGGCCGCAATCTCCTTGTTGTTCTTACCATGCACGATCTGTTCCAGCACTTCGATTTCACGTAGCGTCAGCTCCTTTGTACCCACGCGCCCGGCTAGCTTTCCGGCAATCGCCGATGGAATGTACGATCTGCCCGCATGAACTGTGCGTATCGTCGCGATCAACTCCTCGGAGGTCATCCCCTTGAGCAGATAGGCGCGCGCGCCGGCTTGCAAGGCGCGATAGATGTCCTCATCGCCGTCGTAGGTGGTGAGCACGATGAAGCGTGCGTTTGGCGTCTCCATGCGGATGCGCTCAATGACCTCGACGCCGCTCAGCCGCGGAAGTCGAAGGTCAATCAGCGTAACGGCTGGCTGGTGCTTGCGGAATTGAGTGATGGCTTCCGCGCCGTCCTCGGCCTCGCCCACAACCTCAAGGCCATCGGCAACATTGAGCAAGGCCACCAGCCCCTGTCGCACCATGTGGTGGTCTTCCACAACCAGCACGCGAATCGATTCTTTTCCCAGTGACCCTGCGGACAAATCGCTCATGGACGTCCTGTCTTGATTCGAATGAGTATGAGTTGCAAAACAGTATCGTGGAAGCAGAAAGAATCTTCGACGGCCAAAGGGTTGAGGCGAGACTCCATCGAAAGTAGGTAATAAAACTCAACACAAGGGATGAGCGACTCCGTACATCCCAAGTTGTAGCCCCTTCTCCATCTACGGATTGTTGCGTCCACGGCCCGCACGGTTGATGCTCATTCACAGTCCAATGAACATACGAACTGTAAGCCTTCTTGCTCTCTTTGTCGCACCCGCGACGATTTATGCGCAGGGCTCGATTTTCAGCCAGTGGCAGGCCCGTGCCTCACAAACCCAGTCCAAACAGCCTGGATGGAGCGTTCCTCTTATCACGCAATATCCTTCATTGATTCAGGTGGCGCGCACAGACTTTGTGAGGCAGATCACCGCCGCCCGCACCACAACCTGGATTTACGACAACAGCAAAGGCCTTAACCTGATTCCTTTTGCCAATACTGAAATCGACTTCAATCTTCCACCCTACATTCAGCACAATGTAGCCACCACGAAAGACGGCGCCGGAGACACTTCCTTCGCGCTCAAGTACCGCCCCTTCGCGGGCAACGAGCAGCATGGCAGCTATGTAGCCAGTATCGCCGCAGTTGCTACGATCCCCACAGGCAGCTACTCGAACGGCAGCACCGACGCCACTATCGCGCCGACCATCGGAGTGGGCAAAGGCATTGGCCATTTCGATGTGCAGTCGTGCGCAAACATCGTCCTACCTACCGGCGACACTTCCAAGCTGGGCCGCCCGGTCACATGGAACGCGGTGTTGCAGTACCACCTGGGCAAGTATGCATGGCCGGAGATCGAACAGAACTCCACTTTCTATCGCGGCGGCAAGAACGACGGCAAGATTCAGACATTCGTGACGCCGGGCTTCATGTTCGGCAAGTTCAAATTCCGTCCTGAAGACAAGACGAGCCGCATCGGTCTGGCCTTTGGCGCTGGTATGCAGATAGCCACCAGCACCTATCACGCCACCAATCACAACCTGGTTTTTACGGCGCGCTATCTGTTCTAGTGCCGCTAGCACGTGGTTCGCAGTTTATCGGGGCCATAGTGTGTCGTTGCTGGCCATGGAGACAGTTGGATGAGAGACCTTGCAAGAATTATGACGATTGCCGCTCCGTTTGCGCTGGTGCTGGTTTGCGGTTTTACAGCCGAACCGGCACAAAGACCCGCAGCAGATATTCTCGTCACTGCCGCGCCAGTCTATGAACCGTTGGCGGCATTGCGCGGAGAAGAGCGCTTTCCAAAGGGCGCGCAATTGCTCGTGATTCATGCGAACAAGCCGGAATCCAAGCCGGAGCCGCTGGTGACGGGCTTTGCTGCTACCGCGGACGCCAACGTTTCCTTCGACGCCAAGACGGTGCTATTCGCTGGTAAGAAGACTGCAGACGACCCATGGCAGGTATGGGAACTAGCCCTTGCAGACCATTCGTTGCGTAAGATTGTCGCGGATGCAAACGACGCCATCCGTCCGCTCTATTTGCCTGGCGGACGCCTAGTCTATGCGCACCGCACTGAAAAGGGCTATCGACTTGAAGCAGCACAATTGGATGGCACCGCAGTCCAGGTACTCAGCTACCTGCCCGCCAGCGCAATACCCGCATATGTGCTGAGGGATGGACGCATTCTCTTTGAAGCCGGCTTTCCCTTAGGCTCCGGAGCGACGCCGGAACTGTTTCTGGTTTACTCGGACGGAAGTGGAGTTGAATCCTACCGCTGCGATCACGGCACGGCTCGCTGGGGGGGAACACAGTTAGCCTCTGGCGATGTGGTGTTCACGCACGGCGCAACATTGGCGAGATTCACTTCGCCTCTGGCGCACGAGTTACCCATTGTTGCGCCGCGCGTGGAGTATGCGGGCGCGATTGAAGAGACGGATTCCGGCGCATGGCTGGTGAGCGTGCGAATCGGCGCTGGAACGCACTACGCATTGAAGCAGTGGAAACCGGGCGCGGCGGCGCTGCAAACATTGCTGGCACAGAGCGGCGACGAGATTGTCGAGCCGGTTCTTGTTGCAGCGCGCACAACTCCCAAGCGACATCCCTCTGGGCTGCACGACTGGAGCTATGCCAATCTGCTTGCCCTCGACACGCGCCTCTCGCGCGAAGGCGATCTTCGCGTTGCGCCTGCATCGGTGCGGCTGGAAATGCAGGACGCTCAAGGCCGCGCCGTCGTCACAGGCACAGCCCCGGTGGAGGCGGATGGTTCCTTCTTTGTGCAAACTCCTGCCGATAAGCCAATTCGCTTTGCGTTGCTTAATGAAAAGGGCGCAGTACTGCGGCAGGAGCACGGATGGTTCTGGCTTCGTCGCGGAGAACAGCGCTACTGCACGGGCTGCCACACGGGGCCGGAACGCTCGTCGGAGAATCGCTTGCCGACCGTGCTGCAACGCACCACAACGCCCATCGATCTTACCGGCGTGAAGGAACCGCGCGATGCGCAACACGGAACGCCAGGAGGCAACTAAATGTACTATCGCTTTCTAGTCCTATTTGGCGTCGCTTCCATGGCGATCGCGCAGACGGCTCTAACGGCTCAAACCGCTCCGCCGATTAAGTCCGCTGCAACACGGCCGGTTTCTGCGCCGAAGGCGCCTTCGGCCGCATCACAGCCGCCGGTGATTCGCTTTGAAGATGCGAGCGATAAGGCTGGCATTAACTTCACGCACAGTTATGGGTCGCGTCAGATGGGTTCATTGCTCGAAGATACTGGCGCAGGATGCGTTTGGTTCGACTACAACAACTCCGGTCTGGAGTCGCTCTATGTGTTGAACGGACGGCCTTTGGACGATTCGATGCATCCGTTTCCGCTGAAGGTGAAGCCGGCGACCCCACCCCACAATCATCTGTATCGCAACAACGGCGACGGAACCTTTACCGACGTGACGGAGAGCGCCGGGCTCGATCCCGATATGTATGGAATGGCCGTGACAGCGGCGGATTTTGACAACGATGGCTTTGTCGATCTGCTGGTGACCGGATACGGCAAAACGATTCTCTATCACAACGACGGTAATGGACATTTTACAGATGTGACGAAGAAGGCCGGCATCAATGTGGACGGCTGGGCGATCAGTTCGACCTGGCTGGATTACGACAAGGACGGTTGCGTCGATCTGTTCGTGGGCCGTTACGTCAAGTTCGATCCAACCTATCGCGCATTTTATGCGCCGACCAATTATCCGGGACCGCTGGATTACGAGGGCGAGACCAACAAGCTCTTCCACAACAACTGCGACGGCACGTTCACGGACGTAACCGACAAGTCGGGCATTGGCGCTTATGTGGGCCGAACGATGGGTGTGACGGCTGCGGATTTCGATAACGATGGGTGGGACGACATTTATGTCTCCAACGACCGCACGGAGAACTTTCTCTTTCACAACAAGCATGATGGAACCTTTGAAGAGATTGGCAGCGATACGAACACGGCCTACGGACAGAATGGCGAGTCCACTTCGTCGATGGGGCCGGTCTTTGCCGATCTCGAAGGCCGAGGATTGCTTGATCTTTGGGTGACTGACGGGCGCTACAACCGGCTGCTGCACAACACGGGAAAGATGAGTTTTGAGGACATTGGCGCATCCAACGGCGTCTCGCAAGCGAATGCGCAATACGCGAGTTGGGGCACGGGCGTATACGACTTCGACAACGACGGCCAGCTCGACATTCTTATTTTTCACGGCGGGCTGATTCACCTGATCCCGGAGGAGCACACGCTGTTTCGCGGGCTGGGCGGCGGCAAGTTTCAAGATGTCTCGCGCGAGGCCGGCCCGGTGCTGAGCGTGCGCACCACGGCACGCGGCGCATGTTTCGCCGATTACGATAACAACGGGAAAGTGGATGCTTTCGTGGTGAATCTGGGATCGAAGGGAACGCTGCTGCACAACGTTTCGACGAATACTGGCCATTGGATCGCGATCAAACTGAAGGGAACCAAGAGCAATCGCGACGGTATTGGCGCAAAGGTGGAAGTCATTGCGGCAGGTAAGCGCCAAACGGCGGAGCGCGTGGCTGGATCGGGCTATATGTCGCAGAACGACGAGCGCCTGCACTTCGGTTTGGGCGCGGCGTCGGTGGTGGAGAAGCTGATCGTTCATTGGCCAAGCGGACGCGAACAGACGCTCGAAAACCTGACCGTGGATCGTGTGCTTACTGTGGAGGAGCCTAAATGAGCCGGCAAGCGCAAAATGGATTTCGCTTTGGCGTATGTGCGGGTTTTGTCGCCTTGGGCGCGGCGTTGCTTTCGGCCGCACTGTGGGCCGGCGGGTATGTTCGCGCAGCCGCGCAGATAGAGACGAGCACGTCGGAAGACTACGCTTCGCCGCTTGAGGTCATGCTTTCGCCGGACGGCGCGCGGCTCTATGTGCTCTGCCAGCAAAGCAACGAGGTGCGCGTACTGAATGCGACCAGCTTCGCGTTGATCAAGAACATTGCAGTGGGCCGTGTACCGCGTGGATTCTCGCTGTCTCCCAAGGGAGACAGGTTGTTTGTGACCAACACCTGGGACGACACGCTCTCGGTAATCGATACAAAGACGCTGGAAGTCATCCATACATGGCCGGTTGGAGCAGAGCCGTCGAGCGTGGTTGAGAATATGTCGGGAAAGCGCCTGTTTGTGGCCAATCGAATCAGCAGCGACATCGCCGTTCTGGATGCCCAAACCGGCGTGGAGGAGAAGCGCCTGCTGGCTGGGCGCGGCGCCAGCTATCTTGCACTCTCGCCAGATGGAAGCCGCATCTATGTGACTCATGTTTACCCGAAGATAATTCCGCGTCAGACCGGATTGGAAAATCGGCTCCCGCCTGAGTCGGAGTTCACGGTGATCGATGCGGGGCGCGCGGTGGTTGTGGATCGCGTTCAACTGCACGGGATTGCAGGCGTCTTTCACGTGGCGCTCTCCGCCGATGGACGGCTGGGCGTTGCGGCCGAATATCACCCCAAGAACCTTGTGCCGCTGGCGCACGTGGAACACGGTGGAGCTTTCACCTATTCGCTCGAACTGTTTGGCGCGGATGTGGGCAAGACGCCTGTCGAAGTTCCGCTGGATGAACTGGAGCGCTATGCCTCGCAGCCTTTCGGCGTCGCTGTAGCGCCGGACAAGTCGAGTATTTACGTCTCCTGCGGCGGTTCGGAGATAGTGACCGTGGTCAACGTGCCGCGCCTACTCCGCTTCATTCACACGCACAATGGTCCCTTCGCGCAGGATCTATCTGCCAGCGCCAATTATGTTGTGACACGCATTCCCGTGGGACTGAATCCGAGGGGCCTTGCACTTTCTCGTGATGGGCGCAGGCTGTTTGTTGCCAACCGTCTGGATGACACCGTAAGCGTAATCGACACGCGCACCAATCGCGTTGCCTCCACCATCACCCTGGCCGGATCAATAACAACCCCGTCGCCACATCTAAGAAAGAGCGATCTCAACATAGCCAGTAGCGTCGCCGATGGAAAGATCACCTGCTCAAAATGCCACGTCGATGGCCGTACGCAAAGTCAATATGCCTCCACTTCTGAGGATTTGCAGAACCTGATTGGCAAGCACAAGAATTTATCGGTTTCCGATCTCGCGACAAATGGATCGAAAACAATCTCGCCTCAGCGCCGTGGCGAACAGATATTTTATACCTCGCGCTACTCATTTCATGGCCAAATCGGTTGTGCCAGTTGCCACATCGATTCCACCTTCGACGGAATCCAATGGAACTTGGAACCTGATGGATTTGGCCGCAACACTGTGGACAATAAATTACTTGAAGACATCACGGACACGGAGCCATATAAGTGGACCGGAACCAACCCTAACATTCCCACCGAATGCGGACCCAGGACTGAAAAATACTTCTGGCGTTCTGAGAACTACGATAATCGAATGCTTACCGATTTGGCCGTCTATGTTCGGAGTCTGGCTCCGCGTCCTAATCGCTGGCGGCAGGCAAACGGCGAGTTGACGCCAGCCCAGGAACGAGGCAAGGCGATCTTCGAGCGCACGGTGGATAAGTTCAAGAAACCGATCCCGGAAAGCAATCGTTGCTCCTATTGCCACAGCGGACCCAAAGGCACGAATCAGAGAATCTTCGACGTGGGGACGCGTAAGTCCAACGACAATACAGGACTGCTGAAGGCGCCAATGCTGACCAACATTGCGCTCACAGCCCCTTACCTGCACGATGGGTCGGCGCGCTCGCTGGAAGAGATATGGACGGTTTACAACCCGGACGACAAACATGGCCGGACCAACGACCTAACCAAGGATGAACTCAACGATCTGATCGAGTACCTCAAGACTCGATAAGGAGGACGTGATGAAAAAGCTCTGTATGATCGCAATGCTATTGGTAGTCAGCGCAGTTGCTTTTGTCTCGCTGGCGCTTGCCGCGCCGCCGAGGATGCCGCTATACCGCTTTGAAAACTTTACTACCGCCAATGGCTTGCCCAACGATCACGTCTTTGCGGTGCTTGTGGATGGAGACCGCATCTGGGCGGGGACCGACAACGGATTGGCGGTCTACGAGAACCATGCCTGGAAGGTGTACACGACCGCCGACGGGTTGGCGCATCGGGCCGTGCTCTCGCTGGCGCTGGACAAGCGCACCGGCGATGTGTGGGCTGGAACAATGGGCGGGCTGAGCCGCATCTCCGGCGGACACATCGACAGCTTCACGCAGTTGAACTCGGGGCTGAGCAACGATGTGGTCTACAGCGTCTCCATCGAAGGCGAGAACGTGTGGATCGCCACGGCCGCTGGCGCTTGCCGGCTGAACCTGCACACGAATCAGTGGTCGCTCTATAACGAGCGCAACACGCCTATGTTCGAGATCTGGTCCTATTCGGTCTCCGCCACGCCGACCAAGGTCTACTACGGAATCTGGGGCAGCGGCGTTCTGGAGTACGACCAGAAGACCGGGAAGTGGGACAGGTACGACGATCCCGACGGAGAGACAGAGACGGTGCTATTCAAGGATCAGGGCCTGATCCACGAGATCGTCACATCGGTCAGCTATATCGAGAAGGACAATGTTTTATGGGCGGCCACATATTTTGGCGACAGTCACTATGACGGACGCTACTGGCACAACTTTCTCGTCAAGGACAGCGGGCTGCCCTCTAACTTTACCAATCAGGTCAAAGGCGTGGACGGCACGCGTGCATGGTTCTGCACCGACAAGGGACTTGCTTATTACGACGGCGTGAACTGGGCCGTCTATCGCCCTTCGCTCACCGACGGCAAGCCGGAGATGACGGTGCGCGATGCAAAGGGCATCGTGACGCCCGTCGCCGTCACCACCGCGCCGGCGCATAACTACATGCTTGGCATCGACTTTCAAGGGAATGATATCTGGGTTGCCACGGCGCAAGGATTGAGTCACGGGATTCGTCAACCGTAAGGGCACAGAATCGCGATAACGGCATGGGCTCGGGTTTTCGAAGTTAATGGACGTTCTGGATGGATAAACAGGCTGAAGTCAACAAGGAGTTGTTGCGATGCGCAAGGGATGGTTGTTGGTTATGTCAGGCATCTTGGCTACTGGTGCAGCGGTTCGTTGCGGTGCCCAGGATGCGGCCATGAATATGGACACGAACACAGGAAAGAAAGTGTGCGAGTGTGGCGCGCATCCGCCAGGCCCTCCGCGTGATCGCGAAGTTGTGCCCTATGCAGGAGAGCCGGCCGACATGCGACCCTATGCCAAGTTTACGGCGCCCTACGACACCAACTACACGCGTCCCAACATCTATATGGGCGCAGCAAGAAATATCCCCGAGCCCAAGGATCTGACCGAGGTGCGCATTGGCTTCTTCGGGCCAATCGAGAACAATTCGGAATCGGTTCTTGGATTGCGAATGCTGCATGGCGCGCAGTTGGCGGTGGAAGAGGCCAATGCCCGCGGCGGTTACGGGGGCAAGCCCTTCAAGCTGATGCTACATAACGACTACAACAACTGGCAGGCGAAGGCGGTCTATGGCGATGTCCGGCCCACCGACGCGGCCATCTGGGGCTCGGCCTCGGATGAAGCGGTGAAGATGGCCTACGACGAACAGGTCTGGGCGATATTCGGCTCGATCAGCTCCGAGTCAACGCACATTGCGCTGCGCGTGGCCCTGCGCGCGGAGCTTCCGGTCGTCAGCTCGGCCAACAGCGATCCCACCGTTCCCGAGACTACCATTCCGTGGTACCTCGGGACCATGCAGGATGACCGGCAACAGTATCTGACGCTGGCTCGGCACATCTATACCGAGCTTGGCTTGAAGCGCGTGGCGGTTCTCAGGGCGAGCAGTCGATACGGCCGCTTTGGACTTGGCAAGTTTTTCGATGTCTCGCGCCGTCTGGGCCATCCGGTGGTGATGGAGCAGATCTTCCAGCCCGGCGACACGGATTACGCCAAGCAACTGAGGGTGATCCGCAGCTCGCGCCCGGACGCCGTTTTCATCGTCGGAGACGAGTTGGAGGCGGCGGCGATTCTAAAGCAGATGCGGGCGGCAGGGATGAAGCAGCGCGCCTTTGGCGCATTTCGCACCTTGGGCGACACGCTGTTGAAAGAGGCTGGCGATGCCGCCGAAGGCTTCGAGGCCGTCTATCCCTACGATCCCACCCGCAACGACCAGCGCTGGCTGGACTTCAACCGCCGATTCGAGAACCGGTTCCACGAAAAGCCGGAGCAGTTTGCCTCGATGGCCTATGACACGATGAATTTGCTGCTGGATTCGATCTGCAAGGCCGGCCTGAATCGCGCCCGCATTCACGATGCGCTGGCCGATATCGAGGAATACGATGGCGTAACCGGGCACATGGTCTTCGATCCCAACCAGAAGAACACGGCGCCGTTGTACCTGGGCACGGTACACAATGGCGCGATCACTTACAAGGTTGCCACGATGGAAGCGCCTGCGGCGCGGCCAGTGTCTTCCGCTTCGCCGCAACCATCTTCCGCCGCATCACAGACGCCGCAGGCGCCCTATGCACGGGTGGGTGAGGATGGCGTTGACTACGCGGGGCCGCATCAAAAGGATCTTCCGGCAGGGCCGGTAAGTATCGTGCTGTTCGGGCCGAAGGCGGCTGTGGTAGCCGCTTCGCCGGAGATGCAGGCGGAGCTCGCGTCGAGCGCAATCAAGGGACATGAGTTCAAGCTGCTACCGGTAGAGAGCGATCAGAACTGGGGTGCGGCATCTACAGAACTGGTTCAGGCCTTGATGGACGGCCACGTGCTGGCAATACTCGCTCTCGATAGAGACTCAAGCCACCTGGCAGAGCAACTTGCTCTGAAGAGCTTTGTGCCGGTGGTGGCGCTGGCCGCCGACAAAACACTAACTTCAATAAACATTCCTTGGATATTCCGGTTGCAGCCGGATACTACTCCAGCCACTGCGCTGCGGATGCTCGTGGCAGCAGAATGCCGCAGCGGCGCAAATTCGGAGCGGCTCAGGAATGTACTGGCTTCGGAAGAAGGCATCTCCGGCGTTGCGTTTCTGCCCACGGGCGAGCCGCGCAAACCTTAACGCTCACTCCCCGCAACAGATCGCAGCCGGAGCAGCACGACAGACATGGCTTTTTCGATTGAATTAAAGTTGATAATCGGCTCAGCGGGAGAGAACCTTCAAAGCAAGAATGGCGGGGGTTCCCTCAATGGATAGTGCTCTTCCCGATGCCCGGCTTTCATTCCGCGCCTATATCATCCGCCTTCATGGGCCTGAGAACGACCCTACGGTGAGAGTGCTGTTAGTCGAGACCTCAAAAGCACAATCTATTTATGAGGGGTTCGGATCGTTGTCGCAATGCGAGCGATGGATCGTTCAACTCACAGGTTGGATTATCCCCAGAGAAGTGTTGTCTATTCTTCGCAAACGCCTGAGACAGAGACGAATGTCTACCATAAAAGGCGTGCGGGTCTCTCGACGCGAAATCGAATCTATCGGATTGCAGCGTTTAGACCGATAGTTAAGAGATGCCTGGTCCTTCTCAGATTGTCCTTTGGCTCCTATCCGTCTCTGCTCTAAATTTCAGCGTTGCACCAGCGCAGCCGCAACTTCGGTGACCCCGGAATATCCATGTTCAACGATTTCGGCTGCTCGCGTACTATAGATCGCGGGGTCTTCGAGCGCTCAGGTTCCCAAGCCCTACAAGAGCGGGAAGCGCGGGCCGAGAAAGACTATGTAGGCGATTGAAAGAGGCTTTTCCGCGCTCTAAATGCGCTCTGTTTATCGGATTACGACTGCTTTTCATGGTCTAAGGTGTCATCCGCTGACCTGCATATTGTTGAAAATACGTTTGGTTAAAAATTCGATTCCTACCGCGTCCACCATAGAATCAACAACTTAGCTAGATTTGCGTTCTGCTTGCGCTCCGTTTATCTGGAATGCAAGTTCAGCAACCCTCAAGCCCGCCGTGCTCATCTCATCCGTGACCACATCCCCGTAAATGTTCATGATCGTGCGGATGCACGATCTGCTTCAGCACGTCGAACTCCCGCGGTGTTAGCTCTTCGGTGCCCATGCGCTCGGCGAGTTTTTCGGCAATCGCCGGCGGAATGTGCGATTTGCCCGACTGAACTGTGCGGATTGTTGCGATCAACTCTTCGGAAGTCATGGCTTTCAGCAGATAAGCGCGGGCGCCGGCTGAAGGGCGCGATAGATATCCTCATCACCGTCGTAGGTGCTCGTGGCAGCGGAGTGCCGCAGCGGCGCAAATTCGGAGCGGCTCAGGAATGTACTGGCTTCAGATGAAGGAATCTCCGGCGTCGCATTTCTGCCCACTGGGGAGCCGCGCAAACAGTGAAGCTCACTCTCCGCAACAATTCGCCGCCGGAGCAGCACGACAGACATGGCTCATTCGAGTGAAACAGAGTTGAAAATCGTCTCGGCGGGAGAGAACCTTCAAAGAGAGAATGGCCGGGTTTCCTCAATGGATAGTGCTGTTCCCGACGCCCGACTTTCATTCCGTGTCTACATCATCCGCCTTCATGGGCCTGAGAACGACCCTATGGTGAGAGTGCTGTTAGTCGAGACCTCAAAAACAAAATCTATTTATGAGGGGTTCGGATCGTTGTCGCAATGCGAGCGATGGGTCGTTCAACTCACAGTTGGATCATCCCCAGAAATGTGTTGTCTGTCCTTCGCAAACGCCGGAAGCAGAGGCGAATGGCTACCATAAAAGGAGAGCGGGTTTCTCGACGCGAAATCGAATCTATCGGATTGCAGCGGTTAGACCGATAGTTAGGAGATGCCTGCCCCTTCTTTGAATGTCATTGGTCCTGAAGACGTGGGCGAATGGACGGTGTCCTATAGCCCTCACACGCAAGGTGCGCTCCCATCTGCGCGTACATTCGATCATCCTGCGGCTGCCAGGTAGCAAGCCCGTCAACATAGCGATTGAACATGCAGAAGGCAGCGGCGATCAGGACGGTGTCGTGGATTTCTGTGTCCGTGGCACCCTGTTCCCGTGCAGAATCCACCGCCGTTTTGGTTACGTTCTTTCCGCCTCGCTGCACTTGGCCGGCGATCACGAGCAATCGCTTCAGCTTCTCCGAGATGTGCGCTTGCTGAAAATCGGCATGAACCTGCTTGACCACATCGCTGTCACCCAGATGACATGCTGCCGCTGCGCCGTGACTGGTCTGGCAGAAATAGCAATCGTTGAGCGAAGAAACATAAGTCGCGATAAGTTCGCGCTCACCCGGCGAAAGGGTGTTCGGCTCATGCAAGAGAATGTGGGCCAGCTCCCGCAGAGGCTTGGCCGTTTCAGGCCGAAAAGCAAACGCAGAACTGATTCCCGGCAGTTCTTCAGGCAATGGAATATGCGGCATTCTCAGGCTCCTTGACCGGTGTGGGTCTGCGTTCTATGTGTTGCTCTCGTGCGGCAAATACTCGCGGCTCATGGTTACGTATCCTTCTCTAGCGGTCTTCCGGCCGCGCTGCCGGTAGAGTTCCTCTTCGTGCGGCTGCCAGGTGTCCAGTCCGTCAACGTAGCGGTTGAACATGCAGAATGCCGCTGCAATCAGCACTGTGTCGTGAATCTCCGTGTCCGTCGCCCCAGCGTTTCGAGCCGCTTCAACATCGCGCGCAGTGACAAATTTGCCACCCTTTTGCACGTTGCCCGCAATCGACAGCAGCGTCTTGAGCTTTTCGGAGATATCCGCATTCAAGAAGTCGGTTTTCACGCAACGGACCAGTTCCTCATTTCCTTCCAGATGCGCCGCGGCAATGGCACCATGAACAGTTTGGCAAAAGTAACAATCATTCTGCGAAGAGACATAGGTCGCGATCAGTTCGCGTTCCGCTGGAGTCAGCGAGTTAGGTGCATGAAGCAGTATCTCGGCCAACTCATTGAGCGGCTTGGCGGTCTCCGGGCGAAAGGCCATGGCTGCGCGAATTCCTTGCAGCCCGTCTGGAAGACGAATGTGTGGCATGTGCTGAATCAGCTCCCTTCATTCGGTAGCGGTACCGCGATTTGCCGGGCGGTCAGGAATTGATGGACGGGCAATCCACAGAGAACAATGCCGACTCCGATCAAGGCCGGCAACGGATTGTGCAGCAGAATCAGCAGGCCAACAACTGCGCAGAAGGCAATAAAGACGACCGGCGCCCAAGGGAACCACCAGCCCCGCACCGGATCGGCCATGCGGAACAACGTGGACGCGGCAAGCGCCAGAAACAGAACGGCCGAAAAGATGATGTAAGCCAGGACGCGATCGAACGCGCCCAGAAAGAGCACTGCAAGCGAAAGGCACGTCTGTAGCAGAATTGCGTTGGCGGGCGTGCCGAAACGGGGATGCAGTTTTGCGAACGCCGGAAAGAATGCGCCGGTCTGCGCCATGGCGCGGGTTACTCGCGGCGAGGCCATGGTGAGCGCGGCCATTCCGCCAAATACGCATACCAGTACGCAGACCGAGAGCAGCTTTGCTCCGGCCGCGCCAAATAGGACCTCACCAAACTGCGCAACAAATGCCGTATTTGAAGTGAGGCGGTCGATCGGCAGCACTGCCAGGAACGCAGCACTGATGAGCAGATAAATGAGCGTAACCAGCGCGACGCCGCAGAGAAACGCAAGCGGCAGCGTGCGTCGCGGATTGCGCACTTCGCCCGCGATCTTGCTTGCCTCCCACCATCCGCCGAAGCTGAAGAAGGCCGCGACAATGGCCCCGGCGACGGCGGGAATCAATGCTTCCGATCCAGGACGCCGCGCAGCCAGGGGCACTAAGTTGCTCAGGTGCGCATGACCTGAGATGACAGCCCACCCGACCAGCGCAGCGAGGATGAAGAGCTTGAGGATATTGACGAAGGTCATCAGTGTGCCGCTCAATCGAGTTCCCATAAAGTTCACGACGCCAAAGGTGCAAAGAATACCTGCCGGGACGAGGGCCATTGCGCTTGCGTCGAGCGGAAGCACCTGCGCAACATACGCAGCGGCTCCAACGGCAAGGGCGGCAGCTACTCCGGGGTACATCACGATGGAAGACATCCAGCCGTAGAGAAAGGCGATGCGGTCGCCGTAACCGGCGCGCAGATAGACATACTCGCCGCCTGACTCCGGATATCGAATGGCAAGTTCGGCGTAGCACAACGCGCCGCACATCGCCATCGATGCCATTCCTATCCAGACCAGTCCGAGCAGAAGAGGCGAGCCAAGCGACTTGGCCATCGTTGCCGGAGTAAGAAAGATGCCAAGCGCAATAGACTCGCCCACCACGATTGCAATCGCTGCGGGGAGGCCGAACTGGCGGCGCTCAAAGGGAAGAAGCGAAGACATTGCGCACACTCTACAAACAACAGAACATGGCGGGGGCAAGCCTCGCAGCCCTATAAAGGAGGAGAACAATCTCCACCGAATGGCGGATGACTGAAACCATATCCACCTGTAACGATTCGACACGGTCAAGCTTCCCCTTGCCCGCCCACGACCAATGAATCTATCCGGCAGTTCAATTGCGGCCGTTCACCACGGCCATTTCTGGAGGCTCCATCGATGCGCAAAATCTCAGCGGCACTTTGTCTGTTCCTGCTCTGCAGCGTCTCGGCGATGCGGGCGCAAACCCCGACTTCAACCGTCGCAGGTATAGTGAAGGACGCGCAAGGCGCCATTCTTCAGGATGCGACTGTGCTGGTCACAAACGTCGCGCTGGGCACCACACGTGAGAGTGCGACAAATTCAGACGGGGCCTATTCGATACCAAATCTTCTGCCCGGCGAGTATCGAGCCGAAGTGAGTTTCAAGGGCTTTGCAACCGTGCAGTATGCGAGCATCGCGCTTCAGGCCGGCCGTACGTTTACGCTGGATGCAACCCTTACCCCCGCAAGCGAAGTGACAACGGTCAATGTGACCGCGGCGACTCAATCCGTCGACCTCGCGCAGTCCATGCTCCAGGGCCAGATCACTGAGAAGACTATCGAGAACATTCCGCTCAATGGCCGCAATTTTCTCGAGCTGGCCTATCTCATTCCCGGCAATCGACCCGCGCCAACCTTCGACCCCACCAAGACCAACACGCTTGAGGTTAGCTCCGCCGGCGGCTTTGGCCGAGGCGGAAATATCACCATCGATGGCGGCGATAACAACGACGAAGTTGTCGGCGGAACACTTTCGAATCTTCCCGAGGATTCCATTGGCGAGTTTCAGATCGCGACAGCGCGCTTCACCGCGGAAGTGGGCCGCTCGGGCAACAGCATTATCAACATCATTACAAAATCGGGATCGAATTCGTTTCATGGTTCAGCGTTCCTGTATGAACGGAATCGCAACCTGCAGGCGCTGCCGGCTACCTTCGGCGCGGGCCAGCAGAAGCCGCCATTCGATCGCGAACAGTACGGCGGTTCCGTTGGCGGTCCGCTGTTGAGAGATAAGGCATGGTGGTTTTCTTCGGCCGAATTTCGCGACCAGAATTCATCCATCCAGACCGGCACGCGAATCTTCAACACCGACCCCAGCAAGGAATTCATCCAGAACACGGCCGCCGCCGCGCCCTTGCGCGATTTTCTCTTGTCCAATCGCGCAGACTACCGCTTGAGCGAAGCCAACAGCCTCCGCGGACGCTACAGCTTCAACCGTTCCACGGATACTGCGCAGGCCAGTGCATCCGCATCGACTCCGCAAAGCACGGCGGCGGAGCGGCAGAATTCCTTGAATCGCTTCCACTCCGTAGAGGCGGCGTGGACCAGCGTCTTGAGTTCAAGCCGCACCAATGAGATCTCGTTCCACTATGACAACTTCTACAACGACATTCCTCCCTACCCAAATAATGCCTCGCTCACCAATCCGCAGCTAAACCTTACAAACGAGTTGATCTTTCCCGATCTGGCCGACGGCGCAAACTTCAACCTGCCGCAGATTACGCACCTCGACCGATTTCAAGTGCGCGACGGCTTCACGCTTGCGCTCGGCAAGCACGCACTTAAGCTCGGCGGCGAGTTTCAGCATTACACCGCACACGGAGAAATCAACGTGTTCGGAACCGGCACAACCATTCTGGTGTCGGACTTCGGGTTTGCCGATTTGAATGGTGACGGAGCCATTAACGACCTCGACATTCCAGTGGCCGTCGGTATCCATAGCACCGCGCCCGTGGTGCCGGTTCCGATCCCGCAGGTCGGCGATAACTACACGGCCTTCTTCGCTCAGGACGATTGGCGGGCGCGGCCCAATCTTACCTTCAATCTCGGGCTGCGCTGGGAGTACGATTCGGATCTGACCGGCACCAGCAGCGACCACGATCCCTGCCCAAATCTCACCAGCATTCCGGATCAACCCTGCGTCTGGATGGCGAATGTCATCGACCTGAAGAAGCACCCCGACACCAAGAACTTTGGCCCGCGCGTGGGATTTGTCTATGACCCGCTGGGCAGTGGCAAGACGGTTCTGCGCGGCGGCTATGGCATCTATTACGACCGCATCATTCTGGAAACAGGAGCCGAGGAACGTGTGCAAAACGATCGCGCGCTGGCGGTGACGCAATACGCCGGATCGAGCTGCTCGAATCCTCATATTCCGGCGCCGCCCAGCCTTGGCCTCTGCTTTGCGCCGGGATCGAGTTTTGTTCCCGGCACTCCGACCATCGCCAATCCATTCAGCGGCCCGCATCAGACCGGCGGCGTTGGCATCATCGCCATGGGGCCGAACTCGCATCATCCGCTCTTCCAGCAGTTTTCTCTCGGTTTGCAGCAGGAGATCGCCAATCGGTGGCTCCTCAGCGCGGACGGCCTGCATGTCTTCGGCCAGCGGCAGTTGATCGGCAGTCTGCTTCGCACCACGGACTCCACTTCGCCCAACATCAGTTGCCCCGGCGACAATGTGCCCTGCGCAATCACCGATCCAGTTACCGGCATTTCGGATAACATCACGTTGATAGATTCCAGCGCCAAGAGCTGGTACGACGGACTTCTCGTCAGCGTGGCTCATCGCGCGTCGAAGATTGGCAAGGTCGGTTACCAGTACAATCTGAGCTACACACTTTCAAAGACATTGGACTACTCCGATGACGATCAACTTACCAACGGCAACGCCGATGAGCAAGTCAATCTCGCCGAAGGAACCTCGGGGCTGCGCAAGGAAAAGGGTTATGCGCTCACCGATGAACATCAGCGCTTGACCTTCTACGGAGACGCAGAGCTTCCGTATGGATTCTCCGTTGCGCCCATCTATACGTACGGCTCCGGCGTTCCGGCCGACACCTTCCTGCCCAGCACCGCCATCAACGGCGCCAGCGGCGCACGCCTGCCGCTGCTGCCTCGCAATGCGCTGGGGCGCGAAGTGAAGAACAGCGATCAGTTGAACACCTTGATCAACCAGTGGAATACATTGCCTGTATGTCCCGGCGCCTATCCGTGCCAGGCGGGCGGACCGATTGCCAATGTTCCATCGCACATCAACTTTTCCAGCCCGTTCAGTTCGCTCGACCTGCGCGTGCGCAAGAAATTCGATTTCGGCGAACGCCTCTCTCTCAGCTTGATTGGGGAAGCTTTCAATATCGCCAATCAGGTGAACATTCGCGGTTCCAATACCGCCAACTATTCCGGCCGCAACATCTCCATCGGCCCCTGCAAGCAGACCACGCCGGGGACATGCGACGCGGATTCACCCCTTCAGACCAAGTTCTTTACGCCGGTGAGCGTGGCGGGCGGTTTCTTCGGCTCAGGCGGTCCGCGCGCCTTCCAATTTGCCGCGCGGCTGGAGTTCTAGCGAGAGGTTCCCATGGTGCTGCCCGAGTACGAGAAGATAGCGCGCTTTGTCCAGAATCCCGAGCGGAGCGCGCCATTAAATCTGGCTGTAGTTGAAGAGAGCGCCGCCACCGGCGAGGTGGCCGCGCTCTACGATCACTTTCGCGCCCACTTCGGCAGGCCCGATGTCCCAGGAATTTTGAAATGCTTTGCGACGCATCCGCCGCTGCTCAAGCACATGATCGACCTGTCGGAACAGTTGATCTTTACGGATGGCTCTCTAGGCCGGAAGCGCAAGGAGATGATTGCGACGCTTATCTCTGCGCAGAACTTGTGTCCGTATTGCGCCGACAGTCACGGCTATTTCCTTCGCGTGCATGGTGGTTCTTCACGGGCCCTCGCCGCCATCCAGGCCAGCGATCTTCGTTCGCCAGAGTTATCGATTGCCGAGCAGGCCCTGCTGAAATTTGCTCACAAGGTGAATTTCAATTCGCATGAGATCGTTCGCGCGGATGTGGATCTGCTTCTTCATGCCGGTTGGAGTGAACTGCAAATTGCCGAGGCCGTCCACGTGGCCGCGCTCTTCTCAACCTTCAACCGGGTAGCGAATGCATTTGGGCTCGCTTCGCAGGGACTGCTTTCATTGTGCGACAAAAGTGCCGGCGACCAGCAGAACAACGGAGCATCCGAAAGGAGTTCTCAATGAACACCGTAGGACTACAGGCGCCGATAACTCAAGGGCGAAAGCCGGCTGCGATGTTCCTCAAGGACGTCGAGAACAATCCGCAACCGAGCCCCTACTACGATTTGATTGCCGCGGCAAATTCCTCCCGAACGGAGTACTGGCGCATCTGGAACCTGCTTGCGTTCCGGCCCCGAATTGCCGAGCATCTTTGTCGCCTGTCGCATGAAATCATGTTCGAGGAAGCGCCCATAACCGCAGCCTTGCGCGAGTTGATCGCGGCCTACACTTCGTCACTCAACGGCTGTGAATTCTGCATGAAAGCTCACGCTGCGGTGGCAGCCCACTTCTACAACGATGAGGCGCTGGTGTGGAGTGCCATTCATAATCTCGACGGTTCATCTCTGCCGGAGCGAGACAAGCGAATTCTTCGCTTTGCGGGCAAGATAACGCTTCAGTCGGGAACCATCGATGAGCAGGATATTGCCGCACTTCATGCAGCCGGGTGGGACGATACCTCAATCTTCTATGCCATTGCAGCCTGCGCGCTTTTCAACTTCTACAACCGTTTTGTTTCCGCCAACGGGGTAAAGTCCGTATCCGATCAGGCTTTTAGCCGTCTCGGCGCTCGCATGGCGGAGAAAGGGTACATTCGCGAATGAGACGTTTCCCTGATAACCTCGACCGGATGCGGAGAATCTCCACTCGAATCACATTGGGCGTGCTGCTGCTTGCATCTTCAGTTCGTTCTGAGGGGGCACATGCACAAGCCGCTGCTGCAATGCCTTCCCATTCGTTCTTTCATGTCTCACTCGACACGAAATTCAAAGAGCCTGTTGCGGGGCGGCTGCTTCTATTCATTGCTCCACCCTCTGGCGATGGCTCTTCTGTGGACATGAATATGATGGCGCCGACCAGCGTTTACATTGCCGCCAAGGAGATTCGGAGTCTTGCACCCGGAGAACTGGTCGACGTGGATGCGGAGGATCTGGTCTTCCCGTTGCCTTTATCGCGCGCCACGGCCGGTCACTATCGTGTGCAAGCTGTCCTCGATGTCCATCATAGTTATAACTACAATGGCCGTGCTCCCGGAGATTTGCTCAGCGCGCCAATATCCATCGATCTTCCACTCTCGGCATCCCCTTCGCTCACACTTGTACAAGTTGTTCCAGAGCCACCCGATCCGCTTGCGCAGCGGCAGGACGTGGCTGCGGCCTTGAAGCCGCTCGACTTTATAAGCCCGGTCTTGACGCG
>Ga0302319_10008187_pt1 | contig 20405 bp, 23 predicted proteins | sample Bog_T0_2_FD_203319 | JGI IMG/M metagenome (GOLD analysis project Ga0302319, IMG submission 203319) | Peat permafrost microbial communities from Stordalen Mire near Abisko, Sweden - Bog_T0_2 | ecosystem: Environmental > Terrestrial > Soil > Wetlands > Peat | place: Sweden: Abisko, Stordalen Mire... | reverse complement strand
GCGCCCCCAGCTCCGGCGCCGGCACCAGCGTCCGGGCAAACTTGTTGTAAAGATGCCGCACATACCGCTGTGCCATGTCCATCACCAGCTCCGTCGCAAACGGCCCGAAAAACTTCGCCGTGCTCCGCAGATAAGCCTCCGGGAAATGCGAATGATAAAACCCCACCACCGGAATCCCCAGCGCCTCACCCGAGGCAATCGCCTTCCAAGCCATCTGGTAAGGATCCCCCGACTCGATCACGCTCGGCATCTCCCGTTCCAGGATCGTCTCCACCGCGCTCAACCGCAGCAGCGCCCGGTAGCGCGAAGTCTTCGAGATCAGCGGCGACTTGATCGAGTACGTCTTCGATTTTCCCCGAGTCACCACCTCATCCCGTTCCCCGGGAATGATCAGGATATGCTCATCCTCCGGCGCAAACTCCTGCAAGTAGTTCACCTTCTCGCAGATATACCGCTTCACCCCCCCGCTCACCGGCGAGTAAAACTGCGTTAAATCACAAATCTTCACTGTTTAAAAAAAGTCAGCCCTCCGCCAATACAACGCGAAAGCTCATCAGTGAATACTGAGTTTCGTTCCACCCGACAACACACAAATCAAGCGCAGCGAACCCTCTCCAATACTGTCATCCTGAACCGAGCGCAGCGAGATACTCGAGATTTAGAGAGGCCGAGGGGCGAGGGCGGCAAATCTTTAACTATTTCCGGACCTCTGGTGCTTTGCTACGTCTCGATGTTCCTTCATTGTCGCCCCCCTTGGAGGGTCCGTCGCATCCTTAGTCAACATCCGCGCAGCGCCATTCCATTTTCGTCATTGGTCATTCGTGCTTCGTCATTTTCCCCTGCGCCTCGTAATAAAAGTCCCGCGCTTTCGCGAGAAGCTGGCCATCGGTCAGGTGGCTCTCATCCACCACCAGCGAGCCGATGATCCTCTCCGCCAGTTCCGGGTGATGGTCATTCGCCCACGCGACAAACTGGTCCATCTCATTGCTCATGCCCGTCCCCGTGCCGAAAATCAGAATCCGCCCCGCCCCTGCCAGCGCCCTCGCCACCGGCTCAAAGAAGCTGTTCGGCTCCGGCTTCTCCTGCCCCCTCGTGAAACCCTTCGAGTTGTGCGCATGGCGGAAATAATCCTCCGGCTCATGCGGCAGTATCTGCTGCGGCACCGCCCCGCGCATTTCGGAGCGATAAATACGCGCCTCGTAGTGGTCGATCACCAGCAGCCAGTCAGTCTTCCCTTCCGCCGTGGCGGGCTGCGCGGTTTCCGATCGCTCGATGAAATGCCTCAACGCCATCACCTCCTCCGTCTCGGAGACATCCTTCGTCTTGTGCGCATGCAGCACCAGGGTCTGCCCGTGCCGCGTCACCTTCAGGTTGCCATTGGGCTCCTCCTCGATCTGGCCGAGCTGCCGGAATAATGCGTGCACATCGTTCCACTTCAGATTGTGGGAGACAGGGTGTTGGAAGATGGTGTTGTAGGTGCGCAGATGCGCACCGGTCAGCGATGTGGTTGTGTTCATATTTTTTGGTTTTTGGAAATCTGTGGTGTGCCCTTACTCACTTCGTGCTTCGTCATTCTTTCGTCATTCGTCATTCGAGCTTCGTCATTTCTTCCCCAGGGCCGCCTGGTTTGTAATGATGACTTTTAATGCATGTTCCCGGCCTGCATTGCCAAAGGTGTCGTACGCCTTAATGATCTCATCCAGCGTGAAGTGATGCGTGATGAGCTGCCTCGGTTTGAGCCTTCCGGCCATCACTGTCTTGAGTAATAGCGGCGTGGTCACCGCATCCACGAGCCGCGTCGTGATGGTGATATTCTGCGGCCAGAGCTTTTCGAGATGCAGGGTCACGCTCACTCCATGTACGCCGATATTCGCGATGTGCCCGCCGGCCCCGACGATCTCCTGGCACATTTCGAAGGTGGCCGGTATGCCCACTGCCTCGATCGCCACTTCCACCCCTTTTCCGGCAGTCATAGCCATCACTTTTTCGACAGCCTTTCCGTCCGTGCTGTTGATCACCTCCGTCGCCCCGAGCCTTTTGGCGACTTCCAGCCGCTTGTCATCGAGATCAATCACGATGATCCGCGCCGGCGCATAGAATTGCGTCGTCAGTAACGTCGCCAGCCCCACCGGCCCCGCACCGATCAGTGCCACCGTATCACCCGGCTTCACGCAGCCCTTCAGCACCCCGCATTCGTAACCCGTCGGCAGGATGTCGCTCAGCATCACCATCTCGTCTTCGTCCGCACCGTCGGGGATCGGGTAAAGGCTCGTGTCTGCAAACGGGATGCGCACATGCTCCGCCTGCGTTCCGTCGATCGTGTTTCCCAGGATCCATCCCCCTTCCTCGCAGTGCGAAGGCATACCGCTCCGGCAATTTTCGCATTTCCCGCACGCCGTGATGCACGAGATCAGGACCCGGTCGCCCTTGCGGAAACGACTCACCACCGCCCCCGCCTCCTCCACGATACCGATCCCCTCGTGCCCCAGTATCCTCCCCTTCGCCACGGTCGCCACGTCCCCTTTGAGAATGTGCAGGTCCGTCCCGCAGATCGTCGTCCTCGTCATACGCACCACCGCATCCGTCGGCGCCCGCAGCGCCGCCTTTGGCACTTCGTCCAGTTTCTTTTTTCCAGGTCCGAGATATACGAGGGCTTTCATGGGAGGTTGAATTCGTATTAGTGACGGTTGCGCCACAAACATGGCATGCACGAAGAATGCACCTCCTGTTGCTCCCGTGCCATGGGGTATAACCCTACTGGGGGCAATCCGCTGGATTCCATGTTCCCCATCCAGCGGTTATCCCGCCATCACCAGACAGGAGGGTTGCCCCGCCGGCATTTGTGCTGCGGTCCCCGGGTGTTCTGGTGAACCCTGTGTTCCAATCAACAAGCGGTGCCCATGGGTAGTTCACCCCATGGTGTCGGTAAAGTCCCGGGACTATTGTGGTTTCATCACGAAAAACAAGCGGCCGGGACGGCGGGATATGACCCGGTCATAAAAACTGAAACGTCCTGCCTGTTTTGAATCAACATATTCTCATGAAAATTGTTACCGCCATCATCTTTGCCACCTCGATGTTTCTTTTCCTCGCAGTCCCCATGCCCGCCGGTGCTGCGCCGCGAGCGGGGAATGATGCGCGGAATTCTTCCGGGCAATGGCTTGCACTCATCGATGCCGGTGAATCCCGGGCGAGCTGGAAAACTGCTGCGGAATATTTCAAGTCCACCGTTTCGCGGGAGGAGTGGGAGCGTTCGCTCGGTGCGGTGCGCCGGACTCTTGGCCGCACTGTTTCGCGCAAACTCACGAGCGTGAAATTCACCAGGTCGATTCCCGGCGCTCCCGATGGCGAATACGTCGTCCTGCAATTTCAAACGTCGTTTGCAAAACGGACAATCGCAGTCGAGACAGTCACACCAAAACTGGAGAAGGATCACAAATGGAGGGTCTGCGGCTATTACCTGCATCTGCCGTTGGGGGATTCATCCTCGCCGCCCGGGCCCGGTGCGGCCATCTCCGCGCGGTAGGGTTACACCCCATAGCCATGGGATTGCGGTGCCGGTATTTTCGCCGCGTGAATTAATCAACGGAAGCTTTCCAAAAATGAATACCCAGACCCCAACGCCACCCCCATCGGAAGAAGAGATCGCTGTTTGCGCATTTCTCATCTGGGAGCAGGAGGGTTGTCCTGAAAACATGGATAAGGCTCATTGGTACCAGGCAGAGTTGCAGCTGCACGTCTGACATTTCACGCATCATCCCGATCCCATCCCGGATCACTTTAACCCACAAAAAAACAATGCTTGCAAAATACAAAATCGAATACGCAGTTCCATTCAGCCGCCATGATCAACCCCACCAGCACGTGACCCAGGAACCGGTCGCTTGCGAGGAATTTCTTTCCGAGCTTCTTGAGCATGGCTTCAAGATCCACGCCGTGCTGCACGAAGGTGTCGCGCTGCCGGCCCCGGAGTTCGACAGCATGATCAAAAAGGCTGCAGGCCTGCTTGCGGCCAGGCGCATTTGCAGGTCGCTCGGCATCGATCTTGGCGATGCCTTTCATCGCTTCGGGTAAATCAGGCAGGTGGCGCCGGAAGCCTCCTCTTCAACTCTTCCGCAGGAAGCGCACCTCGGCGCGCAGGCGCTCCACTTCGTCAAGCAACCCGAGGATGGTCTTGATCAAGGCCACGTCCATCCCGTGAATGGCCCGCAAATGTTCGATGCGCCGCACCGTGTAGATCGCCTCCTCGCTGAATGCCATCACGCCATACGGCGCTTGAAATACGGGACACACAAGGCCGGCCCGGTAATATGCCAGCACAGCGCGCCTTGGAACTCCCGCGAGATGCGCAGCCACATCGAGTGTATAAACCACGTTCCGACCCGGTTCAAACAACTCAACGGCGCGCGATTGCGGAGTCTCCTTCTCAAGCTGTTTGCTCATGAATTCTTCCTGGGGTTGAACGTGGAGGCCGCCGCCAGTTGCTCCCATACGATTTTCTGGTGCGGTGTGATTTCGTCCGGAACCTCGATGCAGGCGATCGCATGCAGGTCGCCGCGTGCCCCGTCGCCATCGGGCAGGCCTCTCCCGCGCAACCGGAATTCCCGCCCGCCGATGGTCCCCGCCGGGATCTTCAAGGAGACCGTTCCATCGAGCGTGGGCACGTGGATGGTTGCGCCGAGTACCGCTTCCCATGGGGAAAGGGAGAGGTCGTAATACAGGTTCGCGCCCCGCACCCGGAAATCGGGATGTTTGCCAAATGTGACACGGAGGAAAAGGTTGCCTGAATCACCGCCTCCCGTTCCCTCCTCTCCCTTGCCCGTCACACGGATCATCTGCCCTTCCCGCACGCCGGCGGGTATCTTTACCTTCAAAGTCTGCACCTTGGATGAGCCGGTGCCCGGATCAGTGCGCTGCAACTCGATCGTGCGTGTCGCGCCGTGCACGACTTCATCCAGCGTCACCAGGATATCGCTCTCGATGTCCTGCCCGTGCCGGGCCATTGGCCCTCCCGCTCCGTTTCCTCCCGCGCGGCTGGAACCCTGGAAGGGGTGGTTGCCACGTCCGAAGTACTGCTCGAAAAAATCGCTGAAACCCGTTCCTTCGAAATGAAAATCCCGACCCGCGCCCGGCTCTCCGGCGGACCTGTTCCCCGGCCGTGCCGCCTGCTGTTCCGGCCGGTTCCAGTTCACTCCCAGCTCATCATACTTCCGTCTTTTGTCCGGATCACTCAGGACCTCGTTGGCCTCGTTGAGCTCCTTGAATTTTTCCTCCGCGCCCTTTTTATCTTTCGCGACATCGGGGTGATGTTGCCTCGCAAGTTTCCGGAATGCCTTCTTGATCGCTCCTTCGCTGGCGTTCCGCGGCACCCCGAGGACGTCGTAGTAGTCCTTGAATTCAACCGGCACGGGTCGCTCCCGCCGGATGGCTCAGATCATTCACGATGACTCGGGCCGGCCGGAACAGTTTTTCGCCACGGCAATAGCCGCGCTGGACCACTTTCAGCACGGTGTGATCAGGCTGGCCGGGGTCATGTTGCATGGACACGGCCTCGTGCCGGTGCGGATCAAATATCCGGCCCGCAGCCTCCACATCCTCGATCCCGTGGCTCCGGAGCAGGCTGCTCAACTGTTGCAACGTCATCTCCACGCCCTGCCGCAGCGGCTGGGAGGAAGCGGATGGTTCACAGGCCAGCGCCCGCTCGAGATTATCGAGTACAGGCAGCACGTCTTGGATGAACGATTCCTTCTCCGCCTCCGCTTTTTGCTCCGAATCGCGCCGGGTTCGCTTTTTGAAATTGTCGAAGTCGGCCGCCAGGCGCAGATACGCATCCTTCTGCCCGGCAATCTCTTAGCGCAACGCGACGACCGGGTCACCCCCTGGAAAATCCCGGGCCGGAGCTTCAGTCATCTGCGGATCGGTCACTTCGTCTTCGGCTTCGGAGCCTGCATGCGTTCTCATACTGGGCTGCCCACAGTCTCGTGCCGGGCGATATCCGGGGGCGGCACATGGTATTCCGGCGACGCCATGATCGCTTCCTTCGTGAGCTTCACAAACACCTTCGAATCCTCGTAGCTGATCCGGTCTATATTGGCCGGTAAAATCGCGATCTCTTTCCCCGCATACCAGTGCCCGGTCTTGGCGAGCAGGTACCACACCGCCCAGTTCTTGTCGTCCATGATGAAGTCCGTCACGTGGCCGATCTCGTCGTCCCCGGCCTGGATGTGATAGCCCTCCAGGTTGCGCATGCTTCGCAGGTGAGGATCGTTTCCATCGCGTGACAGGCTGGCCGGAGCAGCCGCCTCGTCCACGAGCAATTGAGGTTGCGGCATGCCGGGGAAACCTCCCACTCCCCACATTGCTCCCCCGTCCCAGTAAGCCGGCCACCCGTAGTAACGGTAATACTCCTCCTCGTACTGCCTCGACACCGGCTTGTGATCATCGATCGAGGGGCTGTTCTCGATCTGTTTCCGGCTCAGGTTCACCGGCAGGCAGTCTCCATGCACGCTGAAATCTCCGAAGGCATGCGGGGAAATCAGCACGAGCCTCCCTTTCAACCACGACGCCGTATCCGCCACAACATAGCGGATCACCCAGTCCTGGTCGTCAAAGTAAAAATCCTTCACATGCCCGATGTCGGCATCCGTCTCACCGAGCTTTTTTCCGTACAATTCTTTCACGCTGCGCAACATAAGAAATCTCTCTTTCCAGTTTTTTGTTTCCTGCCCCTCTCTCCCTGTATTCGTCAGTCCTCCTGCTCTTGGCCTTCTTTCGCCGCCTGCAGCATCTGGTCATGCTCCGCCTCGCTCACGCCCTCCTCCACCAGCCTCGCGCTGTCGCTTCGCCCGTCATCATCCACGTCCTCGCTCCCCGACTCCGGCGCCTTGTGTCCAGGCGAGCCCGGCACCGGGTCCCAGCCTTCCGATTCCTCCGCCACTTCCAGCAGCGCCTCCTTCGGGTCCATCCCCGGCTCACCCGTCAGCTCCCGCTTCGCCTCGTCCCAGTCCGATTTCGAAGCCTCGTGCGCAGGCCGGCCATTGATCAACGCCAGCTCCGCCGCCCGCCTCCCCACCATCTCGGGCGTCACAGTCCCGATGCCCGTTGCGTTCTCGGCCAGCAGGCCTTGTTTCAGTGGTTGTTTCATAAGTATTTTGGGTTTGGATTGCAGCGTTGGGAGTGAAATCCCCCCCGTTTACTCGACTCAGGGAGAGGCCGAGGGGCGTGGGCGGCAATCTTTATCCTTCAGAATTTATCCTTTCTCTCTCCCCCTCCGCTATGGGGTCTTCACCCCATACGCCATCAAGCGAATAAGCACCCAATCTTGTGAACCTTGAACTTTGAACGAGAACCAAGAAACTAGGGACCGACCTTCCTGCATAGCCGATGAACACAATCAAAACCCTCGAAGAGGCTGTCGAAAAGCTCTACGAATTAAGCGTTGGCGTCATCGGAACAGGCGATGATCGTCTCGAGCGCCCTCATAAACCTGTGATGCTGCTTGCTGTTTTGGACATGCTTGCCGGATTGCTCGACAACGAGGGCTTCACTGGCGGATTACTACCGGAATTTGATTGCCTGGTAAATCAGGCCACGGCTAAGCCAGCCGTTTCCAAAGACTTATAACACGCTGAAGATGAGTATTACAGTTAGGACGGTTCCTCCGGGACTGCAACACATGGCCATCGCAAGGAAGTCACTTTGGCTCAGCTTTTGATGAAGCAACGGGATGTTCACTACAACGTCGATACAATGTGAATAAGGCGGACGGATTTCGCTCGACTCCCAAACATAGGAGAAGCTATACCTCGCCAAAGGCATCCATCAGCGAAGCGAATGAGTAAAACCCATACCATCGTTGCGTTCATCGCGCAGATCATACCTGACCGGGTTACTGCTATTAATGATCTTTTAAGGCAAATCGAATCGGATCCGGCGAACAATGAGGTTTTGCCATTTGCCGGGTTCAAAAGCGTACACTTCGCCAGCCTGACGATTTGCGAGGGCCACGGTAGTGGCCAACAATCGGTGTCAGAGTTGATCCTTGAAGTCAATTCCGACGATGGGTTTCCACTACTTCTGTCGACCTTGGCGGAACATGCCGGCATTCGCCTGATTTTTTCGTATTGTGCTGGTTACCCTCAATCTTCGCCAAAGCAATTGCCTGGATACCTTCGCTCGAAAGCACACTTTCCAAACGCCTGGCATATTGGAAATACGAATCGCAGAGTCTCTCAAATTCTCGACGAACATAGGCTTTACGAAGCCTTGCAAACACGGCTCGACCTGTTAAGACCCAATCCCGAGTGTCCAATGGGCGAGAAAGCGATTGCCGATGACCTCAAGGCTTACGCCCGCGTATCGTTTCCGTGGCTGAAAATGGCTTGTCCATCACCCAACACGCTTGCACAGCAACTTGGTCTGGGGTGGCTGCTCGCGGCCGCTTCTTTGGCGGCGGTAATTCTGGTCGGGTTGGCATGGAAGCTGGGCTTGATCCTGCCGCTTGCCGCAGTCGTGGTCACCCTTCTCATCGGAGCTGGAATTTACATTATCGTACTCTTACGGCATGAGCACGCGGACGACCGCGAGATCGCCGCGCGCGGTCCGTTGCTTCTGGATCCACGACATGCCATGGAACTCGGCAACATGGAGGATTTCGGGTTGCAAAACCATCTAACGGGCTTGATCGAGTTGAAGCCAGGCGCATTTCGCCGCTGGACGCTATGGACTGTTCTATTTCTGGTAAATATTGCCGCACGCTTCTCCAAACCTGGAGAACTGGCTGGAATCCCAAGCATTCATTTTGCCCATTGGGCGCTCATTGACAACGGAACCCGGCTGCTGTTCTTGTCAAATTTTGATAATAGCTGGGGGAGTTATCTAGACGACTTTACGGACAAAGCTGGCAGCGGTCTTACCGGCATATGGAGCAACACGCGCAACTTTCCTCATACTCATCTCCTTGTAAAGGACGGCGCTGCAGACGGTGCAAGGTTCAAGATATGGGCTCGCATGGCGCAGACACCCACCCGCGTCCACTACAGGGCGTATCCCACCCTCTCCGTCGCTAACATCGAACGCAATAGCGCCATTCGCGCCGGTCTGACCGGTTCGAACTCAGGTGAGGAAATAAAGGGATGGTTGAATCTATTCTGATCTATTCACACACCGCACCACTTCAAACCCGTCGCATAGTTCACACACTGCCCATCCCATGGATGCCCAATCATTTTTGAACCGTACCGCATTGCAACAAGACGAATGGCGGGATATCCAAGCCATCGCGGTAACAGCTTTGAGCCGTCATCCATTTAGCCACTATGCGCTGCTGCGGTTTAGCGAACCAGCAGGTCAAGAGTCCCGCAGATGGCTCCAAACTCTGGCGGAACGAATCACTCCCATTTGCCCAAAGGCCGAGGCGCGTCGCCATCGGGAGGACTCCGCCCGCAATGTGGCGTTGACCCGCGAGGGACTGCTGGCCCTGGGGCTGCAGCAGGGCGAAATCGAAACCTTTTCATTCCCATTCCTGGAAGGAATGAACGGCGTCCACCGTAGTCGCATCCTCGGCGACTATGGGGCGGATTCAGCGGAAAATTGGCTTTGGGGCGGACGATCAGGCGAGCGGTTTCACGTATTGCTGATGCTCTTTGCCCCCACTGAGCAGGCGCTTCGGCTGTTGGTGGAAGACGAGCATAAAATGTGGACCAATGCTGGATTGAGCACGGCTCATGAAATTCCGGAACCGAGTCGCACCTCGACGCACGAACACTTCGGCTTTCTTGACGGAGTTGGCCAACCAGTGATCCGAGGTACGCCTAATGCCGAAAACCAAAAGGCACGGACAGGTCATCAAACGTTGGTCAATGCCGGTGAGTTCATCCTGGGATATATAAACGAGGACAATGTGCCGCCGGTCAGCCCGTTTGTCGCGGCCAGCCGCGACCCGCGAGGCTTCCTCCCGCCGGTTCGGCGCATCGACTCGGGAACCTTCATTGAAGATACCAATACACGGGACCTCGGGGCCAACGGTACCTACCTTGTCTTCCGCCAGATCGAGCAGAATGTGGCCGCTTTTTGGAACGCGATTGATTCCGCAGCCCATGGCGATGTCCAGAAACGCCAATGGTTGGCTGCGAAAGTCGTCGGGCGCTGGCCGAGTGGATCTCCGGTTACCTTGTATCCTGGAGCACTTACTGATCCCTCTTCAGGACAGGACGATTCGTCGAATAACTTCACATACCTTCCTCACGACGCCGACGGCCGGGCCTGTCCCTTCGGCGCACACATCCGCAGAGCGAATCCCCGGGACAGCTTGGGAGATGATCCCAAGATTGCGCTCGCGTCGGTTCGCCGCCATCGGATACTCCGCCGTGGCAGATCTTATGGCACGCAGATCGAGAATCCCATGAAGGACGACGGAGAGCGGCGCGGGCTTCATTTCGTCTGCCTCAACGCCGATCTCGAGAGGCAATTTGAGTTCATTCAGCAGACTTGGATTAACAACCCTGTTTTTAACGGACTAAGTGAAGAGGTGGATTCATTGGTTGGCAAAGGGGTGGTCGATTATTCCACGATGACCCTTCCAGCCTGCCCTGTGCGGGAACGCATCAATGGATTGAAGAATTTCGTCACGGTGCGTGGCGGTGCCTATTTCTTCTTGCCGAGTATTCCAGCCTTGCGGCTCCTTGCTTCTCTAACGGCTGATCCATAGCATTACTTCCAGTCCATCGAAGAGCCAGAACCAAAAAGTTGTTATCGGTTTCGAAAATTCCAAAAACACATCTCTCATGCCCCAAACTCAACGACATATCGATCCGGAAATGGCCCTTCATAAATTGTACCCTTAAAACGGCCCGAACCGCGACGCAGGTTCGGCTCTAGCAGCAGAGCGCTGATTAGTCCTGGGATTTGCACGCCATTGACGAGATATCCATAGCAATGGTGCATCCCGTGCCCAAAATGAAGGTAACTATCCAGTGGGCGATTGGGCGAGAATTGATCCGGATCCGGAAAACCTTTTGCATCAAACATTGCGGACAGTGTCAGCAGGAGAACATCCGTGCTTCCTGCGATTCGGGCACCCGAGGCGAGGGAAGTATCGGCGCGTGAATACCGTAGCAGCGCCGCCGTCTGCGGATTAAAGCGGAGAGCCTCGTAACAACAGCTCTCAAGAAGAGAGGTATCGCCAGACTCGGCGGCAGCCCTTGCCACAGCGTAGGCCGATGGATTGCGGAGCAACTCATCAAACGCCTGCACCGTGGCCGTTACCGTAGTATCCACGGCTCCAACGATGATGCCCGAAATGTTCCGCCGAACGGCATCATCATCCAGCGTTTGCGCGCAAATAAGACGGGTCAGCAGATCATCACCAACCGCCTCTTTTCTCCTTTGGGCGATCAGGCCTTTCAGATAATCGCGCAGTTCTCCCGCGGCGCAATCCGCGGCGCGGCGGACTAAAGGATCATCATTTCTATTCAGGAACACGTCCCAGAACAATGCACGCAGCCATTGCATTAGGATGTGTTCCGTCGGCCCGGGTACTCCCAGATATTCGGTCACCACCCGGGCGGCGACGAGGCGGCTGTAATTCCCGGCAATATCAAGGCGTCCATTGGGACGTGCTGCCTCGATCAAGCTGCGCGCATTCCGTGAGACGATCTGGCGGATATAATCCAAGTCTCCAGGACGCACGACCGCACGGATGGCGGCTGCCTCCCGGTCAAACTGGGCGGATCGGTCCATCCCTAGGATAAAAGGCCCACTGACTCGATCCATCCGCGCCGCATTGATCTCGGCAATTGTGAAATTTTCATCGCGATCAAGAATTTCGACGACGTCAGCATGACGGGTTACAACAACCGTGCCGCCGAGTTTCACCACCGGACAAAAGCGGCGGAACAATGCGAAGATAGCGCGCAACAACCTCGGGTTGGCGAATACTCGCGAAAACCATTGGCGCAGTCGATCTCCTGCAGTCTCTCCGGCGGATGGAGCCGTGGCTTCGAAGGAGTAGGCCGGCTTGCGATTCTCGCGATAGATGCGAAGGCAAAACTGCCCGGCAGGCGACTGCTGCGCGCTCAGTGCAGTGGCTTGCATCTCCGCGGAGAGATCGGAAAACTTTGGAAATGGTGCGCCATATTCGGGAGGGAGTAGGATGGGGGCGGTCGCGGCGGCAAACGTAAGGTCAGCCGCTGTTAATCGGTCCCCAACAAGGTAGCCCTTTCCCGAAGCGAGACGAGTCGAGACGGTTTCAAACGCCGTAAGGATATCTCTTCGCGCCTTTTCGACGGAGTCGGGCGTGATGCCGAGGGCCTTTCGCATTGCCCACGCTTGCACAGGGTAAAACATCCGGATGAATGCGGCTTGCCACCACGGAACACGCACCGACATGAGGGTGCCGGTTACCTTGGCATTGGGCAACATGTTCGCATAGGCGTAGAGGCGAACGGAGATCGCCAGATCATTGAAATAGGTCAGGACCAATGATTCGACTTCCCCGCGCTCTCCTGGATCCAGCGGATACAGTTTGTCTGTATCCCGCGCGCGTGCGTCCAGGTACTCAAGCAATGGACGGCCTTCCAGGATCGCGTCTGGCGTCTTGACGACAGGAACATTCACTCCACCGCCCGCGAGAAACGTGAATGGTATACTCCATAACGGGGCGTAACAGGTCTCCTCATAAGCGATACCCTCGTGTTCCAGGACCCATCTCGCCAGTTCGCAAAACGGGCTGATTCGAATTGACGTTAGCTTGAACCAAGACGCCATGGCAAATCATGGTGGAAAAGAATGCCGCTTGGCAATATCAAACAGTTCAGAGTCGTCGAATCCAAAGTGCCAATTTTTAATAGGAGTGAGATTCAGTAATTTGCCTCATTTTCTCGGGAGGTTACTCCAAACACCCCGAAACCCAGCAGACAAAATCAAGCCCCCCGCGCGCCAAGCGCGAGTTCAAGATTCCAAATTCCTCGTTTCAAGTTGGAGATGTGCCCCCGCCGCCGGATCTCCTCCTTTCATCCTGTCTAAACCTCCCCGCCTTTTCTGAGCTCTGAAAATCTGCGTTAATCCGCAATCTGTGGACGATTTCCTTAAAACTTAAAACTAAGAACCCTCAGCGCCTCCACGTGGCCTTTCTTATTACGACCATCATCTCGACGAAAGAGGCCGGATGCCCGCTCTTTTTGCGAAGGCTGCCTGCTCGCGATCAAAAGTCAAAAACAACGCCGAAGTGGCTTCGATTGCCACGGCCACATGAAAAAGATCCATCCCTCGCACCGCTGTTTGAAGACCGTGTTCCGCGCTCAGTTCACAGGCCGTGCGGACGGCGTCCGTCCAATCAAATTCAACATGCCGCCAGTAACCCAGGCGGATCTCCATTTCGAGTGCGCGAATCAACTCGCGTGCCTTGCCCTGGGCGATGATTCCCGCCCGCTCGGCCTGGCGGAAGGAATTGAACACCTCGACACGCTGCCAGGGCGTCCAGATCACCGCTGCCTCATCAAGACTCTCAAGCATCCGCATTGCCCGGGCATGGTTGGTGTCGTCCGAGCATTTGTATGCCAGCCACCACGATGTGTCCGCGTAGGCGATCACTTCTTGAGGCTTTTGAGGAACGCCGCGCCGTCGAACCCGCCCTTTCCTCCGCTCACCGCCAGTTTTTCAGCCAGTGCGCGGGTCATGCGCGGTCGTGCCCCCTTGGTGACGATGAACTTCGGCTTGCCATTTGATGTGACAACAAGCTGCTTTCCCTCAGGCAGGCCGTCCACCAATCCGGCATTGTGATAAAACTCGCGCACCGTGACCGTTTTCATTGCTGTTAGACGCTAGCGTTAGACAGAGAGCAAGTCAAGTTTTCGACGATTTCACGCGGAGACGCGGAGGGCGCGGAGAATACAAAAGAAACAGCTTCACGCGCTTTCCCGAAGGCTGCGCATATCTGCCTCATCCTCGGCGATCCATGCCGCCATCTCCTCCCGGCCGAATTTACAGGGCTCGGGCCGCAGACGCCCTTTCATTCCGCAAACGCACCGCCAGAAAAAGTAAAAGTACCTGCTTTTCTTCAGGCGGCAACCGGTCGGCGGCAGCTTCGAATTCCGTGCGCGTGCTCATGCGTGAAAATAAGCCACGCTCACGACCGCGCGGCAAGCGCGTTTGCATTTGCGGGCCTCGCGCCTCCTTTGAGCCTCGTCATTTACGCATCACATCTCACCTGCACGAAGGATCAAGCCGCACCTTTCACCGCCTCATCTCACTGCGGTCAATCTGGACAATGACACGTTAAGTACTTCTCCGCATCCAGCGCCGCCGCACACCCTTGCCCCGCAGCCGTGATCGCCTGACGGTAAACATGGTCCGCCACGTCTCCCGCCGCGAACACGCCCGGAATATTCGTATGCGTCCCCTGATGCCGGATCAGATAGCCATCCACATCCATGTCGAGCTTCCCCTTGAACGGCTCCGTGTTCGGCGTATGCCCGATCGCCACGAACACGCATTTCACCTCGAGTTCGCTCCCGGCGTTCGTCTTCAAATTCTTCAACTTCACCGCGCGCACCTCGCCATGCTCGTCGGTGAGATACTCCGTGATCACCGTATTCCAGATCGGCTCGACCTTCGGGTTCGCCAGCGCCCGGTCCGCCATGATCTTCGACGCCCGCAGTTCCTCCCGGCGATGGATCAGGTAAACCTTCGAAGCAAATCGCGTGAGGAACGTCGCCTCCTCGGCCGCCGAGTCCCCGCCACCCACCACGCACACCGGCACATTCCGGTAAAACGCCCCGTCGCACGTCGCGCACGACGTCAGCCCGTGGCCCGTCAGCTTCTTTTCATCCGGCAGCCCGAGGTAACGCGCGCTCGCCCCGCTCGCAATGATCAGCGACTGCGTATCCGTCCACTCGTCATCGATCTTCACGCTCAGGTGCTTCTCTTTTTTCTCAAAACCCGTCACATGCGAGTAGGCAAACCGCGCCCCGAACCGCTCCGCCTGCGCCTTCATGTTCATGATGAGGTGCGGCCCGTCGATCCCATCCACAAACCCCGGAAAATTCTCCACCAATGTCGTCGTCGTAAGCTGCCCCCCCGGCTCCTTCCCCTCCAGCACCAGCGGGTTCAGATTCGCCCGCGCCGCATAAATCGCCGCGGTAAGCCCCGCACAGCCCGTTCCGACAATAATCACTTTTTCCATAGAGGGGGGTAAGTTAATAGCAATTTCCCAAACCTGAAAACTAAGAAATCACCACTTCGGCAACGAATCTGTACTTCTTTCCACATTCCACCTCTTTTTCCGCTCTTCGTTTTATCCTTTATACTTGATACTTTATACTTTCTTCTCCTGCACAATCATCGCCCTGGCCATGAAACGCCTCACTCCATTCCTGCTCGCATCGGCCTGCATCCTCTCCCTCTCCTCCTGCGCCACCACCTATCCACACGACCAGGCCTCCGCCATCGCCACCGCCCCATACCCCGGCCGGGGTGTGCTCTACAAATGCAGCCCCTATGCCGACGCCCTCTACGACGCCCTCAAAGCCGCCGGCATCGAAGCATGGAAAGTCTATTACATGGGCGGCGTCACGCAGGAATTCTACCTCCACGTCATCGTCGTCTACAAGGACGCCGGTTCATACTGGTATGTCGATAACATGTTCCCCTTCCCCACCAAATCCTGGGGCAAAACCCCCCGCGAATGCGCAAAGGACCGCAGCGAACAGGACAACGGCTACTGCCTCGTCCTAAAAGTCATCCCCCCCGAACCTCCCATCCCGCAACCCACCCCGCCTCCCCCGCCCGCCAAACCAGCCCTGTAGGGGAAGGCGCTGCCTCACTGCCATTTAGTTAAGAAACGTCAGTCATTCTGCGGTAGGCGAACTCAATAGAGTAAAGTTGCGATTCATACAGCGCATCCGTGGAGGGACGCTTTGTCGTGTCCCAGTCTGCGGTAGCATCTTCGGACTTCTCTTCATTCCCCATCTCACCAGCGCCCGAAGGGTGCGACGGAATTAAAGCCCGGGGTGAAGCGCAGCGAAACTCCAGGAAATCGCCATGTAAAAAACGAACGAACCCCTGGAAGGGGGTGACGGAATAAAACGCCGTCGATAACGCCTTAACTTAATGCCAGTGAGGCGCTGCCTTCCCCACCCCATCCGCGCGCAGCGCCATACTTCCTTCGTCATTGGTCATTCGTGCTTCGTCATTTTCCCAGTATTTTCGCTGGTAAAGTGTACAATTTTAACTAGCCTTCCCCGCAGGGTTTCATGAACGACTATGAATTAGGGATTATTCATTGCGTATTGGCGGGCGGATTCGTCTCGCGTGGCGGTTAAACACAAACAACCACGACGATGCCGGAGGAATTGGCCACCATCAGCAACGGGGAATCGCTCTCGCCGGCGGATGCGGGAAGCGACGAAGCATGGTCTTTCCCCTCGCGCCTCGAGGACTTCACAAAACTTTTCAGCGACACCCGGAGCGACAACGCCGCGGACATTACCCCAGGCTCCCGCGTCCCACCCGTGGAATCTGCTGCCGAAGAAAACTCCGGCCCCGCCAACCCGAATGGCGACGAACCCCGCACATTCGGCGACCTCTTCCGCCGCCTCCGCATGGACACTCGCGGACGCCCCCCCGCCGGCTCCGATTACAAGCAATTCATCACCCACGTCGCCGACCGCGTCCGCATCGATTGGGAAGGCCTCCTCCATGGCCGCACCTGGCAGGATCTCACTCCCACCGCCATCGAGGATGCCATCGTCCTCAGCCTTTTCCAGAAAGCCTGCACCCGCCTCACCGGGGCCGACCGCGCAAAGCTCGCCGCCGATCTCGGCGAAGCGGCCGGGGCCCCGGAGATCCTCGCCGATCTCCTCGGCAGCGGTGCCATCATCCTCGCAAAACTCACCGGCCCGCAGATCCACCTCATGCGCGATGCTACATGGGAACTCTGCCGCACAGGATCAACCGGCTCCCTGCACGAACTCTCCGCCAACACCAAAAGCGCCATCCTCGGGAATGTCGAGATCACCGGCTCCATCGCCTTCCGCGGCGAGTTGGTATTCGATGGCAAATTAAAGTCCGGCAGCATCATCGGCGACATCCTCCAGGTCGGCAAAAACGCAAAGATCAAGGGCGACGTATTGGTCGATACCCTCAACCTCTCCGGCAAAATCACCGGCAACACCACAGCCACCGAAAAGTGCGCGCTCGAGCCCACCGCCGAGATCATCGGCACCCTCACCGCCCACCGCCTCGCCATGGCCGAGGGCGCCACATTAGTCGGCGAAGTCCGCCTGGGCCCTGCCTCCGAAAACCACAACCCGGAGTAATCCGTCCCTTGTAGCCACCGGCCTATGGCCCGTCCTCCCCATTCAAAACTCGACTCTTGGAGATTCGACTCAGGGAGAAGTCGAGGGGCGTGGGCGGCAATTAGACGTTGAATGTTGGACGTTCGATCCCTCTTCTCCCCATTTTATCTCCTCGTTCCCAGGCTCCAGCCTCGTACGCGTCCGTCACAAACAACGCTCACGCCCAATAGCTAAACGCCCGCGTGAACTGGACGGCCACGCTCCATCGTGTTCTCGACCAGACGCGCGCAGCGCCTCACCTTGTAGGGGATGCTGCCAGGTTCTGCCAAGATATGTTGAACAATCGGCAAAATTCCTGTCTAACTACCTCGCAAAATGGTCGGTAAAGTAATTATGAAATATTACAGCCTTCGATTGCTTGCCTTGCTCATCGCCACTACATCAATGTTTCTTTCTGCTGTTTCGTGTTCCCGTGCAGGAAACGATGCACCTCGCTTGGAGGTGGTATTGAATTTGTCAGAACTGAATAAAAATGACGGCCTTAGCTTGGTGGAATTACGCTGGTTATCACACGACACAGATCCGTCGCGGGGGATCGAAACGAGCGTTGGTGGTGATCCAACCAAACCAGGTTTGCATTCCATACAGATGGCCAGCACTGATCACGGAACCAGGCAATTTTTGGTAAAGGCCACTTATTCCGTGCCTGATAAAAGTCACGGGGTCGTCTATATTCAAAATCTAGCACCCGTCACGGTGACGACTAAAGCCCCAGCCAACGGAGCGGAAATACGAATGAACAGTAAAGTTATACAAATCCCCATCAGCCTCTCCCCTGGAAAATGGACCTTGGAAGTTTCTGTGAAACCGAGCAAATGAAGTTTTGCCGAGCGTTCCAAATGAGTACGACGACTGCCACGCCATCCGTTTCCCCTTTGCGTCCTTCGCGCCCTTAGCGTTAAAACAATGATTGTAAACTCGGATAAAAGCCCGCGACAAGGGTGCCAAAAAAATATCTTGCATCCCCGCGCCACTTTGATACCGTTCACTTGAACGGTATGCAATTAACCACGCGCCAGCAACAGATTCTAGACTTCATCCAGCAGGAGCAACGCCTCAACGGCGTGACTCCTTCCACGAGGGAAATCCAGGAGCATTTCGGCTTTTCCAGCCAGACGACTGTAATGGATCACCTCACCGCACTCAAGCGCAAAGGTGCCATCCAGCACGTCGAGCGTCAGGCCCGTTCCCTCGTCCTGCCCGGCACGGTCCGCCGTGCGTCCATCATCGACATCCCGATCTACGGCACCATCCCCGCCGGCATGCCCGCCGACCAGCAGCAGGAGGAGGATGGCTTTGTCGCGCTCGATAGCGACCTCGTCCCGATCACCCGGAACGCAAAGACCTTCGCGCTCAAGGTGCGCGGCGATTCCATGGTCAACGCCGGCATCCACGAGAACGACACCGTCATCCTCGAACTCAAGGAGCCGCGCAACAAGGACGTCGTCGCCGCGTTGATCGATGGCGAGACGACGCTCAAGCGTTACATCGTCCAGCACGGCAAACCCTTTTTACAGGCGGAGAATCCCAAATACCCCGACCTCATTCCCGCACAGGAATTGATCGTCCAGGGGGTGATGATCGCCCTCTTTCGAGTGGCATAAAGAGTCGTACCAACAACCAACCAGGAAAAACAAAACATGAAAATGATCCAAAAAATAATCAAAGCCGGTTCAACATGGTTTCATCCGGAGTACCGACGCAAACCCGAGCAACTCGACCTCGACCTTCGCTATTAACACGTTCTTCTCTTTTCTTATCCGGCATAGTCCCGCCAAGCGGGACGACGCCGGAGCTCCTCTTCAGTTTTATCCTTTATACTTTATACTTTAGCCTTTCTTCCAAAAACCTCCATGAATGCTACCACCTCAAAACGTATGTCTACTCGCAATGCCTCGACCTCAACCCTCGTCCCTCCAGCCATGCCCGGGGACTTTGTCGTTCAATTTAACCCTTCTCAACCTCAAACAAGCTCTGATACCGTCACAGCTCCAAAACAAAAACCCGCCATGGCTGCCAAAACCGAAGAAAAACCCCAGGAAGACAAAGTCACCACCGCCCGCAACAAAAACCTCGAGCTCGCGATCCAGCAGATCGCGAAAGATTACGGTGAAGGGGCTATTATGCGACTAGGCGACGCGGAAGTCGTGGATATCGACGTGATCCCCACGGGCAACATCCTCATCGACCGCGCCCTCGGCGTCGGCGGCGTCCCTCGCGGGCGCATCGTGGAGGTCTTCGGGCCGGAATCCTCGGGCAAAACCACTCTCACGCTCACCATCATCGCCCAGGCGCAGAAGCGCGGCGGTCTCGCGGCCTTCATCGACGTGGAGCACGCGCTCGATCCCCAGTACGCGCAGAAGCTCGGCGTGAATCTCGACGAGTTGCTCGTCTCGCAGCCCAGCTCCGGCGAGGAAGCGCTCCGCATTGTGGAAACACTCGTCCGCTCGAACGCGCTCGACGTCATCGTGCTCGACTCCGTCGCCGCGCTCGTCACCAAGCAGGAGCTCGAGGGCGAAATCGGCGATTCCACCGTCGGCGCCCAGGCCCGCCTCATGAGCGCCGCCATGCGCAAGCTCACCGCCCTCATCTCCAAGGCGCGCACCACCTGCATCTTCACCAACCAGATCCGCGAAAAAATCGGCGTCATGTTCGGCAACCCCGAGACGACCCCCGGCGGCAAGGCCCTCAAGTTCTACGCCAGCGTCCGCATCGACATCCGCCGCATCGGCGCGATCAAGCAGGCCGATGGCGTCGTCACCGGCAACCGCACCAAGGTAAAGATCGTCAAAAACAAGGTCGCACCTCCCTTCACCGAGGCCGAGTTCGACATCATGTATAACGAGGGCATCTCCGCCACCGGCTCCCTCCTCGACCTCGCCCTCGAGAAAAACGTCGTCGAAAAACGCGGTTCATGGCTCAGCTACAAAGGCACCCAGCTCGCCCAGGGCCGCGACGCCGCCAAGGACATCCTCAAAGCCGACCGACCTCTCTACGAGGAAATCGAAACCGCCGTAAAAGCCGCCCTCGACGCCGACAAAAAGTAACCGG
>Ga0302319_10008183_pt1 | contig 20410 bp, 15 predicted proteins | sample Bog_T0_2_FD_203319 | JGI IMG/M metagenome (GOLD analysis project Ga0302319, IMG submission 203319) | Peat permafrost microbial communities from Stordalen Mire near Abisko, Sweden - Bog_T0_2 | ecosystem: Environmental > Terrestrial > Soil > Wetlands > Peat | place: Sweden: Abisko, Stordalen Mire... | reverse complement strand
GCGCGAAGGCGGCTCCATTCCGATTGTCAATGAGTTCAAGCAGATTCTCGGAGCGGATTCCCTGTTGCTGGGCCTGGGCCTGCCGGATGACAATGCGCATGCGCCGAACGAGAAATTCCATCTCGGCTGCTTTGCCGGCGGGCAGCGGATGAGCGCCTTCCTTTGGCAACAATTGGCTGCATGCAAAGGATGATGCCCCGTGGAAGACCTGATTTATCAATTCCCAACCATTCTTGAGCCGCTCGATTTGACCGCCCTGTTTTCGCGCCCCCAACCGCTGGAGGTGGAACTGGGCTGCGGGGACGCGTCTTTTTTGGTGGAATACGCGCGCCAACATCCGGCCCGGAATTTCATCGGGGTGGAACGGCTGCTGGGCCGGCTGCAAAAGCTGGACCGCAAAGGCCGGCGGGCGGGCCTGGAAAATTTGCGCGGTTTGCGCATCGAATCCGCCTATTTTCTGGGTTATTTGTTGCCGCCCCATTCCACGACGGCACTGCATGTCTATTTTCCCGATCCGTGGCCCAAGAAAAAGCACCGCCGCCACCGGCTGATCAATGAGTCCTTCCCGGCCCTGGCGCGCATGGCCCTGGCCCCCGGCGGCCGGGTTTTCCTACGCACCGATGACTTGGATTATTTTGAACAGATGACTGCGGTTTTCGCCGGGGCGCCGGAATTCACAAAACTGGAAACGCCCCCCGCGCTGGCGGAAATCACCACGGACTTTGAGCGCGATTTCAATGCGCAGGGGATACCGACCTTGCGCGCGGCATATCAGTTATCACACCTGAACTGATTATTTGAAGTGCGGTCAGGGGATTTCTGCCGCGCGGAAAAAGAGGCCGCTGGTATTGGCGGTGGTCAAGCCATTGACCTGCAACAGACCACTGGCGGGGAGGACCGCATTGGTGAGCGGCCACCATCGGTTGAAGGGGAATGACAGATTGGTGGTGGCATAGAGCTGAACCCGGGTGGAGCGGTTGGGGGCAATCAGGCTGCCATCCGCATTGGCCAGTGACAGGGACAACGTATTGCCGGACCAACTGGGCGGCAGGAAACGTAACGGCGGGTTGAGGCTGACCGGCACGCTGCAGGTCTGGCCGTAGGGATTGGTTACCACGACGCTGTATTGGCCAAGGTTGCCGGCTTGCGCGATCACGCTCAAAACCGGGTTGGTTGCCGCCGGGAGGTTGGTGCCGTTCAACTGCCATTGATAAGCCAGGGGCGGAGCGCCCACCGCGACCACGCTAAACGTGGCGGTTTGCCCCAATGGCACCACCTGGCCGGCGGGAGCCGTGGAAATGGTGGGTGCGATCTGCCCGGCCCAAGCCAGCGCGTTGGCCATCAGCTTCGCCCCGTCGGTGGTCGAATCCCATCCGGAGCCGGGAAAGGAATCGCTCGAAGGTGGGAAGAAATTCAGCCCCACAGAACGACCCGGCCCGTCGATTTTTTTGCCGACCAACGGCTGACCGTTGTTCCAATGCGCGACCTGAGTTGCCCCGGAAGCAATGCTGATGGGGAAGTTCACATACAGATTCCCACCACTGTTAAAAGAATTGACGCCGGCCAGCAGGGAATCGGTCGGCAGATCCGGGACCAAAGTGCCGTTGAGCACATTGGACTGACTGCCCAGCGTAAAGGCCAGGTAATTATTGGTCAACCGGCCGGCCATACCCAGTTGCGACCCATCATAAAAGGCGAACGTGTTGAGCACCACGCCACCGCCCTGATCCACATAATCGGCCAGTTCGTTGCCGAGGGCCACGTTGTCATTAAAAGGGCGGTCCGAGTAAACCAGCACGGACTGGTAGGCCTGCAACTGCGCCGGGGTCGGCAGGGGATCACCGGCGACGACCGGAAAGAAATCCACATTGGGAAACGCGCCGGTGGCGGCAATTTTATTGGTGACGTCCGCGTTCCAGGAGGCATTGGGTTCCGCCGCCAGCACGGCGACAGCGGCCCGGCTGAAGAGATCATACGAGCGCCACAATCCGCCCGTCACATCCACAATAAAGACCTTGCCATGGCAACAGCTAAAGCTGTAATCGGAGTCCAGGCTGGTGCCCGCCCCCGGCAGGGGGATCTGCAGCACGCGGTTCCCGGAAAAATCCCAGGCTGAAAGGATGCCCCCGCCATTGTAAGTCAGCCAAAGGTTGCCCAGGGCCGCGAGGCCGCGATTCTGCGGTGATGAGTTCGGCAACGCATTTTCACCGCTCACCGAGCCATAACCCTGGAGATTGACACTGCCAAGGTAAGCGCCGTTCGTGCTCCAGCGGGAAACCACCCCCACATACATGGCATCGAATTCCGTCCCGGCCCCGCTCAACACCACGGAGGATTGGGCATTCAAGGTGCCGCCGGCCAGGGAGATCCCGGAGTTGACGAACACGCCGGGACTGGTCTGCACATAGATGACATTGGTGTTATAGGCCCGGGCCAGCACGGTGCCATCCGGCCGCGTGAAGACGGAACGGAAGTCCAAGCCGGGCGAATAGGTGCCAATCAATGCGCCGGAAGCAGTATAGCAGCCCAGGCGGAGGCCACTGGTCGAACCGCCCGCACAATCCCAATAATTGGTGCCGTCATAAGCAATCCCGGTCGTGGTGCTGGCCGGTATCGCGTCGGTGAGGGTCAGGCTGGAATGCGCAAAGGCCCCCGTTAAAACCGGCACGCCCAGCGTGGCAGTGGCGCTGCAACCGGAGGCATTCTCCACCGTCAATCCCAGCGTCACGTTGCCTGACACCCCGGCCACATAACTGATGGCGGATTGATTGGTGGGACCAATGATAACACCGTTGAGAATGGTCCAGGCATAACTGGCATACCCTGGCAGCGCACTGGCTTGATTGCCGCTGGAATCGGCCAGCACACTGGGCACGGTGGTAATGGTGGCCACCGGCACGGGATTGACCGTCACCGTCGCCCCGCCGCTGGCCGTCACCACACAACCATCGACATCCTGCCCCGAGCTGATTTGATACGTGGTGGTGCTGGCCGGGCTCACGTTAAAGTAAAACGGACTGTAGCCCGACTGGGTTCCGCCGCCATTGTTTAAGGTGATGGAATAGGGTGGCACGCCGCCGCCAAGCGAAACCACCACCTGGGCGGTGCTGCCCGCGCAAATGGTTCCGCCGCCGGTGACATTGCCCGTGATGCTGGGACAGGGGATCAGAACGGAGCCCGTGGCAACGCCAAAATCGACGTTCGCGCTGGCCTGGCCGGTGCCGGAGTTAATGCCAGCAATAAAGGTCGCGGTCGCCTGGCCGTTGGGTTGGATCACCGTCTGCGGGTTGGCCAGGGTTCCCAGCACGACATTGTTCCAAACCACCGGCAACCCCACCAGCACGCTGACTTGGCCCGGGGTCAAAGCCGCGCCGACTGAATTGACAAAACTTGCGGTGAACGTGGTCGATTGTCCCGGCAAAATGCTGGCCGGATTGGCCGTGTTCGCCAGGACAATAAACGGATTGAGCAACAGTCCGCCCGCATCGGAGGTCGCCACGTCGCAACCGCTCGCGCCGGGGCCGCCGTTGCATCCCCACCAGTCATTTGTGGCCTGCGTGAAGGCGCCATTACTGCCATGGCTGTACACGGCCCCACCACCATTCACAGCGGTATTACCGGTCAAACGACAAAAGCTGAGGGTATTCGTCCCGGCATCCACATAGATGGCCCCGCCCTGCCCGCCGACCGCATTGCCGGAAGTGGCTTGATTGTCTGAAAACATGGAGTTGGTGATATTCAATGTGCCCGTGTTGAATGCAATCGCCCCGCCATAGGTGTTGCCAAAAACGCCGACGGCCTGGTTGCCCACAAAATACGAATTGCCGATGGTGACCACCGAGCCGGGAGTGGAGCCGATGAAAATAGCCCCGCCGCCATCGGGTCCGCTGCCGGACGTATTGGTCAGGCTATTGTTGATAAATAAAGACTCATTCACGCTGATCGATGAGTTGACGCCTTGCGCAAAGCAAGCCAAGGCCCCGCCCGAACTGGCACCAGAGGAGTTGTTGGTGAACACGCAGCCGATGATGTCCAGGTCGCCGCCCGCCATCTGGACACCGCCGCCGATCTGGGCGGTGTAGTTGGTGTTGGGCGGCGAGCAGTGGTTATTGGCAATCACACAGCCGCCGAGATTCAACACGTCCTTGGGCGTGACCGCAAGGCTGCCGGCCAAAATTCCCGCGCCCCCGGCGATATCGGCTTGGTCATGACCGCCTTGGATGGTCAAGCCCAGCAGCGTGACGGTGTTATTCCCGCGCGAATTGGGGTCCACGTTAAACACGCGGTTGGTGCCGTCGGTCTGGTTGACAATGGTGGTTGTGACCGTGCCGGTGGCTTGAATCACAATATTGTTACCGGCGTTGGTGGCCACATCCAATTCGCCCAACCCGAGGTTGTAAGTGCCAGGCGGAATTTTGATGGTGGTCGCGCCGGTCTGGGCATTGGCGGCCTCGATCGCCGAACGGAGCGAAACATGGCCGGTACTGTCATTGGGGGAGGTGCTGGAACTGACCGCATGCGTGTCATTGGTGACATTGACGTTGAACGGACCAGCGGCCCACGCCGATCCGGCCAGGACCAGCAGCACCAGCACGCAAAACAACCGGTGCAGGCGGCCAGAACCCAAGCCGGTCCGTTCCCATGCCCTTTCCTCCGTGGCGGACGGCGTCCCGGTTCGGGGCGAAATGTGGGGTGGGTTCATTAATTTGGCGGGTTTCAGCCTCGGGTCGGGAAAATGCCGCCCAGCGAAATGATAAAGTTCAGGGTGAGATAGGGCGGCAGGTTGTTATGCGGCTGGCTGCCCCCGGCAAAAGCCAGGGCGGTCGCATTCATGGCCAGGCCGCTGCCCGGGGTATCGCTGTAAATATTGATGGGCGTTTTGCCCAGATGCGGCCGCGCCCAGGTGTTGTTCACGGGCGTGTCCCAATCGCCATTGCCTGAATTTCCCAGCGCCGCATGCGAGTGGCTGGGCAGTTGGGACACCTGCAAGGTCACCTGGGCTGCACCGCCCGTCTGACCAATGGCATAAGGAGACAAACCAGGCCCCTGGCCAAAACAAATCGGCGCGGAGCCTTGCAGGTTGGGCAGCGCAAAAGTGCTGCGGCCGTCGCCGCCATAAATAGTGCCGAGCAGGGAAAATAGCGCGGTATTCTGTGAAATGGGCAGCAACTGGCCATTGCAAAAAGCCCAGCCTGACGGGGCAAAATTAAAGGTCACCATGCGTATTTCGCCAACAAAATTATCAGCCATAAGGTTCCTTTCAGCTTCAGCCGGGGTAAATCCCCGCCGTCGCGATGCAGAAATTCAACGTCAGATACGGGGATAAATTATTATGCGGCTGGCTGCCGCCAATGACACTGACCGCCGGGCCAGCCATTTGCGCGTTGGGGCTGGCGGCATAGGCGGGCTGATTGCCGTTGGCCCAATAGTTCCCGGGCGCCGAACCCTGGTTGGCGGGATTCGCGCTGGCCACGACCGGATGGGTGTGCTGGGGCATTTCCGAGGCAAGCAAGGTGTGGTTTTGCTCCCCCCCGGTCTGCCCGATCGCATAGCCGGTGCCCATGTGAATCGGAATGTTGCCCTGCAGGTTGGGCAGGGCAAAAGTCTTGACGCCGTCGCCGCCATAATAGGTGCCGAGCAGGGAAAACAAGGCCGAATACTCGTTAGTGGACAGCAACTGGCCATTGCACAACGCCCAGCCTTTGGGCGGATAAGCGAAACTGAAGATCCGGATTTCAGCGAGATAAGGTGTGGCCATGACTGGATTGGGTGAAGAAATTTGGAATCATGTCTGCGACGGGTAAACCCCAAACAGGGAAATGATAAAATTGACCGCCACATAGGGCGGTAGGTTGTTATGCCGCAGATTGCCGCCGGCGGGAACGGTTGCGCCGGCATTCATGGCCGCACTGGCACCCTGGTCACTGTACTGGCTGCCCGTCCAGTTGGCCCAATAATTACCCGCAGGATTGTTGCTGGTGCCGCCGCCGGAACTGACCTGGGCCGGATGCGTGTGCGCGGGGATTTGGCTGGCGGTCAAGGTCACGGTTTCCGCGCCGCCGGCCTGGGCGAGGGCAAACCCGTTGCCCTGATGAATGGGCATGCGGCTTTGCAGATTGGGCAGCGCAAACGTGCTCTGCCCATCGCCGCCGTACGTGGTGCCAATGAGTTGGAACAGCGTGCTATTCTGGGATATGGCCAATAGTTGGCCGTTGCAAAACGCCCAGTTTAATGGCGCGAAATTGAAGCCCACCATCCGGATTTCACCAATATACGGTTGCGACATGGTTTGCGCGATTACGTTAAGGATTTCGTTAAGGTTGTCCGGACCGGACGATTAAACACCGCCTCATAGTATACCAGGCTGGAATCGGGCGGCCCCACGGGGACGATGAACATTTCAAAGACGCCTAATTCCGGGTGTTCGAAGCAGTGGGTATCCTGCGCCAGGGCCGGCTGCTTTGGCCCGGCGAACAACAGCGAGAAGGTTTCATTTTGCGCGTCCGCCGGCCCATGATCTGGCAGGGCTTTGGCCGCGACCAATTTCAAGTTCGCCGCCCCGGCCCCTTGAGCCAGGCGAAACCGCGTGCCGACTTGGGTGAAAAAAGCCGCAAAGCTGAGTTGATCCAGGGTGACTTCCCGGACCCGGACCGCTCCCGCCCAGCCAGCCGCCGGTGCGAGACTGGCCGACAGCGTCAAGGCAGAACAGGTCCAAAGAAATTGACGGCGGTTGGTCATGACAAAAATAACTTATGGTTGCGGTTGCGCTTTCTTGATTTTCCAGCCTTCAGATGAGCTAAAGCCTAAACGTAATCCTGCTTATTGTCAATCGTCGGCAGTCCGCCCGTCCGCCCACCCGGAGGGTCCCGGATGGTCCGGATGGTGGCAATGGTCGCGCTGCGACCATTCCCGCCGCCAGCGAAGCGCAGGGCGGCGGGTTCGCGCCCCCCCCCAGAGCAAGCCAATGTTTTAAGCGCCATGCAAAGCGGGAAATCATTCGCGAGCCATCGGCGAAGCCGCACCACAAGGTGCCTGCTCCGCAGGCAGACAGAGTCGCAGCGCGACTCTAACCCGGACTCCACCCAGACGCTATTTACCACAAATCCCCGGAATTTACGCCCAAAGCCGCTCGGGATAATCGCCCTTGGCGATGAGCTTGCGGATGCTTTCCACCACTTGCGGACGGTCTTCCCGATAGGTCACGCCAAACCAGGAATCCGGCGAGCGCAACACCTTCACCTTGGCCTCGCCACTGGTGACCAGATCGTTGACGGTGCTGGGAATGTAACACTCGGATTTCTGTTCCTGGCCGCTCTGTTTGAGGAAGCTTTCAAACCTCGCCTTGATTTGCGGAAACAAAGCGGGGGTGAACCCCCAGAAATTCATGGAGACCGCCTCTTCGCCGGTCAGTTGGGTGATTTTGCCTTCGGCATCGGTGTTTTTGGCCGCAGCCCCATCCCGCTCAATCTTCATCATCTCCACGACCGAGGTCAGATATTGATTGGCGTCGGTCCGCGAAACGCCGCGCGCCACGCTGCCGTGATCGGAAAGGGTGTTCTTCAAAATGAAGCCCGCCATGGCATAATCCGTCGTGCCAGAATTCAGGTGTTGCGCCACCAGCTTGTAGGCGTTCTGCCCGTAAAAGTCATCGGCATTGATCGCGGCAAACGGTTCCTTGATGGCGTGTTCCGCCATCAGGATCGCGTGCGTGGTGCCCCAGGGCTTGGTGCGACCCGCCGGCAGCGAGTGGCCCGCCGGCAGTTTGTTCAACTCCTGGAAGACATAATCCACCGCGATGCGTTGCTCGAAACGCGACCCGACCACTTCGCGGAACTGCTGTTCGATGTCCTGCCGGATCACAAACACCAGCTTGCCGAACCCGGCGCGCATGGCGTCGTAAATCGAATAGTCAATGATGGTTTCCCCCGTCGGGCCAACGGGATCAATCTGTTTCAGTCCACCGTAACGGCTGCCCATGCCGGCGGCGAGAACGAGCAAAGTCGGTTTTATCATGCGCGGAATTCTATTTTTTTTACGCCAAATGTCTAGTCTGGGCTCACGCAAGCACGGTCATTATATATTGGGTGTGGCTATTCCCGGTTGGCTTCCAATTTATTTCACCTTGGACAGCCTATGTCCAACGTCCCATGTTAGAATTTCGGAAAAAGCATGAATGATTGGGTCAAAAATAACCCTGAAACCATGAATCCCAACAAACCATTCCGTCCCAGCTCGGCCCGCCAACACCCCCAATCCAGCGCCGCACCCCCAAAGTCAGACCAGGTCAGAGTAGGTCACCTTTGAAATTCATTTTGGACGTCCCGGCCAAGGCGAAACATCGTTAAAAGAGCCGGCGGCGATGCCACGCCCAAGCCACTTGGGCGTCACAAAATTGTTGCTTGCGTTTTGGCCCGTCGGCCACCCACCCCATAAAAATGGCAACAACTGCTTGCCTTTCCCTCGCGGGCACTCTAGCGTTGTAGTGCGCTTGTTACCGACGGACGTGCTACCGGTGTGTTTTTTTGGATCGCGCCGGCTCGTTTCCTCCTGATTTCCAATCGCACCCTGCGTGTATGGCAGGGAAAATGTTGGTTAGCTAAGCATGTCACATCCTTTGATTATTCAGGGCGGAATGGGGGCTGGGGTTTCTGATTGGAAACTCGCGCGGGCCGTGTCGCAAGCCGGCCAGCTCGGTGTCGTTTCCGGCACCGCCCTCGGTACCATTCTAGCGCGACGGTTACAATGTGGCGATCCGGGGGGGCATATCCGCCGGGCGCTGAAACAATTCCCGGTGCCGGGCATGGCCGAACGCGCCGTGGCGCGCTACTTCGTCCCCGACGGCAAAGCCGCTGAAGTGCCGTTCACCGCCACCCACCTGCCGAGCATTGATCCGGCCGCTGACTTTGTGGCGCTGACGGTGCTCGCTAATTTTGCCGAGGTCTTTCTCGCCAAGGAAAACCATGACGGGGTGGTGGGCATTAATTTTCTCGAAAAAATCCAGTTCCCCACCCTGCCCTCCATTTTCGGGGCCATGCTGGCAGCCGTGGATTATGTCTTGATGGGGGCGGGCATTCCCCGCTCCATTCCCGGGGTGCTGGATCGTCTGGCCAAAGGCGAAGCCGTGGACTTGAAGATTGATGTCGAAGGCGCGCTGCCAGGCGAGGAGTTTCGCACCTCGTTTGATCCCGCCCACTTCTGTGGGGGCGTCGCGCCACGATTGAAACGCCCATGGTTCCTCGGCATTGTCGCCTCCGCCACCCTCGCCATCACCCTGGCCCGCAAGTCCAATGGGATCGTGAACGGCTTTGTGGTGGAAGGGGAAACCGCCGGCGGCCACAACGCCCCGCCCCGGGGTGCCATGCAATTGACACCGCAGGGCGAACCCATTTACGGCCCGCGCGACGTGCCGGACCTGGAAAAAATCCGCGAACTGGGACTGCCTTTCTGGCTCGCCGGCTCCTACGGCACACCGGAAAAAGTTGTCGAAGCCCGTCAACTGGGCGCGGCCGGCGTGCAAGTCGGCACCGCCTTTGCCTTCTGCGAGGAGTCCGGCATCCGGGCCGACCTCAAGCAACAGGTCATTGAATTAAGCCGCGCTGGCCGGGCGGAAGTGTTCACCGACCCGCTGGCCTCGCCCACCGGGTTCCCCTTCAAAGTTGTGCAACTGGCCGGCACCTGCTCCGACCCCACCGCCACCAACCGCGCGCGGCAATGCGATCTGGGCTATCTCCGGCATGCCTATCGCAAACCCGACGGCACCGTCGGCTATCGCTGTCCGGCCGAGCCGGTGGAGGATTATGTCCGCAAAGGCGGCACCGTCAGCGAAACCGAGGGCCGCCAATGCATTTGCAACGGGCTCACGGCCGCGATTGGCCTCGCGCAAACCCGCGCCGGCAGCGAAATGGATCTGCCCATTCTCACCGCTGGCAATGAGGTGGCGCACATCGCTGATTTTCTGCGCCCGGGCCGCAATTCTTACTCCGCCAAGGAAGTCATCAGCCGCCTGTTGGAAAAATTGGCGGCGGCCGTGACCCCCGGTTTGCCGGTGCCTTGCGCAAACGCTTGTTGACGCGGCGGCCTTCCCCGGTGAAAATCCGGCATGCCAAAATCTGAACTGAAGATTGAACGCCTCACCACCGGCCAGGGTGCCACCCCCCAGACCGGCGACACCGTCACCGTCCATTACACCGGCACCTTCACCGACGGCCAGAAGTTCGACAGCTCCGTGGACCGCGACGAACCCTTCAGCTTCACGCTCGGCCGGGGCGAAGTCATCGCCGGCTGGGATCTGGGCGTGGCGCAAATGAAGGTCGGCGACAAGGTCCGGCTGACCATCCCCCCGGAACTCGCTTACGGCCCCGCCGGTTATCCCGGAGCCATTCCGCCCAATGCCACGCTCCTCTTCGAGGTGGAATTGCTGGGCGTCAATTGAGGAATCAAACGGCTTTTCCCCAAGTGATTTAACCTGAACTCCGAAATCCGCAATGAAATCGAAAAGCGCGGTCGCAAGCCCATCGTTGGTAGGGCGCGTCACTCCGTGCGCGCCGCGCCTGCAACCCGCGGGTGCAAAATTTCCCTGGCGTCGCCTTCCCGACCCGCAGCGGATCAAGACCTTTCTCGAATTTCCGGAGTTCGGGTTTAATCCCGCCCCGGCAATATTTCAACCCCGAGCGCGTTGCCTCCCATCCCCGATTTTCGTATGACGCCATCCGCCGCCCCTTCCGGCCTCCCCGAGCGCCCGCCCATCATGATTCTGGGCGTCGGTTCCTTTGCGCACAGCATTGGCGGCGCGCTGGCCTCGGCGGGGGCGGATATTTCCACCTACCTCACCCGCGATTACGGACATTTTGCCCCCTCGCTCATTGGCCCGACTTACCTGCGCGGCGTTCATGCCAGTCCCGTGCCCCTGCTCCGCGAACGGAACGTGCTGGCGGTCATCCCCCAGTCCATTGACTGGGCCATGCAGCCATGGGCGGATGATCTGGTGCGTTCCGGCGTGGGAATTTTTTCGCCCACCGGCGAGGCGATGCGCCTGGAGCGCGAGCGTGATTTCGCGCGCGCGCTGTGCGCCCGGCACCACATCGCGTTTCCCCAGTCCTTTGTGGCCGCCAACCGGCTGGCGGCGGAAGCCATTCTGGCGGAGCATCCCCGGCCGTTCGTCATCAAAAACCCCCTCTGCTCACCCACCAGCCCCATTCACACCATCTTGTGCGAAACCGTGGCCGACACCCGCGCCTGGCTCCGCAACGTGAATTATGCCGAGGGCATCTTCCTCCAGGAATATCTGGGCCGCGCCGAGGCGGGCCATATTGCGCTGGTCAGCGGCGGTGAAATCTATTCGCTGGTCACCAACCAGGAATACAAATACGCCTTCAACGGCAATCTGGGCATCGTGGCCGGCGCGCCGCTGGGCGGGTTGGTGGAACGCGATGAACATGACAAATACGGGCTGGCGCGGGAACTGTTGCATCCGCTGCTGCCCTGGTTTCGCGAAGTCAATTACCACGGCCCGGTCCAGGCCACCGCCATCAAGGTGCCCGCGCCCGCCCCGGGCAAATGGCACGTCATTGAGTACAACATCCGCATCGGCGTCACCTCGGGGCCCATGATTCTGCGCATGCTGAAAAATCCGGTGGAAACCGTGCTCAAAACCACGCGCAATGAAAAATTGTCGCTCGCGTTCAATGACGGCTTGAATTTCGGCTGCTCGCTGACCCTGGCCGGCTATGGCTATCCCTTCACGCAGGTGCGCGGCCCGCAATTGCCGCTGGAAGTGGACGGCCAGTTTGATTGCGATGTTTGGTGGAACGAAGTGGCGCGCGGGGCGGACGGATTGTTGCAATCCACCGGCCAGCGCATCGCCGACGTGATTGCCCTGGGACCGGACCTGGGGTCCTCCATCGCCCAAGCCTACGCGAACCTCCGCAAGATTCGCGTGGTGGGAAGTTATTATCGCACCGACGTGGGCCAGAGCCTCTGGCCGCCGGGAACCGCCTGAGCGCGGCAAAAATTGCGCTGGTCAAACCGTTGGGAGCGGCTAGATTAGCGCCCATGAAATTGCGCCCGTTTTTACGATCCGCAGTCCTGCTGTTTTTTTCCGTCCGGGTATTGGCGGTCACCAACAACGTCCCGCCGGTCGCCAGCGTGAGTTCCGCACCGGTGTTTGTGCCGGACTATTCCCATCAAAATGATCCCCTGCCCAATGGCGTCCTGGACTGGAACTCGGTCCAGCAGAGTATTGATGTCACCAACGGGCTGGATTTCGCCCGGTTCGTCTTTACGCTGACCAATGTGGCCTGCCGGGTGGATTTGGGGAGAATGACCAACCACATCTACACCACCAATTATACCACCGTCACCAATGCCGGCGTTTGGCATGCCATGACGGGCCGGAAAATCACCACCCAAGCCCACGTGACGACGAATATCGTCGTGGTCACCGTCACCAACGCGGTCACCCCGCTGCCGGTGACCATTCTTTCCGTGCATCCGTCCTGCGGTTGCACTGCGGCCGAACTGCCGCCGGTCCCATGGATCCTGCCGCCCGGAACCAATGGCATCATCCGCATCAGCGTGAATCTGGCGGGCAAGAGCGGGGTGGTGCCGAAATATGTGACCGTCGCCACCGACAAGGGCAAACTGGATCTCCGGCTGCTCATCAACATCCATCCCGCACCGCCGCCCAAGCCCATGACCGAAGAAGAGCGTGCCCGGGGCATTGCGGCTTCCAAGGTTGACCGCCAGGCCGTGTTCCGGGGTGATTGCGCCTCCTGCCACGCCAAGGACGTTCGCGGCAAATACGGCCAGCCGCTCTTTGCCCTCGTCTGCGGCGTCTGCCATGAAGCCAACCCCCGGGCCAGCATGGTGCCTGACCTGCACAACCTCAAGGAAGCCACCAACGAGGAGTTCTGGCGTGCGTGGATCACCTCCGGCAAACCCGGGACCCTCATGCCTGCCTGCTCCATCGCCCAAGGCGGGCCGCTGGATGACATGCAAATCGCCACGCTGGCAGCGTATCTGAATGCCACCATTCCGTCCCATGCCCCGGTCACCAATGCTCCGATTCCCGGGGTCAGACTGAACCCCACCCCGCTAATCGCAAACCCGTCCGTGCCCGCCAGCAAGTAAGTAAGGATTGGCCCCTCGAGTTTCTTGCGGGTCCGAAAATGACGAATGTGATGCCGACTGGCAGTCGGCATCCCGGGTCCATTCCAAGCCATGTCTGAATACGCCTGGACCGCAAAGAACAAATTCGGGAATCCCGTGGTGCGTGCCATCAGGGCCAACACCATTGAGGAAGAAAGCAAACAAGCAATTTTGCTGAAATGAATTTTAACATGAAACGGAAACCGCTTCTCCCTGGCCTTTTGGCTTTGTCCATGGCTGGTTTGCTGCAGGCGCAAGCCCAGCCGGTGAACTTCAACTGGTTCGAATATTCCGGCCAGGACGCCGGCGCGCCGAAAGCCGGGGCGGGGGAATATCACAATCCGATCCTCGCCGGCTTCTATCCTGATCCGAGCATCTGCCGCGTGGGGGAGGACTATTATCTCATCAACTCGACCTTTGCCTATTTCCCCGGCATCCCGGTTTTTCACAGCCGCGATCTGGTCAACTGGCAGCAAGTGGGGAATGTGATTCACCGGCCCAACCAGCTTCGTTACCATCACTTGGGGGTTTCGGAGGCGATATTCGCGCCGACCTTACGCCATCACAATGGCGTTTTCTACGTCATTTGCACGATGGTTGGCGCAGAAGGCAATTTTGTCGTCACCGCCACCAACGTCGCCGGCCCGTGGTCCCAGCCCGTGAAACTGGGTTTTGAAGGCATCGACCCATCCTTGTTCTTCGGCGAGGACGGGCATGCCTGGGTGGTCAATAATGGCCCGCCGGAAGGGGTGCCGCGCTATGATGGCCATCGCGCGATCTGGATTCAGGAGTTCGATGCGGTCGCCAGCAGGATGGTTGGCCCGCGCAAGGTGCTGGTGGATGGCGGCGTGGACCCATCCAAGAACCCCATTTGGATTGAAGGCCCGCATCTATACCAGCGCGAGGGCTGGTATTATCTCTGCTGCGCGGAAGGCGGCACCGGGCCGCAACATTCCCAGGTCATTTTCCGCAGTCGCCAGGTAACCGGACCCTATACGCCGTGGGCGCAGAATCCCATGCTGACGCAGCGCAATCTCAGCGCCAACGAACCCGGCGCAGTGACTTGCACGGGTCATGCGGATTTGGTCATCGGACCGGATAATCACTGGTGGGCCGTTTTCCTCGGGGTGCGACCTTATGATGGCCGCTACTCACCGATGGGGCGGGAAACGTTCCTGCTGCCCGTGAAATGGACGGAGGACGGCTGGCCGGTGATTCTGCCGTCCGGGGAACGCGTGCCGTTGACGGTCAAGTCGCCCGGCGGAGCGGCGGAGCCTGCGGAAACGATCCCCTTGAATGGCAGCTTCACCTGGCGCGATGACTTCAAGGAGTCTGCGCTGTCGCCAGCGTGGATCATGCTGCGGACGCCGGCGGAAACATGGTGGAAATTGGATCCGGCCCACGGGCAACTCGCCCTCACGCCCCAACGGGATTTGCTTTCCGGCAATGGCAACCCCAGTTTTCTGGCGCGGCGCGTGCAACATGCGCGTTTCACGGCCGCAACGTCGTTGGCGGTGCCCAAGCCGGGGGTTTCTGCCGGGCTGGCCGTTTTCCAGAACGAGCAGCACCACTATTTTTTCGCGGTTCAAGCGGATGGCAGCGGGCTGACGATATATCTGGAACGCGCCCAGAATGGGAATCCCGAGCGGATCGGCGCGGTGCCGGTGCCGCTGGTGTCCACGCTGAAACTGCGCGTGACGGTGAATGACGCGAAGTGTGCGTTTGCGTATGCCGCCGGCACGAATGATTGGCAAACGCTGGTGGCGGACGCCGATGCCACGTTGCTGACCTCGGAGGTGGCGGGTGGCTTCGTGGGCGCCACCGTGGGCCTGCATGCGCGCGTGGATGGCCAATCACCGCCGCCGCATTGATTTCAATGGTGATTGGGGGCAAGACGGCCTGCCATCAAGGTGCCTTGCTGGACGCGGATTCAGTGCCGGCCGCGAGCCAACTGCCACGGTGTTCCCCCACCGACACCGGCAACTCAAGCCACCGTCCCTCGCGTTTTGCCCCCATTGTTCCGGCCTGGAGCGCAACGCCGTCCAGTTTGGCCATGAAGGCACCGGTTCCAACCGGAAGCCGCAGGCGCACCGCCACCCCGGCGGCCAATGGGGACGCATCAATGACATAATTCCACTGATTTCCTTCCCGTTTCCAAGCCACCAACACCGGGCCGAATTCCGTCTCGACCGTGCCGGCCGCTTCCGTCAGGTCGCCCAGCCGCGGTTCAATGAGCAGCGCCTGGTTCTGAACCGGGCCGTCGAGTCGAACGCCCAGCACAAACGAACTGAGAAAAAACGCCGGGAACATTCCGTAGCCGTGGGCCTGTGATCCCCAGGAATGCAACCCTTCGAACGTCGCCTCATAAGGGCTGTAAGCCATGTCTTTCCATCCGGCGCGCAGCTGGTTCAAAACCGACAGATCCTGCGCCACCGTATCGGCTGCGTATTGCAGCTTGAAAAAATAGTAATACTGCATGACGTCGTTTTCCACGGGCGGATGCGCCATCAAGAATTGTGTCACCCGCGCCCGGCGTGGCCCGGGAACGACACCTTGATCCAGCGCGAACAAGGCCGCGTGGCGCGTGGGTTCGATCAGGTGGTTGTTGATTTTTAAACCAAGGCGGCGCGGCGCGGGGGCTGGCTGGTCCAGGGCCGGATCGTAATAACCGCCGTAATAGGTTCCCGCCGCTTCATCCCACAACACGGTGTTAATGGCCTGCGCCAGATCCCGGGCGGCGCGGGCGAACACGGATGCCTGTTGTTTTTCGCCGATCCGGTTTCCGAGCCATGCGGCATCGGTCAGCGCGCGCTGGATGAAGGCGTTGAGCGCCGTGCCTTCACAGGTCTGGTACCCAACCGGGTTGCCCCAAACCACCCACTCGCGCGCGACCACCAGTCCGCGCGGAGTCCGGCGGTCGAGAAAGTAATTCATCTGCGCCACCATGGCGGGCCAGATCTCCCGGATGACCTCCGACTTGCCGGTGCTTTCGTAATAACGCCGCGCGCCCTCCACCCAGTCGCAGGCGCGGTCCTCCATTTTGGCGTGGATATCAAACCGGTCGGAACAGGTGTGCGCCTTGACCCAGCCGCCGGGTTGCAGGGTGTAAGCAGTGCGGCGAAGCAGTTCCTCCAACAACCGGGGGTCGGCAGGGATGGTTTTCCCATCGCCGGACCGGCCGGCCATCGCCACGCGCGTCACGTCAAAGGCCGGCGGGTCGCAATCCATCCACTCCACGCGCTCGCGATCGGTGCAGTCCACATAAGCGTCCTCGCTTGTTACTTCCAGGCCGCGCACACACGTGGTCCAAAGTCGGTTGAGCAGGGGATCATTGGATTGGAACCGGCCAATGCGTTCGAAGGGATAAAGCCGTTCGACAAATTTCACACTCCGCAAGGTGACGCGGCCGGACTTCACGCGGATGCCGCCTTCATAAATCGAATGCGTGTCGGTGGAAATATAGGTTTGTTTTCCGGCGCGGCAGGTGATGCTGGTTTGCGGTGAGTAGGTCAGTTCGACCACGCTGCCATCGTCAGCGTCCATTTCCAACTGCACATAGGCCAGCACCATTCTGGGGAACTTGAAGGCTACCTGCCCGCCCGCTGGCAGGGTCACCGGCCAGACGACATTGGCGCTCCAGGTTGGGGCCACCGTGGTTTCGCGCAACAGCGGAATGCGCCGCGCGGTCAATGGTCCCCAAGTGTTTTGCGTCGCCTGGGCTGGCGTCCAGCGGCGGTCGTCATAACCCGGTTGCGTCCAATCGCCGTCCTCCACCCGCGCGTCCACGATATCGAAGAGGTTGGGCCAGTCGGCCTTGACCTGCCGGTAACGGGTTTGGTCGCTCGTCTTCCAGGTGGCGTCGGTGGTGCAAATGGTTTTCCCCGCCTGTTCCAGGCGGGCGGTGAAACCGGGGGCATGCATGCGGGTTTTGCCATTGTGGATGCGGCTGCCGACCAGCACCGCAACCACATTATCACCGGCCTGCAGGTTGGAGGAGATATCGACGGAATCATATTCCGGGGCCAGCGGCTCAAAGCGCGCCGGGCCGCGCTGCACGTACTGGCCATTGACCCAAACCAGATACCGCGCGTCGGCGAAAATCTGCAGAATGACGCGGCCGTCCCCGCTGGCGGGCGAAAAATGTTTTCGAAAGGCAACCAAGGTCCCGTTGCTTTGCTCCGCGCTCGACTGCCCGGTCCAAACCAACGAAGCTGCAAGCGTTTTGCCGTCGGCATCTTCCGGGGCTGCGGGCAACGTTCCGGCCGATAAGCTTGAGTCCGGGGTCGCGGGCCGCCTTGCTTGGGCCGCAGTGCCCGTGGACAAACAAAGGGTCATGGCTGCCAATACGAAAAACGACTTTACGGCATGCTTGATGGTGGGGGCAACCAGATCGGGTGGCATGGGGAAACATACCCGGACACGGCGGCAAAAGGCAAGGCAAGGAAACGTGTTCAAAGGTCAAGCCATTACATTGTTTCGCTGGTTTGCTTCAATTGCTTTTTTCTTGACGATGTTTCGAAGTTGTTTGTAGAACTATCCACAGCGAGGATAAAAAAACAGGAATGATGCTTGATCCATTTGGGAAAACCCGGCTTATCCGATCAAATCCCGAGGGCTTGTCAACTTTCCAAAATCCGCAACCATCATGCCGAAACCTTGGACACCGCTGCGCGACGGGGAGATTGCGCTGGCGCACCTGAGCGATCTCCACTTCGGCAGTCCAAAGTCGGAGGCCGTGTGGCGGAACGTCAGGCAGTTTTTGCTGGGCATCCTGAACCAGGATCGCGGTGATGCGCTCCTGGTCACGGGTGACTTGGCGCATAATCCACAAAAGAAACTGTATGAAACCGCAGCGGCACGTTTGGATGAGTTGCAAATGCCATATTTTGTTTGCGCTGGCAACCATGACCGCCACTATCTTGGGAACCGGGCCAAATGGAACCCGTTGAACTATATCCCGGGATTTGCCGCCAGTGCGGAGTTTGACAAGACATTTGGCAGCAAAGTGCTCGTGCCCCAGGACCCGAAAGAACATACCGCCGGGAACGGCCCGGATGGCTGGAAAATCGGCCTGCTGGGGTTGGACTCCAGCGATGACGCCGACTGGTCGGCCCGCGGCTTTGTGGGCGAAACCCATTTCGGGACCATTGATCGGGCGACCCGGGCCCGGGATTGGGATTTGTGCATCTGCTTTGTGCATCATCATTTGCTTTCGATCCGGGCCTTGGAACATAACCGCCGCGGCAAACCGGCTGACCTGTTCAAGGTCACCACGCTGGTTAATGCGGGTTCGCTGCTCGAAGCCCTGACCAAGGCGAACATTGATGTCGTTTTGCACGGCCACGAGCACGAGTCCAACTGGGCGCGATATGGGACATTCGAGCCGGGTTGGGGTTCGGTTCAGGTGCTGGGGGCCGGCTCCGCCACCGGCAACGATTCGGCCACGGGCTGCGACTTGCTGCGGGCGAGCTTTAATGTTCTCATCCTCTCGCCGGATCGTTCGGTCAGCCTGCGGAAAATGAGGCATGACGGGGCGGACTGGAAGGTTTGGGATGAATTTCCGGTGTTGACGGCCGAGCAAATCCGCCAAGCGCGTTTGCGGCGCGCGGCCCGCCCGAAGGACACCGGCGAACCGGTGGAATTATCCAGTGAACTGATCAAGTCCGTGGAGTTTACCCGCGAGCGTGACATCAAGGTGACCTGGCTGTTTACCAACTGGCTGCCGCCGGTTAATTTCAGGCATTATATCAAGAACGCGACCGGGGTGCCGTGCGACGTGCAGGTGCGTTTCCTGGCGCGCAACGGCCCACCAGTCGACCTGGACAAGGTCGAACTGGTGCAGGCGGATGATGATCACGCGTGGTGGATCAAATGGACCCTGCCGGAACCCCTCCGCCGACAACTGGTCATGATGGAAATTTCGTATTGTTGGCGTGGGGGCGCAGTGCTCACCGCAGCCGAGTTGGAGGCGGTCAGAAGAGGGGGCACGCCCGGGCTGCTGCGCAATGACGGGTATGAGTTCACGTCCGCCTTTGTCGCGGACGCGGTGGCGGCGGCCGAATTGATCGTGACGCTGCCGCCGGAATATGCGCCGGCGATTGCTGAAGTGATCGTCCAAGTGGTTGAGGATCCGAGCATTGCGCGTCCCCAGGAAGCGATGGCCCTCCGCCAACAGGTGCGTTTTTTCGCGCCGGGCCGGTTTGCTTTGCGCATTAAATATCCCCGGCGCAACTGCGACTACCGGCTCGCCTGGCCGCCCGTCAAAGGTAGCCAGTCCCGAGCCGCCAAATCATTCGCGGAGGCCGCCCGTGCGCATGGAAATGCACTTTTGGGCGCCTTTGCCGAGCCGTTCAAGCCTACGCCGTATTGGAATTGTTCGGCGTTGTCGCTTTATGTCGAGGGGGAGAAGCCGAATCTGGCCCGACGGGTTGGTCTGCTTGACCTCGGTTCCCCGGTCGTGGACCGGGAGCAGCCGCATGCGACCCAGGTCCTGGTGGGCGACCGCTCGGCGCTGGCCCGGGCGTGGTGTGGTATCCCCATGATTGTCCACGATTGGCCCGATGCCAGCGCGGCCCTGGAATCCGGGCTTTTACCCGGCGAAAAGGGCATTTTCTGTGTGCCGATTCGTTATGGCTTTGGCTGGGTGAATCAGCCTCCGTGGGCGGTGGTCCGACTGGGTTTATTCCTCCCCTCCGCCGCCCCGTTTGACTGGGGCGAGGCCGACGGGACCCTGTTGCGCTTGATTGCCGCCGCCACGACCGCCTTGTTGACAAAAGCATTTCACGAGTATAACGTGATCCCAGAATGAGCATGGCTCCTTTGAACTACATGCATGCGATTGTGGCCCCGGCGCTGTCGGCAGCGCCCGAGGAACCGGCGGTGCTTCGCGCCTCGCACACCGCCGCCGAACGGTTGGTGGAAACGGGCAATTTTTATTTAGCCACAGGCGTGTCTGCCGTTCGGCCGGTGGATTCACATAGCGGGGTTTCCATTCCAGAGGTGGAGAATCCTTCGAGCGGAATTGGCGTTCCATTTGGCGTGCGCCGGGGCGGCAATTCCTCCCAAGGTTAGCAGCCTGTTGAAGTGCGCCGTGGAAAGGCGCACTTCAACAGGCTGCTAACCCGGATATTTCATAGTGAAACCGGCAAAACCATGGCAAACCATTGTAGCGCAGGCTTCCCAGCCTGCCGTATCGCAACCCCTGAGCCGTTCCGTCAAGGCTAAATCCATGGCTTTCTTCTTCCAGCATGGCGGTGCGAATACA
>Ga0302319_10008181_pt1 | contig 20412 bp, 23 predicted proteins | sample Bog_T0_2_FD_203319 | JGI IMG/M metagenome (GOLD analysis project Ga0302319, IMG submission 203319) | Peat permafrost microbial communities from Stordalen Mire near Abisko, Sweden - Bog_T0_2 | ecosystem: Environmental > Terrestrial > Soil > Wetlands > Peat | place: Sweden: Abisko, Stordalen Mire... | reverse complement strand
AGAAGAAGGCAGACTTCTGGGCGAGCGAAGTCCTGAAGATGGCCTCGTTCGACTACAAGGAACTGATCCGCAAGCGCAGCGAAGCGCGCGGTGAATGCCCCGAGTGCGGGAAGGCCACGCACAAGTGCGTCTGCTCCAAGACCGCATCGGCCGAAGTCGAGATCGACGTCGATGAAGACGACTGGGCTGATGAATATCTCCAGATGAAGACGGCTGCCATGTTCGGCCTCGGCGGCATGGCGCGCGGAATCGCTGGCGTCGATGAACGCATGCCGGCGGCGCTCGATGTCGCCGGGCTCGGAGCGCTCGCGGCGCCGAGCGCGCTCAGCCTCGTCGGCGCGCCCGTGGATGAGAAGACCAAGGATCAAGCGGAGGTCGGCGGGCTCGGGATTCTCGCCGCTACCCAACTGCCGAAGCTCCTTTCGATGCCGCATCCCGTCTAAGGATTCCAATGGATCTGCCGCAGTTCAGGACCGTGTTTGTCCGATGCCCGCGGCATGACAGCCTGTTGGTGCGGTGGAGCTTGTCGCCCACCACGTACCCGCTCGACCAAATCGAATTCGAGATCTTCCGCTCGCTTGGCTCAGCCGGGCCGTGGGATTTCATCGGCACTGCGGAGCCCGGTGCGTTCCACTTCTACGACTTCGACATCGAAGGCCCGCACACCTACCGCAATTTCTACTACATCGTCCGCATCGCCGACACCAAAGGCGCCGGCTTCGTGGACAGCAGTCCCGAAGTTCTCACGCACGATCCCGACAACATCGCGATCGAACTTGTGCGGAAGAAGAACGTCTATCTCACCGTGCGCGGCGGCATTCGTGGGGCAGTGCTCTCCCGCAAGCGCTGGGGCGCGAAGTGCCCCAGGTGCTGGAACAAAGAGCGCCAGCTGCCGTCCGATGCCGACTGCCTCGTCTGCTACGGCACCGGATATGCGCGCGGATATTGCGAGCCGGTGATCACACCAGCTGGCGTCATGGGGCCGACCAACAAAGAATACGCCGAAGTCATCGGCAAGGTCGAGATCGGTCAATCCGGTTTCGAGATCTCGAACATGCCGCTGGTCGAGCCGAAAGACATCTTCATCGACACCATTCTCGACGAGCGCTATCACATCGATCGCGTCACCGCGAATACGCATCGCGGGTATGTCGTCAGCCAATTGATCGTCTGCACGCGCGTCGATGACAACGCGGCGGTCTACCATATCAGAATCCCGGAGTCGCTCGCATCGCGTCAGGGTCAGAGCTTCAATCTGTCCAATCCTCCGGTGCAATAGCCGTGACCGATTACGGCGAGTTCAGTCCGCTCGAACACCAAGACCGTGTCGCGGACAAACTGAAGAACGCCCCTGACGGCCAGGGTCTCCTGGTGGCGCATGGCCTTGGCACCGGCAAGACGTTCACCTCGATCCATTCGGCGAACACGCTGAACAAGCCGATCCTGGCGATTACGCCGGCGTCTCTGCGTGAGAACTACAAGAAGGAACTCAAGGCGACGGGGTCGAAAGGCCACGTCATGTCGTATCACCAAGCGCTGAAGCGGATGCACGATCCTGAGTTCCGCGAACGCGCGTCGAACTCTCTCGTCGTCTTCGATGAATGTTTTGTCGCCGGATCGCTGATTGATGGCGTTCCGATTGAAGACCTGAAAGTTGGTGACGTCGTCTCATCATTCGACCAGGACGAATTGTGTTTGGTTCCGGCTATCATCACTGCGGTATTCAAACGTCCCGCGAAAGAACTTCTTCGTGTCACGGTCGGAGAAACCTCCCTCGTATGTTCTGCGAACCATCCGTTCGCCACCACTGCTGGGTGGGTGCGGGCGTCTAATTTGGCTGGACACACAGTATTGGTCAGCTATCCTCTGCGCCATGCCACGCCCCATCCCGACACCGGATCACGTGAACTGCCCGGGATGTCTCATCTCCGTTCCACTCTCCGGGCCACCGAACCGAAAGCGCCGGGAAAGCTGGAGGAAGACGGGGAAGGTCTATTGCAGTCGGATCTGTTCCACCAAAGCGGTCGGAGCGCTTCTCGGCGCGTACAGCCGGAGTCATTCGCCGGAGCGCATGCGACGGAACAATCCGATGATGACACCCGAGACTCGGCAAAAGATGCGAGCGACCCTCATACAAATCGGACACAAACCGAAGATCCGGGGCGGGAGTGGAACTGGTCTGACAGAATGCGAGGCGTTGTTGAAAGCGGTGCTCGAAACGAACAACATCTTCGCGCTCCCGAAAGTAGTAGGGACAGGAAAGGGCTGTCTACTTCAGGGACTACCGAAGAACTACAAAATCGATTTGGTGGTGGAGCAGTCAATGCTCGCGATCGAGATAGACGGGCCGTCCCACAACTCGATTTCGCGTCGAGCGCAGGACGAAACGAAGCAGCGGTTCTTGGAATCGCACGGGTGGACCGTGTTGAGATTCTTGAATTCGGAAGTGAAGAAGAACGCGAACGCGTGTGCCCTGGTGGTGTCCTCTACAATATCGAAGTCGAGAAGTTTCGGACATACGTCGTCAACGGAGTAGTGGTTCACAATAGCCACAACCTCGGGCAAGGCGAATCAGATCGTAGCGAATTGCTGCACTCAATTCCCGGGCAGAAGCTGCTGCTCACCGCGACCCCGGCGCGCAATCGCCCGAATGAGATCGCTCCGCTCATCAATGCGGTCTCCCCCGGATCGCTGCCAAATGATGAGCAGTCCTTCAACAACAAGTTCGTCGCCACGCGGGAGATCCCGGTCAGCTTTTGGGGCCGGCTGCGCGGCGATCAGCCCGGCGTTGTACACGTGCCGATGCACCTCGACGAATTTGCCAAGGCTGTGCGCGGCAAGATCGACTACCACGAGAACGTCGATCGTTCGAACTTCCCCAGCTTCAGCGAGTCCATCATCGAAGTGCCGATGACGGACAAGCAGCAGGCCTCGTATGACTGGACCATCGGCAAATACCCGGCGATGGCCTACAAGATCCGTCATGGCATTCCGCCGAGCAAGTCAGAGCACAAGAATCTCGCGGCGTTCTTGAACGGGCCGCGCCAGATCTCGAACAGCCCGGTCGGCTTCAGCAACTCGGCGACCGACGCTGATGCTCCAAAATTCAAAGCCGCCGCCGACGAGATCGAGAAGCGGCTGAAGCGGGACAAGAACTTCCGCGGCGTCACGTATTCAAACTTCCTCGAAGCTGGCATCGATCCGATGTCGCGTGAACTTGATCGTCGCGGCATCAAGCATCTGCGCTTCACCGGCCAGATGAACGACCGCGAGAAGAAGAAGGCTGTCGAGGCCTACAACACCGGCGAAGCGCCGGTGTTGCTGATCTCCAGTGCCGGCGGTGAAGGCCTGGATCTCAAGGGCACCAAGCTGATGCAGATCATGGAGCCGCACTGGCACGACGAGAAGATCAATCAGGTGCGCGGCCGGGCTATTCGTTACAAGTCGCACAGTCATCTGCCGCTGAAAGAGCGGCATGTCGAAGTGCAGCGATTCCACTCGGTGCCGAAGCACGGCTTCATCCGCCGCATCATGGAGGGCAGCCCCCATGGTAGCGGTGTCGATCAATACATCTATGATCTCGCCAAAGAGAAACACCATTTGAATCAGGCTTTCATCGACGTGCTCAAGCGTGAATCCCATCCCGAGAAAAAGAAAGTGGCTGAATTTGAGCCTGACGACGGCATGATTTGGGTGGAATTCAAGGGAGCCGGCATGGGAGTCCAAAACCTCGATCCCGACACGACGACGCACAAGCCGTTTGCCGTGGTGGGCTTGAAGCCGCCGAAGATCAAGGACAGCGTTGGTGGCCTCTATTCCCCCGGCAAAGACAAGCTCGGCTCGCTACTCGCCAGCGGCGACATGACCATGAAGACTGGCTCGCTCACCGTCGCGGCAACGGGCGCGCTGATCGCGATGGCGGCCGGCGCGGCGGCGCGCGCCATGGGCACGCCCACATCCGGCCCGGTCTACGACGCTGCGATCGGCGCGCTCGCCGCGCTGTTCGCCAGAGCAGCACCGCCCGAAGAGATCGAGCAGACCATCGTCCCGCAGTCGGCACCGCCGGCATTGAGCCTGCTGTGAGCGAAGCACGGAAGAATGTCGACGTCCGCCTCTCCGCGCTGCGCGCGGTGGACACCATTCTTGCTGTCCTGCAATCGACCTTCGCTCAGCCCGATCTGATCGAGGGCTCCAATCCGTTCCTCTTCATCCCGAATGATCCGAAAGGATCGCACGTCTGGATCTGCGATACCGAAGGCAAGTCGCAGTACGACCGCACCAGCGGGCGCGGCCTGATGCTGGTCTACCGTGGCAGCTTCGTTCCGCAGAACCTGCACCTGATGAACCGCGCTGATGGCGCTTGGACGCAGAAGAACTATTCTGACCTCGCCACCACCACCGTCTTCGTTCAATGCGAAGCCGGCAACAAGATCCAAAGCGAAACGCTCGGCTCCATCGTCTTCCAGCTGATCAAGCGCTACCGCGCCGTGCTGATGAAAGAGTTCGATATCTACCGGCTCACGCCGATGGAAGTGAGCGCGCCGATCGAGGTTGCCGGCGGCCAAGCGCAGGGGAAGCCCTGGGCCACCACGGTCACCATCCAGGTCGTCACCCAAGAGACCTACACCATCCGCGAGAAGAAGAACGCGCTGAACATCGTCGATGTGCGACAGGTCTACGACAAAAACCTGAAACCACCGCAGCCGCCGACCGAGCTATTCTCGCTTGACGAACACGACAGCCACGACGTTGCAGTCCCTGGGCATTGACGTACCCTTCCCACAATAGCCACGAGAGCACCCATGACCTATTCCCCGCCCGATGTCATCGTCAATCAGGCTGTCCAGACGACCAACGTCGGCACCACTGCGCCGCAGTTGCCCGTCGTGGTCGTCGGCCCGGCGGTGCAGATCGTCTACCGCGGCGATGCCGGCCTCTACACCTCGGGCGATGCCTTCTCGGCGACGCTCCCGGACTTGAACCCCGGCGCGAATGTGACGGACCCGACCACGGTCAAGATCTACCTGCAGGCCCAGAGCCTCGCGGGCGCGAACCTCGGGCTGTTCGCCCTCTCCTCGCCGGATGCCGAACTGGATGGCACCGGAACCCTGGTGCTGCTCACCGCGACCTTCGCGCTCTCGTACAGCCTCATCTCCTCGAACAACAACAATGTCGACGACACGACCGACAACGTCTACAGCACCGGCACTCCGGCCGGCGTGTCCTTCACCGACAATGGCCTCGACTTCCTCTCGCTCGGCGCCTCGATCGGTGACACCGACGTGGTCATCAACTCGCCCGCTTCCATGGTCGGTGCGTACCGCATCTACCAGATGATCGGTGCCGGGGCCGGCGTGAATCAGGTGTATGTCGAGCAGATGCTCGATCCCATCGCCGGCACCAAGGTGCTGGTCAAGAGCTTCAACATCACGGTCGGCGGATATGCCGGCGTGAATGGCACCGCGATCATCCTCGGCTCGCAAACCGACGTCCCGGACGTCGGCCTCGTCTCGCCCGGCGGCACGCTCTACACGGTCGGCACCGCCAACTATCCGATCGCGCCCTACTTCGCCGTGCCCTCGCCGACCAGCGCCGATCAGGTCACCATCAACCTCAGCGCCCAGGCCTCGAACGTTACCGCCGCGTGGAATGCGCTCGTCGCTGCCGCAGCGGTGGGCAACTACCTGCGCATCGCAGGCGATGCGACCTCGGGCGCGAATGGCGACTTCAAGATCGTCGGCGTCAACACCACCGCCAACACCCTGACCGTCATCCGCCCGGGACAGTCCGGCACCGGCACGGTGACGGCGAGCGGCGGCGGCGGCGCGACCTTCGCGCTGCTCCAGGTGCTGCGCGGCAGCCAGGACCAGAACAATGCCGCTGGCGACACGCTCGAAATGGTGGTCGGCGGCGTCACGGTCCAATACGAAGTCCTGAACGCGCAGCCCACCCAGATCACCGTCACCTCGACGATCACCGGCCTGACCGGCGCCACCGCCGTGACGTGCCGCCGCGGCGTGCCGTTCGAGAACAGCAGCGCGAGCTACGATCTCGTGAAGCGCCTGACCTCGGGCTACACCGGCGAAGTGCTCGTCAGCTACGAAGCGCCGAACCCCGGCCTCTCGGTGAATGGTCTCCTCACCATCGGCGGCTTCGACGACATCACCAACCAGATCGGCTTCAGCCACCCGGACAATCCTCTGGCTCTCGGCTGCGACATGGTGACCCGCTCGGGCTTCACCGATGGCACGCGCGTCTTCTACGCGCTCGCCACCACCGATGACACGATCGACGCCTTCCAGGTCGCGCTCGACACGCTCTCGATGGTCGACGTCTACCACGTCATCCCGCTGACGCAGGATCCGTCGATCCTCTCGCTCTTCAAAGCGCACGTCGATGCGCAGAGCCAGCCGCTCAACAAGCACGAGCGCATCACCTACAAGAACACCGCGCTCCACACCTTCGACACCGTGATCCCGGTGGTCGGCAACACGTGGCCCGACGACGGCATCATCGGCACCGGCTCGGACCTCACCCGCTTCGACTCGGCCTCGATCGACTGGTCCCAGGTCTCGCCCGGCGACAACATCCTCATCCTGGCCAGCGCGGATCCGAACGCCGCGGTGCTGGAGACGCGCCGCATCTTCACGATCACCGGCACGCACGCGAACATCATCGGCAACTTCTCCAGCAACTACGGCTCGAACCCGCAGTTCTTCCGCATCCAGACCTATCCCTACACCAAGGATCAGCAGGCCGCCGGATGGGCAGATGAAGCGTCGTCCGATGGGGACACGCGCGTCATGTTCGTGCGCCCCGACGCGATCGAGATCGAATACACCGACCAGACCACCGGCACGCCGACGACCGTCTCCGCGATCGTCCCCGGCTACTATCTCGCCTGCGCGTTCGCCGGCCTGAAGGCGTCGATGGCTCCGCAGCTGCCGATGACCAACGTGCCGATCCCCGGCATCAAGCGTCTCTTCGACTCGAACACCTTCTTCACGCCCGCCCAGCTGAACACGATCGCCGGTGGCGGCAACGCGATCTTCGTCCAGGACAACATCAACTCGGCGCCCTACTGCCGCCACCAGCTGATGAGCGACATGACGTCGCTGCAGACGCGCGAATACAGCGTCCGCACCAACCTCGACTTCGTCGCGAAGTATTTCCGCGCCAGCTTCAAGCCGTACATCGGCAACAAGAACATCGACGACGAACTGCTCAACCAGCTGAACGGCATCGGAGAGGCGATCATCCGCAGCCTTGTCGCGTCGAAGAACCTGATGCCCGGTTCCAGTTTCCAGGGCGTCATGCAGAACCCCGACCAGCCCGACAGCACGATCGTCGGTGTCGGCTGCAAGCTGCCGTACCCGAACAATTACATGTACATCACGCTGTACGTCTGATCTCGGTCAGGTACGCTGAAACACGAGCAAGGACCACACCATGGCAGGCATCCCGACCACTACTTCGATCGCGAACTGGAATCGCGCCACCCAGCACGTCGAAGAGTCGGTGCGTCCGGGCCGGTACATCAACGCGGAGACCGCGCTGGTGTTCGTCGGTCCGCCGCGCATGACCGACATCGGCGGCCTGAACGCGAACGTGATCGCGGCCTCGCAGTCCACCGCGCTCGGGCCGACCCAGGCCGGCGGCACCGATGCGCTCTTCCCGGTCGGGCTCGTCGAGTCCTTCCAGATGCAGCAGGCCCAGAACGTCACCAAGCTGTTCGAGATCGGCAGCCGGCGCAGCTACCAGCAAGGTGGCCGCGTCCAGGTCGTCGGCAGCCTCGGCCGCGTGGTCTTCTACGGTCCCTCGCTCCTGCGCGTGCTCTACGCCTACTACCCGAACGTCATCCAGCTGGCGAATGGTCGCGTGCTGCAGGGCGGCTCGGATAGCGTCGGCGCCGCGGTGCTCACCGCTGGCCAGGGTCTGCTCTCGACCTTCCCCGAAATCTACTTCGAGCCCGGCTCGTACGCCGCGGCCGATCCCGAGACCGGCGGCCCGCCGAACAGCTTCTTCATCAACCTGATGTCGGAACTGTTCTCGTTCCCGTTCGGCATGGGCGTGATCCTGCGCGACAACTCGAACCAGAACTACGGCGCGTTCTACTGCGAAGACTGCTTCGTCACGACCCACAGCTTCGGCATCTCGTCCTCGTCTTCGCTCATCACGGAAGCGATCAACTTCCAGTGCGATGCGGCGGTGCCGATGGAATTCTCGACCGACACCGGCTCGGTCCTGCCCGACCTCGCCGCAGCCATCGCTGGCTGAGCCCATGGGCTGGGCGACGACGGTTCTCTCGCAGAAGACAGCAGCGCCTTTTGTCCCGAAGGCGATGTATCAGTATTTCCGTGGCGGCGGCGAACATTTCGCGCCGACCGGAAACGCGAAGCCGACAATCGGCATCGCCGGTGGCCGCATCCAGATCCCTGGATTCGACACTGGCAACGGCCACTGGCAACCGGCCGAAGCTCTGTACGAAGCGCTGCTCGCGCATCCCGACGTCCAGTCGGGGCGCGTCAACATCCAGCGCTTCATGCAGGACAAGGGCAAGTTCGTCCATCCGATCGAACATGCGAGCCCAGATCTCACCGTGCAGCACGGCTTCTCGGGACTCTACGGCGATTCGTATGTTCGCCCGGAAGAAGAAGTCGGCTTCGGCATCCTGCATCGCAAAGCCGACCCGGCGCGTTTCATTCCGTTCCCGGCCGACATTCCCGGGCCGCCCCCGCAGTCGTTCATCAACAAGATGTGGCCCGGCGCGCTGGCGAATCCCCGCCGCGCTGTCGATCTCATCCATTCGCAGACTCACCCGAACGCGATCCGCTACGGGCAGAACATCGGTGACATCCCGAGCTTCTGGTCTGGCAAGGTGCATCCGCTTCTCGGTGACGCCGGCATCAACGCCGCGCAGAAGGCCGTCAGCGATACTCGTCCTGCCGAAGCCGTCTACACCGACATCGCGAAGAAGTACATGGTGCCCGGGAAGAACTACAACCCGGACGCCGCCGCGCACATCATGAACAGCATCGCCGACGCGAAGGCGAAAGGCGTTCCATTCCAGCCGATCACGATCACCGGCTCTGGCCGTGGCGACTACGTCGGGTCTCGCGCCTGGGGACTGAACAAAGAAGTCGGTGGAAATCCGCAGCATCCCATTCTCGCATTCGGTGGCCGCTCGACCGAACTCGACAAGCCGCTCTACGATCAGGCCGGCGTCAGTTCGATGGGGCCTCTTCCGCTGAATGACTATGTCGCAGCGCGCGCCAAAGCGCATGCGAACATGGGATCGACTGGTGGCAGCGAATATTCCGAATCGCTCTTGCTGCCGTCTTCATCTCACTTCTTGGCTGCGCCCAACCAGTGGCGCGAATACCACAAGAAGCTGCTGATCGACCGTGGCGTTCCGCCGGAGCAGGCCGGGGAATTCATGGACGGGATCGACCTCTCGTCTTGGAATGCTGGCCAGATCGACCAGACGCGGCGCAGCAACATCCAAGGCATCCGCCCGATGGGCGCGATGTCGGACTTCGTCCATGATCTCCGCAGCAATCCGCAAGTCTTCGATCGCGCCGCCAACACGCAGCGCGCGCAGAAGTTCATCAATGAGAGCCGTGACGCGAAGAAGGATCTCGCCAACGCTCTCATCGAAGAGACGATTCGCCGCCATGGCAAGTTCGGCTCGGCTGCCGAAGAAGAGCTTGAAGAGGCCTGGGCGACCGACTTCTTGAAGCTGTCCGCGATCTCGGGGAACATGGTCGTCGGAATCGCGCATGCTGCCCCTGCAGCCGCGCTCGGCGCCGCGGCCGGCGGCGCCGCCGCGCTGTCCCCGGCGCTGACCGATCCGAACAACCCCAACGAAGAAGTCGTCACTGGCATCCCCAATCCGCTGCTGCCAATCCTCGGCGGGATGGCTGGCGGCCTGGGCGGCGCAGGGCTCAGCTACCTGCGCACGCTGCCGCCGCGCGCCGCGAAGGTCGCCAAGCCGCTGAAGATCGCCAACCCCATCCTGTTCGCCGGCTCTGGCGCGGGCATCGGCGCCGGGCTCGGCATTGCCGGCGGCATGGCTGCGAACGCCCTGGCTCCGAGCGATGACCCCGATGCTTCTCCGCTGACGCTGCCGCTCGCGGCTGGCGCGCTGGGGGCGGCGGTCGGTGGCGGCCTCGGCTACGCGGGCCACAATGCGTTCACTGCCAACGTCCGTCGCATCCTCTCGGGGGAGACGCCGAACACGAAGCTGCCGCCCATGACCGAGAACCCCAAGACGATCACCACCGCGCTGCCGATGTCTGTCGATCCAGCGAAACGCAAGATCGACCAGCAGATCAGCGACATGATGCTGCAGGACAAGTACAAGGATCCAATCGGGCTGCAGGCCGGCGCGCAGACGAAATACCCGATCGGCAGCCAAGTCACGTTCAAGCGCACCAACGGCTTCTCAGTCTCTGGCACCTACAAGGGCGTCGATGACCGCGGCAACCATGTCATCCAAGACAAAGGCCGCGTGAACTACGTCGCCCCTGACGAGATCGTGGAGTGATCATGCACTGGGCCACTGAATATCTCGAACGGCATCCCGAAGTGAAGGTCGCGTGGTGGGGCAGCAAAGTCCTCGGCGGCGGCACTGGCGGCACCGTGGGTGCCGGCATCGGTGCTGTCGCTGGTGGCCTCGGAGGCGCAGCTGCCGGAGCGGCGCTCGATGAAGATCACCCGTTCGAGGGCGCGCTGCTCGGGGCGGGCATGGGCGCCGCCGGGCTCGGCTACGCGGGAATGAAGGGCGGCTACCGCGTCGGCACCAAGGCCTACGACAAGAGCCTCGACTACGTGGCTGCCCATGGCGTGCCGGGCACGCAGCAGCATGCGGGAGGGGTTCATCTTCCGCCGGCTGCGCCCGCCCCGGCCGCGCCGACCGTTTCGCACACGCCGGCTCTGCCGCAGGCCCTGCCGCCCACCCCGCCGCCTGTTCGTCGGCCGGCGCCGATCCCGCTCATGGGCGTGCCCCAGCCAGGGCTCGCTGCTGCGCCAGTCACTCGATACACGAACGGACCGCGCAGTCCCTGACGCTGGAGCTAAACAAAAACGGTGGCGTGAGCCACCGCGTCAGTCTTCGATTGTTGTCGCGATGAAGCAGAGAATGAATAGCGAAACAGCCTGGACAGTCAGCATGGTAGACTCCTGGATTCCTTTCAGCGGGTAATCAGGACCATTCTTCTCAGTGCCATCAGTAGTGGCAAATCGATCGAACGAATGCGTCGACATGAAACTCCTCCTTCCGTTCTCGGGTGGTTGATGTGTCGATCACAATCCGGGCCTTCAGCAGCACCGGTCTTAGAAACGCTATTTTTGAAACGACCATCAACAGTTTAGCAGGTCGTGCATGTCGTCATGCTGGCTGGACTCGGCCAAGAATTCGTTTCCAGGCGAACATTCTCTTGGCCCAACAAACAAACCCTCGGCATACGCCGAGGGTTGAAAGGATGATTGCATCGAAGTGGGAAGATCAGCGGGCGACGGCGCCGCCGTAGCGGGCCTCGGTCTTCTGGAGCTTCTCGTTGGCGACGGCGAGCTTGCTGCGCACGCGGCCGGCGGTGGTCTGGGCGCGCGCCGCGATCTTCTCGGTCTTGGTCTTCTCCTTGTTCAGGACGGAGACCTTCTTCTTCGCGGCGGCGAGGCGGGGATGGATGGGCATTTGAATGGCTTTCGTTTTGAGAGGTTTGGTTGAAAGAAGCGGGGCTGGATCACAGCGATCCAGCCCCTCTGGGCTGGCTCAGCTGAGCGTGACGCCGACCACGGTCGGCAGGGCCGCGACTTCGGCCGCCTGGGCGGCGGCGACTTCGCCGAGCTTCGCGGCGAGGACCGCGGGCTCGTGGGCATGTGCCTTCGAGAGGGCGGAGACCGCGAGCGAGTGCTTGCGCTTCAGCTTCTTCGCGGCGGCGACCGCCTGACGGGCGGCCTTCGGCTTGGTGGCGGTGAGGGTGCTCACGCCGTCGACGATGGTGTGGATGTAGGAGCCACCCGCCGGTACGGCGGTGGCGACGGCGGGACCGGCGCTGGCCTTGGCGGCGACCTTGCGCGTCGAGACGCGCTTCGGCTTCGGGGTGGCGGACGCGGTCTTGGTGCGGTCGTAGACTCCACGGGGCATGGCAGTCTCCTTCTCGTTTTTCTTTTGGCGGGGCTTTTTGACCTTCGCCGATTGTGCAGCAGGGGCCGGAGCGACGGGCGCCGCTGCGGCAGGGACAGGGGGAGTGGAAGGCGGCGGGTCCGCGGCCGGCGACACGGCAGCAGGGGGTTGGGTTGCGGCGGTGTCGTCCGCCGGGGCGGCATTGGCCGCCGCGGGTTCGGAAGCGGGAGCAGCAGGCGCAGTCGCGTTCTCTTCACCGGTCGGCTTGAGAGCCTTCAGTTTGTCGAACACGCTTCCGCCCGTTGCCGTCTCGGGGGTGCTCATCGTTTTCTTCTCCTCGGGCGGCTGATAGACGCCCGACTTTTTGAAAGCCTTTGCACGCACGATCAAATCGTGGAAGGCGAATTTGGCAGACGCATTCAGATTGTCAAGATTTGATGCGACGAATCGCACCATCTGTTCATCGTTCATCTCGGCGAACGATTTGAAGTCGGGACAGATCCCGCCGCTGATGCGGGCTTGGTATACACAAGACGACAGGCATTGGCGCCCGCCGACTTCGCAGCGCAGCATCGAGCAGCGGAGACGCGGCTCTTTCGTGGTGACTACTGCAGCGGCCATGTTCAGCCTCCCAGTTCAGCGGCGCACGCCGTCTGGAATTCCTTCATGGTCATCTTGGCACCACGGCGGCCGGCGCCGCGGGAAGGAGCCGAGACGCGCTGACCACGCGGATTGGAGGAATTGGCGATCGGGTCGTTGCTGGTGCCGCCGTCTTCTTCGATCTTGCGCTTCGAGAGCGGATAGAGGTTGTAGACGAGACGTTTCGTGTCGGTCAGCCCCACTTCGGGGAGGACTTCTCCGAAATCGACCGCGACGTGATGGTGGCGCAGTTGCAGAGGGGCCACATTCAAAACGCGAATACGCCGACCATTGTCGGCGTATTTTTGGTTGATGTTGGTGACGATGCGCTGGGAGAAGAGGGTCACATCGTACCCGGCGCGCGGGCCATATTCATTGTCGAGGAAGCACATCAGGCGCAGGAGGGATTCATGATACATCAGGGCGTTGGCGAGCAGGCCGGAGAGTCCGCCGAGGGTGGCGGCGATCCGGATGAACTGCGGAGCGGTCGGCATCGGCATAGAGGCTCCTAGGAAGAGGGTTGGAGCCGCAAGAGGCGAAAAACCTCTTGCGGCTCTTGTACTCTGTGATCACTAGGGCTTGTGTCAAGTGAATCCGCCACTCCTGCTCTTGACATCGTCCTCTCGGTTTTCTCGACCCGAGACAATCAAGACGGCGCTTGATCTTTCTGACACATTTTCTTCTCCGACTCGGACATATTGTCCGTGTCTTCACGCCCTCACTTGCATGTCATTGGCGATGGTCCGCAACACCGACGAGGTGAACGCGGGCGGTAGGCCTTCATAGTTGAACGTGAAGGCCTTCTTGCCGGTGCGGTGGTGCCGCTCGACAGTCGACATTCCCGTGAAGACGTAGTACTTCTCTCGCAGAATATGAAAGAAGACGTTCCCGTCGACGTGTCTGAATCCGGCTCTGGCGGTGTCGTGGGCGTCTTCTCTCGTGGTCGTGAATTGAAGACTGATGCTCATGCTTTGTATTCCTTGCAGATGTTGATGACTGCTTTCGCTTTCTCGATGCTGAAGTGGCCGTCTTCGCCCATGAGGCTGCTCTCCATATCGATCCACCAATTGAGCCCGGCGACCGTCTTGATCTTCGGCAGCTGTTCGACGAGGTTGTGAGCCCCGAGGCCGCCGACGAATCCGACGCGCTTCGAGGTGAATGGTGCCCACCAGCCGGACGGGGAGATTCCCCGGCCACCAGACGTGTCCATGAGGATTTCGTGGAACGGCAGATCAGCATCGAGGAGTTTCTGCTCGGTATAGACATACTGCGTCACGAAGGTGACGCCATGTAGCCTCTCCGAGAGCGTGATGAAGTCATCGTAGAGGATCGGTCCGTTGAGTTGCACACGGCTGGCGTGGCGGACCTCTTCGTCGTAGTCTCCACGCAGCAGGAACTTTCGCGCGTTGCCACCGCAGATGTGCAGCGCGCATTTGTACGGCAGAGCCTGGATCGCGCGTGCGATCCAGGGATACCGAGGATAGCGCGGACGCGCCGTGTCCCACGACACGAGAATTCCGAATTCGAGATTCTCGGGCTCCAAGAATCGCATCTCACGGAGCATATCGACGTCGACGGTTTCGTCCGCACCGGTCAATGTGAGGTTGATCATTTGTTCTCAGAGCAGGAGATAGAGGGTGGACGGCTGTGCGTGCTCGTATTTGAAATCATCGAAGGCAGAGCCACCTTGGCTCTGCGCGAATTCTCTAAGAGGCAAATGCGCTTTTGGCAGCGCATCGATCAGTTGCTTTCGCTCCGCGAAGAACGTGTCTGCAAACTTTGGTGCATACACATACATGCGATAGCTGTTGTGGATCAGGTCAGCCATCTTGATGGTCTGGCTGACGGCATCGCCTCTCGAAGAGTGGGCGATGTTGGCCGCGACGCGCGCCGCACGATTCCCGGTTGCTGCCGTCGCCACTTCAGTCAGCTGCTTGACGAGGTCAGCGACGATCGGGCTGAATTCCTCGTCGATCTCCGAGAGCCGGACGCCGCAGTCTTCGACGACATCGTGCAGCCACGCCGCCGCGATGGCGAAGCTCGCTTCGTTGTCCGTGCAGACGTGCTTCATCACATCGCGGACGATGTCAGCGACTGCGGCTGGATGCGTGATGTAGGCGAGCGGCCGACCATCACGTGGATGTTTCCTGGTCTGGTTCTTGTGCTTCTCGTGGGCGAAGCGCGCGGCACGGAGTTCCAGATTGGAATAGAACGTCATGCTTCGACATCCGGAGCGACGTTGCTGAGGGTCTCCAGTTCGACGACCGTGACCGCGAGGGCGCGGAGATGCACGAGTTCCTTCTCCAGCCACGCGATCTGCGCGAGGCGGCGCTGTTCCACCAGCGCGAGCGCCTCTTCCTTCGTCATCGTGAATTCTTTCCACGGCCCCTCGCCGTGAGCAAGGACGTGGTCGCGGTGCCGATTTCCGACGAGCGGGATTGAGACGTATTCGCCATTCCAATCGCCATTTGCCTTCCGATACGGCGAGGAATTGATTTCGACGATCTCGCCGGTGCGGAGCGCCTCTTTGATGAAGAAGACCTTGGTCTTGCAGTCATTCATGTCGAGAGTCATCGGATATCCTGCGGGTAAATGGCAACGAGGTATCGGTGCCCATTGAGTTTCACGGTTTGTTTCGTTCTCCAGAACGAAACAGAAGGCATGTGGCCTTTGATGCAACCACCTTCGAAGAAGTCTTTCGTATCCGGCGTCTCGACGATTGACGCGTCGACGTCGAATACGATTCTGCTGATCTTCATTGGGCCGCGGTAGACGGCACCAATTCTCACGCCAGTGAGCGCTTCCATTCTGACCCGAATGGATCCGTATGGCGTGTAGCTTTCGAGTTGAAGCCACACGGCGCCCCAGAACGCGCCAGTGCGAGGAGCCAGCATGGACTCCTCATGATTGAGCGCGCCTCGGATTTTGTTCAATGGATCATTCAGGTGGGACGGACCCAATTTCACGATGACGTTCTGGTAGTGGACGTTCCTGACGTAGTTCCTGGCCTGACCAAGATTCGGCGTCTTGTAGATGTCCTCGGTCCGATCGTAATAGATGTGCCAGGGCTCTTGCACGCTCCACTCGGGCTCAAATACGATCCGGCCGCCGGGGAAGCAATAGCAGTCGCCATCCATCGGTTCCAGCTTGTTGCCAGCGCAGATGTAGCATTCGTGATTCATCGGCACGTTTTCGCCTGTGCCGTTGCAGGCTTTGCAGACTTCGTGTTCTGTCATGACACCCTTTTCAGAGGTTGGAATAGCTAGTCTTCGAGATAGAGCGTAATCGCGGCGTCCGCGTCTCCGGCGGAAGTGGCGACGGCGTTGCTCTTCTCGGCGTAGAGGAGGGGTAGGAAGTCATTTGCGACTTCTTGCAGGTTCTTGTTGGAAATCGGAGCCGACATGGCAACGAACTGCTTGTCGGGCTTGAATACGACACCACCGAGCATGATCGGCTTGGTGCGGGTCTTCATGTACTTGTTGATCACCGCGACGAGTTGGGTGTTGGTGATGCTCATTTGATGGTCCGCACTTTGAAGATGGGGCGTGGGATCATGGCTTCGAGGCGCATGACCTGGATATCGATGGCTTTCTCACTGATGTCGATCCCGATCCAGCGACGTCCCATCTCTTGTGCCGCAATGATCGTAGTTCCGCAACCGCAGAACGGATCGATAACGAGGTCACCGGGATCCGTTGTGAGTTCGAGCATACGCTTGACGAGGGCGACGGGCTTCTGCGTATCGTACCCAGTGCGCTCGCTCGGATTCTTGCCAGCCGGGAGGATGTCGGTCCACAAGTCCTGGAGAGGGCAACCACGGCCGATATACGTCTTCTTCGACGGCGTACCTTTCGAGTTGAGCACGACCTCGCCGTTGGCGAACATGTCGACGATGGTTTCGCGGCTGTATGGCCATTCCTTGGTCACGCCGCAGAACTCGAAGATCGGATTGCGGTTCCCGCGCGGCGGGCTCAGCGAATGGAGTTCATAGGGAAGACCATTTCCGTCGACGTGCTTGAAGTCGGCGAGGCGTTCTGCCGAATACGGCAGGAACACGTCGTTGCGCTTCACGGCGTCGGTCTTGCTGTACCAATAGATGACGTCGTGTTGACGACCAATCGCAATCGTCTTGGATTGCTTGCCGTAGCCCGAGCGGTCGTTGTGGCTGTCGTGGCTGCGCCAGATGATTTCGCTTCGGAAGTTCCGCGGCCCGAAAATGAGGTCCAAGAGGATGCGGATGTACGAGTTGGCCGTAGAGTCGCAGTGGACGAAGATGCTTCCGGTCGGCTTCAGGATTCGGTGGATTTCGATGAGGCGCTCGGCCATCATGACGAGGTATGCGCCCATGTACCCTCGACCGAAAGTGGCCGCGACCATCGCCAGATGATCATGGAGCGGTCGCCGCGAGTCCTTGAAACGCGCCATAGCTTCGTCGGTTTTCGACGTCCACACCCAGCTATCGGTGAACGCGGCTTCGGCGGTGACTGATCGCTCCTTGCGGTTCTTGTACTGCACGTTGTATTGCTTCTTCGAGTTGAACGGCGGATCGAACGGGGCCGCGTCGACGCTTTCGTCCGGGAGTTCCTGCATGACGAGCAGGTTGTCTCCGCCGAGCACCAAGTTCACATGTTCAGAAAAGGCATTCTTCATTCGTATCTTTCGGTTCATAGATTGGACCAGATTCCGATAACGGAAGTGGTCGTGAAAACGATCTGAGTTCCAAAGGGCCACCACGCACGGATGAGCCCATGGAAAATCAACATGAAAACATTCGAGAACAGGAACAGCGTGAACCCGAGCGCTCTGCACCGCTGCGATGGCAGGCAGATGAAGAGCGCTCCGAGCACACCGAAGACTGATCCGTATTTTGATACCCTGAGTGCAAGCGGGCTCATTTAGCCCACATGAGTGCACGATTGTCGCGTATGAGACTCGCGCCACGCCAGTGCTTGATGCGAGGATCTTTGATTCGCGGTGACTGCCACTTCAAATTTGGGCATGGGTCAGTCCTTCGAGATGTCGGGGATAGGCGGGCCATGATGCGTGCCGCTGACATTCTCCCACGGCTCTTCTGGCTTCGGCTGGGCCGCCGGGCAATCCGCCGGCGCCTTCGGCCACATCGTCTTCGCGGTTTCCTCGTACGGATCCACCTCTCCGCGCGTCGCAGGCGTGGAACCGGTGGGGACTTCCTTCGAGACATCACGCAGCGTCTCGCTGATCGGTTCGCGCTGGCCGATATCGAAGATGGGAGTGCGGGTCACTTCTTTCACGCCCATGCTGACTGGCATCGATTCGAGCCCGGTCGGCGCGATTCCGCCCGGGTTGGGTGCGTCGGTGGGCAGCCACTTCCTGGTGGTCTTCTCGTCGACCAGCTGATTGATCGCGTCCGGCGGTCCCGGCGGCGAGCCGGACATATCCTTGGGGATCACCATCTCTTTGAACGAGTCGATGATCCGCTTGTTCATCTCCGGCACCGGTGTGCCGTGGACGCTGGCTTCGGTGCTTGGCACCAGCTGCTTTGCGCAGAAGACGAATGGCTTGCCAAACTTGTGCTTGGCGATCTCGCCGAAGAATTCGGCCAGCTGCTTGAAGACGTCCGGATGCGGCGCGATGGTCATCTCGGTGCCGTGGCCGAATGCGCTGTGCTGGATTCTCAGCACCGGCATCCCATCGCTGAGGGTTTCCTCCACTTTGAAACTGACGCCGCCTTCCGAGATGTGGAAGAAGATGTCATCCACTTCTTTCGTCTGTTCTCCGATGTCCATGTGTTCTTTCTTGGTTTCGTTTTCAAACATACCTCCCTGCCGACATCGGCAGGGAGGTTTTGACGTCAGTCGACCTTGGCGGGGGCGGGGGCTGGGGCCGCGGCGATGGCTTTCTCGATGATCTCGGTGATCGAGTCGAAGGCGCCTTCGAGTTGCGGGAAGTCGAACGGCCCACCGGTGGCGCCGATCTCCGGCCCGTTCGGGACGCGGATGGTGATGCGCCACGCCAGTTCGGTCATGATGCGCGCAGGCTCGGCCGGCGTCGGCTTCGCCTCTTCTTCCTTCGACTGGACGGCGGCGGCGAGCCGCTCATGCATGCCGCCACGGATGTCCGCCACGGCGCGCGTGGCATTCGAGTACGCGGCCATCGCCTTGCCTGCGATCTGGCGGACGCCGGAGTTGTTGGCGCTGCCTTCGACGTAGACGGCGATGGCGGCAATCGGGGCGCCATTGTAGACGAGGAGCGAGTCGGACGACCAGACGTCGGAGCGATGGTGGTTGTCGTCGGGCGCGACCGGCGTCGAGAGGTTCAGGATTGCCAGCTTCCTGACAGTGGTCCTGGCGGAATCGAGGCAGGCCATGATCGAGTCGTAGAAGTTCGATCTGCCGTAGGTGTTGGCGTTGAGGGAATCGGAATATGACGTGCCCATGTGGGTCATCCTTCTTTTGGTGGTGGTGGCGTGCTCAACTCAGCGAACGCTGAGTCGATTTGTTCTTTGGTGAACAGGTGCGAGAGAATGTTGCGCACCTCTTTACCATTGTATTTGTTTGCCGGGCTGTCGCCGAAGAGGCAGTGGCTGATCATTCTTTTGCAGAGATCGACTTCATAGCCGCTCACAGCAGCCCCGCGATGCCGGCCGCCCAGTAGTCAGCCGGCTTGTGGTGATGCAGCTGGGCGTGGTGGATGTGGAGTGCGTGTTTCTCGCCGCCGACGATCCAGAAGACGACGTATGGATTCATGCTACGGATCACATGCTTCACGACGGCTATACGACGATAGATGAATCCGGTGTAGGGTCCGACGTATCCGGAGACCATGATGACGTCTCCGGATTTGACGTTCTTCCAGTCATTGAGGCTCAATCGGGCCTTTCTTTCCAGCCGATCAAATCGACGAGGCGTTTGTACGTATCGAGGACATGGCTTTCATTGCTATGTGGCATCAATACGAGGGTTGAACCATGTCCGTCTTCGCTTTCGAAGACGGAGATGATGTGTTCGGTGTTGAAGAGTTTGGGGACTTCTTTCCCTTTGCTGTTCCGGATACGAAGTTGGATGAAGCCCACGTCAGCCCCGGCCGTGCGCCATGGCCATGAAGATCTGGTCCACAGTCTCTTTGAGGGTGAGCGGGAACATCGGACTCGGATTCGGGGCCAGATCGTCTTTGTAGACGACGTGGGTGCCGACGTCATTCTGCACGAAGTGCAGGACGTTGTCGGTATCGATGAGGATCGGAAGCCACTCGATCTCGGGCTCCGTATCCGGTTTCAAGAGAGGGAACGCCGGGGCGGGATTGGTGGCCGTCGTGGCGCCGAAACGGCCGTTGAGTTTGAGCCACATGGTCAGGTTCCCGTCCCCGGCCCCAGGCCGGCGAGGCGCGCGGCACCATTGGGGATGGTCACGGGCGGGCGGTGGACGATGGTGCCGGGCGAGCCTTCGGCGGGCGGGATGTCGGCGCGGAGGAAGGCGTCGAACTTCTTGCGCTTCTCTTCGTCGGAGAGTTCGCGCGCCGCGTTGGGGGCGGGCAGCTGCTGACGCTGCGGCGGCGAGGCGACGGTCGGCCCCAGTTCGGTGACGTGGCTGTTGCTGGTGGGCGGCCCCTTGACGACCTCGATGTCGTAGGCGGCCAGGGCGAAGGTCTCGAACCAGGGTTCGCGGATG
>Ga0302319_10008179_pt1 | contig 20413 bp, 23 predicted proteins | sample Bog_T0_2_FD_203319 | JGI IMG/M metagenome (GOLD analysis project Ga0302319, IMG submission 203319) | Peat permafrost microbial communities from Stordalen Mire near Abisko, Sweden - Bog_T0_2 | ecosystem: Environmental > Terrestrial > Soil > Wetlands > Peat | place: Sweden: Abisko, Stordalen Mire... | reverse complement strand
TGACGAAGATGGGTCACGGTAAACCTCCTGTGACCCGAGGCTTACACAGCCAACAATGCCAGAGAACAGCCCACGCCGCAGCGTCCGTCGCGCCAGCGACTTAGTCCAAACGCCCCAGGCTCCAGCGATATGGCAGTTCCTGAATCGTCGCCAGCTCGGGAACTATCGTTGAGCAGAACTTCATTCCCGATCGATGAATAGGTACCGCCTGTCCGGGCAGCTTATCTTTTCGCTCATGGGGGTCCCGCGCCAATGCCGAGAGCTGAAAACGGGTGCGCAAAACGCGTCAAAACGCGCCATTCTGTGACCATGAGGCTGGAGTGCATGCAGTGCATGCACTGCATGCACTATCCTCGTTTTGGAAACGTTTACCCATGCAATTGTGTGCTCCAAAACGCCCTTATTTGCGCGTCTATTGCACTTAAACAGGCTTAAAACATGCGAAAATGCACTATTTGTCACGCGTTCAAGTGCACGTATATGCGCACACCGCGAGGTGACTGGTGACATCCCAGCGTGTGCATTTAACCGCACGCGCGGCCAAGCGCCACCAACAAGCCTGCCCCACTTGCCGGAGCAGAACTGAAACTCTCTACGCCACGGAGCCAGAATGGTTCGCGCCGGACTGATCCCTGATTCCTGATCCCTGACCCCTGATCCCTGTCTTTACGCCGGCAGCTTGCTGAACAGGCTGTTCGAAGTCGAATTCAATTGCGCAATCACATCTTCAAGCGCCGTCTGCTGGGTCTCCGCCAGCGAGAGCTGCGTGGAGACCTGCGCTACGTCGGCCTGCATCAGGTTGCTCTGTGCGGTGGTAGACTGCGCTTCGTCGCTGGTTACAGCCTCGGAAGCCGTTGTGACTTGCGTGATGGAGTTGTCGATGGTCACGCGCTGCTGGGAGACATAGTTCATCGCGGTTCCCAAAGCTTCCGTGTCACTCACAGCCTGTGCCGTGTTGACAGTGCCGCTGGAATAGTCGGCCACCAGACTATTCAACGCGGCAAAAACGCTGTTGGATCCAGCGCCCAGGAATATTTGACTTCCCGGCACGTTCAACTGAATTTTCTGGCCGTTGGGCGTACCCAGATAGTTGATATCGTCGTCGCCATTGTAGGTGGTAACAGCCGGCGATGTTGCAGTCGAGGTCGTGAACGGAGTCGTCGACGTCTGGCCGCCGCCAAATAGGAACTGGCCCTGATAGCTGGTGTTGGCCAGCGACTGCACCTCATCGAGAATGCCGGAGATCTGATTCGAGACAGATTGGACGTCGCTGGAATTCATGGTTCCGTTGTTGGCGCTCGTAGCCAGAGAAATGGCCGAAGTTAACTCGCTAACCACGCTGCCCAGCGTGGAATCGGCCACCTGCAACTGACCCGTTACCAGGTTCGAGCTTTGCGTGAACGAGTCGTCCTGCTGAATTTGATTCAACAGAAGCACATTCTCTCCGGATGCAACCGGGTTCTGGCTCAGCGAAGTGATGCTTACGCCGCTCGACAACTCCGCCGTCAATTGTTGTTCGTTCGACTGGGCCTGGTCCAGCGAACCCACCAGGTTCGAAACATAGCTTGGATCTACTCGCATTCAATTCCTCCGCCGGTCGGAATGTTTCATTTCCCGCGCGCCTCGCAATCCTCTGATTGAGTACCCGCCAGGTCCTTACGAGACCGCCGTCTGATCGCCCAGATTCAAAGCTGCGGCCATGATTGTGTTGAGCATGGAAAAAACCTGCGAAGCAGCCTGATAGCTGGTCTGCAAGGTCGATAATGCCGAAGCTTCATCATTCAGATTCACACTCGAAAGCGCGTTGTTCTGCGTCTGCAACTGCGTCACGGAAGCGTTCTCGGCGGTATTCTCAGCCTGCACACCGGAGACGGTCGCACCAAGTTTGGAAACAAAACTCGAGTAGTAGTCGGTCGGTGTCTGGTTGTTCAAGCCCGCGGACGATGTGCTCGCAAGAGTGGCAATCGCTGTCGCATTGGAATTGTCGCCGGTTCCCGCTCCCGCTCCAGCGGCTGCAATCTGGTTGGGATCGGTCATGATAACGCTCATGTTGGCCGCGCTGCCCGCGACCGTCGTGGGCTGATTGAATATATAGAGTGGATTCGCAACCGAACCGGAATTCCCATCGAGGTCCGTTCCACTGTTGTTCAGAGTATTGACGTTCGTAGAAATGTTGTAGGCCAGTTGATCGAGCGATGCGAGCGCGTTCGGAATGTCCTCGTCGCGCGCCGTCAGATACCCTCCCAGCTGTCCCCCTCCACCGGCCAACTGAGAAGTAATATCCGATCCGCCGAGAAAGAAATCGGTCACTCCGCCCACCGCCCCCGTTGTCAACTGGAAGTTCGAACCCTCCGAGACCAGCAATTGCCCGGATGTTGTGGTAATCGAAAGGCCGTTGTTCTCGGTCGTAATCTGGTTGATCCCGATTAGCTGCGAAAGCTGGCTTACATCCTCGTCCCGCTGGTCTTCCAGTGTTCCTGCATCCGCATTGGGCGAGGTCGACTGAATCTGCAGGTTCAACTGCGAAATTGCGCTGGTAAGCGAATTCACCTGGCTGGTGACGCCCGCCGCTTCCTGATCCAGACCCGCTCGTTGGGTGTTCAGGCTGTCGGCCGCGTTCGACACATCGCCGGCCAGCGTGGTCGCGGAAGAGAGCACGCCCTGGCGGAGCGCGTTATCCGTGGGTTGGGCCTCCAATTGCGAAAAGGAGCTGAAAAAGCTCGTAATGTCGTTGCCAATGTCCCCAGCCTCCGAGCTGGATGAACCCGAGTCGGGCGTGAAGAGGGCCTGGACGCCGTCAAGCGCCGTCAGCCGCGCGCTCGAAGCCGAGGCCAATTGCTGCTGCTGGTCCAGCCGTTCTTCCAGTACACTGTCCCGCAGCGATTTGGCCCCCGTCTCCGTAACCCCATTCCCATATGACACGCCGTTGATCGTCAGCGGATCGTTCTGCTGCCAGTTGGGAACTTCCTGGGTGTAGCCAGGCGTGTTGGCGTTGGCCACGTTGTTGGCAGTAATACTCAATGCCGCCTGATCGGCGTTCAGCGCCCCCGAAATCAGGCTGAATGCGGAACTAATTGTCCCCATGCCTGCTCTCCATCCGCCTACATCGCTGCGTTCGCCGATCACCGTACTCAAACATGCCCGCGCGCAACTCTCGCAGCCGTTCCAACACATCCAGGTTGGCCCGAGTCGCCTCCAGCACTCTGGCAAACACAGCCATATCCCCCGCAGCCTCCCTGCTCTGAAGAGCAAGAGCCGCCCTTCGCTCGGCATCCGCGGGCCCGGGATCGCGAACCAGCAACTCACAGCAGAGCGCAAGTTCCTCCAACCGTGTCGCATCCAGGCAGGCCAGAGCGCGCGAAGCTTCTGCTACCAGCTGCCTCAACTCCGGATGCTTCCGGCTTGAACCAAACTCCAGCATTTTCCGCGTTCCTTTCATCGAAGAATGCTTCCTGACGTCCCCGCGCCTGCTCTTCCGGCAAGCGCACTCAAGACGTACACCTTCCCTGCGACTACCATCTGTCCCATCCTGGCCGCGTCGGGTCTCGACCCTCCGCTTACTGCTCGGGGCTCAGCATCGAGTCCACTAGCTTCGATGCAACCGCCGATGCCGGCACAATGTAGGTTCCTGAGGCCAAGGCCGCCTGTATCTCGGCCACCTTGTCCGTCCGCACCCCTGGATCGGCGGCCGTCAGCGAAACTTCGCTCCCCGCGCTCGAGAATGTCGCTAGGTCACTGCCCAGCGCGCTTGCGTTGGTCGCGGCACCGCTCCTGGTCTGCGGCGCCGGCGGAGTCGGGGTTGTCACACCAAGAAGAGACTTCAAACCATCAAGACTGCTGCGGATGTCCATGCGCATTGCTCCTTGCTGGGCCTATCGGCAAAGCTACTAATCACTCTAGTCATTTGATGCCTTTGATTACGGTATTCCCGTGCAATCTTCCGGTTACCGGTACCATTCCGCCCCTGTTACCGGAATGGGAAAGTTCCTGCACAATGCGGTTGGCCATCCCGAATCCCCCCCGTTCGCTCAATGCCTTGCCCAGAGCCTCCGATGCAAACTCCGTCAGCGCACCTCCCGAACCTGACTCCGGATCGGAGTCTGCGTCCTCACCGGTAAGAGAGCCCGCTCTGGTCATGGGCTTCATCAGCTCCTTCATCATCTGCGCCTCGAACTCATGTGCCGCATGCACCAGCCTGGGCTGCGGCTCCATGGGGCTGCCGCTTCCCGGCGACCCTGCTGCCAGCAGCGATTGCAACCCTGCGGCGGCCATCAGATTACCTCCAGGTCGGCCTCCAGAGCGCCGGCCTCCTTCATTGCCTGCAGAATCGAGATCACGTCCCGCGCCCCCGCTCCTGTTCGTTGCAATTCCTGCACCAAATCCTCCACCGTCGCGCCTTCTTTCAGGTCGATACGGTTCACCGGCTTGTCCTGGGCCTGCACCGTGGTCTGCTGCACCACCTGTGTTGTTCCCGAAGAGAGCGCATTCGGCTGCGACACAAGGGGCTGGCTGATCACATTCACAGACAAACCCCCATGCAGAATCGAGACCGGCTGCAAGCGAACTGTGCCCCCGATCACCACCGTCCCGGTCCGCTCATTCACCACCACGCGAGCCCTCGGATAGACCTCTACTTCGACCTCCTCCACCCGGTCGAGAAGCGAGGCAATGTCTTCGTCCGGCACGGTTGCAATCTCTACCCGCCGGCTGTCAATCGCATGCGCGCGGGCGGAGCCCAAAGCGCGATCGATCGACGCGGCCATTCGCTCGGCGGTGTGAAAATCGGCATCGTTCAACACCACGCTTACCGTATGCATCTGTTTGAGATCGAACGGCACCGGCCGCTCCACCAGCGCCCCGCCCGGAATCCGCGCCGTGGTGGGATGGTTCACCTGCTTGCTGTTGCCGCCCCCCGAAGCCAGATAGCCGCCCAGAACCAGCGCCCCCTGGGCCTGCGCGTAGATCAGTCCGTCCGGCCCATAGAGCGGAGTCATCAGCAGTATGCCTCCCTCCAGCGAGCGCGCGTCCCCGGCCGACGATGCCGTGATATCCACCTTGTACCCGGGCCGGCTGAAGGGCGGCAGCGTCGCCACCACAAACACCGCGGCCATGTTCTTCACCTGCATGTTGCTGGCGCTGTTGGCTCCCGTGGTTGGTACGGTGATGCCCATTCGCTCCAGCGCCGAAATCAGCGTTTGTGCCGGAAAAACCGTCTGCGAACTGTCCCCGGTGCCGCGCAATCCCACCACCAGCCCATAGCCCACCAGCTGGTTGTCCCGAATCCCTTCAATGCTGGCCACATCCTTGATCCTCGCCAACTGCGCCCGCGATTGGGAATGGGCCATCAAACCGGCAAGCGCAGCGCACGCCAGCGCCACCGAGCGGACATACCAGAAAAACAGCTTTGGCTCCCAGTTCCTTCTCTTCCCCGGATTGGCATCTGCGTCTCGCATTCTCAATTCCGATCCCTGTTCCCTGCTCGCTGCCTTTAGAAAATCAGCATTTTCTCCAGAAAGCGAACCAGCGGGTTCTGGCGGTAGGTTGAATCGTTGACAATGCCCTTGCCGGTGACTTCGAGCTCAAGATCGGTCATGGCCGTCGACAGCACCTGGTTCTCGGCACTCACGTCCTCGGGCCGCACCAGGCCGCGCAGCCTGATTAGCTGTGTCTGCTGCGAGAACGTCAACTGACGGGTGGCCTGCACCACCAGCATCCCGTTGGGCAAAACGTCCACGACCTCGCCGCCAAAGGTGGTCGCCAGGCTGGAGTTGGTGGTGCTTTGCCCTTGCGCCGTCAGCCCCGAGGACGCGGTCATGCCCACCAGGTTCTGCAGGGCATTCGAGCTCTTCAGCAGTCCAAACAGCGATGTCAGTCCGGAGTTGGCGTTCGATGCCCGGGAGTTCTTTACCTGCCCGTCGGTCGACGCAGCCAGACTCTCGGTGACCACGATCGAAACCACATCGTGCAGCCTTACCGCCTTGGCATCGGTGCCCATGCGCACCAGCCGGCCTTCCGGACTCCAGATGGAACCGGGCGTTTTTACCTCGGATGCCTCCTGCGCCCGCACTCGTTCAATATAGGCATGCAGCGCCTCTTCGGGAGGGGTTGGTTTTGGGGCCGGAAGCAACGGAATGTGCTTGCGGTCCACGGCGCAAGCTGAGTGTGAACCCGATAGCGCAAAAGAGGCGCAAACCAGCATCCATCCCGCGAATCCCCATCTCATGGCCGCCCCTCCGCTTCCTGCTCGAATGCCGCCCGGTCCTCTGCCAGCGCCACGACGCGCACCACTTTGCCGCCAATCCTCAACCGGACGTGGAACGATGATCCGATCGCAGCCGGTTCCAGCGCAATCGCCTCCAGCCGGGCTTCGACAACGGCCGTCGAGCGCTCGACGACGACAAGGTCGCCGGCGCGGATCGCCGGTCGCGACATGCGTCCTGTCGTTTCAGGCGGCCAATTGGCGAGAACGCCACCGGACTCCTTCCCCGCATCCGAGGCCAGCACCATGCGCCCAGGGCCGCCCGGATGGCCCCCGTCGCGCAACAACAGCCACCGGGTTCCGAGCGGTGGATCTTCGATTTCGCGAACGACCTCCAGAGCGGAAGCCGGGGATGCGGACTGGAGCCTCCCTGAGGACAGGATGGACATTGGACCGCCGCCCGGGATCGCCGCCGCCTGGCACTCCGCTCTGAATGAAGCCAACAGAGCCAGCGAGGCCGCGCCCACCCGAATTGCAAGTCGTATTCTCATTCGATCCTCCACCCATGCAACTTTAAAGCTAAACTTCCTCTTTAGTGGGTCATGTTATTGACCTGGGAGTACATATCGTCGGCAGCTTTGATGACCTTCGAGTTCGATTCGTAAGCCCTCTGCGCCAGCACCATCTGCACAAACATGCTCACAACATCCACATTGGAGTTCTCCAGGTACCCCTGCTGCAGGGTGCCCAATCCTTCCGTACCGCCAGGGTTGCCCAGCACCGGATCTCCGGAGCTGAGCGTGGTCTGCAGCAGGTTGGACCCCATGCTCTCCAGACCCCCCGGATTGGGGAACGTCGCCAATTGCAACTGCCCCAGCTGGGAAGGATTCTGCTGCCCCGCCAACGTCGCGTTCACTACGCCGTACTGGGTGATTGTGACCGCGGTGGCATTGGCGGGAATGGTAATCGTCGGAATCACCGGATCGCCGTCGGTCGTAACCAGCGTTCCCTGGTTGTTGAGCTGAAACTGCCCTGCCCGGGTATAAGCGATAGTTCCGTCGGGCCGCTGCACCTGAAAGAATCCGGTCCCCTCAATGGCCACATCCAGCGGGTTCGAGGTCTGATTGAGCGACCCCTGGGTCATGATCACTTCCGTAGCCGCGGATTTGGTTCCGAGGCCAATCTGCAATCCGGCAGAGACAGTCGACTGGCTCTGAGCCGCTCCCGGCGTTACAAGATTCTGGTAAACCATGTCCTGAAACTCGAGGCGCAACTGTCGGAATCCTGTGGTCGAAGAGTTGGCCAGATTGTTCGCAATCGTGTCCAGGTTCATCTGCTGCGCGCTCATGCCGCTCGCGGCGGTGTACAAGGCTCGAATCATGGGACTCCTTTCAGTAGCCCAGTTGTCAGTGGTCAGTGATCAGCTCTTTTTCCATCTCCAAACTCCATCCTTGCTGTCCACTGTCTACCGTTCACTGCCTCTCACACTCGGGGCAGGTCCTCGGTAGCAGTCTTGTTGAATTCGGTATGGAAGATGGTCAGCGCCTTTTGCATCATCTCCGCCTGGCGCTGCATCACGATCAGGTCCAGCGAACCCTGAATCACGTCCTGGTTGGCGGCCTCGATGGCACCCTGGCGGACCGTTGCCTTTTTGGAGAGGACTGCTAAGCCGTCCTGGGGCGCGGCATACCGGTTCGCACCCTCCGGAGCCATCTGAGCACTACCGTCAAATGTGTAAACTCCCACGGTCGCCACCGCACCGCCAGCCACCGAGACCACCCCGTCCGCTCCCACGGTCACCGCGCCGGGAGGGATGGGAATCGCCTGGCCGGCCGACGACAGCACCGGCTCCCCGGCGCCTGTCACCAGCTGGCCGCTTCGGGAGCGCTGAAAGCTGCCGTCCCGTGTATAGCGGAGTCCGTTGGAGGTCTGAACCTGAAAGAATCCCTCGCCCTCGATAGCCAGATCGAGCGGATTGCCCGTCTCCTGCAAGGCGCCCTGGCCCATATTCAGCCTGTCTCCCTCGAGGAGTCCAAAGTTGTTTACAGTTCGCCCCAACTGGGAGTTGAGAGCGTCCGGACCCAGCAGCGCGGAGCGAAAGAACTCCCGTTCAGCCCTGTAACCGGGCGTCTGGGCGTTGGCCAGATTGGCGGCCGCCATGTCGAGCGCCTGGGTTCTCGCCACCAATCCGGTCATCGCCGCATAATATCCACTGTCCATGGGAAGCATCTCCTCCAACACATGCAACAGTGCAGTTGGAGAACCGGAAAAGCAGAGGAGGGGATTAGAGCAATTTAGGAACCGTGTGAGCGTAGGCGGAATATTTCTCGACAGGCGAAAACCGTGGCGCCGCAATCCCGATTCAAGAGAACCAGCTCAAGGAGGCCGACTCGCCTGGATTGGCGAACCTTCGAATCAATGAATCGATGAACCGTTCGAAAGAATGACTCGCAACCGGGGTCGTCTCCGAGTGACCAGAAGCTGCGACAGGGCTACTTGAACCGTTGCTTAACCAGGAACCGAACGCTCTTCCCCTCGTGTCTCACCGCACAACCAAGAGCGAGTGCTCCCGCATCCGGCTATCCGCGAGGGGGAGTCAACCGAACTCCGCACCCGCCGCGCATGAGGCTCAATATTAGCGATCACCCATCGTGGTCCCGCCCCTGGAGCCTATTGAATGCCGTCGCAGACAATCGTCACTTCGAAACTCGTGTCTTCAAATCGGTAAGCGTGATGCAGCTGAAACTCGGGCGCCTGCACGTGCAGCTTGTAATCGCTGCCCGTGATCACAGCCGGCACCGAAAGCCCGCAGTTGGCGGCCAGATTCGGCACCTTTCCCTTCCACGCTCCAGCCAGCATGTTGCAGATCTCGCCAATTCCGTCCTTCACCGTGTCGTCGACCTCGTCAAACTCCATCCCCGTCAAATGCGCGGCAATTCTGATCGCCGCCTCTCTTCCGGAGTTGAAGACGCACGCCCCGCTCAGCAGTCCGCCAAATCCGACCACCGCAGTAACCGATTCCGGCTCGGTGGACTGGGGCCCCGGGTCGCGGCGGCAGTTGACTCCCAGCATCATCTGAAAGACCTCTTCCACGCTCGCATCCAGGTTCCTCGGATCGGAGACCTGTTGCACGGATTCACGCAGCGATATTGCCATCGTTCGCTCCATTTCGTATCCGCTGCCTCCTCGCGAGGTCGCGATCGCAGCCTTGCGCACGCCGTTCAGCAGCATAGGGACTCCATCCAATCAAGCCGCATTCACCAGCGGCAGCACACGTTCCTTCACCTGTTCGGCCGTAAACGGTTTGCGAATGTATCCCTGCGCACCCGACAGAATGGCCTGCTTGACATGTTCTTCGCTCGACTCGGTGGTAATCATCACCACCGGAACTCCAGGGGCCAGATTCTGCGCCCGGATCTGGCGTAGAAACTCCAGGCCATCCATCGATGGCATGTTGATATCCGAGAGAATCAGGTCGACCTGCTTCGACTTCAGCACTTCCAACCCGTCGGTGCCGCTGCCGGCTTCATACACCACCAGCGGGTCCAGTCCCGCCTGCCGGAGCGAACGCTCCACAATTTTGCGCATCACCGAGGAATCGTCTACGATCAAGGCTCGAATCTCACTCATGCACGGGCTCCTCTGCTGCTTTCTTCATCGGCTCTTACGCGGAATTCTTGAGAACCCAAGCTTCGAGAATCGGGTCTTCAATCCGAGCGGGCTCCAATCGAGCAGATAAGGTCTCGGATCGACGCGGCCGCCGGCAACGATCCGCTTTGCGGGCTGAGCCACATCCTCAACCACAGGCAGTCGTGGACCCTGACCAGCCGCGACTGAACCGGCTTTGTCCGTTCGAGCGATTTCGAGATCACGTGCACCAAAGCCGGCTCCCCGCTGGCCTCGATCAGTTCCACACCGGGAAACCTTGCGCTCAACATACGCGTGTGCGCGGGCCGAAACAGCGATCCACGCACCAGCCCGCTCTCCACTCTCAGCCCCGTCATCCGCTCCAGCGCCAGGGCCAGCACCGGGTCGAGCCGGTCCTCAAATCCGAGGTAAAGCAGCTTGCCTGCGGCCACCCGCAATGGAAGCGCTCCGTAAGCGTCGACGAATAGCCGGGGCATCAGGACGGTCAGTGCTTCCGCGTCGTGAAACTCCAAAGGCAACACCGGACAATTCCATTGCAGCCCCACTGCCCTAGTCACCAACTGCTCGCTTACACCCTGCTGACGCACCAGCCAATGACCGAGGCGTCCGGCGCCGGCCTCTTTCTGCGCCTCCAGCGCCACCCTCAACTGCCCGGAGGTAATCCATCCCTGTTCCAGCATCACCAGGCCAAGCGGAATTCTATGGCGGTGATTCCAGTTTGCGCTGCCTCTTCCGTCCAGTTCGCGGCAGACTGACGCCTCAACCAGCGCCGCCGTGCAGCCGGGGGAACAGCTCCATCCACCTTCAAGAACCGGAGCCGATCGGCTGCGCCACAGGTGCAGCCATCCCGTGCCGCAACCATGGTTGGCGCAGGTTGCGAGCAGGCCCCGCGCCCCCCCGACTGAAGCCTTCTCTTCCGGCCCGCGGTTATCGAGCCTATCAACAATCGGCGGTTCCGGCCCCGTGCCGCCCGGCTTCCCGATCAGAACAGGCATCGTATGCTCTCCAGCCTCTTTCTGGGCGCGGCCACTTCGGTCACGCGCAGTCCGTAATTCCCGTTGATCAAGACCACGTCGCCCCGGGCTACAATTTTGTCGCCAACGATCAGGTCCACGGGGTCGCTCACGTGACGGTCCAGCTGCACCACGTCTCCCGGTCCCAAGTCGAGAATCTCACCCAGCGGCATCTCCCGGCAGCCGAAGCGAAGCGATGCTTCGAGTTCCACATCGAGCAGCAACTCGACTCCCGGGCCGAGCACCGGTGATGCAGCCGCTTCGATGGGCTTCACGGGTGCCGGCTGCGCCACGGGTTTGGGCGCACGCACCTCGTCCAGAACCAGGATGGTCCATGCGCGACTCGAGGATTTCAACTCGAAGGCACGGGATACCTTGCTCTCTCCGGAAATCTCCTCAAACTTCTCCACACGGCACTTCTGTCCGCTCCTGGCCAGCAATTCTCCGGCGGCCGCATCGGCCACCTCGCGCAGCAGTTCCGCCCATCCGGCCTTCTGGTCAACTCCCTCGCCCATCAGCGGCGACGCCAGTATTTCCGAATCCAGAACCGCGGCAAAACGCCCTGCCACATCCCCTTGCAGGGTAGCCGCAAAGCCAAACGAACCTGCCGAAAACGGCTTGGGCAGCGACTCGACCAGCTCCGGCTCTCCGGCCAGAGCCTGCGAAAACAACGCCTCCGCCGCCCCAATCCAACATTCAAGATAAGTCTTCATGCCTCAACCTCCCCTATCAGCCGCTCGATGCGCGCGGCGCGGTGCGGGCCAAACCGGATCGCGTGCGCATGCAAGAGTCCCTGCCCGCCCACCCGCCATTCAGGCAGCGAATTGGCAGGGAGATCGAGACGGAGAACCGTTCCAACCTCCAGGCTCTCGACGGTGCTTGCCGCCAGACGCACCGGGGGAAGCTGCAACGATCCGCCAAAGCGAATCCGGCGGGAGGTCTCCTCCATCCGCGTCCGGGTCTCGAGGCCGTGTCGGCGGCGCCGGCCCCAATCCGAGGTCAAGCGGCGCAGAATGGTGTTGGCAACCACGGCGGGGAAGGCCAGGTTGAGCAGACCGGAGCTGTGCGGCATGCGAATCTCGAAGCTGAGGCACAGCGTCTTTTCTGCAACCGACATGATGCGGGCAATCTGGGTCTGCATCTGGCGGCGCTCGAAGTTGAAGCTCAGTCCCACCGGCTGCCAGGCCGCGGTCAACTCGCGGCAGATGATCTCGACCACGGAGCCAAGAATCGACTCCTCAATATCGGTGAGCTCTCGCAGCGGCCCCTCCTTGCCATCGCCCCCCAGCAGCAGGTCGATAATCGGAGGCGCAAGGGCCAGATCCAGTTGCAATATCGAGAGCGCTCCCAGGGGCTCGAGACGCACCGAGGCCGCATAGCTGATCTCCGGAATCCGCAGCACGAATTCGTTGAACTGGATTTGCTCGGCCGAAACCAGGTTTACCTGAAACCGCGTACGCAGCCACGCGGCCAGGTTGTGCGTCAGATTGCGCGCGAAAAGGTCGTTCAGCATGCTGATGGCGCGCAACTGGTCGTTTGAGATCTGCCCCGCCGAGGCAAAGTTGTAAGGCGTTACGCGGGCGCGCGGCTGCTCTGGCACAGCTTCCGCGGTAGAGCTGCGCGCAGCCTGAAACAGCGCGTCGATCTCGTCCTGTTTGAGCGTCTTCTCCATGATGGATTACTCCCTCTGCCCCACCCTGTCCCGGTTCTCAGTCTGGCTCAAGGCCGCGCGAGTCACGGCGCTTTCCTAACTGACGCCCGGTCGAATGCGCCGCGCGCGGCCAGATCCTTCAGCGCCGCCCGCAGGTGAACCACGGCCGAGGCGTGCACCTGGGAGATCCGCGACTCGACCACCCCCAGAGCCAGGCCAATCTCGCGCATGGTCATCTCCTCGTAGTAGTAAAGGGTCATTACCAACCGCTCCCGGTCAGGCAGATTCTGAATTGCATCTCCAAGCCTCTGCTCCATCTCGCCCCTGAGACAGCGAAAGAGCGGGTCCTCCTCGGGCCGGCCAGGCACATAAGCCAGCTCTTCCTCGCCGGAGTCCTCGTTGCGCTCCATGTGCAGGGTGCCGATTTCCAGGCCCTTCAAATCCCCCAGCAGCTGCTGATACTCCTCCAGGCCCAGGCCCATCTCCTGCGCAACCTCGTTTTCGCCCGCCGCCCGGCCTACCCGCGCCGTCACTGACCGGATCGCCTCTTCGACCGCGCGCCCTTTGCGGCGCAACTCCCGCGGGCTCCAGTCAAGCGTTCTCAAGCTGTCCAGAATCGCTCCCCGGATGCGGAATTGCGCGTAGCTGCGAAACTGCACCTTCTTGGCTGGATCGAACTTGGCGAACGCGTCCATCAGACCCACCACCCCCGCCGAGACCAGGTCCTCGATGTCCACATGCTGGGGGAGCCGCTCATGGATGCGGCGAGCGAGAAACCGCACCACCGGCAAATGCTCCAGCAGCACCCGCTCCTGCTCATTGGTGAGCATGGGAACCCCTGCGGGCGGATAGCCGCTTTGAGCCATGCCCCGTCGCATCCCACCCCGGCTCTGGGCTTGTTCTGCTGTCTCGATCCCCATTCTTCACCCCTTCCAAGGCCTGTCAACCCACTCCGCCACGCCTTAGCGCACCGTTCCCACCGGACGCAGCCGGATATCGGGAGGAACCTCGGCTGAGGCAACCACCGCAAGACGCGGGAACACCGGTTCCAGCCAGCGCTTGACGTGATAACGGGCCGGACTTGGGACTAGCAGCACCGGAAGGGCCGCTGCGGAGGCTCCGCCGATAAGTTGCCTCACAGAATCGGCAAGCCTGCGCAGGACCGGGGTTCCCGGCGCAGCCTGCGTGGCCAGCAACCGCTGGCCCGCCTCCGGCCCCAGCGTGCCCAAAATCTCTTCCTCGAGCGCCGGATCGAGAAGCAAAACCGGCAGTTGCCCCTCCGCGTCGAGCAGCGGCCTCACCAGCCGCCGTCCCAACGCCTGGCGCGCGGCCTCAACCAGCGCCACCGGATTCTTGTTCACCGGCGCAGTCTCCAGAAGCGCTTCGAGGATGGAGCCAAGATCGCGGATCGAAACCCGCTCCCGCAGCAACTGTTCGAGCACCCGGCCCACCTCTCCGAGAGTCAGCAGCTTGGGCACCAGTTCCTCGATCAGCTTGGGATGACTCTCGTTGAGCGAATCCATCAGCCGCTTGGTCTCCGCCCGGCCAAGCAGCTCCCAGGCATGCTGCCGGATCAGTTCCCCCAGGTGGGTGGTTATCACCGTAACCGCATCAACCACCGAGTAGCCTGCGGCTATCGCCTGGTCTTCGATTACCGGAGCGATCCAGATCGCCGGCACGCCGAATGCGGGCTCCCGGGCTTCTTTGCCAGCCAGGGGACGCCGGCCAGGGGTTCCGGAGACCGCCAGCAGGTTCGCGCCTTCGGTCTGCCATCTGCCGATCTCCAGGCCTCGCAGCGAAAACAGGTACTCGCGCGGCCGCAGCCGCAGATTGTCCGAAATATGCACCGGCGGCACCAGAAAACCCATCTCCGACGAAAGATGGCGCCGCAGAGAGCGGACGCGGCTCAGCAGTTGTCCTCCCTGCTTCTCGTCCACCAGCGGGATAAGCTGGAATCCGATCTCCAGGGTCAATTCTTCCAGCTTCAATAAAGCGGCCAGATCGGAGCCCTGCGCCTGCTCGGCCTTCTTTTTTTCCGCCGTTCCCGTCTCTGCGGGCGCCGCCGCCTGGGCACTGGCCGAGACGCGCCGCCCGGCCCAGTAAAGCGCCCCGGCCACGGTCAGAAACGCCAACTTGGGCAGCCCCGGTATCAGGCACATGGCTGCCGAAACCAGGCTGGCAAGGTAGAGCGTCGAAGGCTTGCCCAGAAGCTGCTGGCGGATCTCGCCGCCCAGCATTCCAGCGGAGTTGGCCCGGGTGAGAGTGATGCCCCCGGCGATCGACACTAACAGCGACGGTATCAGGGTGACCAGGCCATCTCCCACCGTCAGCACCGTATAGGTTCTGGCCGCCTCGCCCAGTTCAATACCCTGCTGCAGGGTTCCAATCAGCAGGCCGGCGACAATGTTGATCGCGGTAATCAAAATGGTGGCCAGCGAGTCCCGCTGATTGAACCGCGCGGCCCCATCCATGGCGCCGTAGAACTCGGCTTCGCGCGCAATCGCCTGACGCCTGCGGCGGGCCTCGGCCTCATCGATCAATCCCGCGTTCATGTCCGCGTCTATAGCCATTTGTTTGCCCGGCAATGCGTCCAGGGTAAAGCGAGCCGTTACCTCGGCAGTCCTCACTGCTCCATGCGAGATGACCAGAAACTGGATCGCGATCAGGGCCAGGAACAGCACGAAGCCGACCACATAGTTGCCCCCCACTACAAATTGGCCGAAGGCCTCAATGACCTTTCCCGCAGCCGCGGTTCCTTCCGAGCCGTGGAGGAGAATACGCCGGCTCGAAGCAATGTTCAGTGCCAGCCTGAAGAGAGTCAGCAAGAGCAGAAGCGTGGGGAACACCGAAAGCTCGACCGCGCGGCGAATCTGCATCGCAGAAAGGAACACGATGATCGAGGCGGCCATCGAAGTTGCAAGCAGAAAGTCCAGGGCCGCGGCCGGCAGCGGAACCAGCATGACGAAGATCACGCTGATGGCCGCCAGCGGGAGTACGTACTCGCGCAGCCGCTGCCAGATGGACTGGGCGGGCATGGTAGCAACGGCCAGAGCGGCTGTGCTCATCGGGAGCCTCCTTCAAACGGTGTATTCGCAGGGCGGGTCCGCGTGAACTCTGCAGCGGCCTGCGCATGAGCCCTGGCTCTGGCGGCGGTCTCCCGCGCTCGCCGCTCCCTCAGCTCGGCCTCGACCCGCTGGCGATAGAGATAGGCCAGAATGGCGGCGACCGCGGCATAGAGATCGACCGGAATGGGCTGGCCCACCTCAACCGAGCGGTAAAGCGATCGGGCCAGCGGAGGGTTCTCGATAATCGGAACACCGGCCCAGCGCGCCTCGGCCTTGATCTCCTCGGCCAGCAGGTTCCGCCCCTTGGCCATCACCTTGGGCGCTTCCATGGTGGTGAAGTCGAACCCCAGAGCCACGGCATAGTGCGTGGGATTGGTCAGCACTACGGCAGCCTTGGAAACATCGGCCTTCACCCTTCGCCGACGCATCTGCCGTTGCAGGCCGCGTATCCGGCTGCGAATCTGCGGGTTGCCCTCGGTCTGCTTCATCTCGTCGCGCATATCCTGCTTGCTCATCTTCAGTCTCGATTCCCTGCTCTGCCATTCCACCAGGTAGTCGATGGCCGACCATCCGAACAGCAGCCAGGCAGCCGCAAGCAGAAGCCCGTAAACGTCGGAGCCGAGCAGCTCCAGCCGGGTCGTCGAAAACGGGGGCAGAGTCAGCTCCCTGGCGATGCGCTGCACCGCAAACACGGCCAGCAAACTTGCCGGAAGCAAGGACTTCGCCAGCCGGGCCGCGGCCCTCATCGAGAAGAGGTTCTTGATGTTGCTGACCGGGTTGATTCGGTCCGGCTTGAAGCCGATCGCCCCGGCGAAGAAGCTGATACCGCCGGTCTGCATCACTCCAGCCCCCAGAGCGGCGGCGGCAACAGAGGCCATAACGATGCAAGTTGGCCCCAGAACCCCGAGCGACAGCCTGCGAATCGCCAGCATGGTCGGTTCAAGCTGAGCCGGTTCCCAGCGTCCAGACGCGCCGAGATCGAGGAATGAAGCGAAGGTTGCCCGCCACAGGAGGACCGTCCGGCTGCCCAGCCCCCCCAGGGTCATCACCCCGGCCAGGGTACCCGCCGCGGCCGAAAGTTCGCGGCTGTGCAGTACATCGCCCTCCTTGCGAGCCTGCTCACGGCGATGCTGCGTTGCCTGTTCGGTGCGCTCTCCGGGCATTGGCTATCCTCCCAGCCCGGAGACGGCCCCATGAACCGGGGCAGCAATGAGGCGCTCGGCAAGGTCCAGCAATCCGGAGAAGCGGACCTCGATGAACCGTGGCCAGACCGCCAGCGAAGCGGCGAGAATTGCAAATCCGGTCAGCGTCTTCAGCGGTACGGTCAGCGATATGACCGGCAGTTGCGGACTGAGCTTGCCCAGCAGCGCCACCGCCACCTCCACCAGCATGGTTGCCGCCAGCACCGGAGCGGCCAGTTCCACCGCGGCCAGAAAGATTCCCCCGGCGGCGCGAACGATCTCGAGCGAAGTCTGAGGCGCCAGCGCATACGTGCCCAGCGGTGCGGCGCGGAAGCTGCGCACCATCGAGGCCAGCAGGATGCGGTCGAGACCCGCGCCAATCAGCACCAGGGTGCCCATCAGCTGAAACAGGTCGCCCAACAGAGGTGTCTGGATGTTCGAGGTCGGGTCGAGCAGGTTGACCATCGAAAAACTGAATTGCGCACCTAGTATCTGGCCCGCAAACAGCAGCATCTCGTTTAAAAGCGTGAGCGTGAGCCCGTAAACGAGGCCCACGGCCAGCTCTCCCAACAGCGCGGAGAAGTTAAGCGACAACTGTGCCTTCGGGAGCGCGGCGACCAGCGGCGCCAGCAGAAAGGCAACCGTGCCTGCAAACACAGCCTTGGTGCGAATGGGAAGCGCGGTTGACGAAAAGAACGGAGCAAAGGCCACCATGCCGCTCACCCGTACCAGGGCCAGCGTCATCGCGCTTAGAAATGTGGTCCAATCGCCCATTCTTGCTTAGCACCCAGCTTTCAGCTTTCACCCCAGATAACGGTGCAAATCGACCAGCAGCGATCGGGTATATTCCGCCATCCGGCCAAGAAACCACGGCATCCCAACCAGCAAGATCAGGCACACCGCCGCCAGCCTCGGAACGCTGGTAAGCGACTGCTCCTGCAGGCTTGTCAGGGTCTGCACCAGACTGAGAAGGAAGCTCAAAAGAGCCGCGGCTATCAGCACCGGCGCGGCCAGAATCATCGCTTCTCTCATCAATTGGCGCAGCAGTTCCGCAACCAGATCGGGCGTCATCGGCATTCCTTTCTTTCGCACTGCAACAACGGGTCAAAAGCTCTTCAACAGCGAACCGGCCAGCAGGTTCCATCCATCCACCATCACAAACAGCAGTATCTTCAACGGCGTCGACACCACCACCGGCGGCAGCTGGAACATGCCGATCGACGTGGTGATCGAGGCGGTTACCATGTCGATCAACAGAAACGGAAGAAACAACACCGCGCCAATCGCAAACCCGGCCTTCAACTCGGAGAGTATGTAGGCCGGAACAACCACCCGCATGGGCAGGTCGTTGGGAGTGTTGGGCCGCGAAACCTGTCCCGCTGCGGTAAACAGCGCCAGGTCCTTCTCCCGCGCGTAATGCAGCAGGAATTGCTTCACTGGCTGGGCCCCGCGGTCGATCGCCTCGAGTCCCGTAATCTGGCCGGCGCTGTAAGGCTCGACAGCCTGCCGATCCACCTGGGTAAGCACCGGGGTCATCAGGAACCAGGTCATCATCAGGGCGAGGCCCATAAGGGTCGGATTGGAGGGTGCGGTCTGCGTACCCAGAGCCTGGCGCAGGAAGTGAAACACCACCAGCAGCCGCACCATCGGGGTCATGGCCATCAGAATCGCCGGCAGCAGAGTGATCAGCGTCAGGACAACAAGAATTGTCCATGGCGTCGAATCCGACGGGTGAAACCGGGCATTGAGATCCGGCAGCAGGGGCGCAGTTGTCGCGGCGGCCGTCCGCGTCGCAAGCCAGAGGGCTACCACGATATCCTCGCGGCCCGATGCGGGAACGAGCGTGCGGTGGGGCTAAATTGCCCCGCGTAGAACCCAGGCCGCAGCGGTCCGTCGAGGGGATAGAACGCCGGTGCGCCTTCCGGTGACGTAGCCACCAGCAGCACCCGTCCATCGGCCTCAATCATGGCCAGCGACTGCCGCGGCGCCAACTGAATCCGCTCCAGGACTGCCAGGCGCGCCCGCCCCTGCCGCCCAGTCCGCAGCCGGCCAAGCAGCCAGCCGGCCAGCCCACCCCCCGGCGCAACCTCGAGCGACGTTCCTTTCTTCCCTTGTTTCATTCCCCAGGCCTTTCTCCCGTTCCCGTTCGATGAACAATCGCTTCGGGCCATTCAAACCAGACGGGTTACGCGAACCGCCAACTGTGAATCGACAACCTCGAACTCACTCCAGGCCAGTTGAACGTCACCCGACAACAGCGGCATATCCTCTCCAGGAGCCCACTCGGTGCCCAGCACCTGACCCAACTCCAAAGCCAGCAGCGTTCGTACCCGGAACTCCCGAACCGGAACCGATACCTCGAGCTCCACCGGCAACCGCGCCATCGGCGCACTCAGCGCAATCGGCTCGCTCCGCTGGGCTTGCGGCGGCGACGGCACCAGAGCCTGATCGTTGGCCTTCAGGTTCTGAGCCGCCAAATCGGGTTCTGGCACAGGCACAGCCTTCGGAGCCGGAAGCGGATGCGTGGTGGCCATTTGCCGATAGGGAAGCAGAATTGTGGCCAGTATGCGGACAAATGGATTGGAATGGCTTAAGAAATGCGCCACAACCGGCTTGAGCATCCCACGCTCCAATCAACCTGAAAACAACATCGCTGCTACACTTAAGAGGAATACAGAGAATGCCTTTTCTCCCCGCCCAGGCAGGCGCGGAGGGCGGTTGGAATCGAGGTTAAAGACTATGCCGGACCAAAATGGAAGCAAGAGCTTTACTGGAGCCGCATTACGACTCAAAGTGGGTTTGGCGGAGATGCTCAAAGGCGGCGTCATCATGGACGTAATGAACGTGGAGCAGGCCCGCATCGCCGAGGAATCCGGCGCCACCTCCGTGATGGCTCTGGAGCGCGTGCCGGCCATGATCCGCGCCGAAGGCGGAGTAGCGCGCATGGCCAAACCCAGCCTCATCAAGCAGATCATTCAGGCGGTCTCTATCCCGGTCATGGCCAAGGCCCGCATCGGCCACTTCGCCGAAGCGCAAATTCTGCAGGAACTGGGCGTAGACTTCATCGACGAGAGCGAGGTCCTCACCCCGGCCGACGAGGCGCACCATATCGATAAGCACGCCTTCAAGACCCCGTTCGTCTGCGGCGCCCGCAACCTGGGCGAGGCCCTCAGGCGCATCGCCGAGGGCGCGGCGATGATTCGCACCAAAGGCGAGGCCGGCACCGGCGACGTCGTCCACGCCGTCCGGCACATGCGCCAGATCACCAGCGAGATGCGCGCACTGACCGTCCTCTCGGAGCAGGAGCTCTACAAAGCAGCCAAGGATCACCAGGCCCCCTACGAGCTGATCCGCATGGTCGCGCAGACCGGCAAGCTGCCAGTGCCCAACTTTTCCGCGGGCGGCATAGCCACCCCGGCCGACGCCGCGCTGATGATGCAACTCGGCGCCGAAGCCATCTTTGTCGGCTCAGGCATCTTCATGAAGGAGCGCGCCACTCCACTCGACGTCGAGAACGATCCCAAAGAGCGCGAGGAAGCCGTCTCCCGCGCCAGGGCCATCGTGATGGCGACTACCCATTACAACGATCCGAAGATACTGGCCGAGGTGAGCGAACAGGTTACCGGCACGATGAAAGGTCTCGCCGCCGCCGTTCT
>Ga0302319_10008176_pt1 | contig 20419 bp, 17 predicted proteins | sample Bog_T0_2_FD_203319 | JGI IMG/M metagenome (GOLD analysis project Ga0302319, IMG submission 203319) | Peat permafrost microbial communities from Stordalen Mire near Abisko, Sweden - Bog_T0_2 | ecosystem: Environmental > Terrestrial > Soil > Wetlands > Peat | place: Sweden: Abisko, Stordalen Mire... | reverse complement strand
CTCTAGCTGAACCGGGGGTGCCAGCACCGGTTCAGCTAGAGCAGGGTAAGACTACTAAGATCGATGCCACTCTAGATGACTCCTATAAAAAGTCTTGACACTTACGAACTCTTAAACTGAGCTGCGAAAACCTTGGAGCACTTCGGAATGAGAACTCCAATTCCATTCGTACCCGCCTTCATAGTGTTCGTGCTCGGCATCTTGCCAGCGGGCTGGATCAAGGGTGCATTGCAAACGCAGTCGGCGCTGAACCGCTCGCCGGAGGCAACGACCTTGAAGCTGGAGAGAGACATTCCTGAGCTGATGAAGAAAGGAAATGTGCCCGGACTCGCGATTGCGGTGATCCGAAAAGGAAAGACATCTTGGGTGCGCGGCTTCGGCGTGAAGGAGACGAAATCAGGAGAGCCGGTAACGCAAGATACAGTCTTTGAAGCGGCTTCACTGAGCAAGCCGGTATTTTCCTATGGGGTCCTCAAGCTGGTGGAGGAGGGGAAGTTGGGGCTGGATGTGCCACTGACGACCTATCTGCCCAAGCCGTATATGCAGGGTGACGACCGCCTAAACAAGATTACAGCGCGAATTGTGCTCAGTCACCGAGCTGGCTTTCCGAACTGGCGGGGAGATGGAGAGCCGCTTACGATTTACTTCACGCCAGGAGAGCGGTTTAGCTATTCAGGCGAAGGATACATTTACCTCCAACATGTGGTGGAGCAAATTACCGGCAAAGCTTTGAACGATTACATGACCGGCGCGGTCTTCGCTCCTTTGGGAATGACAAGCAGCAGCTATATCTGGCGTCCCGACTTCGATGAGCGCACAGCAACCGGTCATGACGGAGACGGCAAGCCGGTCACAGTGTGGAAGCCGAAGGACGCCGGGGCCGCCTCCACGTTGAATACGACTGTCAAGGACTACGCGCTGTTTGTGGAGGCTGTGCTGAACAGAAAAGGTCTGAGGGTCGCTACCCTCCGTGGCATGGAGACGCCGCAAATCGCCTTGGACCCCGCGTGCCGGATTTGTATAGACCGCGAGCCGAAGGAGCTATCTGCGACTCTGTTCTGGGGCTTGGGATGGGGCATTCAACGTAGGGATCAGGACACTGAAGTGTGGCGTTGGGGTGATAACGGCGCATTCAAGAGTTTTGTGATGGCCGATCCGAAAACCAGGGCGGGCGTGGTGATTTTTTCTAATAGCGAAAACGGGCTGGCCATAGCGAAGCCCATCGTCACAGAGGCGATGGGCGCGGAACCTTTGCCTTTCGCTTGGCTCAAGTACGACAGCAAGTGACTCCATGCCACTCCCTCTGCCGGATTGGAAAATGAGGAACGATCTGAATTGATATCTTACTTCCCTAAATGCGTGTCGAAGAACCGGGCCATGATCTGGTCCGCTTCCTTCGATTCCGGGAGCGCCGGATTATTCCAAAACGCATGGGGCAAAGCCTCAAACACCACCAACTGAGCATCCACGCCTGCACGTAGATACGCCCGATGTAAGATCGTTGTCCCACTCAGCAGTAAATCGCGCCCGCTGGTGACAAACAGGGTCGGCGGGAATCCGCTCAGATCCTCATACAACGGCGATAGCACTGGGTCTTTTGGATCGGTCGAGCCAACGTAGGAATCAAGTTCGTGAGCGCCTGGTTTCGGAGGGTCAAGATGTCCCGAGAACCCGTTCAATGCATAGATCGCCATTGAGTCTCCGCCCTGGCTAAAGTCGCCCATGCCGGAGAAAATTCCTGTTGCACCCGGCAGCGGCAGATTTAACTGCTTCAACTTTGCGGTTACTTCGGCGGTCAGAATCGCGCCAGCCGATGTGCCGTAGATACCAATGTGGCTTGGTTTGTACGTTTTGAGCATTTCCCTATAGACGGCAATAGCGTCATCCAAGCCAGCCGGATAGGGGTGCTCCGGCGCTAGGCGGTACAGCACGGCAATCACTTTCGTTCCGGCCAAGTTGGCGATGGGGACAGTTTCTGTAAGGGAACCTGAATCGGAGTTGAAGCCGCCTCCGTGCAAGTTAATGAGCACGCGGTCACCTTTCTCAGGGGCGATGTTCAACGGCGTGACCACCCGCACGGGCACACCCGCAATCGTATCCGCCGCGACATTCGCGGGGTATAGCTTCTTCGATGCCTCTCCGGCCCCGGCTTGCCACTTGTCGGTACCTGTTCGCCGCTGTTCGAGTGTTTGGGGCACGACCGCGTCCGACGCGACCCGCGCCAGCACCTTTTGCGCTTCCGGGCTCACTGTGGTCGGCACCGGCACCACTCGGGTTACATAGGCCGTTCCGTCCGGTCCAATCTTGCTGCTATCCGTTTGCGGATCGCCGGAATTGTGTTGTGCAAAGCTCCCGCACACGGCCAGCGAAACGCTGACGGCGACAAAGCTCAGTGTTCTTCTGCATCTACCCATGGCGCACAAGGCTCCTTTGGTTTATCGTATCCGGCTTTAAGGAAGCCCCGCCACGCGACTTAGAACGTAATCTACGACGGACAGCAAGATCGAACCGACGACGGCTGGTAAACAGCCATTGACTCGAAAACCGGGTACAAATTCGGAAGCGAGTTTCAGCATCAAACCATTGACCAAGAAATAAACAACTCCCAGCGTAATGATGATGAATGGCAGCAGAAGGATCTTGAGGATTAATCCAACGGTCGCGCTCACTAGGCCGATGACAAGCGCGGCAATGAGCGCGGCTCCGAAGCCATCGACCTCAATGCCGGGAAGAATCTTTGCCAAGATGAAGAGCGCCACCCCGCTGAGCAGCCACTGAACGAACCAATTACGCATTCTTTAGATGATAGCGGCTTAGGACGGTTATCGCTTCAAATGTCGTCGCTAAATGGCCCGTCGTCTTGGTAGTCGTCCTCCTTCTCCAGGTTCTGGCTCTCTTCGTCGTCCTCATCATCCATCCGATCCCGTTCGTCTTGATCTTCTTCCTTAGCGTCTGTTTTTGGGTTCATTGCATTACCATGATCTCTTAAAACGGCGATGTGCATTCAACCGGTCCAGCGGTATCGGTTTGACTAGCCCAGCTTGGTCGGACTCGATGACATTCGCGCTTCCGCATCAGCCACCCAGCCCCGCCGCAAACGATCCGGTGGAACACTTGAAAGATAAGGCTTGATGTCCAGAATCGGCGTTCCATCGAGCATGTCCACGCCTTGGACGTAAAGCCGTGAACCTTCACGGCGTTGGAGTTCGACAACGGTCAGTCCGATTGGGTTGGGCCGTCTGGGTGATCGCGTTGCGAATACCCCGTGTTCGCGGTTGTCGATGGGTGGAATGCCGATCAGTTCGAACCCCTCTGCGCGATCAAATAACCAGATGACGAATAGGTGAGAGAAGCCTTCAATATCAGTGAGCCCGACTTCGAATTCCGGCTTGATCTCAAGGACACCGGGCGCGTCGTGTTTCGCGCCCGGTCCCTTGGGAATCTCCTTCGTGCTTGTGTATGGGCTTTTGACGTAGCCGATGGGCTGCATGGTCGGTATGGCCGCAATCTCCCTTCCAAGCATAAGCTTCAACATTTGTTTAAATCCGCGCGGATTGATCCCCTCTGGCGCAAGCAACAGGTGAAGGGCTGACAATTGCGCCAACATTAGACTGAAATGATGGAAATTCGCACCCTCATCGAAAGCGACGCCACCGCCTGGTGGCAGCTTCGAATGGAAGCCCTTGAAACCGAACCATTCGCATTCGGAAAGTCGGTGGAAGAGCATCGGGCGACAGCCGTGGAAACGATAGCAATTCGCTTCCGTGACGCGCCGAAGGGTGACCTGTATTTGGGGGCGTTTGAGGACGGCGAGCTTGCCGGAATCGCGACCTTCATCCGTGAGACGGGAGACAAGGAGAAGCATAAGGGGCGAATCTATGGCGTTTATGTTTGCCCAGAGTTCAGGCGCAGAGGAATTGGACGGGCGCTGCTGGCGCACATCCTTGAAGCAGTGCGGCGAGATTCATCACTGGAGCAGGTTCTGTTGGCGGTTGCGACATGTCAGAACGCGGCCATAACACTTTATCGTTCCTTCGGTTTTGAGATTTACGGTACGGAGCCGCGTGCTTTAAAAGTGGGCTCAACCTAAATTGACTAAGATCACATGATTCTGCGACTTTGCTAGCGAATCGACCCACGTCTTCATCATGCGCCGATGAGTTTACGGCTTCGTGCCAAAATCCTAAGCGTGCCAACCCCGCGCTATTCGCTGTTCCGGTTGCTGTTATTCTGGCTACGCTTTCGCTGCTCCATGCCTATTGGGCGCTCGGTGGCCGAAGGGGAAGGGATTATGTAGTGCCGGTCGTTCAGGGGAAACGCCGTTTCAATCTTCTGACACTGGTGACCGTGCTGACACTGCTGACACTGCTGACAAAAGTGTTACGGGTCTCGTGAGCCGTCGAACGGGTGATGTCAACGCTGCTGACCGTGCTGACAATCCACGAGTCTCGTGAGCAACATATTGAAATATCCGCGCCGCCCGTCCGGCCGTTTCCGCCGCACCGTGCGCACGAATGAGCGCGTGCGGAATGGGCCCCGGTGAAAAGGAGGATGCGCTCCGCCAAACGATTCGCAGCCTTGCCCCGTTGCCACCATACGTGACCGACTTGGGCTTCAGGATCGCAAAGTAGTGACACCAAACTGACACCGATTGGCCTCAGGTACGTAAAAATGTCCAATAATCATTGGTGTTTGCGAAGTTACACTTAGGTCTGCAAAACCTTTATTCGGCGGTTCGATTCCGCCCCGCGCCTCCAAAAAATCAACTAAATACCGGCGAGGTGTTTTTTCCTAACAGCCAAGCCGGAGGCGATCAATTCCATCCTCATAATCTCAAGCGGGACGAACCCCCAAATGGGCCAAGGATTACTTTTATCTGTCTTACGACCCAGCTTATTATCGAATGAGGCGCTGCTTGGTTTGTGAGATGTTGGAATCTGGCATCTCTCACAACTGTTTTCAACGATCCTGCATTCACAAAACTTGACTCACACATGACGCAAAGCCCTGCCGGCCGCTGGCTCGATCTCGCCATCCTTGTCTTCGTTAATTTTTTGTGGGCAGCGGAATTTCCGGCGTACAAAATAGCATCGGAGACCATGGACGCGGCGGCGATGAATGTTTGGGCGTTGCTATTTGCTTTCGTGTTGCTGCTGCCATTTCTCTGGTGGGAGCGGAAGAAGCGGCCTATGCGCGGTGCCGGTAGAAAAACGATGCGCAGCGCTTGGGATTTCGTACTGCTGGGGCTGCTCGGCATTGTGCCATCCTCTCTTTGGCTTGCCTGGGGTATCGCCCGTTCCACCTCCGCCAACGCGTCCATACTCTCGCTCACCATTCCCGTGATGATGGTGTTGATGGGCATTGTTTTTCTGGGAGAGCGATTCACAATTCCGCGCGGCTTATCGCTTGTCCTAGCAATGCTCGGCACGGCTTTGATTTCGATCGAAGACATCACGCACGCTTCGTTCGGAGGCAAATTGCTGATCGGCAACATCGTGATTTTTCTATCCGGCGCGGGCAGCGCTTTCCTGAATGCCTATGGAAAGGTGGTGTTGATTCGCTTTAGTGAGCTTGAGGTACTAATCTACAGCTATGTCGTGGGAATTGCCGGCTGCGCCGTTTGGTCGGGGTTCGATCCGCGACCATTCTATCTGGCGAGCGGCTATCCGTGGCAAGCCTGGGTTTCCGTTTTCGTGTTAGGCGCGTTTTCCTGGGGTGTCGCCATGGTGTTGTTCTTTTGGGTTTTGAAGAGGCTGGAGGTCGCGCAGGTCTCAGTCTCCGTCTATCTCATGGCATTGTTCGGAGTGTTTCTATCGGTCGCGATGCTGCACGAAAAGATGACGATGGTACAGATTGTGGGTGGCGCCCTGGTGCTGGCAGCGACTGTGTTTCTGACGGTATTCGAGAACGCACAGAAACCCGCGTCATAAGGATTTGCAGGGGCCCGGCACGGTCTGGCGTTTTGCTTTTTGAAAAGCGGCCATGATCTCTTGCGCTTTGACGTGATCGCCGCCGGCAAGGTAGGCGCGGCCCAGTGCGTATAAGATCACAGCTGAGGAAGGATTGAGCCGGCGCGCGGTTTCGAACTCCGTTTGTGCTTCTTTAAAACGTCCGGCTCTCGCCAACGTCTTGCCCAGCTCATATTGAACTTGTGCATCTTGTGGAGAAGCGAGCGCCGCCGCACACAATTCAGCGAGCGCCTTCTGTTCCTCGCCCATGCGGACTAACGCCAAGGCATAAGCGAGTTGGAACTGTGGGAGTTTCGTTTGCTGCCAAGCATGTTGGAAGATATCGGCCGCACCGGCAAGATCTCCTTTCTCGGCTTCCAGGTCACCTAGCGCAGCTGCAACCAAGGCGACGTCGCCCTGGCTCTTCACCGAGTCCAGCAAGTCTGTCTTCGCTTCATCCAAATGGCCGCTTAGCTTGTAGACGATTCCGCGCCGGAACAGCAGCAACCAATTGCCCGGCATACGGGTTAGGCCCGCGTTCAACAAGTTCAGCGCGTCCTGCCAGCGTTTCTGCTGCAACGGAAGTTGAGTCGCCGCGACATAAGCTGCGGGCGAATCCGGGAAGCGTTCGACCAGGCCGCGAAATTCTAACTCGGCCTCTCCTTCACGGTTCAGCGCGAGAAGCGCCGACGCCCGCAAATCGCGTGCCTGATAATCGTTTTCCGGCGAAGGTTGAAATTGGCTCAGCACGGCAAGGGTTTGAGCGGGCTCGCACGAAGCGAGGTAAGCCTCCGCCAGCGATAAAGCGCCCCCTTCGCGCTGATCGTTCTTCAGGAATGCTACCGATTCGGCGGGCAGGTTAGCGGCTAAGAGCCACAGACCAACTGAGAGTTGCGTCTCCTCATCCAGCGGTAGGAGGTTGGCCGCTTGGAGAGCAACCTGGCGATTGTTCGCGGCCAAACAATTTTCCATAATCTCCCAAAGGGAGGCGGGTTCTTTAGGCCAAGGAGTTGCAAGTGCAAACTCGTGGCAGGCGGAGGAGCGATCCGAGGCGTGCGCGAAAAGTTGACCTCGGAGCAGGTGCAGAGCGGCGTCGGCGGGAGATAGTTTTAGCGCGCGATCGGCCTCGATAGCGGCTTGTTGCTCCTGGTGACTTTGCCAGAGGCTATAGGCCAAGTTGTTCTGCGCGTCAACGAAGCCGGTGCGCAGGCGCAAGGCGCGCCGGAATTCAGTCTGTGCGGCGGCAATTTGACCAGACTGTTGTAGCGTCAGACCATATAAATTGTGAAAGGCGGCGCTGGACGGAGCCAAGCGGAGCGCTTCACGCCACTCGGCTGAGGCTTCGGCGTATTGAGCCGCGACGGTGAGCACGCGCGCCTTCTCAGCATGTGCCAATGCCGCGGACTGCTGAAGGGATGCCGCCGCGAGCGCCGTAAGCCCGCCAATGAGTCCTAAAACAAGTCTCAAAACAATAGTTTCGCCCCAAGCTGGAGGGTGCGCGGCTTATTGGCCTGCGTTACCACGGTGCCGAAATCAGATCCGCCCAGATCGGTGGCAGGGAATCCGAAGACCGTCCGATTGAAGATATTGAAAGCCTCCGCGCGGAATTGAAGCCTCGCATGCTCTCCCAAACTGGTTGTCTTTAAGAGCGAGAAGTCCTCGTTGAGCAAGGGCTTAGTGCGAGCCCCGCTCATGCGCGCGGCATTGCCGAATTGAAAGGCTGGAGGCGATGTCCAGGCATTGGCGTTCAAATATAGGTCCGAGCCTGGATCGAAATTTCCCATCGCTTGCGGTGTGAGCGGATTTTGCCCGTTGACAACATCCGGCCGGATAGCGCCCGCGAACAAAGGCACGTCGCTAAAAGCTGGACTGGGAGTCGGGATTATTTGCCCGCTTTGATAGGTCAATACGCTGCCTAGCGCCCAGCCGCCAACCGCGTGTGAAATCCAACCATGACTCAAGAGTGAGTGGCCGCGTCCCAGTGGGAGATCATAGATGAAATTTGCGACAAGACTTTGCGGAATATCAGCGGCCGCATACGTCTTCTCGGCGCGCCGGTTATAACCGTCCTGCACTTGTGTGTAATTGGCCAGAAATGTATCGAGATCCCTGTTGTCCGATCCGTCGGTCAGATTTTTCGACCAGGTGTAGGCCAGCAACATCATAAGGTCGCGAGTGATCTTTCCTTGCATCTTGACCTGCAAAGCATTGTAGCTGCTGTTGCCTGTTTTGTCGGATCCATAATCCGTTGAACCGATGATCGTCTGATATTGGGGATAGGGGCGCAAAGCCTGCGCGACAGTTCCGGTGAATCCCGGATAAGGCAGTCCGATGCCGGCGGCTTGGGCCTCGGGGGAATTGATGTCGGCGTTCAGCAGGTTGCCGAGAGAGAGGTACTTCGGGTTCACTTCGTTATAGATTTTATTCGCGGTAATGAGGTGTGTCCCTTTAGCCGCCACATAGGCAACATCGAGTGTCAATTTGCTCGATAGTTGCCGCTGAATACTGGCTTGCCAATTCTGCGCCGTGGGCACGAGTGCGGGTTCCGGATCGGCAAACGGTATGTTGCTACCGTTGTCCAGCGAGGGGTCGAGCGTCGGCGTCTTCGGAAAGTTCTGCGGGAATCCGCCGCTCAGCTGAAACGCGGGAGAAAAGCCGTCTGCCGATGAAAAGGTAGGTTTGATAAAGAAGCCATCATTGACGCCGCCCCAGCCCGGTTCTTTCAACTCCTGATAGTAAATTCCATAGCCGGCGCGAAACACTGTCCGCTGATCTATTGCATATGCCAGACCAACGCGCGGGCCGAAAGCTTTGTTGTAGATCCTCTGGAAGCTTGACTGACCGGTGCGCCCAGGGCCGTTGCCGGCGAAGGCTAACGCGCCCAGAATACCGCCGGCCCCAGGGTTCGGCTCAGTGGGATCGAAGCTGGATAAGCGGCCTGTGGCATCGGACATCGGCCAGAACCGGTCATAGCGAAGTCCGAGATTCAGCGTCAGCCGCGACGAGAATTTCCAATCGTCCTGCGCGTAAACGCTCATGGCCGCGAATCGGTGCGCGCTGCTGTTGCCGGAATAGTTCAACGTGGAGGTGTTGACCGCGCCCAGCAGGAAGCTCGCGTAGCCATCGCCAGTGGTCTGGGTCGCGTTTGGCAAGCTGGTTTGCGCCGGGTCAAAATCGAAGTAGCCCGAGTAATCTGTTAGATCCTTCACGTTGAACTGCTGCTTGCGAACTTCGCCGCCGAATTTCAAGGTGTGCTTTCCACGCACGACACTCAGCGCCTCAGTCTCTTGGAAGGAATTGTCGCGCGCGTTAAAGTCTTCGCCGAAAGGTCCCCCGCCAAAAGTGTCGCCGCCTGGGGTTATGTAGCCGGTGATGTCAATGGTCGGGAAAACCAGATTGTTCACTCCGGTTAATCCCAACTCGCTCGCATAGTTTCCGAAATATTGCGGCGCTTGGTTGAAATGGCGGCGCGAAAAACTAAACTGAAGGTGATTCAAAACGGTGGGCGAGACGATGTAGTCTTCCGCCAGGCGAATGTAAGTGGTGGTCGAGTCAACGCCGCCGCTTTGGCCTATGGCTCCGAAGCCCCAAGTATCGAGATTTTTCTCTTCATCGGTGTTATAGCTCCCAGTTAACTTGTGCTTGCTGGTGAGCTGATGATCCAATTTGAAATCGAAAATCTTGGTTTTAACCTGATTGCTTTCGTCGGTATAAATATTGTTCGCTAACTGATTCGGGAAATCCAACGACGGCAACATAGCGGAGATCTTCGCTGCTACTGGATCGATACGGCTCGTGGGAATGACGTTTCCTTGAAATTGAGTCCGCAGAACGGTACCATCGGGCTGCACGATTGTACTATTCGGATCGTAGATAGGAATCTGATTGCCGTTCGCGTCCACCAGCGCGGAGAAGTCGCCTTGCCGTGTCTCATTCGTGGGAAACGTCCCTATTTGATTCAAGGCGCCTGCGTCATAGCGAAAGCCCTCGTAGGCAAACATGAAGAAAGTGCGGTCATGGCCGTTGTATAGTTTCGGCAAACGTACAGGTCCGGAGAAGATGCCGCCAAAGTCGTTCTGCTTGTCGGCGCGGCGAGTTGGATTAAAAAACCCGCGCGCATCCAAGTCGTCGTTGCGCAGGAGTTCATACGCATCTCCATGGAATGAATTCGTACCCGACTTAAGAGTCAGATTGATAATTCCGCCCGTTGTCCTGCCATACTCGGCGGCGAAATTAGAGGCCATCACCTTGAACTCTTGCACGGCTTCCGTGCTCACGCCCGTTTGAAATTGTGACTGTACTCCCGTAAGTTCTATATCGCCGCCGTCCACCAGGATTTGGGCAGCCCCGCTTTGCGAGCCATTGATGGTGTAGTGAGCCTGAAAATTTACCGCGCTGTTGCCGGTCGCTCCATTGAACCCTGGCGTGAGTTTGGTGAACGCCAACGGGTCGCGAACCGAGCCGCTCACTTCCAACGGCAAGTTCAAAATGGTTTCAGTGGATACGTTTGTACCCACATCGCTGCTATCGGTCTGGAGGCCAGTCAAGCTGGCTGTTACTTCCACTTTCTCGGAGACATCGCCCACCTGAAGTTTGAGATCGGCCCTGGTCACCGCTCCTACTTGCACTTCCAGGTTATTAATAGACGTGGTGCGGAAGCCGGTGGCTTCTACATCCACTCGATAAGCGCCCGCAATCAAGTTCGTGGCCGAAAACAGACCGGCGTCGGTTGTTGTCAGGTCCAAGTGTTCGCCGCGGGCGCTATTCGTCACCACTACTTTGGCATGCGCAATGCCTGAACCTGACGGATCGCTAACGGTTCCCGTGATGCCTCCTCGGTCCTGCGCCAAAGCAGCGGCGCAAGCTAGAACGGAGAAGAAAAATGTCTTTATATAAATGCGAGAAGAACCAAGCATGCGAATTGCCTCCCCTTCTGTCCTTGAACTGAAACGGCAACTCAGGCGTTTGCTAGTAGTTACCATACATGGTAGACACGTGTCAAATTACCGCGATTTTCGGCGAGGGTTTTCGGTCTCCAGCATCAAGGGAGGCGCTCGATGAAGGTGTACGACGCTGTTGTTCTGGGCCTAGGCACTATGGGCAGCGCGAGCGCTCTTGAATTATCGCGTCGCCAAGCCGCTGTCATCGGGTTCGATCACCTGCGGCCTCCCCACGGGGTAGGCAGCCACGGCGGTGGAACGCGGGTGTTTCGCGCTGGTTACGCGGAGAGTCCGGCGTATGTGCCGCTGGTTCATCGCGCGAGCGATTTGTGGGAGCGCCTCAGCCAGGAGTTTGGAACGAAACTTCTTACTCGCAGCGGACTGCTAACCATGGGTTTGGAATCGAGTGCCGCCCTTTGCGGAATTCAGCACTGCGCGGATCTCCGCCTGATGCAAATCGACCGGCTTTCCGCCGAAGAAATTCAATATCGATTTCCGGCGTTCCAAGTGCCGGACGATTTCGTAGGCTTGCTGGAAACGACTGCGGGCTGGCTCGACGTGGACGCCGCCATATTGGGAATGCAGAAGCGCGCTAGCGAGTTGGGCGCGGAACTGTGCCTGGACGAAGGCGTGACTGGCTGGGACATGAGGCCGGGCGAGGTGGTCGTGCGTACCGCGAGAAGGAAAGTCCATGCACGCCGTCTGGTCATTACCGCTGGACCATGGACGACGCAAATTATGCGCGACCTCAGCATACCGATTCGGATTGTGCGTAAAACCTTCGTTTGGTTCGATCCGCTTTTGCCGGCTGAATTTGCCGAAGGAGCGATTCCCATTTTCGGTTTCCCGCCGAACTCGTTTTATGGATTCCCCAATATTCGCGGCGAGGGAGTCAAAGTGGCCGAGCACCTGGGAGGAGAGGAAATCGCACGGCCGGAAGAGGCTTGGCCAGCCGCCGAACAAGACCATGCGTCGATTTTGGAAACGGTCGCCCGTTTCTTGCCGGGCTTGGCCCGTCAACCGCTTGCCGACTCACAGCGAATTATCAAGTCTGCCACTTGCCTCTATTCGATGACGCCCGATGAACATTTCTTACTCGACGTTCATCCCAAGCAATCTTCTATAGTCTTTGCGGCCGGCTTCTCGGGGCACGGTTTTAAGTTCGCGCCGCTGATAGGCGAAGTCATGGCCGATCTAGCACTCGAAGGGGAAACTCAGCATCCGATAGATTTCTTGCGATGGAAAGAAGCGAGAAGGCCCATCAAAGCCGACTATTCCTGAAATTCCCGAACAAGCCGCGCGGGCGAAGCACCAGCGTGGCCGCAATCAGCGCGCCAATCAGAACTACCTGCAAAGCTGCGGCGCGTGCTTGTTCCTGCTGTGGTATCCATTCCCGCATGACTCCGCCCGCAGCGGTCCAAAAGCCCCAAACGACTAAGGTGCCCACCATCGCGCCTCGGTTATTGCCCGCGCCGCCCACGATCAGCATCGCCCATAGCTGAAAAGTGAGAATCGGAAGAAAATCCTCGGGTGCAATGAAGCCCAAGAAATGTGCGTAGAGCGCGCCGCCTAGACCCATCAGCATGGCGCCGATCACGAAACTCTGCAAGCGAAATAAGAAAACGCGTTTGCCGAGGGAAGAAGCCGCTTCCTCGTCTTCACGAATGGCTCGCAGCACCCGTCCCCAAGGACTATGCACCAGCTTTTCGAGCCCTAGATAGACCAGGCCAAGCGAGACGAGCGCCAGCGCCAAATAGGCTGACGTCCACACTAGGCCTGTGCCCAGCCAAGCCTGTAGCGGCCGCGGGATGAATTGCACACCGAAGGGTCCACCCGTCAACGGCGTTGCATTGTTGGCCACAACTTGTATCGCAACAGCTATGCCGAACGTGGTGATGGCCAGATAATCGCGGCGCAGACGCAAAGCCACTGCCCCCACAAAAAGTCCGGCTAGGCCTGTGACGAACGTGGCAGCCGCCAGACCAGCGACGACGGGCCAGCCAAATCCAGCCAAACGATCGGCAGCCTTCGGCGTAGTCAATAACGCCGACGTATAGGCGCCTATGGCAACGAACCCGGCCACGCCTACGTTGAACAGACCGGTGAAACCCCATTGCAAATTGAGCCCCAACGTGATGATGGCGAAGATCGTGGCAAAGACCAGGAAAAAGCTTGCGTATGATAGCCAGCCGAGCAAGAGCTGCATCAAATTCGCTCCCCAAAGAGGCCCTTGGGTTTGACCAGCAAAATCAGAATCAACACGATGAAGGCGGCAGCGGTGCGATACTGGGCGCCAATCAAAGTCACCGATGCACTCTCAGCGAGGCCGATCAGCAAACCGCCTACGACCGCTCCCCAGACGGAACCGATGCCGCCAAGAACGACGGCGGCAAATAGCGGCAGCAAAAGGTCAACTCCCATGGTTGGGCGCAACTGCACCGTGATGCCGGCAAATACTCCCGCTACCGCCGCAAGCGCGCCACTAATCAACCAAGTGGCGCGTAAAATCCGTTCCGGATCTATACCTGTTACTTGCGCCAGAGCGGGGTTGATCGCGGAAGCCCGCATCGATCTGCCCAACACGCTGTAGCGCAGAAACAGATGCAGTGCGCTGACCGTTGCCAGCGTGAGCGCTAAAACCAGGAGCTGGTCGGGCGTAAAGCGCAGGCCACCCCACACACGGCGCGGCAGCAGCGGAATGGCAATCTGCAGATTCTGCGAAAAGTATTGAGGCACTCCGCCTTGCCAAAAGAGCAGCAGATTGCGCAGCACCAGCGCCGCGCCAAAGCTGGCAATGACCAAAGTCATCGAGCCGTACTTGCGCACTTTCTTGAAGAGAATCGTGTCAAGCAAGAGGGAGAGCATCGCCGTCATCGCCGCTGCTACCATCGTTGCTATGATCAGCCCCCAGCCGAAGGAGAACGGTCCTATCGGGGTCGCGAAGTCTTCATGCATGGCGCTCAGCACGCTAGCCACCATCAGCGCAAGATAAGCTCCCCAAGCCAGCAACTCGCCGTGACTGAAGTTGGAAAAGCGCACGATGGACATGGTGACGCTTAACCCAATTGCCCCCAGCGCTATCACGGAACCAATGATGAGTCCGTCGGCCGCGATTTGAAGCATTACGTTTGTTCCTGCATACCGCTGCGGCGGCCCGGAGATTGATTTAGATACCGACCCAGGTAAAGCTCGGCAACACGGTTGTCTTGTAACAGCTCGGAACTGGCGGCTACGATACGCTCCTTGCCTTCCACTAGAACCACGGCACGGTCGGCCAATGCCAGCGCGGCTTTCACGTTTTGTTCCACAAGCAATACCGTAACGCCGCTGGCGCGCACTTCGCGCAATTTGCCGAACACCTGCTCCGTCATTCTGGGGCTTAAGCCGGCGGATGGCTCGTCAAGAATGAGCAGCTTGGGCCGCGCAATCAGACCCCGGGCCACAGCCAGCATTTGGCGCTGGCCCCCGGAAAGCCGCCCGGCCATATCCGTGCGTTGCCGGTAAAGATCCGGGAACATCGCATAAACAGGTTTTAAACGTTCCTGCCGATTCGCCTTGACGATGGCCGCCGCGAGTTCCAAATTTTCGGCGACACTGAGATTGACAAAAACATTTTCCACCTGTGGCACGAGGGCGAGCCCTTCAAACACCATGCGATGCGCGGGCGTTTTTGTTATGTCCTTGCCAAACAGCAGGTTGCGTCCGCTACTGATGGGAACCAGCCCAGCAACGGCCTTCACTAAAGAAGATTTGCCGGCGCCATTCGGTCCTATCACGGCGACAATTTCGCCGGGCTGCACGTTCAAAGAGGTACCGCGAACAATGGATAGCCCTGGCTCGTAACCTGCCTCCAATGATTCAATAGCAAGCGCCGGCGCGCTGTCTATCACGCGGCGTTCCCCAGATAAGCCTCAATCACGCGCGGATCTTTCAACACGGTGTTCGCATCGCCACACATCAAGAGACGTCCTTGCGCCATCGCCATCACCGGCTGGCATAAAGAAGCGACCAGGTCCATATTGTGTTCGATGATCAAAAAAGTTGTTCCCTCGGCATTGAGCGCACTCACCTTGTCGACGATCTGATCTAGCAAAACGGGATTCACACCCGCGCCTGGCTCGTCCAGCAGCACCAGCTTTGGTTTAGCAATCATCACCCGCGCCAGTTCCAGCAGCTTCCGCTGGCCGCCGGACAAAATGCGCGCCGGCTCTTGTTCCAAATCCGACAGCCCCACAAAATTCAACCAGTGCCTTGCCGCTTCCTTGGTTTGGCGCTCCTGTTCATCCACCAGCTTCGGACGCAGCCAGTTATTCCAGAAGCGCTCGCCCGCTTGCTCGTTAGCCGCAACCAGCAAATTGTCCAACACCGACATCTCAGGAAATGGGCGCGGAATCTGAAAGGTGCGCGCCAGCCCTGCCGCAAAGACATCGTACTGCGCGAGTCCCGCGATCGCTCCACCGTCTAGCGAGATTCGTCCCGAAGCCGGCTTCATAAACCCAGCGATGCAATTGAAAAGCGTCGTTTTGCCGGCCCCGTTGGGGCCAATCAGGCCGCCAATAGAACCTGCTTTCAAAGAGAATGACACCTGGCTCACCGCCTGATGACCACCGAAATTCTTGCTGATGTTGTCTACCACGAGAAGGTCCGGCGTCGCAGCGTTCATTCCACCATAGCCTCCGCTTCTATTTCGACCAGATAACCGTCGCCTATCAACGCCGCCACCTGCAGCATCGTGTTGGCCGGGCGGATCTGGCCAAAATACCTGCCATGGACTTTGCTGACGGCCTGCCAGTCGCCCGAGTGTGCCAAATAGATTCTGGTTCGCACCACATCCTCCATTCGTCCGCCGAGCGCTTTGATGCTGGCGGTGATCTTGTCGAGGATATACGTAGTCTGCACGGCCGCGTCGCCCTTGCCAATTAACCGCCCGCTCCCGTGTGTTGCCGTCGTGCCTGAGACCAGAATGCGATCTCCTATCCGAACCGCGCGCGAGTAACCAGCTATCGGTTCCCAAATACTGCGGCTGTCAATTGTCCAGCGGTTGGAATATCCACCGACGGCTTGGCGCTCCCAAAGCGGCGCGAAAGATTCCAAGTGATGGCTCAAGTCTCCGGACGCCGTCAGGAATGGCGGCCGGCGGTATTCATCGCCACAGTCTCCGGGCAAACGATTGGTGTTAGCAAAGGCGTGCGCTAGAACCGCATAGTCTTCCTCATCCAGCGCAAACTCAAAGAGCTTGCGGTTGTCCGCGCGATGTTCCGATTCGCCCAGACGCGCGCCCACAATCACCGCCGCCACCGCCTTTTGTTCCAGAACCCAGCGCGCTGCCACATTTGAAATCGAGACGCCGTGTTTGTGTGCAATCGTCTGCGCTGCTCTAAGCACATCCTGCAACGCATCCCAGCCGCCCACGGCATGAATGAAGCGTTGATACTTCATCTTGCTCCAATCGTTCACCGCCGCAGGTTCGTTCGCGCCCAACCAGCGCTCAGTCAGAAACCCGCCGCCGAGAGTGCCGTACGCGAGCAGCCGCACTCCTCGCTCCAGGCATAAGGCGGACATCGCTTCGGTGGCGCGCCGATCTAGCAACGATAAGCAAACCTGGTTGCTTGCAATAGGGATGCCTTCATTCAACAGCAAGCGCAGGTGGGTGGTATCGAAATTTGTTAAACCAAGATGCCCAATTAATCCCTCATCACGTAGCTTTGCCAGTTCCAGCATCGCATCTATATAACGCGGATCATCGAATGTCCACCAATGAAACTGCAGCAGGTCGATGCACGAGGTCTGCAGGCGCTGCAACGCTCGCTCGATACCTTGGCGCGCGATGGCAGCCGTCATCGGCCCTGGCGGCGGGCACCATTTAGTGAACGCCCGCACCGGCGGATGATGGGCCGAAGCGAGCAGCGTTCCCATAATCACTTCCGCCGAGCCGTAATGGTCCGCCATGTCAAAAGTGTCGAAACCCGCGCGCGCATATTCGGCCAGCGCCGCCGCTCCCTGCACCGGGTCGAGAGTTCTCCCGCCGCGCTCCATATCGGCCACCTGCCAAAGACCGGTCACCACTCGCGAGATCTCAAGTCCGCCGTCGAGGACCGCACGTTGCTCACTCATTTGCCGAGCCTTGCCTGAATTGCCTGCACATCTTCCGCGGACATTTGTCCCACCGTTGTCACCACGCCGTTCTGTATCCTCCAGGTGCGGAATGGGCCCGCGATATCGCCGTACTTGTCAAACTGCACCGGCCCAATCACGCCCACATAGCGCACCGCCTTCTTTTCGCGGATGAGTTGCAGCGCGCGCGCAAAGCCTGGCGGCCCGGCATAAACAACTTCTCCACCCGGAGCCGTGACTTTGCGAATCGAGTCGCGAATCGCCGCCGCTTCAAACTTGCCGGCCTGCGCAATAGCTAATCCTAGAATGACGCCGGCATCAAACGCCCGGTCTGCCGCCGGCGAATCCGGGTCAAAACCGCCGCTCATGGCGGGATATGCCTTGGCAAAGTATTCAGTCGACGGCGTCCTCGTGGAACCGGACGAGGTCCCGTAGGCGCTATTCAGAAATTGCCGCCCCACGCCCTTGATAAAGTCCCCAGCATTCATACCGTCATTCAGCAGGAAACGCTGTGGGCCCCCCTGTTGAATCCAAGTACGCACAATCGGTGTACCGTCTCCCGGATAGCCAATAAAGTAAAGCGCCGGCGGGTCGCCATGAAGTGCTTTCGTGACCTCGGCGTTATAAGAAGATTGCTCGGGATTGTAAGGAGTGATGCCCGTGATCTTGCCGCCCAGCGCCAGATACGCCCGCTGGAATTCAGCCCTCATGTTAACGCCGAAATCATTGTTGACGTAAATAATGGCCAGCGTCTTCATCCCCTCATCCAGCGCGTATTTCGCGGCAGCCGTTCCTTGCAGTGAGTCGCCCGTAATCGTCCGGAAAAACCAGCCCTTGGTCTTTCCTTCCATGGCCAGTTTGGTAAAGGAGGGTGTCGAGGATGCGGGTGAAATCTGCACCACGCCGGCAGGCGCGGTCACTGCCGTCATTATAGGTATTGAAACGGAACTGATAATGCTCCCTATGATGGCCGGCACTCTCTTTAGATCCACCAGCTGGCGAGCCTGATCGACGCCCACCGAACCCTGGCTCTGATCGTCGCGCAAGTCAAACGCGAGCTTGCATCCCGCAATTCCTTGCGCCCCCGCCGCTTTGTTCAGTCCCTCGAAAGCCAGTTCCACGGATTTGCTCGCCGCTTGGCCATAACGTCCAGCGGTTCCCGTGAGCGAGACCACCATGCCCACCGTATTCGTGCACGAAGCCGATTGGGCCTGAGATGTCTCCCGGCCAATCGCTGCAATCAATGCGATGGCGATTGAGTAAATCAAAAGGCGCAATCGTTGGAGCAATCATTGATTGTTGCATCCCAATCGTTCCACGTGCGCCTCGCGCAGATTCCTACCAAGCCTCCCCGTAAAGCTCTATAATTTCATCCGCCGTCGGGACTACTGGATTATTCTGCGGGCTTCCCGAGGCAAGCGCGTCCTCGGCCATTTTTCTCAGGTAGCATTCGAAATGACTTCGATCCACTTTCAGCAGGCTACGCAGCTTCGGAATGCCAAGCTGCTCGTTCAAGTTCTCCAGACCCTCAACAAGCAGCTCGCCAGCCCGCTCGTCATTCGCCCCGTTCTCGCAAAAACCGATTTGCCGGCTGATGTGCGCGTAGCGTTCGGGCGCACCAGCAAGCGAAAACCGCGTGACCGCCGCCAGCAGCACGGCGTTCGACAAGCCATGAGCCAAATGAAAAATCGCTCCGATCGGACGGCTCATTCCGTGCACCAGACAGACGCTGCTATTGCTGAAGGCCAGGCCGCCCTGGCAGGCAGCCAGCGCCATGGCCTCCCGCGCAGTTCGATTCGCCGGTTCCCGGTAGGCGGTGAGAAGATGGCGGGCAGTCAGTTGCATGCAGGAAATCGCCAGCGGGTCCGTCATGCCGTTCGACCTCTTCGATAGGTACGCTTCCATCCCGTGAACAAGCGTATCGACGCCCACATAGGCCGTCAGAGCTGCCGGCATGGTCATGCTTAATTCATAATCGACGATGGAAATGCGTGGCATGAGCTTCGCGTCCAGCATCATCATTTTCACCGTTCGCTTCGTATCGGTGATCACTGCCGCTTTGGTAGCCTCGCTGCCCGTCCCGGCCGTAGTTGGAATCACCAGCAGCGGCAAGCCGCTGTTCTTAACTTTGTGATAACCCTGGAAGGCCTCAAGCGGCTCCGAATTTGTGAACGCAATTGCCACCACTTTCGCCGCGTCAATTACGCTCCCGCCACCAATCGCCACCACGGCTTGTGCGCCACAGCACTGTAAGGATGCGAGGCCGCCAGCAACGTTTTCATCGGTGGGGTCCGGCTGAACCTCCGAAAAAACGCTAACCTCGATGTCCTCGCCTTTCAAACGCTCTTCGAAGCTTCGGATAACACCCGTTGCTAGCAGGTGCTCATCGGTGACTACAAGCACTCGCGAGACCTGAATTCGCCGGAGTTCCTCGCTGAGCCGGAACCGCGACCCCGCTCCAAACAAAATGCGCGCCGGTGTGTCGAAAATCGTTTCCATGACCGTGGCCATCTTAAGCTTAAACGTGCATCGCGGCTGCGCGCTGGCTTTGAGCAAAACATGCAACCAATGTGCCGCGATTTCTTGGTCAAAACAGCTCCTTAAAAGAAGATCGTTCTGCCTTATTATCAACCACTTGCGGGTTTTTTCCATTCGTCGCGAACGCTCATCCTCTCGATCCCGACCCGCCAAACCCGTCACGCCGCCCGACCCACCCACCGACCCGCCGCTATTCCCCAAACCCATCGAATCTTATCCCTACCTGCGCTTCGTCGCCGAAGATCCCACCAGCCCCGACGGCCACCGCACCGTCCCCTTCTGCAAACACCGCCTCCACCCCGATTACTGGGCCAGCAGAAAAGGCTGGCCCCAAGGAAAAACCGTACGGCGGGCATTCGTGCTTGCGGGGCCACTTTTCAGCTGGCCCTTCGTGCGGCGCTACTCTATTACTCGAAGCTTCTCCGTATGATCTTCCAGCGCACTAACCGTCCCGACCCAGCCTTGTTCTTTCGTCGCAACGAACCAGGCGACCCCCGTTGGGGCGAACACGTCACCTTCGAACCGCCGGACTACGCCCATTCGAAAATTGTTCTCCTCGGCTGCCCGCAAGATGAAGGCGTGCGCCGCAACGGTGGCCGCATCGGCGCTTCGGCCGCCCCCGCTGCCATCCGCGCCTGCTTCTACCGCCTCGTCGCCACCGCCGATTCAGGCCTCTTCGACCTCGGCGACACCGCCATCCAGCCCACTCTCGAACAAACCCACGAGTTCCACTCCTCAATCGTTCAGCAAGTACTCGCCGATAACAAAAAACTCATCGTCCTCGGCGGCGGTAACGACATCTCCTATCCCGATTGCCGCGCCCTTTCCACTCACGGCGGGGCTGCCCACCTGCTCGCTTTCAATATTGACGCCCATCTC
>Ga0302319_10008175_pt1 | contig 20426 bp, 14 predicted proteins | sample Bog_T0_2_FD_203319 | JGI IMG/M metagenome (GOLD analysis project Ga0302319, IMG submission 203319) | Peat permafrost microbial communities from Stordalen Mire near Abisko, Sweden - Bog_T0_2 | ecosystem: Environmental > Terrestrial > Soil > Wetlands > Peat | place: Sweden: Abisko, Stordalen Mire... | reverse complement strand
CCAATCGTAAAACCAAACTCCGCTTCGACACCGAATCCGGCTATTCCATCGAACTCCGCAACGCCCAACACGCCTTCGTCGCCGGCGATCCTGACCACTCCGAAGTCATCCGCCGCATCACCTCCCAAAACAAAACCGTCCGCATGCCCCCCGCCTATATGGGCCGCGACAAACTCTCCGATAAAGAAATCTCCCTCATCCGCACCTGGATCTCCCAAGGCGCCCAATATCAACCCTTTTGGTCCTTCATCCCGCCCCAACGCTATCCCATCCCCGACTCTCCATGGGCCCGAAACTTCATCGATAACTTCGTCTACGCCAAACTCCTAACCGAAGGTCTGAAGCCCTCTCCCGAGGCCGACAAACGCACCCTCATCCGCCGCGTCTCCCTCGATCTCACCGGCATTCCTCCCACTCCTCAGGAAGTCGAAGCCTTCCTCTCCGACTCATCTCCCAACGCCTATGAGAAAGTCGTTGACCGCCTCCTCCAATCCCCCCGTTACGGCGAACGCATGGCCTTCCGCTGGATGGAAGCCGCCCGCTACGGCGACACCAACGGCTATCAAACCGATGGCCCGCGCGAAATGTGGCGCTGGCGCGATTGGGTCATCAACGCCTTCAACACCAACATGCCCTATGACGAGTTCACCGTCGATCAACTGGCCGGCGATCTCCTCCCCAACGCCACCCGCGATCAAATCATCGCCACCGGCTTCAACCGCAACCACCGTACCAACGGCGAAGGCGGCATCATTCCCGAGGAATACCGGGTCGAATACGTCGCCGACCGCGCCCAAACCACCGGCATCGTTTGGATGGGCCTCACCGTCGGCTGCGCCCGCTGCCACGATCACAAATACGGCTTCTCCTATAACTACGGCAACGAAGAACCCACCATCAAAGCTCCCCTGCCCGACCAGGAAAAACACCTCGCCGAACTCGATCAAAAACTGGCCGCGCTCACATCCGCCTGGGAGAAAGCACAACCTCGCGTCGCAAAATTACAGACCGCATGGCATCCCGCGAACCTACCTCCCACAGCTCCCACGTTTCCTCCCTGGCATTCTCCCGACCCTCCCATCACTCGCCACGAGCCCATCGCCAACTTCGGCTACATGGAACCCTTCACCTTCTCCGCCTGGATCAAACCTGAATCTTCCACCGGCGGCATCCTCTCACAAGCCGACGACTACATGGAAGGTCAAGGTCACTCTCTCTACTTAATCGACGGTAAACTCCGCCTCCACATCGTCCTCCGTTGGACAGATCTCGCCCTTCGCCTCGAAACCGTCAACTCCGTCCCACTCAACGAATGGCATCATGTCACCGCCACCTACGACGGTAAACGCAAAGCCGCCGGCGCCCATCTTTACATCGATGGCATCCCGCAACAAACCAAAATCCTGTTCGATCAAAACGACGAACCCTTCAAGGTCGATCCCAAGAAAATCCCCTTTCGCATCGGCTTTGCCGGTGGCCTTAATTTCAAAGGCGCCATCGAAGACGTTCGCATAGATCGGGAAGCATTGTCTCCCGACGAATGTACCGCCCGCGCCGCTCGCGAAACGCCTGCCGAAATCGCCGCCATCCCCACTGCTCAACGCACCCTCGCCCAATCCGCCAAACTCCGTCTCGCTTTCATCGATCAAGGAGCCCCGCCCGATCTCAAGCAACTGCACACAGACCTCATCGCCGCCCGTAAAGAACGCGAAAGATACTATGACCAACTCCCATCAGTCATGGTCATGGCCGATGATCCCAACGCCCGCGAAAGCTATCTCCTCAAACGCGGCGCGTATGACTCCCACGGCGAAGTTGTCACTCCCGGCATTCCCGCCATCCTCCCGCAAATCGATCCCAATCTCCCCGCCAACCGCCTCGGGCTCGCCAAGTGGTTCGTCGATCGCCGCAACCCACTCACCGCCCGTGTCACCGTCAACCGTTTCTGGCAATCCTACTTCGGCTTCGGCATCGTCAAAACCGTCGATGATTTCGGCTCCCAAGGTGAATGGCCCGTCAACCCTGCTCTTCTCGATTCGCTCGCGGTCGAATTCATGGAGAGCGGCTGGAACGTCAAAGCCCTGCAGCGCCTCATCGTCACCAGCGCCACCTATCGCCAACAATCCAAAGTCACGCCCGAGCTTCTGGGAAAAGATCCCGACAATCGCCTCCTCGCCCGCGGCCCGCGCCTTCGTCTTGGCCCCGAAGTCATTCGCGATCAAGCCCTCGCCGCCTCCGGTCTCCTCGTCGAAAAAGTCGGTGGCCCATCCGTCAAGCCCTATCAACCACCAGGGCTCTGGCAAGAACTCTCTAGCGGCAAAGGCTACGTCCAAGACAAAGGCGAGGGTCTCTACCGCCGCAGCCTCTATACATATTGGAAGCGCACCATAGCCCCTCCCTTTATGGGCAACTTCGATTCTCCCAACCGCGAAGTCTGCACAGTTTATGAGAACCGCACCAACACGCCGCTCCAGGCGCTCGACCTCATGAACGACACCATCTTCCTCGAAGCCTCGCGCAAACTAGCCGAACGCATGCTCACCGAAGCCGGGTCAGATCCCGCCAACCGCATCAATCACGCCTACGAACTCCTCCTCGCCCGGCCTCCCAAACCCGCCGAGCAAAAGATCCTTCTCACTGCTCTCTCGAAGTTCGAAACCACTTATCAAAAAGATCCCAAGGCCGCTGACGATTTTCTCAACTACGGCGATTCCCCGCGCAAACCCGGCATCGCAACCTCCGAGTTAGCCGCCTACACCAGCGTCGCCAGCATGATCCTCAATCTCGACGCCGTCATCAACAAGGAATAAACATGACATCGCAAAACATCACCCGCCGCCACTTCTTTGGAAAAGCATCCACTGGAGTCGGCCTCGCCGCGCTCTCCGGTCTCCTGAATCGCCAAGCCGGCGCCGCCACTCCGCACGGCGGCCTCCCAAACTTCCCCAACTTTCCTCCCACCGCCAAACGTGTCATCTATCTCTTTCAATCCGGCGGTCCCTCCCAAATGGAGTTGTTCGATTACAAGCCTCGGCTCGTCGAGTTCCAAGGCCAGGATCTCCCGGAGTCCATCCGTGGCGGCCAGCGGCTCACTGGCATGTCCGCCACTCAGTCGTCTTTCCCTTGCGTCCCGTCCAAGTTCACCTTCTCCCAACACGGCCAATCCGGCGCCTGGGTCAGCGAACTCCTCCCACACACCGCCAAGATCGCAGATCAACTCACCTTCATCAAATCCATGAACACCGAGGAGATCAATCACGATCCGGCCGTCACCATGGCGCAAACCGGCTTTCGTCTCGGCGGCCGTCCCAGCATGGGCTCCTGGATCTCTTATGGCATCGGCTGCGAAACCGAAGACCTCCCAGCCTTCGTCGTTATGATTTCATCCGCCGGCGGCGGCCAACCTCTCTATGACCGCCTCTGGGGCAACGGCTTTCTCCCCAGCCGTTATCAAGGCGTCAAATTCCGCTCCGTCGGCGATCCTGTTCTCTACATCTCAGATCCCAAAGGCTTCAGCCAGCAGAACCGCCGCGATTATCTCGATTCACTCAGCCAGCTCAACAAGCTCGAATACGACGAATTCGGCGATCCGGAAACCAACACCCGCATCAGTCAGTACGAGATGGCTTTCCGCATGCAGACCTCGGTCCCCGATCTAACCGATCTCTCCAAAGAACCCGCCAGCACCTTCGAACTCTACGGCGAAGAAGCCCGCAAGTCCGGCACCTTTGCCTCCAACTGTCTTCTCGCCCGCCGCCTCGCCGAACGCGGCGTCCGTTTCATCCAGCTCTATCATCGCGATTGGGACCACCACGGCAACCTGCCCGTAGAACTCCCCAAACGCTGCAAAGACGTAGATCAAGCCGGCGCCGCTCTCATCACAGACCTCAAACAACGCGGCATGCTCGACGACACACTCGTCGTCTGGGGAGGCGAATTCGGACGCACCGTCTACTGTCAAGGCCGTCTCACCGCCACCGACTATGGCCGCGATCATCATGGCCGCTGCTTCACCATGTGGCTCGCCGGCGGCGGCATCAAGCCCGGCCTAACCATCGGCGCCACCGACGATTACGGCTACAACATCACCCAAGACCCCGTCCACATGCACGACCTCCAAGCCACCATCCTCAAGTGCCTCGGCATCGATCACGAGAAGCTCACCTTCCTTTTCCAAGGCCGCCACTTCCGCCTCACCGACGTCGCCGGAAAGGTGGTGACGCAAGCACTAAGCTAAATCGCCCGCCCGCTCCCAGGCGCAGACGTTATTCTTCGCTCGGCGAAACCATAAGCAAAGGGGGACATTGCGGGGTCCTGTCCGAAAACCCTCAAACAGCGAATCACATGCGGCAGCAGTGTCCCCTTTTGCGTGCCCAGGCGCAGACGTTATTCTTCGCCCCGCGAAACACAATCCAGCCGCACTGAGTCTTGTCTGTAGGAGAAGAAACAAATGAGTCAGCATGAAGGCGAGCAAGAAGAGGAAAAGGTGAGCGAACACGCCTCTACACAGGAAGAGATCCAGCAGTTGGCCTACAACCTATGGGAGCAAGCCGGTTATCCCGAAGGCACCCATGAACAAGACTGGATCGAGGCGGAGCGACTGCTCTTCGAAGAGCGCCGCAACCGAACCGATGAAAAGACCATGACCGCGCAAGCCGGTTCTGTACAGCGCTAGACCGAAGTTAACCCAGTATTTCCTTCACGGGCCGCGCCTCTTTCTCGACCCCCGTCAGCCTTTGGTCCAGGCCCTGGAACTTGTATCTAAACCTCTGGCTGTCAATGCCAAACCGATTCATAATCGTGGACTGAAAATCCCTCACATGCACTGGGTCCTTGACGATGTTGTAAGAAAACTCATCCGTCTCGCCATGCACCACCCCGCCCTTGATCCCACCGCCGGCCATCCAAATGGAATAGCAGCGCGGATGGTGGTCCCTTCCATAATCAGTCGCCGTTAGCTTGCCCTGGGAGTAAATAGTCCGTCCAAATTCCCCGCCCCAGATCACCAACGTCTCATCCAACATGCCGCGCTGCTTCAAGTCCTGCACCAGCGCCCAAGCGCCTTGGTCCACATCCTTGCACTGACTTGGCAACACCTCTGGCAAGTCGCTATGCACGTCCCAACCGCGATGGTAAACCTGCACAAACCGCACATCCCGCTCCATCATCCGCCGGGCCATCAGGCAGCAGTTGGCAAACGTCCCGCCCTTCTTCGCGTCTTCGCCGTACATCTCGAACGTGCTCGCCGGCTCTTTGCTAATGTCGGTCAAATCCGGCACCGACGACTGCATCCGAAACGCCATCTCATACTGAGCAATCCGCACCCGCGTCTCCGGGTCGGCAATCTTCTCACTCGAAATCTGGTTCAGCTCTCCCAGCGCATCCAACATCCGCCGCCTGATGTTACCCGGCACTCCGTCTGGATTAGAGATATAAAGTACCGGATCTCCGCTCGACCTTAAAGCTACTCCCGAATACTGCCCGCTGAGAAACCCGGAGCTCCACAACCGCGCCGAAATCGCCTGCACATTGGCCTTAGGATTCGAGTGCGTCGCGTTCAACACCACGAAGGTCGGCAGATCCTGATTCAAACTCCCTAGCCCGTACGAGAGCCATGAACCAATGCACGGCTTACCCGGAATCATGAACCCCGTCTGTAAAAACGTCACCGCCGGCTCATGATTGATCGCTTCCGTGTACATAGTCCGTATGATCGCGATGTCGTCCACCATCTTTGCCGTATGCGGCAACAACTCCGACACCCAAGCGCCGCTCTGTCCGTGCTGGGCGAACTTGAACACGCATGGCGCAATCGGAAACCGCGTCTGGTTAGACGTCATCGTCGTCAACCTTTGCCCTTGCCGAATCGACTCCGGCAGATCCTTGTCAAACCAATTCGCCATGCCCGGCTTGTAGTCGAACGTCTCCATCTGCGGCGGCGCACCCAGCATATGCAAGTAGATCGCCCGCTTCGCCTTGCCTGGAAAATGCGGCAATCCAGGCAACCCGCCAACGGCTGTCTTCTCGGCATTAGCGTTCTCCGCCAGCAACGACATCAGCGCGAGCGACCCCAGCCCACGCGCGCCGCGTCCAAAGAATTGCCGTCTCGTCTCCTGCAAGACCGCTTCGTCAGTAGGATCGACCGTCATTTCGCCAGCACCTCGTCCATATTCATCAACTCGTTCGCCACCATCGTCAGCGCGGCAAACTGCGCCTTCGGCAAGCTTTCATCCGCCTTCGATTCGCCCACTTTCAGTAATTTGGCGGCATCGTCCGGCTTACCATCGTAATAAGTAAGGTAGTCGCGGTAGGAGCTCACCACAATCGACATTTCTTTCGCATCCAGATCGCGGCTGATGAGCCGCGCCGCCATGAAGTTCACTTGATCTTCCACCTTGCTGTCGCTTTTCATCGCATGTTGAGCCAACCAGCGCGCCGCTTCCACAAACTGTGGGTCATTCATCGTCACCAACGCCTGCAAAGGCGTATTCGTCCGTTCACGCCGCACAATGCAAACCTCGCGCGAAGGAGCGTTGAAGATATCCATACTCGCCGGCGGCGCACTGCGCTTCCAGAACGTGTACATGCTGCGCCGGTACAACCCATCGCCATGGTCCTGTCTATAGAAACGGGTGTTGCTGTCGTCCATCGCCACCGTTTCCCAGATATTGATCGGTTGGTACGGCTTCACACTCGGACCGCCAACCTCCGGCCGCAGCAATCCGCTCGCCGCCAACGCGCAATCACGAACCATTTCCGCGTCCATGCGGAAGCGCGGCCCGCGCGCCAGCAGCCGATTATCAGGATCTTTCGCCAGCTTCTCTTCGCTTGCCACCGCCGATTGCCGGTATGCCGAAGACATCACCATCAACCGGAACAACTTCTTCACATCCCAACCTGAATCGCGAAATTCAATCGCCAGCCAATCGAGCAATTCCGGATGCGATGGCGGTTCCCCTTGTGCCCCAAAATCCTCCGCCGTTTTGACAATACCGGTTCCATATAACTCCTGCCAGAATCGGTTCACCGTCACCCGCGCCGTCAACGGATTCGCCGGGTCCACAATCCACTTCGCTAAACCTAAACGGTTACGTGGCAGCGATTGCGCCATCGGCGGTAGCACCGCCGGTACTCCTGGATGCACTTCATCCCGCATCTGGTCATATTGTCCGCGATACAACACATGCGCCACCGGCTGGCTATCCGCGCGTTCCTGCATTACGAATGTCACCGCGCCACGTCTCGCGATTTGCTCACGTTCCGCGGCCACCTCATGCAAGCGCGCCACCATCTTGCGCGTTCCAGAGTCAACTAAATACGTAAATAGCTTTCTTCGCCCGTCGGCGCCATCCTCCGCCGCGTACAGCAATTCGGCCTGCACTTCATCGGCATGAAAATTGAGCAGCTTGAATCCCGCAATCTGCGCGCCCGACAACTTGATCTTCGGAGGCGCCGCGATTGGATCAGCCAAAGGATTGTTATCGCTGCCCGTGCCATAGGTCGGCACGAAGACTCCGTTCACATATAGCGTCAGTCCCTTGCGGCTGCGGCTGCCGTCATAGGTGAACTGCAAGTGATACCAAGTTTCCGGCTTTAAGTCATAGTCAGCCGCGGGCCGCGCCGTTATGTATTTTCCATTCGCGTTCAAGCGCAGTTCAGGAGCCCGTCCGCTGACGCCCAACGCCCCACCATTGACGCTCAAATTCCAGCCATGCGTTTTGCCGCCTTTCGGCGAATCGCTTTGACTCGCGATCGCGAAACCGCCTTTTTCCTTCGGCACATAAACCCAAGTCGCAACAGTGAAGGGTTTATCAGCATCGGCTGGCACACTCGGCAACTCAACAAATGCGTCTTTCTCAAAATGCAGCGCTTTCCCTAGTCGCGGCGGCCCATCCACCAGCGTTACGCCTTTTGGCAATTCGCCTTCTGTCTTCAATTCCGCCATAACGGCTTGCGCCGGATAAACGGTAACCGCCGAATCCGCCCACTTCTCAAAACCGGGGCCGTTGGCCTCTTCTCGTTTCACAATTCCGGCCCGCAAGTTCGCCCGTTCCAAGCTCAAGTCCGTCCAACGCTTCCAGTCTTCCTGCCTCGGCACCACTACCGTGGGCGGCGTATCGGGGACATTCCCGTCTAACGCCAGTTGCGTTGTGTTGCGGAAAAACGAAGTCAGCGAATAGTATTCTTTTTGCGCAATCGGATCGAACTTGTGATCATGGCAAGTCGCACAACCCACCGTAAGTCCAAGCCACACGATGCCGGTCGTGTCAGCGCGATCTTTGGCGTACATCGCCTCCACCTCCGCTGGAATCGAACCGCCCTCGTTCGTAGTCACATTGCAGCGATGAAAGCCGGACGCGATTTTTTGATCTAGCGTCGCATTCGGCAACAAGTCACCGGCCAATTGCTCAACGCTGAACTCGTCAAACGGCATGTTGTGGTTGAACGCCCGAATCACCCACTCGCGATAAGGCCACATTTCGCGATAGTTGTCGATATGCAGCCCTTGACTATCGGCGTAGCGCGCCGCATCCAGCCAATAGCGCGCGCGATGTTCGCCATAATTCGGAGAGCCCAGCAACCGGTCCACCACCTTTTCATACGCCTTGGGCGATTTGTCATTCACAAAGGCGCTCACCTCTTCGGGCGTGGGCGGCAAACCAGTCAAATCCAGCGTCACCCGCCGAATGAGCGTTCGCCGATCTGCTTCCTGATTCGGCTTCAAACCTTCGGCCTCCAGGCGCGCCAGCAGAAATTGATCAATCGGCGTCCGAACCCAGGCCGCGTCCTTCACGGCGGGCGGATTTTTCTTCACAGGCGGCACAAAAGCCCAGTGTTGCTTCCAAACAGCTCCCTCTTCAATCCATTTGCGCAGCGTCTCTTTTTGTTCGGCGGTTAATGTTTTGTGCGCGAACAGCGGCGGCATGCGGAAAGAAGCGTCTGGCGAAAAAATCCGTTTGATCAACAGGCTTTCTTCAGGTTTGCCCGGAACGATGGGCGAGCCGTTCTTGCGTACCGAAAACGCTCCTTCCTTGATATCGAGCCGCAAATCCGCCATCCGCGTGCCTTGGTCAGGCCCGTGGCAGAGAAAACAGTTATCCGACAGGATGGGACGTACTTGGCGCTGGAAATCAACGCCTGCGGCTGCGGCCAATGATGATAAGAAGTAAAGGGCAAAAAAAGCGCGGCGCAATTTCAGACGGCTCCTTGGACGAAATCAATTTTCTGCTGAGTTTCAACGTATCAGAAGGGAAACCAGGAGAGAAATGCTACCAGAGCCCTACCCATTTATTTGACTTGTTTGACGTGCGCCAATCGCTCGATTGGTACGGCGGCGCAGCGCTGACTGACCACGCCGTCGCCCTCCACCCTCAGAAAATTCTGACTCACGTTATTGATCGATTCGCGCGAATTCTTTAAAAGAAGGAGGTACTCACGCAAAGATTTTACGGACTCGTTGAAGACCCTTGCAAGATGGCATCCGTCGCCAACCCCAGCCCTGTGAGGGCCGCACCGGTACCAAGGTAGAGGTAAGCCAAACGGCGTTTCCGATTGTTGTTGTCGATACTGGCGCCAGAAGGTAGCGTGCTCACACCTCTTTGAAACGACGACGCTGTCCCGGCCGTGATTTTAGTCAGCAAAGTGCCACTGGCGTCGAAGACACTGACCGTCCCGGCAGTCGCCGCCACCTCCACAGTGCCCTTGTTAAGTCTGACGACGGCCTGGGATGAGGGCTTGGCTTGCCGTATATCGTATCCATCGGCATGCACAGCGTAGCCCGTAAGGTTGTCTACCTTGATTGCGCCCTGGCTCAACGTAAAATGGTCTCTGAAGATAGTACCAGCGGAGTCAACTCCTAGTACGAGCGCGGCCCCGCTCATCAGATACACTTTACTAGAGGCCTTCTCGGTCTTTATGCGCGAACCATCAAACAAATTGGCGTTTCCCTCCACCTCTGAACTGTTGAGAACGAATGTTCCTACGGCAGAAGCTACGCCGATAGTCGGTGACTCAGCAAGCACGGATGAAATCGTAACCGCCGCAACCACAAGGAGCTTGGGAAGTTTATAAAGCGTCATTATCGGAATCGCTTAGGTACTGGCCCTTTCAAGGCTTACAACTTTTCGATTATATCGAAATCGATTATCATGATCAAACAGAAGAATTTGCGATGAACTATTACGAGGAACTCGGAATTAGATCTGACGCGGACGAAGAGGAGATCCGCAAGGCGCACCGGCGGCTAGTGAAACTCATGCATCCCGACCAACATCGGGATGCAAGTTTGAAGGCCCTGGCCGAAACGCAAATGCGCCGCTTGAACTCCATCGTCGCGACATTGCTCGATCCGGAAGAGCGCCAAGAATACGATGAACAGGTGCGCGGAGGTGGCGGCGACCCGCTCAACCCTGTTCCGCAACAAAGTAGCTGGAAGGCCGTGCCGTGGTGGATTGCGAGTACGCTGGGCGCAATTATTTTGACAGTAGGTACCTTGTGGTTTTTTGCCGATCGCATGGGGCCATCACGCCACGATAGAACGCCGCCTCCCGACGTAGCAGACATAGCGCCAAATGACACTCCCAGCACTGTGAAGGTGCCGGTGCCACAAGCATCCACCCCGGCACAGCCAGTTAAACCAGACAAGCCGGCAGACGAAATAGCAGCGACGCAATTACCCCCTACGCAAGTTCCCAAAGAAGAACCAAAGCCCGAGCCAGTAAAACCTCCTCCAGCGAAGCCCGTGGAGGTAATTAAGAAGCCGGAAGTGAGCAAGGCCGTCAAACCGCCGGTGGAACTCGCGCGTAAACCGGTGCTTCCGCCGCCGGTCGTTCATCAGCCTCCGGCGGTAGCTCATCAGCAGCCTCCCGCAATACCCCATACACCGCCTAAGGTGGTCGCCCATCAGACACCCCCGGCCATCAAGCCACTCAAGCCCAGCGTGACTACGCCCCCAGCAGCGCCTTCTCACGTTGAGGTTGCCAAAAAAGAGGAGGCCCCTCGACCGTATGTTGCGCCCACCGTTCCTCCGCCTGCGCCGGCTCCGTCCAAAGAAACCCTAGTCGCGGCGGCGGCGCCCCCTCCTTCGCCAGCGCCAACACCCACTCCTGCGCCAACCGGAGACATTCCGAAAGTCGATCATACGCCGACTCCTCCCGTGCCAAATCTCAGCCACGACCCTCTAGAAGGCGAATGGGTCTATGCACCCACCGAGCCAGAGAAACGGCGCCCCGGGTTATTTCCGCCGGAATTCATTCAACTGAAGCTAGTGAAGGATCCCAATGGCATGCACGGAGAATATAGCGCCCGTTACAACGTGGACAAACCTGTTTCGCCAGACGTGAATTTTGTAGTGAAAGCAACTGACCAAACGGCCATGAAATACGTTTGGACTGCCGCGAATGGCGCGCATGGATGGTTGATGATTCGCGATCTGGAAACGGATTCGATGCGGCTGGAATGGAAGGACACCAGTAAGCATAACGGTCAACAGCTTACCTCTGGACAGGCAACGCTAGTTCGCAAAAACTAGAAATTAAAGCGGCGGTCACAACGGCCGCCGCTACCTAAACTATTTAACCGTCAAATTGTGAGCAGCCGCGCCAGTGAAAATTCCGGCCTCGACAAGATTGCCGGCCGCGAACGGAAGATACCAATCCCGGTGCTTCCGTAATAAAATCTGCGGCAGCAAGACAGCGGAAGCGATCCCGACCTTGATCGTCGCTCCTTTTGCGCCGAAAGTGCCGTTCGATGACGCCAGCAGGCTATTACTCTCCCGCTTGTGCCACGAGCTCGCCGCATCCGCGGTTGTCGCCGCCGTCATCGCCACAATACTGGCAATCCAAAGCTGGCGCATATGCCGTTCGTGCGGCGTTTCGACAACGTTGGCAATTGTCACTTTCGCGCTCATTGCTGTGTTCGATAGATTTGGAAACAAACTCTGAGCCTGCATGACACCTGCTAAACAAAAAAGCGAACCGGCTAGGCCAACCAGCCTGACCATTTTCATAATCATTCTCCGGATCGCAAGATGCGATCACAGGAATAATCGGCGGAATTCGCTTTATCTTTAAAAAAAAAGCCGGCCGGCTACTGTTTCTCGCCGATAAAGGCGGCGCTAGGGGTAGCGGCTTCGGATTGAGCCAGCGCTACATCGGCGTCTACCATCATGCGGACTAGCTGCTGGAACGATGTCTTAGGCTTCCATCCAAAGGCTTTACGCGCCTTAGAAGGATCTCCAAGAAGGTAATCCACTTCCGTCGGGCGGAAGTATTGAGGATCAATCTCTACATACTGTTGCCAATCGAGTTGCAGATAGCCGAAAGCTTCCTCCAGCAATTGGCGGACGGAAAACGCCTCCCCGGTGGCCACCACGAAATCGCCGGGCTCTTGCTGTTGCAACATCATCCACATCGCTTCGACGTAATCGCCGGCAAAGCCCCAATCGCGTCGGGAATCTAAATTCCCCAAATAAAGCTTCTTTTGCAGCCCCGCCTTAATCCGGCCCAGCGCTCGGGTGATCTTGCGCGTGACAAACGTCTCGCCTCGCCGCGGTGATTCGTGGTTAAACAAGATTCCGTTACAGATGAAAAGGTTATAAGCTTCGCGGTAATTGACGCCCCACCAATGGGCAGCCACCTTAGCCACCGCGTAGGGACTGCGCGGATAAAACGGCGTCGCTTCATTCTGCGGGGGTTTCGCGGCGCCGAACATTTCCGATGAGCCAGCCTGATAAAACCGCACCTGACGGCCGGAATGCGCCATGTGATCACGAATGCAGTCAAGCAGCCGCAGCGTGCCCACCGCCACCGAATCAGCAGTGTATTCCGGATTCTCAAACGAAACCTTCACGTGCGATTGTGCGCCCAGGTTATAGACTTCGTCCGGCTGTGCCACCTCAAGAATGCGCCGCAGACCCGTGGAATCCGTCAGATCGCCGTAATGCAGATTAAGCCGCCTGCCAGCCGAATGCGGATCCTGATAGATGTGGTTGATGCGGGCCGTATTGAAGCTCGATGAACGGCGAATAATGCCATGAACCGTATAGTCTTTCGCCAGCAGAAACTCGGCCAGGTAAGACCCGTCTTGCCCAGTTACGCCCGTGATCAGTGCTGACTTTTTCATCGTGATCTTCCCAGATTATCAAACGCGCCACAACCGGGTGTATCGTACAGTTATGCGGATCACAGTCGCCCATAGCAAATCAAAAGAGCAGATCATCAAGGCTGTCGACCGTTCCTTTGACGATCTTTTCAAGGGCACGCCAATGGTTCCCATCAAGGTCACCAACGAAAAGCGCGAATGGCAGGGCAGCACCCTCGTGTTTTCCTTCAACGCCACCATGGGTCTTCTCAGCGCGCCCATCAAAGGCACCGTGGCCGTGGGCGACACCGACGTCACCATCGACGCGGATCTCGGCTTGCTCGAAAAGCTCTTGGGCGGCGGCATGACCAAGACGTTGGAAGGACGAGTCAAAGGTTTGCTCACCTAACGGCGAGCGCACCGCTAGTGCACCCGTTCGTTTACTTTGCGACACTCTCACGGACAAACTTGGCCACATCGTCATGAAAGCGGCTCAAGACGCTTTCACTCACGTAGACCATATGTCCGGATTCATAATACTGATAGCTAATGTTCTTCTGCAACTCGCGTGGCATCTGCAAGTGGAGCATCTCGTATTTGCCTTCGAAATAAGGCGTCGCCAGGTCATAATACCCGCCCGTCACAAAAACCCGCATTTTCGGATTCAGTTTCATAGCGGTTGCCAAGTCGGTCATCACGTTCAAGCCGCCTTCAAACTCGCCGGGTCCCGGTCCGTTTGGGGGATGGTGCCGCAAATCCCACATAAAACCGTCACCATAAGCATTGACTTTATAGCTCTCGTTCTTGCCATACTTCAACTCATTTCGCAGGTAGTCGTTAATGGCGGTCGTGTAGGCAGATGACACGGCCTGCGATTGCGGATCGTATTCAGCGCCTTGCGATAGCGGATCGAGCGATGGCCCGCTATAGCGCGTATCTAAACGGCCAGTGGTCAATCCAGCCGGATCCTGCAGGGTCTTCGAATACTCGCCGCCCTCCACACGCAAATCCGCTTTGAGCCAATATTCCATCGGCAGGCCAGTGTAATCGTGAAGCTTCTGGGCAACCGCTTGGCGTTGCTCTTCGGGCAGAGATGCGCCAGCCAGCAGAGCCGCCTCATATTCGCCGAGCGCAAACTTTTCTACCTCATGCAGAAAAGGCTCCAAGGCCGGCGGCTGTTTCGCCAGCTTGTGATGATAGTAGGCAGACGCCGCATAGGTAGGCAGCGCCAGCGCGTAGGCCTGATCCACGCCCGGATTCCAGTGCGGGTCATCCACCGAATTATCAAAGCTCAGAATCGCCGAAAGCAGGATAATTCCATTGAGATCTACATTGCGCAAAAGTGAACTAATCACCGCCGAGCGCGGCGTTCCGTAAGATTCGCCGAACAAGAACTTCGGCGAATTCCAGCGGTCGTATTTTGTGAGGAAGCGCAGGATAAAGCGTTCGAAGGCATGCGCGTCTTGATCAACGCCAAAAAATTCCTTGGGGGCATCCTTGCCCATGACCCTGCTGAATCCCGTGCCGGGCGCGTCAATGAAGACCAGATCGGCTACATCTAACAAGCTGCTTTTGTTCTCGCCATACGTATAGGGCGCGCCCGCCGGATGCTGCACACCTTCCGTGACAACGTGCCTTGGACCAAACGCTCCCATGTGCAGCCACATGGTGGAAGAACCCGGCCCGCCGTTATAAAGAAAAATTAAAGGACGGCTGGTGGCTACCGTGTCTTTCTTGAAATACGCCGCATAAAACATACGCGCAACGGCGGGCGCATCTTCAGGCTTCTTGGGATCGATCGGAGCCATCCCCGTATTGTTGAGCGGTTGACCATCCAAGCCAAGGGTTGCGTCGAAGGCATCCGTTCCACCCACCGTAATGCTGCCAGCCACGGCACGGTAGGCAATCTTCTGCCCACCCACCGTTACCGTGTTTTCCGTCGTAGAATCTGGCGGCGCCGGCGGCAGCGAACTCTCCGCCTTCTCCTCTTTCTTACTCTGCTCCGTTGGCTTACTCTGCTCGGCTGGCTGCTGGGCGCTCAAGCTCAAAGTGAGAGCGAACGTGAGAATACAAAAACACGAGACATTCCGCATTTTTGTAGTGTAACGAAACGGCTTTCCCGCTAAAGCCGTTGCAGCCGGGTTTGAGAATCGCCGAACTGCTCTAATTTCGCACCGAAACGGTCCATGAGCGATAGGTAGAGGTTGCACATTTTCCGATTGTCATCAGACTCGCCCAGGTAATTGAGTGTTCGTCCAGTTTCGAGTGTGCCGCCCAGTCCGCCAGCCAGTATCAAAGGCAAGCGCGAGTTGTCGTGTTTCCGGCCGATCCAGAGATTCGAGAGGAACATGAGACAGGTATTGTCGAGGACGGTGCCATCGCCTTCCTTCATGCTGTCTAATTTCGAGGCGAGGTAGGCATACTGGCTCACGTGGAAATGTGCGATCCGTTCGTAACCGTCTGAGTTGTTGTTGTGTGAAGCGGCGTGATGGCCGTCTTTTACATCGAGAAATGGATAGTACATCGCCGATAGATCGCGCGAAATGATGAGCGATGCCACGCGTGTTTTGTTGGTTTGAAACGCGATGGCGATGATGTCGCACATCAAGCGCGCATGATCGCGCAGATCTTCGGGCAAGCCATTGGCGGGACGGTCCATTGTGGCGGCAACGGTGTTCTTGGCTTTCGCGGCGTCTTCCGCGTCGGCTTTGCCTTTGCGCATCCCCTCAACGCGCTTTTCCACTTCGCGCACGCTGGTTAGGTATTCATCCAATTTGCCTTTGTCGGTAGCGCTCACGCGTTTGGAAAGTGCCTGCGCGCGATCTTTCACACGGTCAAGAATACTCAGATTCAGCAAGCTGCCGCGGTTGTCGAAAAGATTGTCCCAGGCAAGCGACGGGTAAATCTCCACGGGCACCGGAGAATCGGGGCTCTGCCAGGAAATGTGCGAGCTGTAGGCCATCGAAAAGTTGGTCTCGTGATAGCCCGTCATGGGCTGCTCGCACGCGAGCACGATGCTGGATTGCGGCGTATCTTCGCCCACATGGTTGGCGATCATTTGATCAACGCTAATACCCGAGTGGATGATGGCGCCCTTTGAGATATGCGCGCCCGATAACAGACTTCCCGTTTGTGCCGGATGAATTCCCTGCCCCGTTAGCGCCTTGACGTAAAGACCGTCAATGACGTTAATCTTTTGCTTCAGCGGTTCCAGCGGCTCGAGCGTCTTGCTCAGCTTCATCTCGGCGCCTTGACCCTCGGCGCTCCAATGATCTTCGTTAATGCCGTTTCCCAGGAAGACGACCCCGAATCTCTTTGGGAACTCTCCGGCCTTGGGTGTATCGGCCAGAGCGTTCAATGACTCAAGCCACGGCAGCGCCATGGTGCAGCCTGCGCCCCGCAGTACGGTGCGGCGGGAAATGGAACGTTTTTTTGGGGTCATAAATTAGTTCGTCTTCCTGGATTGTAATTCGGGATCGGGGCCTAGGGATACTCGTTTGTTCAGAAATTGCGGACTGGTAACGATGGTCTCAATCAACGACTGGAAATGCAGGTCGTGCGCGGCCATCTTTTCGATCAGCGCCTCGTCAGAAAGCTGCAACGAGCGGTCTAGCGCATACGCCAGCAGCTTACGGCTGATGCTGTTCACAAATTCCTGCTGGCGGTGTTCGCGAATGAACGATTGAAGACCGGCCAAGCCAACACCGGAAACATCGCCCGGATAGGTAACGTTCGTATCAACGGGCCGGCCCGCCAAATCTTTTGTGCGGGCATCGCCCACAGGTCCGTAACCCTCAAAGGCCAACCCGAATGAATCAAACTTTGAATGGCACGCCGCGCAGACCGGATTCTGCCTGTGTCGCGCCAGCATTTCGCGCACGGGCAAGTCAGATTTAGATTCGTCACTTTGCAGCTCGGGCACCACGGGCGGCGGCGGTGGGACACGAATTCCCAGAACGCGCTGAACCACCCAATTGCCGCGCTTCACGGGACTGGTTCGCAATCCCGGTGAATTTTGCGTTAAGAAGACAGACATGGGCAAGATTCCGCCACGTCCATAACGACTGGCATCATCAATCCGCACCCAATTATTGACGTCACCGGTGACGCCGGGTATACCGTAATGTTGCGCCAACGGCGGATTGACAAAGGTGTAATCGCCAAAAACCAGATCCATGATCGAGCGATTCTGCGAAATGGCGTCTTCTACAAAACGAATCGGTTCCTGAAACATGGCTTCGCGCAAGTCGTTGTTGAAGGTCGGGAAACGGCCGCGATCGACGGAATTGTTTGTTTCAAACTGCCGCGTACCCAGCCAGTTGCCGGTGAATTCAGTGGCCATGCCGCGCACGCGAGGGTCTTTCAGCATGCGTCGCGTCTGCGCCAACAAAACGGCAGGCCGTTGTAGATCGCCTAACGCCGCGTGCCGCAAAAGTTGATCGTCGGGCGTACTCGCCCAGAGAAAGTAGCTCAGGCGGCTCGCCAAGGCGTAGCTGGACAATGGCTGAATCACAGATTGCGAGATTGACGTGCCGCGCGCAGAAAGATCAATCCGGTACAGATAATCGGGCGTCATTAAAATACTCGCTACCAGGTCGCGCACCGCATCTTCGTGCGAAAGCTCATTCTTTGTGCGCAGTTCGTGATAGTACGCCAGCAAATCATCCTGTTCTGGTTTACTCAGCGGCCTGCGGTAGGCGCGTGCCGCGAACCCTAACAGCGTATCCAGTTGCTTTGCCTCCGCATCTTTCCGCTCTTTTTCCAACCGGCGCAAAGTGGCGTTTACGCGATTAAAGTGTTCGCGAATGGCTTGCGGCGCCACCGGATCGTTTGTCGGGTCAGCCGCCGCTTTCGCCAGATAAGCGTCACGCATCGCCAGAATAACGGCCTCGTCGGTCACCTGGTGGTCGGCAGGCCGCTCGCTAGCCGACTCCGCTCCCTTGCCTTGCACCTCTCCGCTTTGATTGAAGAAATACTGAATCCAAGTACGAGACGTGAAATCGGCGATGAAATCAAATTCGTCCCAGAGCCGATTGATCTCTTGTTGCCCTTTAGCATCAAGAATCAACTGCATCAGCGGCGCATCATCGCGAAAGAATCCAACCACACTGTGGTAGCCCGCGCTCAACAAGCGGCCCTTGTCTTCCGAATCATCAGGAAAATAACGGCCGCGTTCGGTGACATAAAAGGTGTCGGGGAAGACATTAGCGAAGCGCTCGAAGGCGGCTTCATAACGCTTGCGTTCAGCGGCGGGAACAATTAAATCAGCGTCGCCCGCGCGCGCTTTGGCAGAGAGTGCAGCCCAACGAACGGCGGCTTCCCCGTGCAGGCCGGCATACTTAGGGATAGCAGGTACAGCGGGTGGCGGATCGGTATCGTTCAGAAGATCATTGGGATCGCTATCGCGCCGGTGTGCGGCAAACTCGGCGAGCTTCCAATTCAACAAGGGCTCCGATGCCGCGGGCAGACCAAATACCTTAGGGGCAGCAAACTGCATCGCGGTGTGCGCCCTGATTTTGACCACGAAATCGCGCATCTCCTTACACTGCGCCCGCACTGCCTCTACATTGGCCGCGCCCGGAGCGGACAAACTGAGCCACATTTTCTGCAGCTTTAAGATTGGACCCACAGGATCCTGATCATGCAGAATCTTCCAAACCATGGGTAGATATTTAGGGCTTACTTTCGTCTCAGCCGCAATCGACGCGAACGTGGCATTCGCTTTCCGATAACGGTAGCGCCAAGCGGCCTCAAAATAGTCGGCATAGTCGGTTGGCTGCTGTTTGTAGAAGCCAATGATCCGCTGAATCGCATACTTTTCCCGATCTGTTTCCACCAGCATGGGATAGGGAGCGAACCCGATTCCATCGGGTTTGAGAACGGCATGATTCGCCACCTCGCGCGCCGCCTGCAAATATTTGTTCAATAGCGCCGGTGACATGGTTAACGATTCACCGGAGTTGTCAAAGCCTGCCGTATTCGCCGGATCGACAGGAAATTCGCGCGTCACTTGCATGTCTTGCCCGGTGAGATCGCGAATGGTGTAGTTGTATTCGGCGTTGCTCAAGCGCCGCGCCAGCACCAAGCCCGGGTCGCCGGCAGTCTTCTTAATCTGTTCGGCGCGCACGGCCTGAATCCAGTCAATCACCTGCTGGCTCGCTTCCACGGGCGGGGCCGGCATGGGCTTTGGTGGCATTTCCTTGGCCGTAAGCCTCGACATCACTAGTTGCCAGCGGGGGAAATCCGCCGTCACCATGTCCAAGTTTGTGTACGCCTTCAGATCGAACTGCGCGGCCGGCGTGGCGCCACTGTGGCAGGCGATGCAATACTTCTGCACGAAAGGCCGCACGGTTTGCTCGAATTCATGGTCCAGCGGCGGGGTAGCAGCGCCCGCTAGCGGAACGCCAACTGAGATGGCAAGGACGGTGGAAAGCGCTCGAACTCGATGCACAAGGACATTATTTCACTGTTGAGGTCCAGAAAACGTGAAAAACACTATGCCACGAATCACCTACTTCGATTGCACCAGCCGCAGTTCATCTTCTAGCTCGTAAATCCGGTCTTCAATCGGCTTAGTCGGTTTGCCCGCCGCCTGCGCTTCCGCCAACTTCTTCTTATTCTTCTCAATATGCTTGCGAATGTTGGCTTCGTCCGCCGAATAGTCGTCTTTCAGCGCAAACAGCGGAGCCTCCTTGGCTGCCGAATTCTTCCCGGAAGCGGGAGCGGATTTCGGGGCCGTAGCCGGCGCGGAGGGTTTGGCTGGCGGGGTTGCCGCTCGCACGGCCGTCGTCGTCGGCTTAGGCGCGGCCTTTTTCGGCTTCTTGCCCTTGGCCGGCATAACCACTTTCGTGTCGAAATCTTCCATGAGCTCTCTTTGGATCAGAAGCAGCTCGTTGGCAAGTTCCTGAAAGCGGCGCAGGAGATCTTTCTTGGCTTCCGCGCGCAATTTTAGATATTGCGATTTGGCGTCTCGATATTGGTCGATTGTGCTTGACATGAAAGTAGTGTGCGAACTCAATCATTATGGCTCACGCGCATGGCTTACCGGTGTTGGCGATGCCATACTGAGATAAGAATTACTCCATGCTGCGCGACCACCCTGCCGCTGAAACTCGGGATCATTCGCTCCCTGAAGTTCACGAGAGCGTTGGGACCACGCATGCCAGTTTCTGGAAACGCCTCCTCGCCTTCGCCGGTCCTGCCTATCTAGTAAGCGTCGGTTACATGGACCCCGGTAACTGGGCCACCGACTTGGAAGGCGGCGCCAAGTTTGGCTATCGCTTGCTCTGGGTGCTGGTTGTTTCCAACTTAATGGCGTTGCTTCTGCAGACGCTTAGTTCACGGTT
>Ga0302319_10008174_pt1 | contig 20427 bp, 13 predicted proteins | sample Bog_T0_2_FD_203319 | JGI IMG/M metagenome (GOLD analysis project Ga0302319, IMG submission 203319) | Peat permafrost microbial communities from Stordalen Mire near Abisko, Sweden - Bog_T0_2 | ecosystem: Environmental > Terrestrial > Soil > Wetlands > Peat | place: Sweden: Abisko, Stordalen Mire... | reverse complement strand
GAAAAGTATGCTTTTCCTTGAGTTGCCGGTATTCGGGCAGCACCCGCCCCGCCTGGCGCATCAGCCAGACCGGCGGTCGGTCCACCGCCAGACAACGGCTCGCAGACCTAAAACGGTCGCGGCCGGTAATCTTTTCGGATTGAGTTTGAGGTGGGGTCAGCACCGTATAAGTTTCCATCGTTTGCATGGCATCACTTTAAGATGACCAAAGCATTGCTCATGCATCGGGTGAGTGGCTTCACTTTTCTTGCCAATACCTTCGCATTTTTTGGTTGGTGACGCAGAATAACCTTCCCCATCCGGTCCAAGTGATCAGCCTATTGGCTTATTCGCATGGCTGCGGCCTGACAACCAGCGGACTATTTCAATTGTTCCGCCAGCGCAGTGCCCAAGGCTGCGGCTTCGGCAAGAGGACGTTCGCCGGTTCCGCGCTTTTCCTTGTCATCACGGAAGGAAACGGCGCGCAAGGCAATTTTGTTGGCGTGAACTTCGCCGTAAGCGGCAACCGGACTGAGGCAACCACCGCCCATGGCCTTGAGGAAGGCTCGTTCAGCGGTTACTGCGTGGAAGGTTTCGGCATGGTTCAGATGCTGGCAAATGTTTTCGATGCGTTCGTCTTGTTCGCGGATCTCCAGACCGATCGCGCCCTGGCCGACGCAGGGCAGCATTAGGTCCAGAGTCAACAAAGTGGCCAACAGACCGTCAGGGACGGCGTCCGCCGCCAGCTTTCCGTCCGGATGAATCTTGAAATTCAGGCGAGTCAAACCAGCCAGGGCGAGGACAGTGGCATCGAGTTGTCCCGGTTTGGCGACCTTCAGCAAGCGGGTGGAAACATTACCGCGAATCTCGATGATCTTTAAATCCGGTCGCGCTGCGAGCAATTGCATTTTGCGCCGGGTGCTGCTGGTGGCGATGGTTGCGCCGGCCGGGAAATCACTGAGTTGCGCCGGCGTTTTGCCGCCGCGCGCGGCCAGGTCAGCTGCCCGGTAAATGAGCACATCGCGGACGTCTTCCCGGCGCGGGGTGGCGGCAAGTTTTAATCCGTCGGGCAGATCGGTTGGTAAATCTTTCAGGCTGTGCACGGCAAGATCGGCTTGGCGCGCGAGCAGGGCGACCTCGAGTTCCTTGGTAAACAGGCCTTTGGGCAGAGTCTCGCCGGCTTTGGTCAGGGAGGCGGATTGCAACTTGTCGCCGGTGGTCTTGATGATCTTCAACTCGAATTGCAGATCAGGAAAGGCGGCGCGACATTGGCCGGCGATGAGATTGGCTTGCGCGAGGGCCAGGGCGCTCCCACGGGTGGCGATGATAACGGGGTCGGCGGTTGCCATATTTCAACCACAGGTGAACACAGAAAAAGGAAGATGAAAAGAAAACAAGGCGCGATGAAAAATCATGATTCCGCCAGACCTGCTCCCACTCTGTCAACTGGTTACGTTGATTGACCGTCTGAATCAGGTCAAAATTTGGCAGCAAAATGCCAAGGAAAGGTTAGCTTGCTTGGAGTCAATCTGGCTTATTATTATATCGTGATAATGATGGTTCCAGAGCTTTCGCACAATACGGAGATTCCGCTGACCCGGCTGGAGCCGGGTCAATGTGCGGTGGTGCGTCGCGTTGAAAACGAAAGCGAGGACGCTGATCGCCTGAAAATGCTCGGCGTTTGCGTCGGCCGCCGCGTGGAAGTTGTCCGGGCTGGCGATCCGTTGATCATCCGCATTTTCAGCTCGCGGATTGGCATTTCGTCCTCGCTGGCTGAGGGAGTTTGGCTGGAGCTGTGCTCGCCCGGGCGTTGTGCGATGAAGACACCTGCCGGTTCATGAAAGATTGTTCATTAGATGGTGAGGGCGGCTCTTCCAACCGGATTTCGCCCCCGCGTCAGTACTCAATGCTGCCCACCCTGCGACCGCCAACAGGCGAGCCCATTACGCTGGCACTGCTGGGCAATCCGAATGCCGGGAAAACAACCTTGTTCAATGCACTCACGGGTTTGCGGGCCAAAACGGCAAATTTCCCCGGCACCACATTTGAACAGAAAATCGGTCGGGCGCAGATTGGCAACCGGGAGGCTGTAATAATTGACCTGCCTGGCCTATACAGCCTGGAGAGTGGCGCCCCGGAAGAAAAGCTGGCGAGTGATGTTTTGCATGGCCGGCTGAAAGGCCGCCGCGCGCCGGACGCCGCGCTGGTGATCGTTGATGCGACTAATCTGGAGAGAAACCTCTTTCTGGCCAGTCAGGTGCTGGAACTGGATCTGCCGGTTGTTGTGGCCCTGAACATGATGGATATCGCGGTCAACGACGGCATCCATATTGATATCAACCAGCTTCGTTCAGAACTCGGCTGCCCCGTGGTTCCGATTTCTGCGCGGACGGGAAAAGGCCTGGAAGACTTGCGGCGTGAAATCACCCGACTGGCTGAAACCGGGCAGGCGGCGGCGCCGGAAACTGTGGCGAGGGACAAACCGGATTGCGGGATGGGCTGCGGGGGTTGTCCGTTCCAGGCACGCTATGAATGGACCGAAGCCATCTCCGGCAAAGTGAGCAACGCGGCCGGCGCCCGCCGCTCGCAGCGGACAGAGAAGCTGGATGAAATTCTCACGCAACCGGTGATCGGCATGGTGGTGTTTGTAGGGGTCATGTTGTCGCTATTCACCTTGATTTTCTGGGCGGCCAAGATCCCGATGGATCTGATCAACCATCTTTTTGCGGACATTGGTGGAGGCATCAGTGCCCTGCTGCCGGCGGGGGATTTGCGAAGCCTGCTGGTGGACGGGGTGGTGGGTGGGCTGGGCGGCGTGCTGGTGTTTCTGCCGCAAATTTGCATTTTATTTTTTGCGCTCTCGCTGCTCGAAGACACCGGCTACATGGCTCGCGCGGCCCTGGTGACGGATAAAATGATGCGCCGGCTGGGATTGCCAGGAAAGGCTTTCGTCCCGCTGCTCTCTGCGCATGCATGTGCCATCCCGGCCATCATGTCGGCGCGCATCATCGAGAATTGGCGCGACCGTCTCATCACCATTCTCGTCACGCCGCTGATGAGCTGCTCTGCGAGGATTCCGGTCTACGCGATGGTTACCGCGCTGCTCTTTCCGCAATCTCCGATCAAGGCGGCGCTGTTGTTTACCGGGGCCTACGCCACGGGCATTGTTTTTGCCATGGCGGTCGCGCTGGTTCTTCGGCGCACCATCCTCCCGGGAGGCAGCCGTCCCCTGGTCATCGAATTGCCGCCGTATCGACTGCCCGGATGGCGCACTGCCCTGCTGCATACCTTTGACCGGGCGAAAATCTTTGTCCAGCAAGCGGGCACAGTGATCCTGGTGATCTCGCTGGTGCTTTGGACTCTCTCGCATTATCCAAAATCCGCGGTGCCGGAACGGGCGGTCACCATGACCGTGCAGGCGGCACAACTCGAACAATCCGGCCAGAAGAGCCAGGCAGTTGACCTGCGGGAGGCTGCCGACCGGCTGACCGCGCAAAGCGCGCTGCAACATTCCTTCGCCGGCCGGATCGGCCACGTGATCGAGCCCGTCATCAAGCCTTTGGGATTTGACTGGCAAATCGGGATCGGCATCCTCAGCTCCTTTGCGGCCCGCGAGGCCGTGGTATCGACGTTATCCATAGTTTACGGATTGGGGGAAAGCGGCGAGGACCATCCGAATTCTTTGTACGACACCCTTCATCATGCAGTGCGCAGTGACGGTACCGCGGTTTTCACGACGGCGACCTGCGCCAGCCTACTCGTTTTCTACATCCTGGCGGCACAATGTTTGTCCACCTCCGCCGTGGTCCGGCGGGAGACCAACAGCCTCAAATGGCCGATCTTCCAAATCGTCTACATGACCGGCCTGGCTTACGTGGCTGCGCTGGTTGTTTTCCAAATCGTCAGTCGGCTGGTTCATTGATTCGTTTCGCGCTGCCCATTCAGCGTGACTGGATTGCGGCATAAATCAAAAAACGCACAGCATTCGCCAACTCAGGGTTAGTGCCTTTCCGCACTATGGAGGACAATTTTTGCAAGGGACCCGATCAGGGACCTGAACAAACAATAGTCAACCACAATAGAAAACGAACATGAAAAAGATCATTATTCTCGCGGTCGCATTCGGGTTCGCCGCGGCGGTCACCGTCCGGGCGGCCGATGTGAAAGACAACTGGAACACTCTTTGCGTGAAGTGCCATGGCCAAGACGGCAAGGGCAACACCAAGATGGGAGCCCGGCTGAACGTCAAGGATTTCACCGACCCCAAGGTGCAGGCCGATATCAAGGACGACGCGGCGTTCAAGGCGCTCAAGGAAGGTTTGAAAAGTGACGATGACCGCACCTTGATGAAGCCGTTTGACGCCCTGTCAGATGATGAGATCAAGGCGTTGATTGCCTACGTGCGCGGCCTGAAGACTTAACCAACTCCGCGTTCTACCACTGAAAAACTAAAAGGCATCGATTGATGTCAACACTATCGCCATGTCCAGCCAGAATCCCGAAAATACAGAAAAGATTTCCCACGCGCCTTCATTATTCCGCAACTGGCTTAGCCTAACCGGCCTGGTGCTGAGCATCGGCGCGCTGTTCTCCTTCGGCCTGTTATTCATGCTGGACGCGATAGCGAAGTTTTCCAATCCGTACATCGGCATCCTGACCTATTTCGTGGTGCCATCATTTTTGATTGCGGGCATTGCGGTGGCTTTGTTCGGCGCCTGGCGTGAGCGCCGAAAACGCAAGCAGGGCAACCTGGCCGTGCCGCGGCTGCAGATTGACCTCGCGAATGCGCGTGACCGGCGGATGCTGCTGGCGTTTGTGGTCGGCAGCATGCTGTTCATCATGCTTTCGGCAGTGGGCAGCTATAACGCTTTTCACGTGACGGAGTCGGTGGAGTTCTGCGGCGAGACTTGTCACACGGTGATGAAGCCGGAGTTGACGCTGCATGATCTTGGCCCCCATGCCCGCGTGGCTTGCGTGGAATGTCACGTTGGCCCGGGCGCGTCTTGGTTCGTGCGCTCCAAGATTGCCGGCTCGTACCAAATGTACGCGGTGGCGTTCCACAAATATCCGACGCCCATTCCGACGCCGATCAAAAACCTGCGCCCGGCGCGCGAGACGTGTGAGCAATGCCATTGGCCGAAGGCGTTTGTGGGCAATTTGGATCGCACCTTCAATTATTTTCAAGACGACGCTTCCAACACGCCTTATTCCATCCGGCTGTTATTGAAAGTTGGTTCGGGAGATCCCGGCTCGGCGCCGGCGGGCGGGATTCACTGGCACATTTTGAGTGGCAACACCGTGGAATACATTGCCACGGATGCCGCACGACAAAAGATTCCCTGGGTGCGGCTGACGGATGCGCAAGGGGTGGTCACGGTGTTCCGTGCGCCGCGCTTCACCAATGACATCAGCCAGTACACGATCCGGAAAATGGATTGCATTGATTGCCATAACCGGCCGTCGCACCGGTACGTGGCGCCGGATTTTGCTGTCAACGCGGCGCTGGCGCAGCGGTTGATTGACCCGGACATGCCGTGGATCAAGACCAATGCGGTTTATGTGCTCACCCGGCATTACGACACGGACGCCGCCGCGCGCGAAGGCATTGCGACGGCGCTAAAGGCGAGTTATCCGGAGGACACGCGAGTCCTGCAAGCGATTGCGGCGGTGCAAAAAATTTATTCGGACAATTTCTTTCCTGAGATGAAGGCGGATTGGCGGGCATATCCGGACAACATCGGCCACATGATCTGGCCGGGTTGTTTCCGGTGCCACGACGCGCTGCACAAGTCCGAGGATAACAAACGGGTCATCAAGGCCGATGATTGCAATAATTGCCATACGATACTCGCGCAGGGGGCTGGTGCGGAGCTGCGGCAAATGACGCCCGGCGGTCAAACTTTCAACCATACGGGCGGCGATTATGACCTTACTTGCGCAGATTGCCATACAGGCGGCCCATAGCACTCCGGCCAAAATACTCAAGCTTGCCACCCGGTTCCGGGCCGGTGTGGTGTTGGGAATCTGCTTGCTGGGTTCCAGTGTCCTGGCCGCCGAGAAAGCACCGGAAAAGCTGGCCAACTCGGACTGTCTGGATTGTCACACGGATCCCACGACCACCCGCGTAGTGAACGGGCAGAACGTTCCGCTGGGAATCTTCCCCACCAATAGCTTCAATCGATCGGTGCACAGCATGCTGCTGTGCACGGATTGCCATGCCGGAGTCAAGGAACTGGTTCATGATGCTGGATTACCGGCGCCGGATTGCTCGGGCTGCCATGACCAGGAGGCAAAGGAATATGGGTCGAGCATTCACGGCATGAGCCATGCGATGGGTGCTTCCGGCGCGGCGGAATGCTGGGATTGCCACGGATCACATGACATGCTGCCGGTGAAGGACCCGGCGTCGCCGGTGTTCAAGATGAACCTCCCGCAAACGTGCGCCAAGTGCCATAGCAACGACAAACTCACCCAGGAATATGGCATCAAACAGCCCGAGGCGGCGGCAGAGTACCTCGACAGCATTCACGGGCGCGCGCTATTGAAAATGGGCTTGATTGTCGCACCCTCCTGCACTGACTGCCACGGTGTCCACAATATCAAGCGGCCGGTGGACCGGGATTCGCCAGTCAACCACGCGCACATTGCAGAAACGTGCGGTAAATGTCATTTGGGCATTGAACAGACGTATATGAAGAGTGTGCATGGCCAATTGCTGGCGAAAGGAGACACGCGCGGGCCGGTATGCACTGATTGCCATACTGCCCATGGTATTGATGATCCCGAAGGCAAAAATTTCAAGGCGATTAGTGACCAGCGATGCGGCAAGTGTCATGCGGACCGGCTGGAGCATTATCGCGACACGTATCACGGGAAGGCAATGGCGCTAGGCAGGCCGAACGTTGCCTCAGACGTGGCCGCGTGCTACGACTGCCACGGGTATCACGATGTGCTGCCTCCCAGCAACCCGGGATCGCATCTCTACGCAACAAATATACTGGCCACCTGCCAGCAATGTCATCCGGGAGCGACCATTGGCTTTACCCAATACATGCCGCATGCGAATCCGTCGGACTCCAAACATTATCCTCTGCTGCACGTGGTGTTCATGGGAATGACGGGGCTGTTGATTGGGACGTTTGCCTTTTTTGGCCTGCACACGCTGGCCTGGGTGGTGCGCGCCGGTTATCTGTATCTCAATGACTCAAAAAAATTTCGCGAGGCGAAAACCGCGACGCAGGAGGACGGCGAATGGTTCACACGTTTCGTGCCATTTGAGCGCCTGCTGCATTTCATGGTGGTGTCGAGCTTCCTGTTGCTGGTGATCACCGGCATGCCGTTGAAGTTTTATTATACCGGCTGGGCGGAGGTGATTTTCGCCATTATCGGCGGTCCGGACACAGCGCGGATGCTGCACCGGTTTGGCGCGGTCATCACGTTCATTTATTTCAGCCTTCACTTGATCTCGCTGACTGGCAAGGCGTGGAAAGGCCGCAAGTCGCTGCGGGATTCCGCGGATGGGAAATTCCATTTCCGCCGTTTGTGGCTGGTGCTCTTCGGGCCGGATTCCATGATGCCCTCGATCCAGGATTGGCACGATTTTGTGGCGCACAACAAGTGGTTTTTCGGCAAGGGCCCGAAACCGCAGTTTGATCGGTGGACCTACTGGGAGAAATTCGATTATTTCGCGGTGTTCTGGGGTGTGGCCATCATCGGCAGCTCGGGCTTGTTGATGTGGTTTCCGACCTTTTTCACGCGATTCATGCCGGGCTGGATTTTGAACATCGCGCTGATTATTCACTCGGATGAGGCGCTGCTGGCCGCCGGGTTCATTTTCTCGATCCACTTTTTCAACACCCATTTCCGAATCGAAAAATTCCCGATGGACACCGTCATTTTCTCGGGCCGCATCTCCAAGAATGAAATGTTGCATGAACGCAAACGCTGGTACGAGCGGTTGCTGGCCACCGGGCGGCTGGATGATTTCCGGGTGCGCGACGAGTGGTTCCGCTGGAAAAATATCGCCCGCTTTTTCGGCTATTTCTTCTTCGGCCTGGGTATGGTGCTACTGGTGCTGATCATTTACGCGATGATCACGCGGCTGGCGCATTAGGCCGAAGCGCGCCGGGAAGCAAGCCGGGGACTGGAACGGCTAAAGTTAGGCCAGCAAGTTCAGTTGCAAGCAGATGGCGGATTCGGATCAGGCTCGCCGGTCGTCAGGGCTGCGGGACGATTTCAAATGCGGTCACGCCGTTTTGCATAACGGGCAAATAATACACCCCGTCAGCAACGTAATAGGCGATACCATTGACGTCTGATTCGGTCGCGTCCGGCGGCAACAAGGACACCACGGCGCCCATGGGGGGAGCCACCACGAGATAACCTCCATCTGGCTGCTGAAGGTAAAAGGCCCCGGCCGCGTAATAATAGATGCTACTTCCGACCACCACCGTTTCCGCGCCCGGAGGCAAATCCGGGATTTCCGCGTCCACCGGGGGCGCAATCACCACATAACCCGACGGTCCATTGTCGTAAAAGACGCCGCCAAAATAGAAATAATTATGGCCACGCAGGCCGATGCGCCGATATCCGCCCGGCAACCGATCAATATTCATTCCCCGGTGATAATCCGACCAAAAATAGGATTGCTGGCGTTCCGGGGCAATGTCCTGTCGCCGGGTGTCGGCGGCTTCGGCACGTGCCCGATCCACTTGCTCCGGGGCTGGCTGGAAATGCTCGTCAGGACGCTGTGGCACTTCCCGTTGTTCAGGGTGATCTTGCGGTCTCTGTTCCGGTCTCTGTTCCGGGCGCGCTTCTGGTTGCGGTTGACGGATCTCAGGTTGACGGCTCTCTTGTGGTTGCTGGTGTTGCGCGGGTTGGCTTGGGCCGCTGCTGCGGTTGTTTCCGCGCAGGCTGCCATACTCCGCCGCAGGAAGATTGTAACAGAGCGCGCAGACGGTCAGGATGCTGACTGGCAGGGCGACAGGACGAAGAATAGGAAAGAGTTTCATATAGATGATTAGGTTGTGGTTCAGTGAGCGGACTGCTCCTTTCGCATTTCAATTTTTGAGGCGCTCACTGGCGCGGTGAAGACAAAATCCGAATCGGCAATCCGGTCGGTCAAATCCCAACTGGTGATGAACGCCGTGAATTCCGGCTGACCGGGATCATTTTTGTGCGTGATGACAAATTTGCGGATCAACGGCTGCGGGCCAACTTCAATCCAGATCTGCCAGTCCACGTTTTGCTGGGCAAAGGCCAGATGATAGCAGGGGACACCCAGCACCGGGCCGATGCCATAATATTTAGCCGACTCAACCTTGGCGATCGCATTGGTATAGGGGTCGCTGACCGCGAAATCGATCAATGGCAGGTCAATTCCATAATCGTCACGCGCCGAGTCAATGGCATCATCCAGAGTGGGTGGCATGGCCGCAGTGCTATACCAGTTATGGGTTCGGTCGAGGATGGTCAGCGTCTTGCCATCATACCAGAAGCATCGCTCCGAAGAAGGCGAACTGATTTCCAGCCGCAAACCGTCCGGTCTTTTAACATCCATTTCCACCGAGCGACTGAACTGGATTTTTTGTCCCTCGTCATTCAGGTGTTCCCGCCAAGTTTCACCCTTGAAACTGAAAGCCGGCGCCTGGGCGAGAAAATCACAAGCCGAGTGCAACAGGGTTTCCGCTCTTGGCAAGAGGGTGTTGTCGGTCGAGGTGGAGGCCACAGTGTCCGATGTGGCCGGCGGAACGTTGGTCTGCTCCTGTGCGGTGGCACACCCCGCAAACATCAGCAGCAGTCCGTTGGCGATTGAGAAAAGGAGTTTCATGAAATTTTAAATTTAAAATGGTTTGCCGGTCGCGGTAATAAAAAAACTTTACCTCTCTTTTTTAGTTTCAAAAAAACAATAACATGAAGCCTTAATCTAATCAAGGGCAACGAGATGTTTCTCCGATTGGCGGCGAAAGGTGCTGGGAAGATTCAGACGCGGTGGATGGTCCTGTGCGGATGGCAAATTGGCGCTGCAATAATTAAGTGAACCTTCTCCTTGTGAATTTTCCGGCTTTCCAACTGACATCAGACTGGGTTCAGGGCGTCCGGGACTTTCACAGCCCAGTTATGGGTTAGCTGAGGAAGATGGAAGTCGATGTGGCATGAAATGGCCACTTGAGAGGGTAATTGATTTGAGGCAAACTGAGAGACTGCCATGATGTTTAAGAGTTTCGAGCTCACACCACCTCGCTTTCCACTAAGCATTTCCAGCGTGCATTCCAGTACCGACTTTCCGGCCAATCAAGGGGCAATCTGGTCGGATAACCATTTCAACCAAACGCGACAATTATGAAGTTAAGACTACAAATCCCTGACGGCGTCCGGTTTGGTCTCCTAGTCGTCCTGTGCCATTTGTGGTCCGTACGTCCGGCTGCCGCCGGAGGGACATGGGCGCAGTTGGCTTCAGCCCCGCCGGTTGGAGTGAATAACTGCATGCTGCTAAGCGACGGAACCGTTCTTGGCATGAATGGGGCAGGCCAATGTGTTCAACTCACTCCTGACAGCCACGGCAGCTATATTAACGGCACCTGGAGCACGCTGGCGATGATGAACAACAGCCGCCTGTTCTTTTCATCCCAGTTATTGACGAATGGGAGTTTATGGGTGGCGGGTGGCGAAGACGGTTCCGGTGGCAATAGCGCTGAGCTGTATACGCCTTTGAACAACGTTTGGACGTTGATTCCGCCTCCGGCCTCCGGATACCCGGATTTTTCGGACAGCATTTCGGAAATCCTGCCGAACGGCAACCCGCTGGTCTGCCCGGTTTACACGAGCACGAGCTGTTTGATTTACAATGTGGGCTTGAACAGCTGGCAGACGGCGGCATCCTGCCGGGCTTCACAAGATGAAGCTGATTGGGTGAAGTTGCCGAGTGATAATATTGTCACGATCGACGCTTTTTCTCAAAATTCGGAACACTACATTCCTTCTCAGAACACTTGGGTGGTCGACGGCAGCCTGCCGGTATCACTCTTTGACTCCTCCTTGGGTGAACTTGGCAGCGGACATTTGCTGCCCAACGGCGAGGTGTTTTACATCGGATCGACCACGAATACGGCCATCTACACGCCTGGTGCCACTGTCACGAGTGCGGGCAGTTGGGTGGCTGGGCCCACAATTCCCGATGGCCTGGGAGCCCCGGACGCGCCGGCAGCCATGATGGTGAACGGCAAAATACTTTGCTGTCTCGGACCTTCCGCTACCTACAACGGACCGAGCAGCTTTTATGAATATGATTACACGGTCAACGCGTTCATGCAGGTGAGGGCCCCGGGTGGTGGCAGCACACTCAATAATACCGCCCCATTTGGGACCAGCATGATTGATTTGCCGGACGGAACGGTGCTTTTCATGGACGGCCAGAACACGGGCACACTATATGTGTACACGCCCGACGGCACGCCGCTGGCCGCTGGTCAGCCGGTCATTAACAGTATCGCCGAGAATGCGGATGGCTCGTATCAATTATCTGGTACCGGACTAAACGGTATTTCCGAAGGGGCGGCTTATGGGGATGACGAACAAATGAGCGGCAATTATCCGCTCGTGCGCCTGACCAATAATCTCTCAGGGAATGTCTATTACGCGCGCACCTACAATTGGAACAGCACCAGCGTGCAAACGGGTAGCCGGGTGGTGACGACGGATTTTACCCTGCCACAGAATCTGCCGGCTGGTACTTACTCCCTGGTCGTCACGGCGGTCGGAAATGCGTCGGCTCCCCAGACATTCACTTATGCGCCACCATCCGTGCCGACAGGCATTTCAGCAGCCAGTGGCAGCAACGCCTTTGTCAATCTGCAGTGGAACATGAGCGCCGGAGCCACGACGTATGACGTGAAACGGGCGGCGAGTATCAGCGGTTATTTCGCGACGATCGCGACCGTGAGCGGAACAAATTACACCGACGCCGGCCTAACCAATGGGCTGGTGTATTATTACAAAGTTGCCGCAGTTGGAAGCAATGGGCCGAGCAGTGATTCTGCAGCTGTGAGTGGCGTACCTTTTGGTCCGCCGCCGGCGCCGGGTGGCTTAACAGCAAACGGGGGCGAGGACGCGATGGTCCAGATAGCCTGGTACCCGAGTTACGGGGCGACCAATTACAATCTGCAACGTTCCACGAACAGTGGCGGGCCCTATGTGACAATCGCGAGTTTGAGTGGCACCCATTTCACGGACACCGCAGTAATTAATCTCACGACTTACTATTATGTGGTGAGCGCCGTCGGGAACGAAGGAGGGAGCCAAGACTCCGCCGAGGTAAGCGCCACCCCGCTGGCGCCGCTGATTGCCACCTGGTTCAAGGCGGATGCGATCACTGGACACAGCAGCGGGTCGACCATATTAGTCTGGGTGGACTCCAGTGGCCATGGATACAGTGCCACCCAGGCCACCTCCGCGGAGCGGCCGACTTATGTGACCGGAGCGATGAACGGTCTGCCGGTGGTGCGGTTTAATTCGGCAGCCAGCACCTTCATGTCATTTAGCCGGTCAATCCAAACCGATTTTACCATGCTCATAGTTTTTCAGAGCAGTCAGAACAATCAAGGGGCGGGCACCGCTTTTTATCAAGGTGCCGGGCTGGTGAATGGCGATCAGCCAAGCACGGTGAATGACTTTGGGAGCGCCTTGAACGCCAACGGCCAGATTATTGTTGGGACAGGGAACCCGGACACGTCCGTCAATTCGGGAAATGGATTCAATAATGGCCTGCCGCACGTGGCGACGTTCAAGCGGACCAGAAGCACGGGTGCGATCGAATTATACGTGGACGGAATGGAAGTGGCGGCAGGAATCGGAGGCGACAATTCGCTGACGGCACCGCCAACTTTGGATCTGGGCGCGGTGCCGAGTGGCGGAGGATTTTTCAGCGGGGATCTGGCAGAAGTAAAGATTTACAATTCGGCCCTTGATGACGCCGACCGTTTGGCACAGGAAGCCTCGTTGATTCAAAAATGGGGTGTCAGCCTGCCCGCCGCCCCAACCGGCCTGACGGCGGTGGCGGCGAATGCCCAAGTTCAACTGGCTTGGAATACCTTCCCGACGGCCACGAATTATCTGCTGCTGAGGTCCACTATCAGTGGCGGCCCTTACTCGATCGTTGGCAGCACCGCCACGACCAATTATATTGACGCCACGGTGGTTAACGGAACGACGTATTATTACGTCGTCAGCGCCTTCACCCCCTACACCAACAGCTCCGATTCGTCGCAAGCCAGCGCCACTCCACAGGCGCCGGCGGCGGTTACCTGGTTTAAAGCCGACGCCATTACCGGGCTGGGAAACGGGGCATTGCTGACCAACTGGCTGGATTCCAGCGGCCACGGGTATAATGCCAGCCAAGGCACGTCCGGGCAGCAGCCCACTTATGTGGCCGGAGCGATGAACGGGCTTCCGGTGGTGCGATTTAATTCCTCTCAAAACACGTTTTTGTCATTTACTCGCCCGGTGCAGGACGATTTTACCATGCTAATTGTTTTCCAGAGCACCCAGAACAATCAAGGGACGGGCACGGCATTCTATCAAGGCGCAGGCTTGGTGAACGGTGATCTGCCCGCAGTTCAGAATGACTTCGGAACCGCCTTGAACGCCAACGGCGAGGTGATTGCCGGTGCGGGCAACCCGGACACTTCCACCAACTCGGGTAACGGATACAATGATGGCCAGCCGCATGTGGTGACTTTTAAACGGACGATGACCAGCGGTGCCATCGGGCTTTATGTGGATGGAACCCAGGCAGCCGCCATTACCGGCGGCACAAATTCGCTGACAGCACCGCCTTCCCTGGATCTGGGTGCGGTGCCGAGTGGCGGCGGATTTTTTAGCGGCGATCTGGCCGAGGTGAAGATCTTCGACACGGCATTATCGGATGCCAACCGCGTGGTTGAAGAGAACAACTTGGAATGCAAATACGGAATTGGCAGCGTTGTCGCGTCCCTGGGGGTGCCAGCTGGCTTGGAAGGTGTTTGGGGCAGTCGACAGGTTTCTTTAAGTTGGATCGGCGTGTCCGGCGCCACTGGCTACACTCTGCTCTCTTCCACCAACGCGAGCGGCCCGTTCAGCCTGTTGGTGACATTCGCCGCAACCAGTTATTTGGATACCAATGCGGTCGTCGGCCGAACCAATTATTACGAAGTCGCTGCCGTCAATGGGTGCAGTACGGGCCCTGTCTCCGCGGCGATTGAGGTTTTCCTGCCGCAACCGGCGCTTAATGTCTCCACTCCGGACGGCGTGTCCCTGGTCCTGACTTGGCCGGCTTGGGCTAACAATTTGAATTTGTATTCTGCCACCAACCTCACACCGCCGGTTGTTTGGGCTGCTGTAACCAATTCAGCCCTGTCTACCAATAATGAATGGATCGTCACGTTGCCCATCGATGCAGGAACCGGCTTCTATCGCCTGGCGTTCCCCTAGAAAATACCAACTTCGCCGTTCCGCCGGAGATGTAGTTTGGATGGTATTATTCATTTATAATCAATTGCTTGTGCTTCAAGATTGCTCAATACCCTGAAGCGTCTTGCGGCATTAGTCCTGCTTGATTTGGGCAATTCTGGTTAGCCAGTCCGAGACAATTTCGTGCCCAAACGGCGCGGAAGCCTCATCGGGTTCCCAATACAGTCATGAATACAAACTCTAATTCCGGCAAAGATAATGTAAGCGCGCTCCCGGCCCAGATAGTGGGAAAATTTGAAGCTCTGGGTGAGTCCCAAAAGAAGGCATTTGAATACCTCGTCCTGTTTATCGCGCTGTCGGTCTGTTACTCCTGCTATCTCAAAAGCTCGTACCACAATGCCTCCTGTTCCACCAGTCCCATGGTAGTAAGCATTAATATGGCTCTCTTGCTGCCCATCTTAAAATTTCTCCTGATTAACGGCTGGCCCTGCGCACTCCTTGCTTCCCTTGACGGGGCGTGGCGTGGCAAGGATTCCGCGCAGGTCGCGCTGGCGACTTACGCGGCGACCAACATGTTTTGGATTCATAAATATGGCGGCAACTATTGTCCTTACTCCGTGGCGTTTTGGCTGACGCCTTATTCGCTCAGCGCCGTTGCCGGGCACGGTGTTGGCGCAGGGCTGCGAGGTTTGCGGCTGCCGGGAAAAACCCCCATTCTTTTGGCTATCCTGTTGGCGGTGGCGGTTGCCCTTTGCTGGAGTCATGTCAGGGCGAGGAAATTGCAACCGGCCAGGATCATGAACACAACCGCCCAGCCGGTCGCTGTCGCGGCACCAGCGCCGGCCACGACTCCGCTGGCAGACATCGGACCGAAGGCCGACTACAGTGCGACCGCCGAGAGGGCCGCCGGGACACCGCATTTTTGGCAGCTCGATCCGCGCGGTGGATTCAAAAATGGTGGAAAGGACTATTGCGGGCCGGTGGCAATTTCCGATTCGCTGGTCTATCTGGCGCATCACGGCTTCCCGGAGTTGCTGCCCGACGGGGAGGGAGACCAGGCGCAAATTGACCTGATTAATTCGCTGGCCTCACCTCATTACCTGGGCACCGATCCGGATAAGGGAACTGGGTCGGGGTCAGTGTTAAGGGGCATCGAAAAATATGTCGTAGCCCACGGTTACCAATGCACCACCATGGAATATAAAGGCATGTATGAACTTGGGCGCCGGGAGCGGGAGTTTATCGTCGCGGACCGGCCGGATCTTGACTGGATGAAAAAAGGGATGCTTGATCCGCATGGCGCCGTCTGGCTTGCCGTCGGCTGGTATACACAAACGGGCGAGGGCCATTGGAAACGTACTGGCGGCCATTGGGTGCCAATGGTCGGCTTCGATGCGGCGGATCCATGTGCGTTGCTCATTCACAATCCCGGAACTCGAGGGAACGGCGATCGCCCGGATGATCCGGCGCAAGATGTGGTGCACTTGAAGGAAGTCAGCGCAGGCACGCTGGATATGGATGATGGTCCGGAGCATGACGCGGCCGGGAGATATATTCTGAGTGGGCCCGGACTGCCGATTGGGCCAGACAAAGTTGCTTTTCTTGACTCGGCAATCGTGGTGGTTGTCTCGAAACTATGAGGAGCGGTATTGGCGATCAGAGGGATGATTAAATCAAATTAACGGAGTAAACAAAGATCGCAGCCAGGTGCAGGGCATTTATGGCTTTGCCGCGAGTGAATGAAAATGCCGTAAACGGTGGAGGCAACCGAAAATAGTGGCGAGCCCGGCGGTGCTGATGCTGAAGCCTACCCAAATTGAGGCAGGCCGGGTGGGGCGAGACAACACCATGCCGCAGAGGGTGAGAAACCAGAGGCCGTTCACGATGCCCAGCAATAGCACCCAACGTGGATTTCCCGGTCCCCAAATGCCCATGGACCAGCCTACTAGATACGGAAGAATCAAGAGGCCCCACCACATCGAATGGCCGGACCCGCCGCCAATCCCGCCAAAGTCCGAGAGAGTCCACATGGCCCCGACTCCGGTGGCGATCAAAACAAGAACCAATGAACGGTAACCGCAGAAGCGATGCTGGTCAGGATTTTGGTCGAGGAAAGTGCCGAGCGCGACAAACGCACTGCCGATCAAAATGGCAACCGATCCTTCAAGTGGATCAAGCGCGCCAAGCAACATGGCAATGTTGCCAATGATCACGATTGCCCTGGGCCACACGTTGCGATGCCAGATCGTTCTCATACTCAACCAAAGTATACACCCGGTCTTGAAAACTCAGAATTGATAAAATCAATCGCAACATGGACAGGTTCGATGGGCGGGCGAGAAAAGTGGGATCGCCCATTGTTCGGCGATGACTTCCATTCCAGATAAGCGAAAAGTTCCGGCAGGATGTTTTGAATAAAATCCACGCTTAAGTTGAAGTGAAACATTGATTCTGAAATGAGAAGAGGCGTTGTTAAAAAACATATCCGGAAATCCGGATATGAGTATTTAAAATACCAGCACCCCTGAAAATATTAGCAAATATCAGTAGACTGTAGCCATAGAGTTGTGGTAGCCTCTAACTCGTTCGATGAAAACCTACTTAAACATATCAGCCACTAGCTGTGCAACGATGCCGGTCGCCAAGGCGACACGTCATAGTTGGTATAACCCCGGAACCGGGTTTAGCCTGGGGTATTCCATTACTAAAGTTGGACTGTTGTCCGAAGGTAATTTGGATCAACCGGGGGTAAGCAGGTAAAGAATCGAAATCAGATTTCCACCACCCTGCTTACTGAGTGTAAGCAGGGTTTTTTGTTTCCCGGAAGTGAGTGTAACCCGCAACCAAAGGTGATCGATTGGTGAATACTAAACAGGCGACGTCTGGATGATGTCTGGCAGCACAACATTAAAATCGGCGCAAGAGAGCAATGGCTCTCAACCGGTGGGGTCTGCCCATCGCTGGTGAATACGCGCGCCGAGATGGTTTGATACGCTTTTACATTTTAAGGGCTTCGGAGGAGGTGTGCCCCTAAACACCGAAACAGCCGCCGTGAAACCGCGGGTTGGGATCGTCTAGATCACCAAGAGGTGTTTGTTCTTTATTGAAATGGCACGGGCCGGAAGGTCCTTGCGGACGGCCAATGGCTGCCGCAGCTTTCCGGCCCTTTTACTTTCGGTCCTTGCGGACGGCAATTATTGGGAAATGGGCCTCTAGCAAGGGATCAATCATTAAATATAACGAGATTTTATAAAATACCATTACCACGCAGAGGGACATCGGAATAATGGTTTTTAGCCCAGCCTCATCCCGGGCTTTTCCTCCAAGGAGAAAGAGAATCCTTTGGAATCGGGTTGCATTATGCGCACCCACCAATCCAGCTTTGGGAGTATCCCGATGAGCCGGGAGCGTTTCACCTTCTCTGGGAGAGAAGGCCGGGATGAGGGCGGGCAATCCTTTCCAACCAAATGACTACAGTTCCGTTTAAATTAGTCTAGGTCGCACGCCAGCCTGCGCGACCGGGTCTCCAAAACCCAGTCTGCTTGGTGCAGCACCAAGGCGGCTTGCCAATTGCTTTGGGTTCGTGGCAGACAAGTAATGTACTTGCTTTGCAAGCAAGCTTATGCGGGAGCGTTACTGGACGATTCCACCATTTTGTCTTGCGGGGTCCTTGCGGACGGCCACCGGGGGCAGCCGGTGAAAGCCTGCCATGCCTACCAATTTACTGGTCAATGGGATAATTAGTTTAGTAGTCCACGCGCTAGTTAAGCAGAACGGCGCTGGTGCGAGTCCGGGCTGAGCAGCCAATTCAGGAAGGCAGGGAGATATAAGCTGGCTGCGCCTGTCCCAAAAACAGGATCGGCATCGCCGAGATCGGAGCATTAGCAACTCCTTCCGCCAGTCTTTGAGACTGTCTGAAGACAGCGCCCTTGGAATTTTAGGACGGTTTCTAAACAGCAACCAAAGGAAATAACATGAGAGTCCCCATCCGTTACCAACGTCCCCTGCTCGTTTTTAAGAGCTACAAACCAAATCGAATGATCCGAAACCGGCCGACGGCTAAGAGGAACCTGGGGTTCCGTTCCTCCCGAGCAGGTCCAAGCAAAATTGGTTAAAGGCGCGTTGGCGTTGCACGTGATGCGACGCCAATGCGCGGTTAAATCTCAGAAGGAACTATCATGAAAAAACCACCCGCTTTCTGGCGATCGAGCTTTCGCGAGCAATGCCGCCACCGGAAACTTCACGCAGCGCTAAGGAGACTGTCCATTTACGAAACCGAACGCCTCGCCTTCACCGATGCAGCCAACGTGACCCCGGTTAATTCGACCAGTGAGGTAAAAGTTCGATCTTGGTGGTTGGCAATACATTATCGCTGGCTGCGCCTTCGTCTCCACCGGCTGTGGCTTTTCCTTCCGTAGCTCAAAAGCAGAGCTCCCCGTTGGGATTGGGAATCCAAATGACAACAACCCATCAAGATTACCGGGCATTTCTCTGAAAACAGCGAAGAACCACCAACCATAATCCACCCCGCTTTGGTGGGCACAGAAGGAAACATGAATACATTGACAGAAGCTCCAGTGCGCCTTTTTGCCTCGTCCAAAAGCTGGATCGAAGGTGAAGCGGTGCGCCAGCTCCATGCCGTGGCGAAACTCCCTAACGTTCGCTTCGTGGTCGGCTTCCCGGATCTTCATCCTGGAAAAGGCGCTCCCGTCTGCGCAGCCATTGTGACCGGGGACGTGATCTATCCGCAGCTTATTGGCGGAGACATCGGCTGTGGCATGGCGTTATTCCGGACGGATCTGCTCCGGCGTGATGCAAAGCTTGACCGCTGGGCGGAAGAGCAGTTTCAACTTGAACATCCGTGGGACGAGAATGTCGCTGAATTTCTCGCTGAGAAGGAATTGGATTCCACCGAGTTCGATCCTGCACTGGGCACGATCGGCGGCGGCAACCACTTTGCCGAAGTGCAAAGCATTGAAGATGTTCTGGAGCCAAGTGAATTTCGCAAGTTGGGACTTGGCAAGGATCAACTGGTGGTCCTCGTTCATAGCGGTTCGCGTGGTTTGGGGGAATCCATCCTGCGTGCCCATGTGGACCTGCACGGCGGTGACGGCGTCGCGGTGAAATCGTTCGCAGCGGCGGAATATCTCCGTGGCCACGATTACGCCTTACGCTGGGGCAGCGCCAATCGCGAACTGATCGCCCGTCGTTTCGCGGCGAAGTTCGGTGCGAAGGTTGAGTGTGTTTGGGATGGTTGCCACAACAGTATTACGCGCTGCGAGAGCGTAGGTGAATTGATATGGCTTCACCGGAAGGGGGCCGTCGAGGCGGAGGGTGACTTCATTGTCATTCCGGGGTCGCGCGGTTCGTTGAGTTACCTCGTGAAGCCACTCGGCGATGGCGCGAGTCGCGCCTGGTCACTGGCTCACGGTGCGGGACGCAAGTGGGGACGCAGCGAGGCCCGACTCCGCATACGGGAACGCTTCAGTGTGAGCGAACTCACGCAGACGCCGCTGGGTGGTCGCGTCATTTGCGAGGAGCGCGACCTGCTCTACGAGGAGGCACCCGCCGCTTACAAGAACATTGAGCACGTGGTACAGGATCTGGTTGCCGCGGGACTCATTTCCGTGATCGCGAGGTTGCGACCACTGCTCACCTACAAGACGCGCAAACTTCGCCGCTAGCAAGCGGTGGTCAGTCCAGCTTGGACTGCGGCCAGTGAGGGAACGGGGGTTACAGGGTTAATGCCGGCCGGTGAGCCAGCAACCCTGTTTTCCTGTCGCTGTCGCTCAATGGTTTTCATCCGTGAATGCAAAGCAAATTGGACGACCAGCCCTTCAAGACGGACTTAGAGTGGCCTTGGAAAATCTGTAGCCATTCCAAGGGCAGGGCGTTGCTGCCGCAACGCCGGCGGCGCAGAGCGCCGCCCTCGTGCGCCTGAGAAGGCGGGATAACAGAACGGTGGAAGTCCGTTTCTGTGCGGTAAAGAGCCGTGCGGTATCG
>Ga0302319_10008168_pt1 | contig 20441 bp, 16 predicted proteins | sample Bog_T0_2_FD_203319 | JGI IMG/M metagenome (GOLD analysis project Ga0302319, IMG submission 203319) | Peat permafrost microbial communities from Stordalen Mire near Abisko, Sweden - Bog_T0_2 | ecosystem: Environmental > Terrestrial > Soil > Wetlands > Peat | place: Sweden: Abisko, Stordalen Mire... | reverse complement strand
CTGCTTGAAAAACTGAATGTGATCAAACTCTTCGCCACCGTGCCGGACTGGGCGGTGTAGCCAGACAAAAACCGGGAACCCCAGGGTTTGCTGGCTTTTTTGAAAATTCCCGGGGAAGTTAGGCTAATCATCCGTGTCATCCTCGCTGGAATCATTCCGCTGGATGTAGCGCGGATCGTTCTCCAGGTTTTGCGAAAGATAAACGTGCCGGATTTCCTGGCCGAAACCGTTGCGCCGGAAAAAGCCCAGCGCCGCGTGGTTTTTGGCCGCCGTGTCCACCAGCATGATGCGCGCATCAAGCTCAATGAACAGGCGGCGCAACTGGTTCACCAGCCGCGTGGCCACGCCGCTGCGCTTGAACCGGGGATCCACCCCCAGCCACAGCAGCCAGCCATAACGCCACGCACTGCGCGGCTTCTCCATGACGCGCCCGAGCGCGAAGCCCACCAGCTTGCCATCGGCCTCAGCCACCAGGCAGGTTTCGGTTTCCGTGCTGAACAATTGCGCCAGTTCATGGTCGTCCCAGGAACGGTACAGGGACGGCCATTTTTCGGCCGTAAACAGTTTCTGGCCCAGTTCAAAGACGTCCGCGACATCCCGCAATTCCATCTCCCGGATATCCACCGGGGGCAGGGCGCGTTTGCGTCTCGGTCTGGGCTTTTTAACAGCGGGCGCGTGTTCGGTGGTGCTCATGGAATCACTGGCTGATTTTCGCCTCAACCGAGCAGGCTCTTCGCCTTGGCCAATGCCTCGTCCAGCTTGCTGGCGTCCTTGCCGCCGCCGCGCGCGTTATCCGGCTTGCCGCCGCCTTTGCCGCCCACAATGGGCGCGATTTGCTGAATGATCTTGCCCGCCTGCACCTTCGCCGTGAAATCCGCCGACACCGACGCGATCAACGCCACCGCGCCATTCGCGGCCCCGCCGAGCACAATCACGCCCTTGAACTGCGTTTTCAGCGAGTCGGCAATGGCTTGCAACGCCTCCCCGTCGTTCGCCCCCAGATTGGCAATGATCGCCGGAATGCCATTCAAGGGCGTGGCCTTCGTCACCAGTTCCTTGGCGCTGGCGGCGGCTTCCCGTTGCTGCGCGGACTTCAGCGATTTCTCCAGTTCCTTCTGGTGTGCGAGCAGCAGATCCACTTTCTTCTCCAGCTCATGCACCGGCGAATTGAGCTTGCCCGCGAGGCTGCGGATGAGGTGCAGCTGGGCATTGGCCAGTTCGTAGGCTTCCAACCCAGCGACCGCTTCAATGCGCCGGACCCCCGCCGCGATGGCGCTCTCGCCCACAATGCGGAACAGGCCGATCTCGCCCGTCGCGCGCGTGTGCGTGCCCCCGCACAATTCCATGGAATAGCCATCCAGCGCGGCGGGTTTGCCCCCAATTTGGACCACGCGCACGACCTCGCCATATTTATCGCCAAAGAATTGCATCACGTCTTTGCGGTCCTTCACCTGATCATGCTTCACTTCCGTCCACGACACCGGCGCGTTTTCCACGATTCGTTGGTTGACCAGCTTTTCGATATCCGCAACCTGCTGCGGCGTGAGCGGCGCGCTGTTGAAGTCAAACGTCAGCTTGTCCGGCCCCACCGCGGAACCTTTTTGCGACGCCTCCCTGCTGGCCACCTCATGCAACGCCCAATGCAGCAAATGCGTGACCGTGTGATGCCGCTCGATGGCGTGGCGGCGCGGCTCGGATATGGCCAATTCGACCTCAGTCGAAGATCCGTCATACTCATCCAAGAATAGCTTGGGAACGACATGAGCTACTGCATGACCAATCTTCGTAACCTCATCAACGGTAAAAATCCTGGCCCCGAGTCTGAGGAAACCCGCATCTCCAACTTGTCCACCCATTGCAGCATAGAAAGGCGAGCGGTCCGTGATTACCAAAACATGAGTATCCTGTTCGACCACCTGAAGAATTTTCGCCTCGGTTTGGGCAGTTTCATAGCCGACAAACTGCGTTGAGACGTCCGTTTGAAAATCCAAGGCTTTTATTACGGTTCTTTTGATCGCCGCTTGAGAACGCTTGCGCTGCTCGTCCATCAGCTTTTCAAAGCCTTTGGTATCCACAGTCAAACCTCTTTCACGCGCCATCAACTCTGTAAGGTCGAGGGGGAATCCGTAGGTGTCATAAAGTTTGAAGGCAAATGCTGCCAAGATATTACCATTTGAATCTATTGCTTGAATCGACTTGCCTTCATCCTCAAGATGCGAATAAGCAGAGCTGCGTCCCAGATCAGAATGATTGGGCAAATCCTTCATCGCTTCACGGTGGACCTCGGACTTCACCCGGTGTTCTCCAACCGCTTCATCAAACAACTCAATTCCTCTATCCAGCGTCTTGTTAAACGACTCCTCCTCAATGCGGATGACCTCCTGCACATGCTTCTTCTTGGCGCGAATTTCCGGGAACACATCCCCCATCGTCTCCGCCAGCACATCCACCAGCTTGTAAAAGAACGGCTCTTTGAAACCGAGCGTGCGGCCATAACGCACCGCGCGACGCAAAATGCGGCGCAGGACATAATTACGGTCGTTGTTGCCCGGCTGAATCCCATCCGCAATGGCAAAAGAAAGCGTGCGGATATGGTCGGCAATCACGCGGAAAGCGATATCCACCTGGAATTGTTGCGCGTCAGTCTCGGGGTTGGTCCCGGGGAGCGCACGCGCCTCGCGTGCGGCGGTTGACGCCTCGTCAACCGCACCCACGCGCGCCACCGCGCGTGGACCCGCGTGCCCAGACGTCCACAACCACGCGTAATCCCCCGTCAATACCGCCACGCCCGAATCCCACGGATTGCGGCAGATGTAGTGAAATTTCTCCTCCAGATCCGCCTGTCCGCGAATGATGCGATCCATGGATTCCTGTTCCCACACATGCCCCTGTTGACTGAGGGTCTTGTTGATGTTGTGGGCGCTGGCCGATTTGATGCCCTGCAAAATATCGCTCACGGACCAGAACACCGGTTTGCCCTCCGAATCCTGTTCTTTGATTTGCGGTTCGAACAGCAGATGAACATGGTCGGGCATCACGCACGCCGCATAGAGTTCGTACTGACGGTGTTCGTGCGCGTAAAGAATACTCTGGAGAACTAGGTCTCGCTCTGGCGGCGTGAGCTGGCGGTGCTCGCGGGTGGAAAACGTGACCATGTATTTCGCCCACGGACGCTCAAAATGCGGGAGATTGCGGCGGGAGTATTGCGGGTCGGTTGTCCCCGATCCCGATGCGCGTTGGCGCGCATCGGTCCCGACTGCGAGGGCGCAGTCGGGAACACGCGAGGGCGCGTGTTCTCCCCGGGCAATCGGCAACGTGCTCGTGTATTTCCTGCCGCTCAGTTTTTCCAGCGCGTCAAAGATCGGACGGAAAATATCCGTCTCGTAGTTGGAAATCTTCGCGTTGGCAAAATCCGTCAGCCCGTTCGTGCCTTGAATGATGCTGGTGACGCGCTCAAAACCCATGCCCGTATCCACATGCTTGGCCGGGAGGGGCGAGAACGTCCCATCCGGATTGGCATTGAACTGGATGAAAACCAGGTTCCAGATTTCGATGCACCGGGCGTCGCCCTTGTTCACCAGCGAACCCCTGGTGTCGCCCGCCGGCGTCAAATCCACGTGCAACTCCGAGCAGGGACCACACGGACCGGTCTCGCCCATCATCCAAAAGTTGTCTTTTTTGTTGCCGTTAACGATATGGATTGCGGGATCAAGCCCAACACTACGGAATTTCCCGGCCCAGTAATTCCAGGCTTCCTGGTCGAATTCGCTGGGGTCGTTCTTGGTCTTGTCGGGATTATAGACCGTGGCGTAGAGGCGTTCCGGCGGGAATTTCCACGTTTCCACGACCAGTTCCCACGCCCAACCAATGGCTTCCGCCTTGAAATAGTTGCCAAAAGACCAGTTGCCGAGCATCTCGAAGAACGTGTGATGGTAGGTGTCCAAGCCCACGTCATCCAGATCGTTATGCTTGCCGCCAGCGCGGATGCACTTCTGCGTGTCGGCGGCGCGCCCCGGGGAATACGGGCATTGCGTCTGCCCCAGGAAAATGGGCACGAACTGGTTCATCCCGGCGTTGGTGAACAACAGGTTGGGACTGTCCGGCATCAGGGACGAAGACGGAACGATGGTGTGCTCCTTCGACTTGAAAAAGTCGAGGAACGACTGGCGAATTTGAGTGCTGGTCATCACGGCAATGGCAAAAAAACCAAAATTGTATGCGGTATGATAGGAAAAACCGGGCGCAAGGCGAGCGCAAGTTTTGGGCCGACGCAGGTCTGCGCAGGCCTGCGCGATCGATCGCGACCGGAATCAGCTCCCAGCAGCTTAAAATCATCCCCAGCATTAGGGTTTGATTACTTTGCCATATCGCATAGACTTTAGGACAAAATTTGTTTATGGAGTTCCGATTTTTCTGCCCCGCCTGTGGGCAAAAGATGAAAGCCGACGTGGAATACGCCGGTAAAAAGGCTGACTGTATTCATTGCGGCGTGGAGTTTACCATTCCGCAACCAGAAAAGAATACTCCCGAGCCCGCATCTGCGCCCGCACCTAAACCAGCCTCCACCGCGCCCGCCCCTGCACCTGCGCCCGCGCCGAAGCCGGCGACGAGTCCCGCGCCTGCGCCAGCCTCGAAACCAGCACCCGCGCCAACAGCGCGAGTGCCTGCGCCTGCACCCGCACCTGCGCCTGCGCCAAAGTCAACGCCCCCCCCGACGGCCACGCCAGCACCAGCGCCGGCTTCAAAGCCGGCGCCGATTCGAATATCAGTGTCCGCGCCCGCACCTGCACCCACGCCTGCGCCCGCACCTGCACCCACGCCTGCGCCCGCACCTGCGCCCGCGCCTGTGGCGGCTCCGAGCCAGCCTGTCGGTACAAAAGGCGAATTGGCCTGCCCGCTTTGCTGGCTTCGTTTTGACAAAGGCGAGGTGATTCACCTTGAGGCCAAGAGCCCAACCTCAGACTTGGCTTGTCCGCACTGCCGGCACAAGCTCCCACCCGATTTTCTCCGCGTGCCCTACCACACCATTTCCCTGATCGGTGATCAGGACGCGGGCAAGTCCAGCTTCTTGTGCATGCTGACCAAGGTCTTGCCGGTCGCGCTTTACCGCGAGTTTGGCATCGGCTTCCAGGATGGCGATCCGGAGGTCAATGACGCGATTAATGACCTGCAGAAGGTGATGTTTGAAACACGGTCGTTCGCCGAGACCATGTATGAGCAGGTTTCCCGTTCGGGGCGGACCGTCGCCATGCCGCGCCCCTTCACCTACACCTTGACCCCGGCGGAAAAAGTCCGCGAACAATGCGCCCTCATTTTCTACAACAACGCCGGCGAACATTTCCAACCGGGGGCCAGCGCTGCGGAACTGCCCGAAGCGCAACAACTGGCGCATGCGGCAGGCATTATCTATCTGTTTGACCCCTTCAACAGCGCCGCCTTCCGCGCCGCGCTCAAGGGATCGGCGGATCCCCAAATGGAAAAAACCCTGGTGGATCGCCAGGAGGCGCTGTTGGCGGAAATCCGGGCCTGCCGGCTAGCCATGCAAAACCAGTTCAAGGGGGCCAAGGCAAATATTCCAGTCGCCTTGGTCGTGGGCAAGAGCGATGCCTGGCTGCCCCTGCTGGAAGGCGTCCCGATCATCGACCCGCTGCAAGAAGGGTTGCTGGAGCAGGCCACGATCACCAAGAATTCCGCCGCCGTCCAGCAGTTGTTGCAGCGGCTGTGTCCGGAGGTGGTCACCGCGGCGGAAGCCCTGAGCCCCAACCTCCGTTTTTTTGCCGCCAGTGCGTTCGGCCATGCGCCCACGATTAACGAAGCGGGGGAATTGGCTCCTGACCCGGCACAATTGCAGCCCCAACAGGTGGAAATCCCCATCCTGTGGATCCTGTCGCAAATCTGCCCGGCCCTGTTTCGCGCCCTCAAGACCGCGTCCGAGCCGGCGTCCCCATCTGCCTAACCTGGATATTTCATAGTGAAGTCGGCCAAAACCACGTAAACCAATGTAGCGCAGGCTTCCCAGCCTGCCGTATCGCAACACCTGAGCCGTATCCATGCAGTAAAAGATTTTTTAACCACAGATGGACACAGCATCATTTAGTGACCGGCGAAAATCCGGGCCAGAACGACGTTCTGACATTTCTTCATCTGTGTTTATCTGTGTCCATCTGTGGTTGAAATTCTTTTTTATTGAATCGTTACGGCTGAGCCGTTCCGTCAATGATAAATCCATGGCATCCTTTTTCCAGAATGGCGGTGCGAGTACAAGGCCTGCAAGGCCGCCACATGACAGCCCAGGGCAACGCCCTGGGTTTGATGCCATAATTGCCATCAAGCGCTGTAAGCGCGCAACCATTCTTCTGCTGACACCAGCATCCCAACGACGTATCGCAACGATGCATCCCGGCCAATCGTCGATACCGGTTTCCAAACCTGCGTGCCGTGGTCTTCCAGAAACGGATGCGAACATGGATGCGCCCCGCAAGCCACTGGCTTCCTCCTCTTCGGCCACAATATTCCACTGAATACAGCGAAGAACCTATCCGGGCTAACCCGTTCCACAAAATCTCAGCTATTCTTGGCGGCCAGCAACTGATTCATCTGGCGCAGGCGCACCACCAGCTCTTTCATGACATGGGTGGCGAAAAACGGATTGATCTGAATGAGCCGCTGAAACCGGCGCTGATCCACTTTGGCCAGCTTGCTGGGAACGGAGGCCACCACGGTCGCGCCGCGCCGGGAATTATCCACCAGCGCCATCTCGCCCACAATGGCCCCGCGCTGCGAATGTTCCACGATATGCTCCCCCACCAAGACCTGCAGCGAGCCTTCGAGCAGGACAAACATCGAGTCCCCCTCCTCGCCCGCATGGAACAGCGTCTCGCCCGCAGCGAGAATTATCGGATTTTCTTCAAGAGCAAATAAGTCAGCCGGATTCATTGCCCCGAGCATAGGCGGCGGACAAGAGGACGCAAAGTTACAATTGTGTTACAACGCCGCGCCAGCAGCGTAAACGTTCAGCCGTAAAACCCGAATTCCAAAGTGGGCCAAGAGAGCGAAAGGGCTTGCCGCGAGCCCAAAGTGGTAGGGCGCGTCACTCCGTGCGCGCCGCGCCTGTGATCAACGTGTTCAAATTTATCCCGGCGGCGTATTCCCAACCGTTGCCGATCGGGGCATCTGCTGGTTTCCTCGTCCCAACTTCGGAGTTCGGGTAAAAACGGGTTTATGTATCTAGCCCGGATATTTCATAGTGAAACCGGCAAAACCATGGCAAACCCTTGTAGCGCAGGCTTCCCAGCCTGCCGTATCGCAACCCCTGAGCCGTTCCGTCAATGCTAAATCCATGGCTTTCTTCTTCCAGCATGGCGGTGCGAATACAAGGCCTGAAAGGCCGCCACAGGACAGCCCAGGGCAACGCCCTGGGTTTTGATGCCATAATTGCCATCAAGCGCTGTAAGCGCGCAACAATTCTTCTGCTGACACAACGGCATTCCAACGTCGTAGCGCAGACTTCCAAGTCTGCCGTATACAGGTTTCCAAACCTGCGGGCCGCGTCTTTTCAACCACGCATTCGAACGTATTTGCGCCCCTCTTTTCATAGGGTTTTTCGCGACTCTTTCCAAAATGGCTATGAAATATCCGGGCTAGGATCTGCCTCTTCTCCAGGGATGAACTTTTTTTGCGTAAATAAGCACCTTGGACAGCCTATGTCCAAGGTCACCGGTTAAACTAAAGCCAAAAAGATCAATTCATGAGCCCCTGCAACCACAAAATTGCCCGCCCACCGGACCCTTCGGGACGAACGGATGCCCGCGCAGGGCAAGCGGCCAGACCCGGTAAAATCTGCCACCCCATTGCGGTCAATCAAGCCTAATCAAGCCTAATCAAGGTGAATCAAGGTGAATCAAGGTGAAAAAAGTGGTCAGGCTGCGTCTCCAGCCAGCACCGGTTGCCGCCCGCAAGCCATCCGTCGTCGTGAATGCCGTCGTGAATTGTTGTTACCGCCTGGCGGAGGAGTCAGAGTCAGTCCGAGTGGGTCAGACCTTTGAAATCATAAAACCAGCAATCCCCAACCACGAACCAAGCTCTCCCAACGCTCCATTTCGAAAAACGCGACAACCCCGAGCCCACGCGTTCAAAAAGCACCGTGTTAACGGCGGTCTTCGCCCCCTGAAACCTTCAACCTGAAACCTGAAACCTTTTTGCCAAAGTCGTACTGGGTAGTAGTGGGTAGCACCTTTGAAAACCACCCGCGGACGCGTTTGCCTGCATTTCCGGGTTGTCTTTCCCTTTGGCTGGGATAAGCTCGCAAAAGTCACGCATTTAAGACGACGCTAATGTTTGCGTTGGGGGTCCGCTGTCTGGGCTTGCAGCGTTAAACAGCATGAAAACGATTCTTGTCCCCGCCGACGGGGCGTCCAATATCAAGCTTGAAACGCTTGATTATGAAACCCTGTCCACCATTCGCTCCGCCAGCACCGATACGCCCGTGGCGGAACATGGGGGGTTGAAATACAACGCCACCGGCACTGAATTCGACTGGTTCGATGCCATTATTCGCTCCCTGCCGGACCCGTGTCGTTCCGCTGCGGTCATCGCGCCCGTGGCTCGCGGCGCCTCCGGCGGCCTCGTGGGGGCGGACAACACGTTGGTGGAGGTCCCCGGCGAGCGGTTGACGCTGGCCTACACGCAGACTTATCCCCCGGCCGTTAACGAGGCGTTCGCCCGACTGGCGGGCGCGCGCGAGGATTTTTTCCAGGAAACCGGTTCAGTGCGCGATTTTCCCGGGTCGCTGACCCTGCTCAAACGCCTGTTGTATGAAGAAATGGTGCGGCCCGAGCTGTTCGCCTCGGCCGCGGGCTTTGGCCAATATGGGGCGCTGATGGGCGGCCATTTCCTCGGGGATGATTATCTGGCGGCCATCCGCCGGGCGGGTAATGAACACAGTTATTGGATGTGCCACACCGGTGCCCGCGATATCCGGCGTCCGCCGGGCACCCCCAGCCAGGCCGCCCGGCAGATTCCGGGGTTTCAGCGACTGGTCGCCCCGACGGCCACGGTCTGTTACCGGCCCATTGGCGTCATGCCCGAGGCGCAGGCGGTGAAGCTGAAGCTGCCGGCCCCCCCAGTGGTGGTGCCGGGCGGACACGACACCTGCCTGTCGCACATTCCGATCCTCTCGACGTTTTACCAGGCGTACCCTGCCGCCCAGGGCAAACCCGTGCTGCAGGTGGAAGCGGGCACCTGGACCATGGTCGCCCAGATGGGCGGCACGGCCCGCATGCCCGGCGATGCTCATGCCCGTGATATCATCATTCAGGGAACGGTGGATGGCGAACCGGTGGTCACCGCGCGCTACGCTGGCGGGGCGGATTTTGCCCAGCTCAAGAAGCTCGCACATACCCGGGGCCGGGACTTCGACAGTCATTGGAGCGAAGGGCAGTTGCTCAAACTGTTGCACGCGGCGAATTGTTTCGCCCTGCCCAACCTCGCGCCGGCCAACCATGGCACCGGCCCGTTTCCGCAGGTGCAGGGCCGCATCGTCAACGAAGCCGCCTTCTTGAGTGATGCCGTGACGGCTTATATGGTTAGCAATCTTCTGACCGCCATGACCACCGCCGAACAGGTGACCGCCATTTCCCCCGACCGCGAGATACCGCTGGTGGTGACCGCAGGCGGTTCGCGGGAACCGTTGTTTGGCGCGATCCTGGCCTCCCTCACTGGCCATCCCGTTTATGCCATGTTTGACCAGGACGGTCGGGCGGTGACGGAAACGACGACGCTGGGCGCGGCCATTGTGGGTAAGGCCGCCTGCCTGAAAATTCATCCCTACCAGGTGAACACGGCGGCGCTGGGCGTGAAATACCGGGCCATCGAACCTTTCGTGGACGAGCTACTGGCCGCGCTGAAAGGCTACCAAGCCATTTGGCGGCAATATCTTGGCGCAAAGTAGGGCGCTCCGGGCCCCCCACAACATCAATGACGCTTCGTTTTCGCAGGGGTCCACAGACCGCAAATCAGGAACAGAAAACCGGGTACTGCCAGCGCCGCAAAGGCGAAGCCCCGCGGAAAACTTCCCGACCAGAAACGATCCAGCAGATAAAACGCCACCAGACTTGCAACCGCGATTCCGCCGCCCAAACCCTCCCGCCACCAGGCCACCACCATCCCCGCGCAGAGCCCGAGCGGAAAGCATGCAAATAACAGCAGCTCTCCGGGGGTAAACCGCGACCAGTTCAATCCTTCTCCGCAGGCGAAGACCAACAAAATCGCCACCGTGAGAATACTTAATGCCCTTGCCAGCCACCGAAGAATCGTATTCATGCACAGCATCCTACCAAACCCGATAAACAACCCGTAATTGATAATTTATATTCGATGATTGATCTGCTCAATGTGAGAGAAGCTTTCGACAAGAACTCCGAAATGGAAAGGGTGGCACGGGCGACCCGCCCGTCTCGTCGGGCCACTGGCCCGACGAAACGGCCCGACGCTTCGCCCCCCAAGGGGCGCACGATTTTGCTGCGGCTTCCATTTCCCGCCCCATCAATCCATCAATCCATCAATCCACCAATCCCGCTGTGGCCAGCTTGTCCTTCTTGCGATAGGCCACGCCCTGAAATTGCGCCACCAGGTCGCCATGATCGTCCTTGATGTCCACCACATAGAGCCCGACTTTGAAATTCTTGGATTGCTCCCGCGCCTCGGCCCAGAGCGTGCCGGTGGTGGCGGCCTTCATGAACACGATGCTCGCCTCCAGCGCCACGGCCATCGTGCCATGGGAATTGCACGCCACGGCAAAGGTGAAATCCGCGAGCGTGAAAATCGCGCCGCCATGCACGGTCTTCAGCGCGTTCAAATGGTGCGGATGCAGCACCATTTTGGCGGTCGCCTGGCCCGGCCCGGCGGTCAGCAGCTCGATGTTGGAATGCGGGGCATATTGGTCCTGCTGGAAAAAGTGCTTGAGGTCCGCTTCGCTCAGATTCATAACGCTTCGGTTTGTTGCAGCAGCTCCACGCTGGAAATGACGTTTACCTTGCGCTGCTGCAGAATCTGGATGGCGGTGTCCGGATCATCAAAACGGAAAACAAGCACCGCCTTGTTCTCGCGTTTTTCGGTGAAGGCATACATGAATTCCACATTGATGCCCGCCTTTTCCACCACGTCCAGAATCTTCGCCAGCCCGCCCGGCTGGTCGGAAACCTCCACGGCCACCAGGTCGGTGACCCGGACCACGAAGCCGTTTTTCTCCAGCAGCTTCTTGGCTTTTTCCCAGTCGCGCAGGATGAGGCGCAGGATGCCAAACTGGTGCGCATCGGCAATGGAGAGGGTGAGGATGTTAAACCTGGCTTTCGCCAGCAATCGCACGGGCCGCCCCAGGGCGCCGGGTTTGTTTTCCAAAAACAGGGAGAGTTGCTTTAGTTTCATGATTCCTCCATTGCTATTTCTCCATCACAGTTTGCGCTGGTCCAGCACCCGCTTGGCCTTGCCTTCGCTGCGCTGGAGGGTCTGCGGTTGCACGAGGCGGATGTTCACCCGCACGCCGGTCAGCGATTCGACGCCCTGGCACAGCCGGCGTTGCACCTGTTCCAACGCGCCCACCGTGTCGCCAAAAACCTCCCGCGTCACCTCCACCTGCACCTCCACTTCATCCAGCCCCTTTTCGCGGGTCAGAATAATTTGATAATGCGGCAGCGTGCCTTCGACTTTCAGCAGCGCGGTTTCAATCTGCGAAGGATAAACGTTCACCCCGCGCACGATGAACATGTCGTCGCTCCGGCGGCCGATGCGCTGGATGCGGCGGAGCGTGCGGCCGCACTCGCACCGCTCGTTCGTCAGCGCCGTGATGTCGCGCGTGCGGTAGCGGATCATCGGCATCGCCTGCTTGCCCAGCGTGGTCAGCACCAGCTCGCCCTCCTCGCCATCGGGCAGCGGCTGGCCGGTTTTGAGATCAATGATTTCCGGGTAGAACCAGTCCTCGAAAATATGCGGGCCGGCCTGGCACTCGCATTCCATGGCCACGCCGGGGCCGATGATTTCGGACAGGCCATAGATGTCGTAGGCCTTGATGCCGCTTTCGGCCTCAATGCGGCGGCGCATGGATTCAGTCCACGGCTCGGCGCCGAACACGCCCACGCGCAGCGGCAATTCCTTGAGGTTGACCCCCAGCTCCGGTGCCTGCTCAATGATGTGCAGGAAATAGCTCGGCGTGCAGCAAATCGCCGTGGTCCCGAAATCCTTCATGACCATCAACTGCCGTTGCGTGTTCCCGCCGGAAATGGGAATCATCGTGGCCCCCAGCGCCTCGCCGCCGTAATGCGCCCCGAGACCGCCGGTGAACAGCCCGTAGCCGTAGGCATTTTGAATCACGTCGCCCGCGTGCAGGCCGCACGCGGCAAAACTGCGCATGATGACGTTCCCCCAAACCTGGAGATCCTCCTTGGTATAGGCCACCACAATCGGCTTGCCGGTGGTGCCGGTGGAGGCGTGCAGCCGCACGATGTCCTGCATGGGGCTGGCAAACAGTCCAAAGGGATAAGTGTCGCGCAGGTCCGTCTTCACCGTGAAGGGCAGCCGGGTGACATCCTCCAGCGAACGCACGTCCGCCGGCGTCAAACTGCGCTCCTGCATGCGCTGCCGGAACAGCGCCACGTGCTCGTAGGCGCGCTGCACCATGCCCTGCAGCCGCTGCAACTGGAGGCTTTGCAATTGGTGCCGCGGCAGAAAATCCGGGGCGCTGACCGGATGAAAACGGGCCGGAACTTTCTTTTTCATGAAATCTTCAAGCGCGCCTCCCCCGCCCGGCGGCCGGTCGCAAAGGCTTGTTCGTTGGCCGGATGCAATTTTTCCGGGAGGCAGGCATGGATGGCGGCCAGCCATTGGGCCTCGGGAATTTCCAGTCGCCGGCTGAGCACGCCCAGCAGCGCCACATTGAAACTCTTGCGGTTGGCCAGGGCGGCGGGATCAATCATGTCCGGCGTGATCAACCCGCCGCCGGCGCGCAATTGCCCGCGGTTGACCTCCACCTGGTCGGGGGCCAGCACCACGAGAAAATCCGCCTCGCCGGGCGGCACCATCGGACTGAGCACCACCGGGCCGAACCGCACGTCGCTGGTCACCGAGCCGCCGCGCTGGCTCATGCCGTGAATCTCGCTTTTCTTGACTTCAAATCCGGATCGGAACGCGGCTTCGGACAGGATATCCGAGGCCTTGATCACGCCTTGTCCGCCCAATCCGGCGATGACGACGTTGACGGGGGTTTTCATGGCGTCAAACCTTCCGGCGCGGCCGCGCACCGCTCGCAACCGGCGTTGCCGCCGGCGAGCTTCTCGTATTCCCGGATGTTTTTTGCCGCCAGCACGCAGGGCCGCCGGGCCACGATGAGCACCAGCTTTTCGCTGGCCAGGGCTTCCTTCAGCATCTGCTGGAATTCCGCGCAATCCTTGCCAAGGGGCAGCACGTGGACTTTTTCAATCCCCAGCGCGCGCCCCACGTCCTCATAAACCACCTTGCCCGTGGCCGCGTGGTCCAGCGTGCGGCCGGTGCCGGGATGTTCCTGATGGCCGGTCATCGCGGTGGTGCTGTTATCCAGAATCACCACGACATGCCCGGTGGACGGCGGATTGTAAACCATTTCCGCCAGCCCGGTCATGCCGCTATGCACGAAAGTGCTGTCGCCAATCACGCTGACCACGCGCTTCGCCTCCGCCGGGGGCAGCACGTGCCGCAGTCCCAGCCCGATGGGAATGCTGGAGCCCATGCACACGCAGCAATCCATCGCGGAATACGGCGGCAGCACGCCCAGCGCGTAGCACCCGATGTCGCCCGCCACAATGCAATCCAGATTCTTCAGCGCCTGAAAAACAACGTGATGGGAGCAGCCCTCGCACAATTCCGGCGGCTTGCCCGGCGGCCGCGCCGGTTCCGGGGAAAAATCGCGGGCGAGCAGGCGGCGCACCCGCTCCACGTTGAACTCGCCAAAGCGGAACATTTCCGGCTTGCTCTCCACGCTCAGGCCGGCGGCGCGGATCGCATCCGCCAGATACGGATCGCCCTCCTCAATCACCACGCAGCGATCCACGCTGCGGACGAACTTGGCGATTTTATTGAAGGGCAGCGGGTGCGTGAAGCCGAGCTTCAAAAAACTGGCTTCCGGCGCGGCTTCGCGGGCGTGCATGTACGCCACGCCGGAGGTGATGATGCCGAGTTCCCGGGAACCCTCCAGCACGTGATTCAGCGGCGTGGTCTCGCTCCACTCCGCCATTGCCGCAAGCTTCTGCCGCAACCGGCGATGCGCCGGCCGGGCATTGGCGGGAATCAGGTTGCGCCCCCGCAAATCCCGCTCAAAGTGCGGGGCCGGCGCGGGCGCGGCCGGGGCGCGGGGCTGCACGGGAGCCTGGGTGTGACACACCCGGGTGGTCACGCGCAGCAGCACCGGGATTTTCCAGCGCTCGGAAATCTCGATGGCCGCCAGCGTGAAATCGTAGGCCTCCTGGGAATCCGCCGGCTCCAACATCGGGATGGCCGCCGCCACCGCATATCGGCGGTTGTCCTGCTCGTTCTGGCTGGAGGCCATGCCCGGATCATCCGCCGAAACCACCACCAGCGCCCCCGCGACACCGGTGTGGGCCGCGCTGAACAAAGGGTCGGCCGCCACGTTCACGCCGACGTGTTTCATGGTCACCAGCGCCCGCGCGCCGCCATAGGCCACGCCAATGCCCACTTCCAGCGCCACTTTTTCATTGGGCGACCATTGCGCCCGGCCGCCGATGTGGGCGAGGTATTCAAGGATTTCCGTGGACGGCGTGCCCGGATAGCCCGTGCCCAGCGCCACGCCGCCATGCAGGGCACCCAGCGCAATGGCGCTGTCCCCGCTCAAAAGTTGTCTTGCCATGGAACTCATGGATGATCAGAGGTGGCCGTTGCGGACGAATCTGCGGCGGTTTGCAGCAACTCCACCAGCCACGCCGGCGGGCGGATGGGTTTGCCCCCGGCATCGGCAAAGGCATGCACCGTGTGACCGCGCACCACGGGTTTGCCGCCGGCACTCTGGCAGATTTGGGCGTCAAAACGGAGGCGGGCGCGCCCGGCCAGGGCCACCGTCGAGGTGATGTCCAGCAAATCGTCATAGCGCGCGCCGCCTTGGAATTCCAGATGCGCCTCCACCAGGGGCAGAAAGACGCCTTTGGCTTCAAGGTCCGCATAGGAGAGGCGCAGCTTCCGGCGCATAAGCTCGGTGCGGCCGCATTCGAACCACTCAAGGGCGCGGGAATTGTAAAACGTGCCCATTTGGTCCGTTTCACTGTAACGGACGCGCAACTGCAGGACATCATGCAAATGGCTCATGTAAACGGGAGCCGCTGGCGGCGGCGACCGCCGTTGGTGCAAACGCTCGGCGGTGGTGCTGGCAATTTAAGATAGGACCGCCAGGGATACCTCCCGTATTTTGCTGATAGCGAAACTTTTTTTGCCGCCCGCAGCGCGGTCCCGGGGAGCGCACGCGCCCTCGCGTGCGGCGGTTGACGCCTCGTCAACCGCGCCCACGCGCGCCTCCGCGCGTGGATCCCGCATGGCCGGGAGCCCACCACCTGCGGAGCGGCGCAAGGATGTGCCTGGGTGGAACCGGCTTCCCGCGGGTAAAATCCGGCATCCGGCCGGATTTCGTTCGGGCCAGCAGTGGGTGAATTCCCGGCCTTGTGCGCGAACGAGCCGCTTTCCCCGTGCCTGCCCTTCTCGAGCTTCCCATCCCACCTTCGGATTTCGGATTCGGGCTTCCTTCGGATTTCGGGGGTTCGGATTTCGGGCTTATGCATTTGTCTCCATCACCAGCATTGAATTTTTTACCCGTTTAGGCCACAGTACCGCCCATGAACGCGTTTATTGCCAAGGAGACGGACGCCAGCAACAGCAGCCACGCCGGCAAGGAGCTTGACCCCTGCACCATTGTCATTTTTGGTGCCAGTGGCGACCTGACCGCCCGCAAGCTGATTCCCGCCCTCTACCATCTGTTTCTGGACCAGCAAATGCCCGCCTCCTTCCGGGTGGTCGGCTTCGCCCGCCGCGAAAAAACCAACGCCTCCTGGCGGCAGGAATTGCGCACCGCCCTCGACCAGTTTTCCCGCACCAAACCCGTGGACGAAAAAATCTGGGCCAGCTTCGCCGAAAACATTTTCTATTGCCAGGGCGACCTCGCCGCCGATGCCGCCTATGCCAAGCTCGAGGCGCAATTGACGGATTTCGGCAGCGGGCCCCTGCGCGAAAACCTGCTCTTCTATCTGGCCATTTCCCCCAGCCAGTTCGGCACGGTGGTGGAGCAGATCCACCGCACCGGTCTGCTCAACCGCGACGGCCTGGCCTGGCAGCGCATCGTGGTGGAAAAGCCCTTCGGCCATGATCTGGCCTCCGCCCAGGAACTCAACCGCGAACTCACCCGCTACACCCACGAATCCCAGGTCTTCCGCATTGATCATTATTTGGGCAAGGAAACCGTCCAGAACATTTTGATGTTCCGCTTTTCCAACTCCATCTTCGAACGGCTCTGGAACCGCGAATCCGTGGACCACGTCCAAATCACCGTCAGCGAGAAACTGGGCGTGGGCGAACGCGGCGGCTACTACGAGGAAGCCGGCGCCCTCCGCGACATGGTGCAAAACCACATGCTCCAGGTCCTCTCCCTCATCGCCATGGAACCCCCGGTCTCGCTGGAGGCCGAAGCCGTGCGCGATGAAAAAGTGAAGCTCCTCAAGTCCATCCGCCCGCTCAGCCTCGCCGATGTGTCCAAGCAAGTCGTGCGCGGACAATACTTTGCCGGTCTCGTCGGCGGCGAGCCGCGCCCCGGTTACCGCCAGGAACCCAAAGTCCAGAAGGATTCCAATGTGGAAACCTATGTCGCCCTGAAACTTTTAATCGACAATTGGCGCTGGAGCGGCGTCCCCTTCTATCTGCGCACCGGCAAAAACCTGCCCCTCAGCGCCAGCGAAGTGCGCATCCAGTTCCGCCCCACGCCCAATGTCCTGTTCGCCGCGCAGTGCGGCAACAACCTGGAACCCAACGCCCTCACCCTCCGGCTCCAGCCCAACGAAGGCATCTCCCTGCACTTCAACGGCAAAGTGCCCGGCATGAGCCTCGCCGCGCGCCCCGTGCGCATGCACTTCAGCTACGATTCCGAATTTGGCGCCTATACGCCCGAAGCCTACGAACGGCTGCTCCTCGAAGCCATCATCGGCGACGCCACCCTGTTCATCCGCCACGACGAGGTGGAAACCGCCTGGCAGATCGCCGACTCCATCCGCGCCGGCTGGCAGAACAAACCCCTGACCAACCGGGAGTTCTACGCCGCCGGCACCTGGGGACCCATCGCCGCCGATGACCTCCTCGCCCAGCTCGGCCACACCTGGCACGAACCGCAGGTGGTACGTGGGACGTGATGCGTGATACGTGATGCGTAATGCTTAATATGCAATGCGTAATGCACATTTTGAAGATTATTCACGCATCACGCGTCACGCGTCACGCATCACGCCTCACGCCTCACGCCTCACGCCTCACGCCTCACGCCTCACGCCTCACGCCTCACGCCTCACGCCTCACGCATCACGCCTCACGCATCACGCATCACATCAACAACTTGATCACTTGAAACTGAACCCTGAACACTTTTCTTCCCCAGACGCCCTCGCCCTCGCCGCTGCGGACGCCTGGCTGGATGAAATCGAAGCCGCCGCCCGCACCGGCCGGCCCTATTGTGTCGCGCTCTCTGGTGGCCGTATCGCGGAAAACTTTTTCACCGCCACCGTCGCCCGGGCGACCGCCCGGAAAACCTCCTTCGCCCAGGTCCATTTCTTCTGGGCCGACGAACGCTGCGTTCCCCCCACCGATCCCGCCAGCAATTATAAACTGGCATACGATTGCCTCCTTGCTCCCCTGAAAATTGTCACTGATAGAATACATCGGCTGCGCGGTGAAGATATTCCTCAAGTCGCGGCGAAACATGCCGATAACGAACTACAAAGTGTTGCTCTGAAGCATGACAACCAACCCGTGCTCGATTTAATCGTGCTGGGAATGGGTGAGGATGGTCATGTGGCGTCGCTGTTTCCGAACGCGATTGATGAAAATGTGGACATAAGTGCCTCATTTTTTGTCGTTTCGAATTCGCCGAAACCGCCACCCGTTCGGATATCATTGAGTTATCGGGCCATATTTGCGGCGAAGCAGGTTTGGGTGTTGGTTTCCGGGGCTGGAAAGGCAGCCGTATTGCGTGATGCCATGTCTGGAAAGCAAACAATCCCGCTCGGGCGGATCATTGCCACGCGGGGAGTTAAAATTTTTCACTTAATGAACGAATTTTAATTTGTAAGAATAGAACATCTGACATACAGTACTGTGGTAAGATTGACCATGCACGGATGGAAATCGGGACACTGGGAGGCGTCAAAGACGCCACAAAGATTTTTGAAAATTTATTGAAACATTTTTCGACGTAGGGCGTCCAAGGAATAGAAAAAGAGATTTCGCTGTCCGTTTAGGGTTGGCATAGAGGTTTTGCTTGCGACGCGGCTCGGACAGCGTCCCCAAGTTGGTCGCGTCGCCCTTCTGAGCGCCTCGGTGAAGGCGTATTTAACCTCGTCATCATAAGGCCGGACGCAAGTCCGGCCTTATTATTTTATTTTTGTCGGTTTTGCGCCCCGCGCCCCGCGCAAACTGGCCGCGCGCGTGCGTTTCATTTCCCGTGGAAACCGAAGTCGCCCTGAAATCCAAAAGTCCTGGCGCGCGCCCGGCGCGGTAGGGCGCGTCACTCCGTGCGCGCCGTCATGGCAAGGCAAAACGCGCCCGCCGAACACCGCGATCCCGCGAAAAAATGCCTCCTCGCGTTGAACCCAAACACATTGATTGGCCGCCGGCGACTCGTGTCCAGCCACACCAGGTTGGTCCCCCAACTTTGGAGTTCGGCCTTATGCCAAAACCACTTCGCCCAGTCTCGGTATAGAGCAGCGGTTTCCTACACCCTTGATTCCCGTTCAATTCGGGAAATTCGGGAGGGGAGCACTTCTTTGATTGCCTCCATGCCCCGCTTGGCTGATGTTAAAAGGCATGAGTGAACACAATGCATGGTGGGGTTGGGCAAAAGTCCTGTTCTTGTTGATCTTCGTGGTTTTTCTTTGGCGCAACTTCGAAGCCAATTTCGTCTCAAACGGTCGCCACCAACCTGCATATCTTTGCATCAACAACCTGCGTCAATTTGATGCCGCGGCGAACGAATTGGCGTTGGAAGAACATTTGACCAACGGCACCCCCATCCATTTCCCGGACGACCTCAAACCCTGGCTTCGAACGAACGCGCTGCTTTGCCCTTCCAAAGGAATTTATCATCTGAAACGCATCGGAGACAACCCGACTTGCTCGCTGGGTTCCACAGTGACGCCAGCGCATGTGTTGCCGTGAGCGTGCTTTACGGGCCGAACCGGCTTTTCGCCTGTAAAATCCGGCAGCTTGCCGCAGTTGCCCGGGGAGCACACGCGCCCCGCGTGTGGTTTTTCGCGCCCTCGCGGAAAACCGCGCACGCACGAAACCGGTCCGAGTGATTTTCCAGCGTCGGCGCGCAAAGTGGCCTCCCGCGTCGTTCCATCTTCCCGCCCAAAATAGGGCTGCCAAAAATAGGGCTTGCCGTTTACCAAGGGTTCAGCATTTTAAGGGGTGTTCCGGATGGGCTGCTTTAGCGCCCCCTGGACGGCGGCAAGCCAGCCCATTGAAACGGCTGCTGTCTCGGTCTATGCCCTCATAGCTCAAATGGATAGAGCGGCGGTTTCCTAAACCGTTGATTCCCGTTCAATTCGGGATGGGGGCACCACTTTGCGGTCAAATTTTTTCTCCCCAATTCGCGTCATTCGCGTCCAAACGTTTCAAATCGGCTCCCGCACCCGGCTTTCCAGATTTCTCCCACAAAATCCCTTTGTTTTACGTTAAACCTGAACTCCGAAACGGAAAGGGTGGCACGGGCCGGAAGGGGTGGCACGGGCGACCCGCCCGTCTCGTCGGGCCACTGGCCCGACGAAACGGCCCGACGCTTCGCCCCCCAAGAGGCGCACGATTTTGCTGCGGCTTCCATTTCTCGCCCCACGTTTGTTTTCGTGTGTTTCGTGTGTTTCGTGGTTATCCCCTTCGGAGTTCGGGTTAAAGCACCCGGCTCCAATCATTCACGCAACCACCTGCGCATCAGCGTCTTATTCTCTGATTCGTGAAAATTCGTGTCCTTCGTGTCAGCCATTGTTAGCCGCTAACGCATTTTTGAAAATAAATGCCGGAAAAGTGACGGATCCGTTAGCCGCTAACAACCCGGTTTTCCGGATTCCTGCCATACTCCTCCTGGAATGATGAACGGCCACGACATCCAGCGTCTGGCGGGAGTGGTTGCGCCGCGAACCTCCCATGGTGGACGGAGTCGC
>Ga0302319_10008164_pt1 | contig 20446 bp, 14 predicted proteins | sample Bog_T0_2_FD_203319 | JGI IMG/M metagenome (GOLD analysis project Ga0302319, IMG submission 203319) | Peat permafrost microbial communities from Stordalen Mire near Abisko, Sweden - Bog_T0_2 | ecosystem: Environmental > Terrestrial > Soil > Wetlands > Peat | place: Sweden: Abisko, Stordalen Mire... | reverse complement strand
CCAGTTGTCCAAATGGATTCGCTTCCGCTGACCCGATACGTCCTCTTCCCCGGTCCCCAAAAGCTAGGGACCGGGGGCACCCTCAACTTGATAAGATCGGCAGCATGAGACCGGGGCCACCCGCCCAAGGCGCGTTTCGAGACTCGCTGCCGTGAATCGCTCCCGGAAAACGCCCTTTCGTCCAACAAGGTGCTATTCCCCGACCCAGGCCGCCTTCCCGCAAAGTGACCGAGCGCACTGCCAAGTGTGCCCCCGGATGAGATAAAGAAGGTGTGCCCTCTTTGGCCTTAAGCTCGATTTGAGTGCATGTATCCCCTCCCTGGAAGAGAGAGAAACTATGACCCCCGAAGCGGCTAGCGGCACTTTTGTCGATTTTCAGGCCAGTTGGGCGGAGTTTGAGCTGCCTTCGGCTGTGCGCGAGGTGCTGAGCGCGGCGCCGCTGGTGCAGATGCCGGAGACGCGGGCGCAACTGATGGACTGGGCGCTGGGCCGCTCCTCGGGCGATACCGACTGGACACTGGGAAATCGCGACGACCACGGGCAGTATGAGGCGGTGTTTCAGGCGCCGGGCGCGGGCCGCATTGTCGAGGCGGTGATTACCAAGGCGCGCAACGGCCTGGCCATCAATTTTTCCGATCCAGCCATGCGCCGCCGCGATCCCGACGCCATGGTGATCGGCGACAACCTGCCCACTGACAAGCCCACCTATGAGCAGCGCTTTGGCGAGAGCTTCGAGAAGACCCGCCGCCAAACGCTGGACTGGCTCAAGACGCAAGAGCTGGTCGCCATGCCGTTTTATGCCGGCACGGATGCGCTGGGTTATGGCTCGCTTCTGATCGTTCCCCGGCAGGCGGCGTTTTTTGCCGCGGCCTTGGCGGATTTGCAAGGCATGATCCCGCGCAGCCGCGTTCCGGCGGGGTTCAAGGTCACCGGCGGGGTTCTGTTTGTTGCTCCGCCCTTCCGCCACACGCACTTTGGCGGGCGGCAGGTGGTGGTGCATGAACGCACGGCGACCCACCAGGAGATCTTTGCCTACAACCTCTACCCCGGTCCCAGCGCGAAAAAGGGCGTCTACTCCATGCTGCTGGACATTGGCGAGCGCGAGGGCTGGACGACCAACCATTGCGCCGCCGTTGCCGTGGTCACGCCCTACGAAAATCAGCTTATCCTAATGCACGAGGGCGCCAGCGGCGGCGGCAAGAGCGAGATGACCGAGCACATCCACCGCATGGAAGATGGCCGCCTGCTGATCGGGACCAACGTCGTAAGCAGAGAGGTCAGAACGCTGAACCTGCCCGAGGCCTGCCACCTGCGGCCCATCGCCGACGACATGGCCTGCGCGCATCCGAAGTATCAGGGCAGCAGCGGCCGCCTCACCGTTGCCGACGCCGAAAACGGCTGGTTTGTGCGCGTCGATCACATTCACAGCTACGGCACCGCGCCAAATCTCGAGCGGCTTTGCATCGACCCGCCCGAGCCGCTCATCTTTCTCAACCATTACATCGTCCCCGGCGGCACCTGCCTCACCTGGGAACACGTCGAAGACGAGCCGGGCAAGCCATGCCCTAATCCGCGGGTGATCCTGCCTCGCCGCATGTTAGAAGACATTCTCGACGGCCCCCAGCGCGTCGATGTACGCAGCTTTGGCGTGCGCTGCCCGCCCACCCATCGCGACAGCCAGCTCTACGGCATTCTCGCCATGATTCACGTGCTCAGCCCGGCGCTTGCCTGGCTGTGGAGGCTGGTAGCCCCGCGCGGCCACGCCAACCCCAGCATTCAAGCGCAGCGTAGTCTTGAAATGCAGTCCGAGGGCGTTGGCTCCTACTGGGCCTTCGCCACCGGACGCCGCGTTGACCAGGCCAACCTGCTGCTTCGTCAAATTGTGGACACGCCGGAAACCCGCTATGTGCTCTTGCCCAACCAGCACATCGGAGCCTGGAAGGTGGGCTTCATGGCCGAGTGGATTGCGCGCGAGTATCTGGCCCGGCGCGGCAGCGCCAAGTTTGCCCGAGAGCAGGTCCGCGAGGCGCCATTTCCGCTGCTCGGCTACATACCCCACCAGTTGCGTGTCGAGGGCTCCATGATTCCGCGGGTGTTTCTGGCCGTCGAAGAGCAGATTCAGGGCGGAATGGATGTGTACGAAGAGGGCGCGCGCCAGTGGCGCGAGTTCTTCGCCAAGGAGCTGAAGCAGTTTCTCGTCCCCGAGCTCGACCCGCTCGGCAAAAAGATCGTAGAAGCCTGCCTCGACGGCGCACACCAGGAAGACTACCGCCGCCTGATCCCCCATCCCATGTTCCGCGACGACGGGGCCTAGGCAGACAGGCGGGCGTGCCCCCTTTTCCCGCCACCGGCCAATCGCAAGTTGAAGCCGTCGCTGAATATTGCCGCGTTTCAGGGTACGAATCCAGTCGATCCTGAACGAATCACTTTCAGATTGTTTCGCATTGCATCTGCTTGCCGGTGGGAAGCGGGATGCGGTGAAATTGGCCCAGAGGCGTCTCAGGCTGCGCAGAAAAATGAGCCAGCAAGCTGCGAGGAGCTTCTGGAAGTTCATTGCCGACAGATCAGGGCCGTGCCCAGCCCGCATCGGTGTCGCCACTTGAAATGGTGCACCGCAAGCTGGCGCAGAAGGCGAGCATCCGGTGACGGCCGAGGCGGAGAATAGGAGCAAACAGAATGCGGTTCAGTAGGCATTGTGCTACTGAATCAGGAGTATTGGCGCGCGCCAGTAGTTGGTCTTCCGATTGGAGGAATCGACTATCGTGACCTGGCAATCGTAGCTTCCGGGCGGAAGTTTATCGAGTACGATGTTGAAGCCAAGCGGAGTTATACCGAGCCGCGTTGCTGAACTTGGCAGGACCGCTGCTGGTGGCGTTTCGAGGATCTTTTGGCCAGCAAGATATAAGCTCACGAAGGCGAATAGCGGCTGGGCCGGCGGCGGACTGGCCTTTGGATCGGTGATGGTTGGCTGCGGCTTGTAGGCTTGGAGGTAGACGTACATGGGGCGTGTGGTGCGGAAGACTCGCGTCACGCTGGGGATGATCTTCTTTCCATCCTGCACAAGCGGGTTTGCGCTGTATTCTTTCTGCCGGTCTTTGGTCTTGGCAGCATCAAAGAGCGTGTCCTTCTGCTCGACGCGCTGGCTACTAAGCACTACAGAGCTGATTGCAACGCGCTTGTCTTCCTTGTTTAGGTTGGGAATGGTAAAGGTTGTCTCATAAGTTCCGATGCGGCCCGTCTCGTCGTCGCGAGCCAGGAACTTGATCCTGTATTTGCCGGGCAACAGTGTGAAGCCGGTGTCGTACTCGATTGGCCGATGAGCAAGTTCGGCGGCTGTTGAGTCAGAGAGCTTGATGTTTACGCTGTCGCGAACATTGCTCACAGTCATGCCGCCGCTCAGATCCTTGATCTCGCCGACAAAATCGATGAGCGTGTGTTCAGCTCCGCCACGCTTGGCAAGAGCCAGCTCGCGTCCGGGAATCTTGACGATGATGGGGATGAAGTACTCGGCGCGATTGAGTTGGAAGTGATCGATCTCCATTGCGATCGAAAGCTCCGTGATGGGATCCTCGAGCATCAGCGCATCCTCGAGCTGACGCTCCTTATCGACCGTAGTAAAGTGGCTGAACTCTTTGTCCGCGTAGTAACCCTGACGGTAGTCTATTTTGGTGTCCAGATTCTGATTGAGCGTGATCTTGACCCGGCGGAAGTGGCCGTTCTTGGCGGTGTTCGTAGCGTAATAGCCGAGCAGGTAATAGTCGGAGATGGAATCCTGCGCCAGCACAAGGCCGTGGTCGAGGTCGTTGGTGTCAAACAGCGCCTTGCCGCCCGTGTCTCCGGCCAGCGCATAGAGCGTGTCTTGCGACTGCTGCAGGTTACCCGTGCTGGCAGAGGCCGCAGCGCCGCTGTAGATGCCGGAGTTGCCAGGCGAGCCCTGGGTTGCATCGCCGAGCGGCGCCTCGGCCACAAGGCCGCGCGCGTCGATGGGCCAAAAGCTGACGCCGGCCTTGATGGCAGCATCCACTGTCGCGTGAAGCTGCGCCTGATTATCAACTCCATTGAGCCGGAGACCGCTGGCGAAGTAGATGAGCGACTTCTTCTCGCTCAACTGGCCAAGCATCTTGGCCGCTGTTTCAAGCGCCGACAGTTGACGATCGGTGTTGAAGACATTGAACTCGCTGTCGTCTTGCCCAAAGGCCGCGCCCGTGTCAGCGCTGCTCGAGTCGTCGGTTGTCTCCGTTTCGCCCTGGGCTTCGCCAACCACAAGCGTTTCGAGGATGCTGAGCAACGTGTTGCGGTCTGCGGTGAAATCCTGCAAAATATCGACCGCGCCGCCCTCGTAGCGCAGGATTGACACCAGGTCCACACTCGTCATCTGTGTCCGGATAAACTGCTTGGCCGCCGAAAGGGCGCGGATCTGGTCGGCCGGCCGCATCGCGGACATATCGAAGTAAAGTGCCAGCAGACGCCGATTCTTGTAGCGCTCGTTGTCTTCAGTTTCCGGCACGATCTGCGTGCGCGCCAGATGCTTGTAGATCCTGATGTCTTCAGTTCCTGGCTTGATTGCAGGCAGTGGAGCGGATTGCTCAACGAGATTCTGGCGCTCGCAAATGCGAACGGTCTGGGGCACGCCATCCTCGGTAATCGTGAAGTCTTTGGCGGTAAGGCCAGGAATCGTCTTTCCATCCTTGTCCTTCACGACAACTGTTTCTACCACGAGCTGCACTTTTAGCGACAGCGTGAAGCCTTGCGACCCGTCGGCCGGCTTGTTCTGGCCTATCTGTTGCGCGCCCGCGAACCATGCGGCAAGAGCAACGAGTATGGCTGCAAAGATTCGCATCGCTAGAACCTCAGGCGGATCGTGGTTTGCAGGCTGCGCATAGGGCTTGCGGAAGCGGGCAAGCCAAACTGCCGGCTATTGACGGTCGTGATCCAGCCGCTGAAGACGGCGCGATTGAGCGTGTTCGTCGCATCGATACGCGCGATCAGGTTGAACTTCGTGCTGGGCCGGAACGTTCGCTCAAGCGAACTGTCCAGGCTGAACTGGCCGGGGCCGATGATCGAATCGCGGCCTGCCGTGCCCCACTGGCCCAATGCAGGTGCTGAATACGCCGCGGAGCTTAGATGGGTCCCGTTCTTCGTGGCCCCGTTGCTCGCGGCGTAAATCGACGCGCCGGTGAGGCTGGGACGAATGGTCCCCGTGAATCCGGTGCCTGGAACATTAGCCAGATAGGTTGGCGTCTCAGGCATTCCCGACCCGATGTTCATCTGCGTCAACATCGTCCACTCTTTCAGAAGCCTGCCGCGCCAGCCAGTCATAAGGGTCCCACCGCCCGCGCCCTGTCCCGTGGTGTATTGCCCCTGAAGGTTGAGCAGTTGCCGCCGATCAAAGGTGGAGAGCGCCCGCTCTGCACGCAGGTTGATCCAGTTCTGCGCGATCGCCAGCGAGGGCGACGCGGCTTGTACCTGGTCGGCTGCTGTCTGCCCCTGTGAGGCTGCGGCGACATGGCCTTGCCCGCCTAGAGCTGCGTCATCGTCGATCGACTTCGACCAGGTGTAAAGCAGCGAAGCGGTGAATCCGTTTTTGAGCCTGCGCCGAAGCTGTAACTGACCGGACTCGCGCGTCGAGTTGCCGCCAGAGGTCCGATACTCGAAGTCCAGAGGACATTGAGGGCACGGAGTTATAGCGCCAATCGGATAGGTGTTGGGCAGAATCTCCTGCACGCCGTGCGTGCCCTTGATTCCCAGGTAAGTCGCCGTCATCTGCAGCGCGAAGGGAAGGTCGCGCTGGACCGCTAGATTCCAGGTCTGGGCGTATCCCACGCGAAAGTTTGGGTCGACTGCGTAGTTATTCTGGTCGCCAGACGAGCATGGCACAAAGCCGCTGGCCAGCGTGAGTGGGCAGGCCGCACTGTTTTCGATGTTCAGACTGTTCGAGAGTGGAGCCTGCTGAGCAAGTTGGAGCGCGGGCGCAAGATAAACGGATGTGTCGTGATAGATGCCGTAACCGGCGCGCACAACAACTGTGGATGCAGGGATAGGCCGCCAAGAGATGCCGATGCGCGGCTCAATGGCAGTACGGTCAGGGCGGATGAGCGAACTGGGATAGTGGGTTCCCGTGAGCGGGCCGACAGGATCGCGTCCTTCAACCGGCTCGGCCGCGGCAAATCCCGCCGTCAGGTCCAGATTCACGAGCCGCCCATGCAACTCTGTAATCGGCGATCCATACTCCCATCGCGCACCGGCGTTGATTGTGAGGTTCGACAGAATCCGCCAGTCGTCGGTTGCGTAGGCATCAAGAACATGTTGGCGAAAGTATTTGTCCGCATTGCCGAATGCGATGCTGCTGGTATCGGGCACGCCGATCAGAAAATCTGCAAGGTCGGAGCCGGTGCTCACGGTCCCAGACGTTGCCGCGCCTGTAAAGGTGAATACCCCGCGCGGGTTCTGTTCAAAAAAGTCGTTGTACTGCTGTTCGCGAAAATCTACGCCCGCCGCCACGTTGTGGTGCCCACGATAAATCCCCGTCGATGCGGAGAAGGCGTCAGTTCGGTTGCGGTCAAACGAGCTGTTGGTATCGCTCAGGCCTGCTATCCCGCTCGAAAACCCTAGCGCGGGTGGACCCCAATTCGCCGGATCCTGATCATTGCCAGCGATGCCGGCATCTCCCGAGATATTCTCGCGATTGTCAAAGTTTGGTCTCACCAGTGTTCTCAACCGGCTGAACTTATAGCTCGCAAAAAAGAAGACTTGCGGTTTGAGCCTATGTGTCCAATTGATGTTCGAATTGAAGGCGAGCGTGTCAGTGGTATCGACAAACCCGAACAGGTTTACGTTGCCGGCGCGAGTGCTCTGCAGATTGAATCCGCCGTAGACCTGGTTTCTGCGTCCGAGGGTTTTGTCAAGGCGCAGTTGGACAACATCCTGATGGCTGCTGTTGAGCACAGGCACCTGGAAGTTGTAGCCGGTTGCGCCAGTGAGATTCGGCAGCGGATAAAGGGCCAGAAGCGCCTGTGCTTGCGAGCTAACTGGGACGACACCTCCGGGATATGGCAGCCCTGTGGCGGGGTCGTCAATGGCGGTGGGTTGGCCGTCCGAATTGAGCAAGCCGGAGAGATTTCCACCGCGTTCTGCTTCGGTGGGCACAAGGCCGGGCTCGGTGGCTGCGTTGTGGTCGCGCGTCCATTGGTAGGCGGCGAAAAAGATTGGCCCGCGCGGCAGCACATGCGGAATCTTGATGGGGCCACCGGCGGAGACAATCGCTGTAACGCGATCGTAGAGCGTCTTGGGCGCTTCAAAGCCGGTTAGCGAATAGGGCCGCGCATCGAGAGCGGAGTTGTTAAGGATGGCCGCAAATCCGCCGGTGTATAGGCTCTTGCTGTTCGGCCTTCGATTGCCAAACGCGCGGTCGAGTGAATATTGGCTGGTGGCCGCGTTGTTGACGCTCCCGTTCACCAGAAAGCCGTCATTGGATTGCTCACTCTGTTCGTCCGGCGCCTTGGGGATCTCCGCCGGACCTGCGGCGGCGGCATCCGGCTTCTTCACATCTGCCGATGCGTTCGCATTCGGAAGCAACGTTGGCGGAGCCTGCGTAGCCTTGCTGCGCGCCATGAGCTGGTCCATCGGAAGCAGCGTAAGCTCCATCTTGCCCGGTGCCATATTTTGGGCGACCGTCACCTCCGCTTCGAGCTTGACAAAGCACTGCATCTCGATCTCGATCTTCCACTGCCCGTCGGCGAGATCGTCAAAGGAGTAGACTCCACCCGCATCGGAAACAACGCTGACCTTCTTCGATCCCTGGGTTGCCGTGACTGTGGCGCCGGGTACAGGAAAGCCGCCGAACGTGACCAGTCCGTTATATTCAGCGGCCCACACCATGCTTGAGGCGCAGAGCAGCATCAGCGCACACAAGACCGAGAAGCAGCCACAGCGCACCCGCGCCATTTTTTCACTCCAACTTGGTGTTAGGGCCTGTTCACTGAAGGCTGCTCGACGTGATCGATTGCCAACGCTCGATCCGTTCGATATCAGTTTGCCGAAGGTTTCTCGGCGTGGTCGATCACGATCACGTCGACAGGAACCTTCCCCGGCCCCATCTTCAGCCCCAGTTGCTCGGTAATTGCGGTGTAAAGCAGCGGCGGCGCGGTTGCGCTATCTGCCGGCGGAGGCACCACGGCGCCCACCCCCCTGAATGCAGCGAACTGCGACTCGTCCGGCGTCCACTTCAACTGGAAATCATACCGGTCAGTCAGCCCAGTCTGATCTACTACCGGCCGGTCCATCACGCCGTTCTGCATCCAAGTGGCAAAGTCAGTCATGTTCTGGTTTCGCACCGTCAGATCCCCAAGAGCCCGGAAGAAAAACGCCGGAGTATCGGTCTGGGCGGATGTGGTCTTGGTCATCTTCGGGCCGCTGCCGGCCACGCTGATTACATAGACTGAGAGTTCACGTTTTTCGTGATGGAACTTGAGTTGGAAGCGATCTTCTAACAGCTTTTGGGACATTGCAGACATTTGCTTCATGCTTGGCCGCCCCTCTGCGTCAGGCTTGGCTTCGATGTCAAACAGATCGGTGGCAAACCATGCGGGAGCGTCGATTATCTGTTTTGGATGCATTCCATACGCAAAAGCGATCAGATCGTTCAGGTCGGTATTAAAGGTCATGAAATGACCGCCTCTGAAGGTAAATCCCTTGCCTTGCGCGCCGGGCTTGCTCGGCTTGATCGTTGCAACTTCGAAGCTCGGATTGGCATCCGCGGCCATGGGCGGAACCGGCGGTGGAGGCGTGGGGATAGACCACTCCGTCTCCGGCGTGGCGCGCGCAAGCAGCAACGGCAACGGATTGGGGCCCTGCGTCCAGGTGCCCGAGATCGTCTTTCCGTCTCCACTCAGCTTGCCTTCGTACTTGCCGCTGATTATGTTCAGCGTCAGCGTGATGGAGGAGCCATCGACGACAGTCTTGTCGATTGGCAGCGGCGGGACAGGCTGGTCGATGCTATAGAAAACGGCCTTGTAGCCGCCCCCATCCGCCTTGCTGATCTTGGTCACGATGCGAAGATCCCGACCCGCGTGCAGCGTGCCTTGCCATGTGCCTTCAAAGCCATGCGCGGCAGTTGGCGTCGTTGCTTGTGCTGGCGCCGGCGCAGTCTGCGGTGTTGGGGGCGCCGGAGTCTGCGCGCCGACGGGGCTTGCGGTCATCAACCCCAGAAAAATGGGCGCCACTCCCGGAAACCCAAGTACAAGGCCGAGCATAACTGTTTGTATTCCTTGAGGTTTCCGGGCAAAGTACTTCGTCATCATGCGGCTAGTCCTTATCCCCGGTCGGCATCTTTGGACCTTTGCGACACGAACCGGCGCTGATTCAATTCCCTGTTGAGGATACATCTAAGACGCAGATACGGTTCGGATAGCTCCTTGGTTCCCGCACATCTCTTACCAATGGCCAAGCACACTCAATTGAGCTGCGGCTGAGGCCACCAGCCTTCTGAAGCTCCCAATTGTTGGGATTCTGGACGAATTTCCGGCCGTCTGTTAGTGACTACTTGGGCAACAACCCGAAATTAGCAATTACCGTCTCGCAAAGTCAGTACCGGCAAATTCGGCTAGCCTGCGCTTATTTACCCACTCCAATCTTCGTTGCAGCCGACAGTCTACCCATTACAGAGAATTGCCCTGAGCCGCGCACACTGTCCACAGGGAGAATCCACCTGTGACCAAAACATCCAATGCGAAACTCCGCTTGATCGAACCCACCCCAGCAACGGAGCCCGCACACGACAAAGCGATCAAGCTTTGCTGCGCCGCTTGGCGTCGCGCCTGCAGCGCCAACATGGAGAATAAGCGCGGCGGCGGCTCGAACAAGAACTTCGCCTCCCAAGCCCGGCCTCGCAAAAAATCCCCCCATTCCCACACCACCGACCCTCAAATCTTTGCAGATAATTTTCGGCCCAGTGCGGGAGGAATTCCACAGATTTGGACTTTCAGGTTTGGGATACAGAAGAGCGGGACCTTCCCCGAGTTATAGCGCTCGCGCCATGCCGCGCTCGTCCACGCTGGGGGGCGAGCCTTCCCGAATTGCCCTTTGCAAGAGACAGATCTGACCCAGCCCGAAAACGGCAAGCAGGACGGGCAGAAACTGAATCCCATGGTCCTGCGAAATGCTCTCAAACTCCCATGAGGTCACGCCAAGGACCACCGCCAGAAAGGTCATCCAGTCCGTAGCTGACTTCCACTCCAGTTCTTTGAGCGCGCCCAACGTCAGGATCGCTGCAATGACCACCAGCACCGAGTCGTAGATGGGAACATAGACATTCAAGAGCAGAGTCCAGGTCAGAGTTGTCGCCCAGGCCAGGGACTGCACGGGCCTGGCCCCCCTTGCCGACTTCCATAGCATCGCTGCCAGCCAGGCCGCCATGGCGATGGTTATGGAAATGAACAGAACCAACTCTGCACGGTTCCATCCGCCGCAGACAGCCTGTAGGAACGACTTGATGTCGACATACATTGAAAGATCGTAAGTCGACTGCGCTTTGAAGCCGACAATCCTTCCAAAGCCGCTGAGAAAGTGAACGTAAGCCGGCCACACCTGCAACCCTCCGAATGCGGTCGCCACCGCGGCCAACAGCGTCGATCCCGCGATGAACCCATAAAGCGTCCTGAATCTCCGGGTGATAAGAAGCATGGGAATGATAAGCAAAAGCAATGTCGGCTTGTACGCCAGCATCGAGAGCGCCAGCCCGCTCGAAAACGGCATGGAATCCCGATCGAGCATCACTGCAAGCCCGACGGCGAAAACCGCCAACGTGGAAATCTGTCCGTTGGCTAGAGTGCTGTGAAGGAACGGGCAGAAGGCCAGCGCGGAAGAGAAGACCAACAAGGTCTTGAGCCGTTCTCCCGGATAGATGCCCTTGATGGCTGCCGCGACTCCGCCCAGATAGAGCGCCAGCGAGACGACCGCCCAAAGGAAGAAGGCCGGCACTGCGGAAACATGCGCGAAGAGACTGAAGAAAAGGGCCACAAATGGCGGATACGGGCTCGGTCCATAACCGCCATTCTGCAAATGGAACAGGTAGATTTCGTTGAACGTCTTCAGTTGGAGGCCGTAATCGTAGAGCTTCGCAAGCGGATAGCTGTCGGCAATCCGCCCGATGCCATAGAAGTAGACAAAATCGCTGGGAAAAATGTGAATCCATGCTGCTCCGGCCTTGATTCGCAGCAAAACAGGAACGCAGACCTGCTTGAACGCCATCGCGGCAAGCCAGCCCCAGCTGGCCACATTCAGCTCTTTCAATCCGGGCGCGGGACCAAGGGCCTGCGTGGGCCACCGCAAGAAGCTCCTTCCGCGAATCGGGTCAACAGGCAGGTCTTCGCTGTTCATGCAATCTCCGTTCAAAGGCTGTATATTCGCGGCGCGCAGGAGCCGCCTGGCGCGCTTCAAGGCGACTCCTCTGCGCATACCATACATTAGCCGATGTGCCGCCGGGCTTGCGCGATTGAGCTACTCAATTCGAGGGACAACAGCGAGTCTCGATCAGGTTTGTGTCAATGTCCCAAACGGGCGATGCGGGGAACCGCGATCAATGTGACCGCAAAGAGGAAGATGGAGGCGGCAATGAATTCGAGATGCCCCAGGCGCAAGTCTTCAAACACGAGCTTGGCAGCAACCAGCGCCAGCGCGGCATAGCCGATCCGGGTCAGTTCCACCCTGCGCCAGTGTGCGCCGCTGAAGGCAAGCGCCAGGGCGGCGGCGCAGATGGTCAATGTGCGGATGAATGCCAGGTGATGCGGGCCGAGACTCCCGCTCGAGGCCATTTGGCCAAGCACGCCCATCAGGCCTTCCACCAGCAGTGCTGCCATGGAGGCAACGGCAAGCGTGGCTGTGACCAGAGGAAAAACCTGCCCCGTCCAGCGCTTGTCCGGGCGTGTCTTTTCGACCGCATAACAGAGGATTGCGCAGATCGAGACAAGCCAAACGCTCAGTGAAGGCGCGCCGGGAAGCGTCCCGGCAAAGGCGCTGAAACAATACTCCCACAGGCCCGACCCGATTGCAGCCGCCAACAGATAAACCAGGCTGTGAAACTCGAGAGCCGGCCTGCTCAGCCGAACGCCGAGGAACGCGGCCTGGACAGCGGCCAAACCCAGGCATACCGCCATTCCCAGCGGCGGCAGGCACAAAACGCAGCCCGCCAGCAGCAGCGCGGCGCTCCACGCAGAAAACACCCGGTAATTGCGCAGATCTGAGCTTTGGCCGAAGAATGCGAAGACAGCGGTGTAACTCGCCACGGACAAGACCAGGCAGACAAATCCCAGCCAGGCCGCCCCGCCGCTGGGCTTGAAGTAGAGCAAGCCGGCAGCCGCCAGCAGAAACGCGATCACGGTCTGGACTGTGTCGAATGCTGTGATCTTCTGGCGCAACAACAAAGTCTTCACGGCTACGCTCACGCCATAGATCGCAAACAGAATGCAACCGGGCGCAAGCAGACTCGCCGTCCCCAGCAACGGATAATTCGCACGCGTAGCCTGCGGGCTCGAGTATATGAAGATCAGAGCCCACACAACTACGTCGGCCGCCGCCGCTGCCAGATACCGAATACCCGGCCCGCGATCATGCTCAGTCGCATACTCGGAGATCAGAACCATGCAAAGCAGCGCCGCAATAAAGGGCAGAACTTCGTGGGTCGCAATCGATAAGGCAACGGCAGCCGTTGCGGCGGTCACATTGGCCACCCAGAAGACCGATGCCGCGTTGCGCTTCCAGCCCAGCGCGGTAGCCGCGCAAAGAAATGCGCCAAGCACGCCCGCGGTCGCTGCGGCAGGCAAAACGTTGAAGCGCAGAGTCAGCTCCCACAGCATGGGAGCCAGGATCAACGCGGAGGTGCAGGCATAGGTGGCGCTGGCAAACCAGGCTCCGACCGGCGCTCGCGTTGCCGTCACCAGCCAGAACATCGCGTACGCAATGGCAATGGCCGCGACCCCAAGTTTGGGCAGCGATGTGGACTCGGCAACCGCCCGCAGCAGGTAAGCACCTGCAATGCCCAGCATGGCCCTGCCCAGCACTTGAAACGCGCCGCCGGCAACCGCAATGGGCAGCGTGTCAACAATCTCTGCTGTTTGCGACGGAGCCGCCGCGAGGGATGGCGCCGCAATGGACGCCGCGGAAGGATGCTCCAGCGCCTCGACACGCCTCTCCAGTGTTTCCAGGCGTGCGGCAAGCCGATTTAATGCGTCGGGAAGATCGTCCATTGTTTCCACCCGCAGGAAACCGGAATCACTATCGAGATCAATCGCCCGCCGCGGCTTCGGGCAAGCTCTTTGCAGGCCACGGAGGCAGCAACTTCACCAGCGCCCATAAGAAGAACAGCGGAAGGATGGTCAAGAAGATTGCTACAAACAGTCCCTCGCGTGTGACCAGGCTCATTTTGTAGGTCGTGTAGCCGAGAAAACTCTTGCTGAACAACTGTCCGCCGATCACCACATTCCAGCGCATGGCAAAGATTCCAACCAGTGTCAGGCATCCGGCGACTGAATAGATGCGCTTGCGAACAATCTCAGGCAGCTTCACCACCTGGGTGATGCCCAGCAAGATGATCGGAGTCAGCGTTCCCAGGCATATCTGCACCACGATGTGCGAGAAATAAAGCTGCGTATGGACCATGAAGTTGAGGCTGCGGAACGACTCGTCGGCTTCATAGATGCGGTGAATCAAGTCCAGCATCTCCAGACTGAAGTCGATGATGAAGATGTAGAAGAGGTACATCGCAATGGTGTCAACGCAATGTATGTCGATCTTTTCCTTGCGCAGCTTGGTAATGGCCATGTAGAGAAGCATCACTCCGGCAATTCCCGACACCATGGCCGAAAAGATAAACACAACCGGCATGAGCGGCGACGACCACCAGGGGTTTGCCTTGATCGAACCGAAGATGAATCCGACGTATCCGTGCAACAGGAAGGCGGAAGGTATGCCGATCAGAGTCACTATGTATCCCACACGCTCATCGATCGACAGCGACCGCTCGCTGATATTGCTCGAACCCAGCGTCATAACTTTGTAGACAATTCGCATCAAGCCTTTGCTTGACTGCGACCACAGCACGATCTCGCGCCGGTAGTCGAGCCAGATCTCCAGCACCAGCACCGCCATTAGATACCACAGATACACGTACCCGAACATGGCCATGGCCGAAGTGCTATGCGGAGTGAAGTACATCTCCGGCGAGCGCTCCGGATGGCCCAGGTGCAACTGAAGCGGCAGCGGCGCAACCAGCAAAAAGGCCAGCGCCGTCAGCAGCGCGAGCCGATATGTGGGCTTGACTGCCTCGACCCTGAAGACACGCTCCAGCGACGCCAAAATAAACGCGCCCGCCACCAGTCCAGTGATGAACGGATAAAGGACGATCAGCACGCTCCATTGGAGCCCGACTTCGTTCGGATACATGAAGCCTTCAACACCGTTCATAACTTCTCACCCATCTGGCTTTCAGCCTTCAGCATTAGCCGCCCTTACCGCACCGAACCGTCCAGGTCGTTGTAGTAGACCTTGGCGCCCGTGGCCATCTGCGGCTTCAATACCTGCACGCTGTGTGTCTTGAGGAACTCGTGAATCGGATCCTTGGGATCCTTAAGGTCAGCCAGTTGCCGCGCGCCTGTCGGACATGCCTCGCAGCACGCGGTCGTAAGTCCCTTCGTGATCCGGTGGTAGCAAAGCGTGCACTTGTCGGCAACTTTCTTCTCCGGATGGATGTAGCGGCAGCCATAGGGGCAGGCCTGCACGCAATAAGCGCAGCCCAGGCAGTATTTCTGGTCCACCAGCACTACGCCATCCGGGCTGATGAAGGTTGCGCCTACCGGGCAAACCTGTGTGCAAGGCGAATCCGCGCAATGGTTGCAGAGTTTGGGAACGAAGAAATACTTGCCACTTTCATCCGTGGCAACCGGGAACCCCTCCTTGCCGCCGTCGGGCGAAATCACCTCGGGAGCGATCATGGGGTTGTTCATCACGACTTCTGGATTGGTCATCTTCCAGTCCGACACGTGATAGCGTTCCACCCAGGTGCGGAAGTATCCATCCGGCACGTCATTCTCTGTTTGGCAGGCCCGCACGCAGTTGCCGCAGCCGATGCACTTGGGGATGTCGATCAACATGCTCCACCAGTGCTCGCTCATCTTGTAGTTGGGCGATTCTTCGGGCGTTCCGGCCAGCACGTACTTCCATGCAATGGCCGCAGCCGGCAATAGAACCATGATTTGACGCCGGGAAATATTCATTTCGCACCTCCCGCGTCCATCCCAGGACTATGCGGCTTGTGGCAGGTCTCGCACGGCAGCCCTTGAGAGTGATCCGCCGGCACAACCTGCGGAAAGCCCTTGGGTTTGGCCGCGCTGGCCGTGTGGCAGCGGGCGCAGAGCACTGCCGTATCCGGCAGTACAGGCTTCACAGACGCAGGATCCTCGGCATGGCGAAGCAGAGGGGAGTCTGGCGGGAAGGGTGGAACGATCAAGGCGACCATGCGCTCATAGAGGTTTGGCTTGGGCTGCTCGGGATTGGGCAAACGCTCAACCAGCGCGCCATGGCAGGCTTCGCAGTTCACGTGCGCATGTTTTCCGGCCTTCTTTACGTCTGCCACATCCGCGTGGCAGCCCTCGCAGGTGTCGTGGCCAACGAACTTGACTGGATGCGCGGCAATCTCGCCCATGGCGGCTCCGCGGTAGTGCCCATATTGTCCAAAGCTCTTGGGGACAACATAGTGGCGCACCACCAGAAACACCAGAAAGGCGAGAACGAATAGCCCCGCAAATCGGAATAGATGCCCTGCATCCTTGAAGACACTCATCAAGACCTCTCCACAATCACCGTGCCAGGAGGTTCCGCGCAGCTATTCCAATGTGATCTGGAACATTCCTTGCATCTTCGACCGTACAGGAGGGTATCGGGGGTCTGTATGTGAGTTAAATCACACGCAGACGTGACGCGCCACACGCACGCCGCACAAGACAATCAGCAATTCACGGCGTCTTATGTTTGAGCTCGAAAGATGGGCGTCATGTCCTAAGCCGCGCCTTGGACTCTTCTGTTTAAAAGGACTGCTGTTCCTTGACGGCTTTCACGAAGAGGGGCGCGGCGTTTTGCAGTCTTTCAATGATCTTTGTCCGCGTTTCCCCGATGGCGCTTGCCTGATTGTCGAGCTTATCCAGCAATATCGAAGGATTAAGGTGATATTGGTGCAAAAGAAACTCGTCGGGGGAATGGACAAGAAGATGGTAGGGATCTAGCACTTCTTTCGGAAAATCCTTTAGATTGCTCGTCACGATGACATCTGCCTTTGCAAGGATTGCGGCGGCAACTACGTGCCGATCGAATGGGTCGGGAAGATTCGGGACTGCGGCCAAAAGTTCCATCGGGACGCAGATGCGAGCTTCTGGAAAGGCTTCTTGCATCATGCGGATGCGACGATTCGCCTGCTCGTCAGTTAGTCCAAACCGGAGCAAGATACGGTGCAGTTCAACCAGTGTTTCTTCGCTCCAGTAGGCTCGATAGAGAGCCGGCTCTTCCGCACAGCGTAGCAGAATATCGCAGAGCGGCATGGGAGCCAAGACGCAAGTATCAAATACGGCGGAGTATTCATTATCAGGTGTCAAGATCATTGCTCTATTCTCATGCCCACACCAGTAAGATTAGAAATTGTATGGGGGAAGGCATTTTGCTTTCCCCCGATAGCTTAACAATTCTCACTCTTTACCTTGCCCGGCCGGTGGAATCTGGTCGTAAATGCCCTCCTCGTACTCAGCTCGGGACAAATCATCCAAAGTCTTCCGGCGCGCCGAATCCCTCCTTCCCTTGTAAGCCAGAACATCGCGGGCATAAATGCGCCTGTGCGTTCCGACCATGTGATAGGGAACCTGTTGTTGATCGAGCAATCCGATCAGAAACTGTCTCGAAACAGCGAGCAACTTTCCGGCTTCCACAGTTGTCAACTCAGCTTCGTTCTGGAGAAGAGTGACAGACTTGCCGGCTTTCAAGTCACCCAACAGCCGGCAAAGAAAGGAATAGAGATTGGGCGGAAGAGATTGCGCCCTCCCGTCCGGCCCCACCAACTTGGCCTCTCCTCTTCGCAACTCTCTGTAGAGCGCCTGGACCTCTCGCTGGTCCTGTTCTGTGATCGGAAGGCAGGCCACTTCCTCTTTGGTTGCCATGGTCATCCCTCGGTTAATCTTCGCAGTCTTTCGCATCCGCTACAACTGATTTAAGTAATTAATAGCATTTATTCGCTATATCTGTCAAGGGGCTATGTAAGCTTTCTTGGGGTCTGCCAAAATGGCCCCCCGCATCGGAAGGGAAGGAGGCCACGCACTTCCTTGATACGATATGTGCTTGGAGCAAACGATGCAAAGGATACTCGACGGGACTGCAATCGCAGCCGCCATCAAGCAGGAAGTAGCGGAAGAAGTAAGACTGCTAGCCGAAAAAGGCATTCGTCCGGGTCTGGCGGCGGTGCTCGTGGGTCATGTCCCTGCGTCGGAGATTTATGTTCGCAGCAAGGTGCAAACCTGCGCCGATCTCGGTCTCTATAGCGACCTCATCACTCCTCCCGACACCGTGACTACCGCTGAAATGCTCGATCTGGTGGCCAGCCTCAACGCCCGCGATGAGATCGACGGCATCCTGATTCAGTTGCCACTGCCCCCGCAGGTCGATACCAAGGCTCTGCTTGATGCTGTCCTGCCCGCCAAGGATGTGGACGGTTTTCACCCTGTAAACGCGGGCCGCTTGCAGGCGGGCCGTCCGGCGCTGGCCCCTTGCACGCCCGCCGGTGTCATTGAAATTCTCAAGCGCAGCGGCATTTCTATTAGCGGCCAGCACGCCGTGGTGGTGGGCCGCAGTGACATTGTGGGCAAGCCCGCCGCCATGCTGCTGCTCAACCAGAACGCCACCGTCACCATCTGCCACTCCAAAACCCGTGACCTGGGCGCCATTACCCGCCAGGCCGATATTCTCGTCGCCGCCATCGGCCGCCCCGGCTTTATCACCCCCGAGATGGTCAAACCCGGCGCAACCATCATCGACGTGGGCATCAATCGCATCACCAGCCAAGCCGACTTCGACCGCTTCTTCGCCGGCAATGCCAAGCGCGAGGCCGCCTTTGCCAAGCGCGGCTCCACGCTCGTGGGCGATGTTCACCCCAAAGCCTTCGAGCTGGCGGACGCTTACACGCCTGTTCCGGGAGGCGTCGGGCCGCTAACCATCGCCATGCTCATGGCCAATACCGTTCGGGCGGCCAAGATGCGGCGGGGGCTTTAAGTCATGCTCCGTGTTGGCCTCACCGGCGGTCTGGGCAGCGGCAAGAGCACCGTTGCGGGCTATCTGCGCGACCTCGGCGCTGAGGTCATCGAGGCCGATGAGCTGGGCCGCACCCTGATGAAGCCGGGCCAGCAGGTCTACGCCGAGATCGTGCGCGCCTTCGGCCCCAGCGTTGTCGCCCCAGATGGCCACCTGAACCGCGCCCATTTGACGGTGCTGGCTTTCCAGGGTGGCAGACTGAATGAGCTGAACGCCATCGTCCATCCGGCTGTGATCGCGGCGCAGCGGCGCTGGATGGAGTCGGTATTCGAACGCGATCCGTTTGCCGTAGCGGTCATCGAGTCGGCGCTGATCTTCGAGGTCGAGCGGGATGCCCGTGCTCGCGGGGAAGAAGAGACCATTCTGGCCGACTGGCGCCGCCGCATTGATCGAATCGTTCTGGTCACGGCGCCCGATGAGCTGAAGATCGCCCGCTATGCCGACAGAATCTGCCAATCGGGCGAGGGCCGCGAGGTCGCCGAAGCTGACGCCCGCCTCCGCCTGGCTCACCAGATTCCCGATGCGGAAAAGGCAGCCCGAGCTGACTATGTGTTGGAAAACACGGCAGATCTGGCCGCGTTGCACGCCCAGATTGCCGCGCTGTGGCAGCGTCTCAAAGCGGAGAGCAACAAAACTTCGTTGGACGAGTCTTTAGAATAGGAAGTGGCAGCCGCGCCTTCCCCTGGGAACATCGGCGCGCCGCCGCCGTATCTCTATCAGGAAGGTCTTTGGGATTTAGGAGCTATGAGAGCATTGCGCCGCGTATTCCTGGTTGTCCTGCTGGTGGGCGGATTCTGGTATCTCACCACGCATTTTTATCCCAGTCATGATGCACCCGCTGCCTCGGCCTGGCCCCATTTCTCGCTCTTTGGAGCCAAGAGCACAGGTTCCCCGCTCCAACTGACCGAGGCCGAGGCTGCGCCCGCCTACGACGCCGAAGAGCAGAACAACATCGCCGTCTATAAACGGGTGCTGCCGTCGGTGGTCAACATCACGTCCACGACCCTGGTATTCAACTTCTTTGAGGGAGTCGTTCCGCAGCACGGCCAGGGCTCAGGATTCGTCCTCGACAAGGCCGGTCATGTGCTTACCAATTTCCACGTCGTCGAAGGCGCAAACCGCGGCATCGAGGTCATGCTGAGCAACAAGCGCCGCTATTCCGCCAAGGTGATTGGAACTGACAAGGCGCACGACCTGGCCCTCTTGCAGATCGACGCGCCCAACCTTGCGCCGGTCACGCTAGCCGATTCCGCGGGCCTCTCCGTGGGCCAGAAGGTCTACGCCATTGGCAATCCCTTCGGCCTCAGCGGAACCATGACGCGCGGCATCATCAGCTCCATCCGTTCCATCCGCGGCGCTGAAGGCGCGCTTATTGAAGACGCCATCCAGACCGATGCGGCCATTAATCCCGGCAACTCCGGCGGGCCCTTGCTCAACTCGCGTGGCGAGGTCATCGGCATCAACGCCATGATCGCCTCCAACGGCGCTGACCAGAGTTCCGGCATCGGTTTCGCCATCCCCATCAACACAGCCAAGGCCGTGCTGGCCGACCTCACTCGCTATGGGCGCGTCAAGCGGCCGTCGCTGGGCATCGCATCTTACGCCATTGGACCCGATCTGGCCTCGCAGATGGGCCTGGCCGTCGATTCGGGCGTCCTCGTCCAACAGGTCGTGCGCGGCGGAGCGGCCGAGCGCGCCGGCATCCGTGGCGGCAACCAGCAGGCCTACGTTGGCAACACCCCCATCCTGCTCGGCGGCGACCTCATCGTGGCCGTCGACGGACAGGAAGTTGCCGATCCTCAGGACATCAACGGCCTCATGGACAAACACCAGGCCGGCGACACCATCAGCGTCACCCTCTATCGCGGAAAGAAGCAGATGACTCTCAAGTTGATCCTGGGCGAGGCGCGGGACGCGAATACTTAGTCCGACAGTCGATTCAGATATCTCTCGCGGGGTGCCCCACCCTCGCCGCGTTATTGTTTTTTGCGACTAGGGTGGGATGCATGCCCCGCATTCACCTGCCGGCTATCAGAAGCCGGCCTGCGCCTCGGCAAGCTCCGCCCTCACCACTTGTGCCTGCGCCTGTTCGACCGGTTCGCTATAGTGG
>Ga0302319_10008163_pt1 | contig 20449 bp, 15 predicted proteins | sample Bog_T0_2_FD_203319 | JGI IMG/M metagenome (GOLD analysis project Ga0302319, IMG submission 203319) | Peat permafrost microbial communities from Stordalen Mire near Abisko, Sweden - Bog_T0_2 | ecosystem: Environmental > Terrestrial > Soil > Wetlands > Peat | place: Sweden: Abisko, Stordalen Mire... | reverse complement strand
TCAACCCTTCACGCCGCACCTTACGGTACGCCGCGCACGACTCCGGGTCAGAGTGGTTCGCTATTCCTTCTCCGTATGACTCCTTCTTTCACTACCCGACGCCGGTTTCTACCAGCGCACCGGGGGACCCGCCCTACACGGCCTCGCACAGACTTGACTGCCACTGAAAGTCGCCTGAAGAAGACGAGCGGCGCAGGGAAACCCGGACACCCCAGCGAATCCCGAAGCGTTACACTCAGAACGTGCAGGCTGAACGCGGCTGATCCTCTCCTTTTATGTCCCATCGCACAGTCCTCCAGTACCAGCTCGGCGAACGCATTGGCGCCGGTGGCATGGGGGAGATCTACAAGGCCCGCGACACCCGCCTCAACCGCTTCGTCGCCATGAAGGTGCTCTCCGCGGGCACATCGGCGAATCCCGACCGCCGCCGCCGCTTCATCCAGGAAGCCCAGGCCGTCTCCGCCCTGAACCATCCCAACATCATCACCATTTACGACGTCGTCGACGACGGCGAAACGCAATACATGGTCATCGAATATGTCGATGGCAAGACTCTGCTCGAACTCGTCCCCAAAGGCGGCCTGCCGCTGCCTCAGGTCCTTCGCTACGCCACGCAGATCGCCGAAGCCCTCTGCGCCGCGCACGCCGCCGGCATCATCCACCGCGATCTCAAACCGTCGAACGTCATGGTCAACGCCGGCGGTCTCGTGAAGGTGCTCGATTTCGGTCTCGCCAAGCTGATCGAATGGCCCACCGCCGATCCCGACGCGCCCACAGCCACCCTGATCCCGACCCCGATGACCGTGGAAGGAACGCTCCTCGGCACGGTGAACTACATGTCGCCGGAACAGGCCGAGGGTAAGCGGCTCGACGGCCGCTCGGACATCTTCTCCTTCGGCGCCGTCCTCTACGAAATGCTGACGGGCCAGTCCGCGTTCGGCCGCGGCACGACCATCGCGACGCTCACCGCCGTCCTTCGCGACGACGTCCGGCCGCTCCGCGAACTGATCCCAGGCGTTCCGGCCGAACTCGAACGCATCGTCGCCGGCTGTCTGAAGAAGGACCCGGCGCAGCGCTTTCAGTCGATGCAGGAAGTGGAATCCGCGCTGAACGCGCTCCAGCGGCAGTCGGATTCCGGAACGCTCACCGGCATTCCCACGGCGACCATCGTTACGCCGCCCCCGCCCGTTCCGCGGTCGCTCAAACGGCGCATGCCCTGGATTATTGCGGTGGTGAATTCGGTTCTCACGATGGCCGTTGCGGGAGGCGGCTATTGGTGGCTGACCTCGCATCGAAACCAGCCTTCGGCACCGCACGCTCAAGCGGCGATGCCCGCGGCGACTTCTTCATCCGAAGCCATCCTGACCAACGACAACATCGTCGATATGGTGGGAGAGAACGTGGCCCCGTCGCTGATCGTGAGCCAGATCCGAACTTCGAAAACGAATTTCAGCCTGTCGCCGTCCGACGTGATTCGTCTCAGTAAAGCGGGTGTCCCCGCGGATATCATCGAAGCGATGCGCGATCCAAAAGCGGAAGTCGCGCCGAAGCCGCAGTCTCCGTCGTTCGCGACCGTCATCCTCAGCGATGGCCTGCTCGTTCATCTGACGCTGACCGAAGATATACCGGCCGATGCGGTGGAAGGAACGCCGATAACGCTCAGGGTCGGCGACGACGTCCGCATGGACGGCGCAGTGGTGATTCGAAAAGGCGCGACGGCAACCGGTGTCGTCGTGGATGCCCCGAAAAAGAAGTTGCTCATAATCGCCACCAAAATGACATTCCGGCTCGACCGAGTCGAAGCGGTGGACGGCCAGAAGCTTGCCATCCGTGCCACGTCCGTTGCGGCAAAAGACGGCATATCCAAACGCCCCGTGGACACCGGCGCGCCAAAGCCCAAAGGCCTTGCTGCCAGTGAGGGCACCGAATACCGTGGCTACATCGACGGTGCGAAAGCCGTGTCGGTGAAAAGGTAGCGGCGGACTCGCTATGCTGTAGAGGCCCCGTGCAATCGCCCCGACTTTTCCTGATCGACACCTACGGCTTCATCTTCCGCGCCTACCATGCCCGCGCGCGGACCGGTGCGCCGCCCATGCGTACTTCCACCGGTCTCTCCACCGAGGTGGTCTTCATCTTCAGCAACATGCTGCGCAAGCTGACCCGCACGTACCACCCCGAATACATGGTGGCCGTGTTTGAGAGCCTCGGCAAGACGCTGCGCGAAGAACAATACGCCGAATACAAGGCCAACCGCGCGGAGACGCCCGAAGATCTCATCCAGCAGGTTCCCTACGTCCGGCGATTGATCGAGGCGCTGCGCATTCCGATCGTCCAGTACGCGGGCTTTGAAGCGGACGACGTGATCGGCACTCTCAGCCGCCAGGCCAGCGCCGCCGGGTGCGAGGTCGTCATCGTTTCGAGCGACAAGGACCTGATGCAGCTCGTTACCGACCGCGTCCTGATGCTGAATCCGGCCAAAGACGATACCTGGTACGACCCGGCCAAAGTGAAGGAGTTCATGGGCGTGGAACCGTCGCAGGTTGCCGACCTGCTTGCGCTGAAGGGCGACGCCGTCGATAATATTCCCGGCGCGCCTGGCATCGGGGACAAAGGCGCGAAGGATCTGATCGCTCAGTTCGGATCGGTGGAAGCGGCGCTGGATCGCGCGAATGAAGTCACGCGCAAGATGTACCGCGAGAGTCTTGAAAACAACCGCGAACGGATCGAGCTCAGCAAGCGCCTGGCGACGGTGGATTGCAACGTACCCGTCGAGTTCCATCTCACCGAATATGCAGTCCAGGAGCCCGATCCGGAACAGCTCAAGCCATTGCTGAAGGAGTTGGAATTCTTCAGTCAGCTCAAGGAATACACGGAATCGGTGGCCCCTTCGGAAGACGCCAGGCCACGCGACTTCGCACCGCTCGCCACCGCAGCCGATGTCGTCGCGTATGTGGGGCGGACGCCCACGTCCGCGGCCGACGCCCACGTCCGCCCGCTGTCGGTCGCCCTCAGCCTCGATGGCGCGGAAATCGGCCTGAGTTGGCGCGAGGGCGAAGCCCGCAGCATCCCCCTGTCCCGTCTGGAAGAACTCCAGCCCGTTCTCGAAGACGGCACATTCCCTAAGTCCGCAGCCGATGTAAAAACCCTCACACGCGCCCTCCTCGATCGCAACATTACGGCGGCCGGTTTCACCGACGATCCGTCGCTCTACGCATTCCTGCTCGATGCCGATCCCGGTGGCTGCGCGCTCGATGCCATGGTGCAGCGCCGCCTCGAACTCAAGCCTGGCCCGCGAGCCGACGAGCGCGCGCACTTCACGCACGAACTCACCGAGCGCCTGCGTCCGGAACTTCAACGGCGCAGTTCCCTGCTCTCCGTCTACGAAGACATCGAGCTTCCCCTCGCCGGCGTCCTCGCCCGAATGGAGCATACAGGCATCCGCGTCGACGCCGCCGAGCTCGACCGCCTTTCCACGTTGCTGGAAACTCAGATCGCGAGCCTGACGCGCGATATCCATGCCGCCGCGGGCCGCGAGTTCAATATCTCCTCTCCTCAACAGCTCGGCAAGGTACTGTTCGAAGACCTCGGCATCAGCTCACCAGGCCGCAACGCGAAGGGCAAAGCGCCTTCCACCGCCGCCGATATTCTCGAACTGCTGGCGTCCGACCATGCCATCGTCCGCCAGGTCCTCGAATATCGCCAGCTGACGAAGCTGAAGGGCACCTACGCCGATGCCCTGCCCGCCCTGATCGACCCCGCCACGGGCCGTATCCACACCAGTTTCAGCCAGACCGGCGCGGCAACCGGACGCCTTTCGTCGTCGAACCCCAACCTGCAGAACATTCCCATCCGCACCGAACTGGGCCGCGAAATCCGCGCCGCATTTGTCCCGGGCGGTTATCCAGATCAAGCCGGCTGGAAGCTCGTGGTGGCCGATTATTCGCAAATCGAGCTGCGCCTGCTGGCCCATATGTCGGAAGATCCGGTGCTCGTCGACGCCTTCCGCAACGGCGAAGACATCCACACCCGAACCGCCTCGGAAGTGATGGGCGTGCCACCGATGCTGGTGACGAAGGATGCGCGCAACGCGGCCAAAGCCGTCAATTTCGGCATCGTCTACGGGATCAGCGGATTCGGTCTGGCGGCCAATCTCGGCATCCCGCGCAAGGAAGCCGAAGCCTACATACGCGGCTACTTTGAGCGATATGCCGGGGTCAGGCGGTTCATCGATTCGACCGTGGCGCATACGCGTGAGACCGGCATCGCGAAGACGCTGCTGGGCAGGGAGCGGCCCATCCCGGATATGAACAGCCGCAATCCCAACGCGCGCGGCTTCGCCGAGCGAACGGCCATGAACTCCCCGATCCAGGGTACGGCGGCAGACCTCATCAAGCTGGCAATGGTTCGGATCGACCGGCTGCTGGCCGGCCGGAGGAGCAAGCTGCTGCTGCAGGTTCACGACGAACTGGTGCTGGAGTCGCCGCCGGAAGAGATCGAGGACACCAAACGCCTCGTGCGGTCGGAGATGGAAAACGTGATTCAACTCAACGTGCCGCTCGTCGTCGATATCGGCGCCGGAGACAACTGGCGCGACGCCAAGTGACAGTGGCCGGCAAGATGGCCCGGAACGCAATACGGCCCGGGTATTGCGCCTGGCTGAAGCTCCAGGGAGTATCGACCCAACGTGCTATTGCGCAAGACCATGCTCGGTCGTACCGCCGCGCGGGAAAAGGCAATACCTCCTCATTTTGTAAGCGGGCTATAGCGCGACGCAGCCCGATAGAACTATGCTGTGGATTCTACTCCCGTCTTTGCAGAGGCTAAGTTTGCAGGAGAAACCGGACTCCAAAGCAAAACCCCGCCGATTAGGGGCGGGGTCTGCGTGGTACTGGAGTAGAAAGGAGGAACAGCCTATGTTTCTTCTGTTGTTGTTCGTACGTCTTCTTACCAAAAGACTGCGACGGCTCGGAATCAAAATCGACTTCTGGTTTTGATGGCTGACCGATGGAGGCCGACGGGTAGCACCGTTGGCCTCCACAACAACAATCTAGCATATTTCCGCCTCCACGGTAAAGCTCCGATGCCGGTTGGGTGGGCGACATGAAAGTGGAAGAACGGGAAGTAAGCGCGCTGCTGCGGCTTGTCTTCGCGGAGCGGGGCAAGACCGGCAGACTCGACCTGGAGGCTGTCGAAATGGCCAAGCGGGCTGCCCTGCATCGGGCCGGAGCATGCGCGCTGACCTGGACAGCTCGTGGCGCTAATGCCATCCTCGCTTTACGCTCCGGCCACTTCAACGGCCGGTTGAGGATTACCGGGAGGGCCGGAAGGCAGCCTGATTTCCACTCTCCGGAAACAGCGCACGACCTGGCCGCACGACACGACCGGGCGTTGTTGCCGAAATCCCTGACGCCGCGGGACGCGCGGCCCGTGCGCTCTCCGGAAACAGCGCACGACCTGGCCGCGCCACCCGGCTCGGGTTGCTGTTGCCGATTCCTCTGGCGCCGCGCGTCGCGGCCCGTGCGCTCTCATGTCGCACACCCTGAGCGCCGGCGCCCGCGGCGAACCTGCCCGCTGTTATTATAGAAGAGCAGTTCCTCTTTTCATCCCGTGATCTCAGTCAATAATGTCAGCATGCGCTACGGCGCCAAAGTCCTGTTCGACGACGTAACCACCACGTTTCTGGCGGGACGCCGCTATGGACTCACCGGTCCGAACGGATCGGGTAAGTCCACCTTCATGAAGGTCCTCACCGGCGAACTGGATGCGCAAAAGGGCACGGTCGTGCGCCCGAAACGAGTCGGCGTGCTGAGCCAGGATCAGTTCGCTTTCGACGCTTTCCGCGTCGTCGATACCGTCATCATGGGGAACCGTCCGCTCTGGCAGGCGCTCGAAGAGCGGGACCGGCTGTATTCGAAAGAAGACATGACCGACGAAGACGGCATGCGCCTCGGCGAACTGGAAGGCATTGTCGCGGAGAACGACGGCTACACGGCCGAGAGCGATGCCGCGATTCTGCTGGACGGACTCGACATTCCCGAACCGCTGCACGAACGGAAGATGAGCGAACTGCAGGGCGGCCAGAAGGTCGGCGTGCTGCTGGCGCAAGCGTTGTTCGGCGGTCCGGATGCGCTGCTGCTCGACGAACCGACCAACAACCTCGATCTGGAATCCATCCACTGGCTGCAGGATTTTCTGTCGCGCTACCAGGGAACGCTGATCGTCATTTCGCACGACCGGCACTTTCTCAACAGCGTTTGCACGCACACCGCCGATATCGATTACCAGACCATCATCACGTATACGGGCGGCTACGACGACATGGTGCTGGCGAAGACGCAGGTGCGTTCGCGCCTCGAAGCCGAGAATGCGCAGCGCGAAAAGAAGATCGCGCAGCTGAACGAGTTTATCGCGCGGTTCTCGGCCGGTACGCGGTCGAGCCAGGTGACGTCGCGCAAGAAGGAAGTCGAGCGGCTGGCGACGAGCGATCTGGCGCGGTCGAACATCGCACGGCCGTTTATCCGCTTCGATATGAAGCGGCCTTCGGGACGGCATGCGCTGGAGATCAAGGGGCTTACGAAGTCGTACGACGGCGCGCCGCCGGTGATTTCGAATTTCACCGCCAGCATTTCACGGGGCGAGAAGATCGGCATTATCGGGCGCAACGGCGTTGGCAAGACGACGATTCTGCGGTCGCTGATCGGGGCCGCGCCGGGAATTTCAGGCGAAGGTTTTGCCATCGACAGCGGGACCATCGAGTGGGGCCACGAAGTTCAGGCCGGCTATTTCGCGCAGGACCATCGGGCGACGATCCTGCCCGGATCGACCGTGTTCGACTGGCTACAGCAGTTCGATCCGACCGCAGGCAACGAAGAACTGCGCGGCTTGCTGGGGCAGATGCTGTTCAAGAGCGACGAAGGGCTGAAGCCGACCGAAGCGCTCTCGGGCGGAGAAGCGGCGCGGCTGATTTTTTGCCGGCTGATGCTGCAGAAGCCGAATGTGCTGCTGCTCGACGAGCCGACGAACCATCTGGATCTGGAGTCGATTAACGCGCTCAATATCGCGCTGCAGAAGTACCAGGGGACGCTGTTCCTGGTCACGCACGATCACGATCTGCTGGAAGAAACGGCCACGCGTATCTGGCGCGTTTCGGCGAAGGGGATCGAAGATTTCAAGGGTGCGTACGAAGAGTTGCAGGCTGTCGGGGCGTAAGACGAGTACCCCATCGCTGACAGCACCTGCGCAACGACCGGCGCCACGAGGTTACACTCTCATCTTTGTTTGGCTGTTGGTAACTATTTAGTACTAGGCCGTGTTGATCCATTGACAATGGTGGCGCTTCGGCGCATACTTCGGGCAGATACGCATTATTCCCACCAATTAAGTTCTGTAAACAGCTAGACCTGTTCCCCACTTTCTTGTGAATAGCGCATTTCTTGACCGTCACGTAATTTGTGGCGTTATAACCGGCCATGATTGGCCCGAGACGAGGCTGAGGCTATGAAACGGTTCCAAAACATTTGCGATCATATGTGCGTTCGGACGGTCGCACGGTTATGCGTGCTTGTCGGCTTTCTTGGCTGCGCTGGCCTTTCGAGCGCCACCACGATCGGGTCCTCGAGCTACCTGCAAGTTAACCTGAGCTTTATGCCGTTCACCATCTATGACTACACCCACTCGGCGGACGCGGCCAACCAATTCTCTACGAGTTGCCCCGTGATTGACGGTGTTCACGTGGACATTCGAACTTGCTTCAAGACGATCCTCGGCAATATGGCCTCGCAAGGCGTATCGGGCGTTCGGATTTTTGTGAACTTATGCGACACCAGCTTGCCGATATTGTCGCAGGCATTCACTAGCTGCGGCGAGGCCTACACTTCGAATTCGTGGGACCCGGGCTCCAACCCTACCCAGGCGGCTTGGATAGGCCACGTCTCCGACTTCTTCGGGGACCTCCGCACTGCCGGGATTTACAACGTCACCATCACCCTAGCCGACGACCCAGCGGTGTATTCGGAGCTGCCGAGCGACGCGACCAGCCCGAACATGCAGCCGGGGCTTGGCCATAACTGTGGCAACACGGACGACTGCTGTCCCGACACGCCCACCGGCATTGACCCGGCCACCATGCTCCCGTATATGATCTATTTCAGCGCGACGCAACCGTTCGGTGTTAAGTCGATGGGCGACGGCAACGATATAATCGGGAACGTTTGGGACAGCGACGCCAGCAACCAAGGTTACAACTGCGCTCCAATAAACCCATTCTTCATTGGCTGGAACAACGAGTTCGGAGCAATTAACGCCATGCTCGCCAAGGCGGCCAGCAATTCGATCAATGTTTATGAGCTGGAGACGGAGCAGGAGCTGAATTTTGGGACATTCACCGTCCAGGGGCGCTTCATGTACGACAATTCGGCTCCGGAGTCGGCGGGTCTCTCTTCCGGAGACACGGTTGATGTCGTTTCGGACCTGCGGTCCCTGATGACCGCCAACGGGTTCGACCCAGGACGCGTGAACTGGTCGTCGACGGGGTCGGAGACCCCGTCGGCAACGTATAACAGTTGCACCAATGTCTACACGGACTACGGGCGAAACACAGGCCCTGACGAGATGGCGCAGGCGATAACCGCAGGGCACATTGGGATCAACTCCGACTACAACATGTCGATTGCCGTTGATTACAACCTTATGTGCGGCGGCTCCGACACGTCCCTAATGTTTGTGCTTCCCGATAGCAGTACCCAGCCAGACATCATCGACGTCCATATCTACTCCCAAGCAACCGGTGCGACAAACACTGACGTCCAAGTCCAGGATGCCGCGGCGACGGACTTCGGAGATCTTCCCCACTTCCTTACCATTGCCAGCGATACGTCGGCAGCGGTCGTGATCGGCGAGACTTGGGGCGGCACGATTTCAACGGCAATGGAGGGCAGCCTCTACTGCTGGGCGGGGAACTACCTGTTTCCATCCGGGACGCCGGCCGACAACGTGGCAGGGTTCAACGGCTCCGCCCTGTCTGGCTACACCGTCACCTTCAGGCCATGGATGGAGCTGGAGGACCCCTCCGGCGTATGCTTCGCGTACACGTCCAGTTCGTCGAACTATCAGAACGTTAACTACGGCGGCGATGGCCCGTACACGCCAACCAATCCTTAGGAACCAATATGACAACACTAAGAATCGCGACTGCCCTGAACATCGTGGCTCTCGCCAGCGTTTCGTTTGCCTCGCCCGCTTGGTGCCAGTCCTCGGCCAGCGCGGGAACCCTTCAGGTGAACGTGACTGATCCGCAGAGCCGCCCGATCGGCGGCGCGATCATTCGGTACAGGCGCGTTCCGAAAACCGTGATGGTCGCCAACACTCTTGCCAACGGTCACGAGGTACCAGCGCCGGGAGAAGCCGCGGCCTACGGCGAGGCAGCGGCGGATGCGAACGGCAGTCTGATCGTGACGGGCCTCCCCGCTGGCAGATACGCGCTCTGTGCGCACGTGCCCTCCGCCGCATATCTGGACCCTTGCGTTTGGCGCCAGCCGATCGCCGTTGCGATTCCGGCCAATGTGACAGCCCCTCGGGTAGTGGTACTGAGCCTTGGCGTGTTCCTGAAGGTTCGAGTGAACGATCCGGGCGGATTGCTGCCGCAAGTAGTCGACGGCCTTTGGACACCCCGCAAGCTCACGGTGGGCGTCGTCTATGCGCGCGGCGCGTATCAGGCAGCGCGGAATGAGAGCGTGGACGCCGCAGGCCACGACTACCAGTTGATTATTCCGGTCGGTGTGCCCTTCACCCTCCGGCTCTTCAGCCACGACGTAGCCCTGACGGACCTGAGCGGGGCGGCACTGGACATGTCCGGGTCGAAGATCGCATTCCAAGCCACGCCTGGCCAGAACCAAGCATTCGCCTTCAGGGTCTCGGGGGCGGCCGCGAGATGAGGCGCGTCCCATTCTCCGTGCTGCGCTCCGCTCTGGGCTGTCGGCGTCTGGCCGCTGAAATGCGACTCCTCAGGCGAACGCCCGGGCCGGCTCCAGCGTCTCCGTTTGAATTCTCTATGGCAGCCGACGGATGGCGGTTACGTTCTGTGCTTTTTGGGAGCGTCGCGCGGCGTACCTTCGATTCAGGCCGCGACGGTCGGGGACGACGCAGCGACGGATGCGTCCGCGCAGTCGGGCGAGTGCTGCTTTGCGCCGCCGCATGGACAGTGGGGGGGTGGTGCCAGAAGCCCGTGATTACTCCCGGCGGCGTGGTGAGCGCAGCCACCTACGCGACTGGGATCGGCGCCCTCAGCATTACGGCCTATCCTCAGACTGGCGGCGGCCCCGCGTTGGCCAGCGGCTCGGTCGCCTCCATTTTCGGCGCGAATCTGGCGGCGTCCACCGTAGCCGCGCGGGCTCTTCCGCTCCCGCTCATTCTTGGAGGGACGTCGGTCAGCGTCAACGGGGTCGCTGCGCCTCTTTTCTTTGTCTCCCCCACGCAGATCAATTTTCAGGTTCCGACCTCGGCCGTGGGTAGTTTCGTGGTGTCTACCGCGGCTGGCCAGAGCGATCCGTATGCGTTAGTTACAGGAGGGCTCGTTTCGACGCCAGGCATCTTCACGCTAAACTCCAGCGGCTGCGGACCGGGCGCGGTGCTGAACGTTGCCGCGAACGGGAACATCTCGTACAACTCGCCCGCCAACAGCTCCCAGCCAGGCGATTACATTGCCATCTATGGAACGGGCAATGGCTACGTGTCTCCGACTGTTCCGGACGGTGCTCCCGCGCCGTCCAGCCCCTTGGCACGCGCGTCAGTATCGGGCGGGCCGCTGTTCGACTTTTCGGCTGGCGGCTACGAGGGCTCTGCGAATTGGGCGGGCCGCGCTCCTGGCCTGGTGGGTGTTGACCAGTTCAATTTTATCGTTCCGACCACCGCGCGACAAGGCTGTGCGGTCCCATTGCAGTTCCTTAACGGGAATCTGAGCCCGCCGGTGACGATCAGCATCGCCAATGGAGGCGGCGCCTGTGCCGATCCGCCGACGCAGGGTTACGGGGACATCGTCTGGGCGAAGACAATTACCACCGACGCTCCCGTCGCCTCGTCTGGCGGTGCCACTCAGACCATCACGGAGGCTGACACCGTCACAATGTCGCTGCAAGCTTCGCCGGGACGACAGGCGCCCACCGCGCCGGTCTTCACCGAGGGCGGCCTGCTACCGGGGTCCTACACCTACTTCGGCACCTCTTGTGCCGTTCCCGGCTATCGCAGCCTGGGCGCGGGGACGGTTACCGTGTCCGGGCCGGGGATCGCGCCGATAACGGCGCCGCCATTGGCTCTTCAGGGTAGTACCGTAATCAATGTACAGCCTCAGGGCGGATTCACCCTGACGTCGCAGGTTCAATCGGGACAGGTCACCGGCCTTACGGAGTACCAGGCGACTCTTCCCTCGGGCGCGATCCAGCCGGGAACCTTCACGGTCGCTGCCAACGGCGGGCCAGATGTGGGAGGCTTCCAGTCGAGCGTCCAGGTCGGCTCCCCCATTCAGGTGACGACGGCATTGGCGGGGATCGCCCTGAAGGGCAGTGGTCCGGCGTTCACGATCAACTGGACGGGCGGAGACCCGAATGCCTGGGTCACGCTGGAACTCCTGAGCCACGCCGGCTCCTTTGACTATTACCCTTTGAAGTGGGTCGCCCGAGCGTCCGATGGCCAACTCACAATACATGGATCGCCGACCTTCGGCTTTCAGGTCGCGGGGACGGTTGAGATCGTTATGGAGGTTGTTCCCGACCCGTCGAACGTGTCGACGGTCTCAGCGCCGGGCCTTTCTCTCGGCGGGCGAGCCTTGTGGAAGTACACGTACCGCTTCGAGGGCGTTACGGTGCAATAGGCGATCGCGCCGGCGGCTCAGAAGCGATAGAACTTGTGGCGGCAGGCGCGGCAACGGAACGGCGCGATGAAGAACAAGCGCAGAAATTCCTCCCACATGCCGGTCCGGCTGGCGCGCCGCACGTTGGTCGACGTGCACTTCGGACAGTAGGCATTCGGCACTCTTCCGTCTTCGATCGAGCGCTCCTGCGAGCGCACCAGTTCCCTTCTCTCGGGTACCGGTTGCAGTTGCGGAGGCAAATGCGACGGGGGCGCCAGACGGAAGCCCGGCACGGCACAGAAGTATCAGGGGACGCTGTTCCTGGTCACGCACGATCACGATCTGCTCGAAGAGACGGCCACGCGTATCTGGCGCGTTTCGGCGAAGGGGATCGAAGATTTCAAGGGTGCGTACGAAGAGCTCCAGGCTGTCGGCGCGTAGGACGCTGTTCGCCCGTGCCGCGTTACGGTTTCGGCGCGGGAGCGGGCAGATCGCGCGCCACAATCGGGTCGGAGAATCCGTTGCGGTGCGATCCGTCGCAGAACGGCTTATTCTGCGACATGCCGCATCGGCAAAGGCCAATCACCTTGCGGCCGGCCAGCCCGAAAGCCTGTCCCTGCGGGTCGAGAATCTCGAAATCGCCCTCGACTCTGATGGAACCGTTGCTGTTGATCGTTATCTTTGTGTCTGGCATCGAATCACGATCCTAGCACGCGGCATCGTCCGTTTCCCGCTCTCTACTTCTTCGGCGCGGTGTCGGCGACCGTATCGCCGTACGTGATCGTCTCCTCGGCGCCGAAATGCTTGTAGTTCGTGTACCGCACCACCATGTGGATACGCTGCGACATGGTCGGGAACCGCAGCACGTCGTCCGCGCTCGTGTAAGTCGGGAACCAGTATTTCCCGTCGATCTGCTCGCGGTAAGTCGTAAAGTTCGGGAACTGATGGTCCTTGCTCGTGATGCCGACGCCTTTGCCGTAGGTCTTCACGATCTGGAAGTCGCGGTCGTCCACCCAGATCTCGCCCTGAAAATAGCGCTCTCCCTTGACCATCTTCTTCGGCTTGGTGGAGAAGTGATAACAGGGAATCTCGTCGACGTTCTCCTTGTCGATGTACAAGATGTCGTACTTGCCGACGTCGTCGCTGGTCAGAACGAAAGGCTGTATACTGCGCAGATCCTGCTCGTCCTGCGGATCGAGGTTGATATGCTGCAGGGAAACGACGGGCGCATAGATGACCTTTTCGGTGCGCTGTTTGTTGGGTCCGAAGATGATGTCGGACGTGATTTCCCAGCTTCCCTCGGGTCTTCCCGAGCCATCGAGCTCTTCCATTTTGACGATCTGGCGGTAGGTGTAGTTCTCGCGCGCCTTGCGGAACTCGGCTTCTTTGGCGGCGAATCTCCGGATGATCTCGTCGGGGCTCGGCATGCCTTGCGTCGGCCCGCTCTGGGCTGAGATACTTCCCTGGGCAGCTACAAAGACCGCCGCCCCGAAAACGATTGCCCCGAACATTGCGGAGGGTGATAAGGATCGCACTGTCATGCTCCTATTATGCGACGTTCCGGGTCGGCATGGTGTTGCCCGGATACGGCTCATTTCGTCAGATTATAAATCAGCCCGAAAGGGTCTCTGACGTAACACCGGGGGAAGTCCGGCTCATCCTTAACGACCTAGCAGCCGTTCTCGATTAGCTGCTTCCGGACTTCCACGACGGTCACTTCGAGCGCGCCGCCCAGAACCGCGGGTGCGACGCCTGCTACCGACGGCGCCGGCCGCTCCGGAATCGCGGCAATCGGGCTGGCCGTGTCTGCCCCGTCGAACGCTCGCGTTCCCTTGAGCATTTCACACAACGCGCACCCGAACGAAAAGATATCCGGCCGCGTATCGATAACCTTCGCCTGCAGCGGCAGGCACCATGTACTGGAAACTGCCGCTCAATCGCTCACTGCATAACGCGGGTGTAGTCCTGTTTCGCGTGGAATAGCCGCTCGATAGCCACGCCGTCGCGGCGCGGATAGTATGCGATCCAGTAATTATTGAAATCCGCCACCCGCCAGAGGCGAATTCCTGCGTGCCTGCCTTTGGGGAGCTTGTGCGGCACTCCCATCGCGGGCATGCGCGCAAGGTCCGCATATGTGCGTTCCACGGCGTCACGGAACCGCTTCGCGACATCGGGACTCGCGTGCTCGGCGAGGTACACGTAATGAGTTACGAAATCCCGCCGCGCCGCCGGGCGCTGGACGGCACGCGGTGTCAACTATCGCGTCTTTCCCGGTGTCGATGTTCCGCGAGAGCCAGTGCCTCCCGTTCCATCCCGTCGAAATCGCTGCGAGTGGCCTCCAGGTGATCTCCGCTGACAACCGCCTCATCGAGCAGCGTTTCCAGACGCCGCTCAAAATGCCCGTCGATGGCAAGAGCCTCACCCCGGGCGACACCATCCATTACCCCTGCTTCGCTCCGAAGCAAATCCGCAACGAAAGCGCCGGCATCCGGATAGCCGCCGGATCGGACGCGCTGAGTGATAAATCCAGTCAATGAATCGGGTATCGATACGTCCATGTGGGGTGTCCTTCCGCTTTCAGTTTAGACCAGTGAGGCGACGGGAGTCACGCTGGTGTACCCCCGCGCTCCGCGTAGCACATTGACGGCGCCGCCACGTGCTGTTTTCCGTAGTGAGGCTGAGCGGATGGTCGGGGCAAAGTCAGATGATCGGGCGCAGTTAAATGGCGGCGGAACCGGCCCGCAGAAGCCGGGCGGACTCCCCACACCGCACGACCGTTGATGCTGCTCAGCTACCGCCAAACAAGAATATAAAAACGCGGGGAGTACTATGACAATGTTCCGCCAGCAGGAGAGGCCTGCCAGTACGCGCCCCTACCCTCCGAACGTGGGCCGCTCGAGCCGCGACGGTAACGGAGCGGTACTCAAAGGCCGAAAGCGGATTTTGCCCCGGAAAGCAGCCCATCGGGCGTGCAACGGAACAATCCGCCTTGGCGAAGCCCCGAAAGCGGGCGCTGTGCGCAAAGAAGGTGCCCGCGCTGTTAATCTGGTGATTCCCCTATGCGAGTCCTTCTGAGCGTCACCGACAAGACCGGTGTGGCCGATTTTGCGCGTGGTCTCCACGCCCTCGGCGCCAATCTCATTTCCACCGGAGGCACCGCGCGGTTGCTGCGCGAATCCGGCATCCCCGTCCGCGACGTTTCCGACGTCACCGGCTTCCCCGAGATGCTGGACGGCCGCGTCAAAACCATGCATCCGAAAATCACCGGCGCGATTCTCGCCGTGCGCGCCAACGCGGACCACATGGATTCCCTGCGCACGCACTCGATCGAGCCGGTCGATATGGTGGTCGTGAACCTCTACCAGTTCGAAAAGATCGCCGCACGCGCCGACGCCTCCGTCGAAGATCTGATCGAAAACATCGACATCGGCGGCCCCACCATGATCCGCTCGGCGGCCAAGAACTGGCAGGATGTGGCGATTGTCACGTCGCCGCCGGATTACCAGCCGATTCTCGATGAACTACGGCACCTCGGCGCGCTTTCAAAGGAAACGAAGTGGCGTCTGGCCTGCGATGCCTTCCGCGTTACAGCGGATTACGACCGGGCCATCTCCGCGCGCTTATCGCAAATAGGCAAAGAGACGGAAACACTGCCGCCGGTTCTCGATATCCGCGTTCCCCGCCGCATGGCGCTGCGCTACGGCGAGAATCCGCACCAGCAGGCCGCGTTGTATGCGTCCGGCACGCTGGGGATTGGCGGTTGCGAGCAACTCCACGGCAAAGAGCTTTCCTACAACAATCTGGTGGATCTCGACGCCTGCTGGCAACTGGTGAACGAATTCTCCCTGCCCGCGGCCGCCATTATCAAGCACACCAATCCGGCGGGCTGCGGCGAGCACGAGTCGCTGGCGGAAGCTTACCGCATGGCGCTGGCCTGCGACCCGGTGTCGGCGTTTGGCGGCGTGATCGGGCTGAATCGCGAAATGGACGAGGAAACGGCCGGAGAAGTCGCGAAGTTGTTTGTAGAGGCGATCGCCGCGCCGTCGTTCTCAGCCGGTGCGATGGCGATTTTGCAGGCGAAGAAAAATCTGCGGCTGGTGCGGGTCACCCGGTCGGTCGACCCCCTGGTGGTGAAGAGCATCTCAGGCGGCTATCTGGCGCAGACGGCCGACTTGCCTGCCTTCGACCGTTCCACCTGCGCCGTCAGGACCCAACGCGCGCCAACCGAGTCGGAATGGACGGCCCTCGAATTCGCCTGGAAAGTCGTGAAGCACGTGAAATCCAACGCCATTGTGTATGCGCGGGCCGGACAGACGTTAGCCGTCGGAGCCGGGCAGATGAGCCGCGTCGATTCCGTGAACATCGCCGCGATCAAGGCACATTTGCCGCTCACGGGCAGCGTAGTGGGGTCCGACGCGTTCTTCCCGTTCCCGGATGGTGTTGAAAAAGCGGTAGGTTACGGGGCAACGGCATTCATTCAGCCGGGCGGATCGGTCAACGACGGAGACGTGATAGCGGCGGCGAACAGGCTGGGAGTCGCGATGGTATTTACGGGGGTGCGCCACTTCCGCCATTGAACCGTAACGAAACGACGGTGCAGCTCACTGAGTTTATAGGTACTTTGCGCAACGGCTGTTGATAACACGGCGCGCTGTTGATAACACGGAGCGCTGCTGATAACACGGCACTTCTTCTCGAGCCGCGACGGTAACGGAGCGGTACTCAAAGGCTGAGGCCGAATTCTGCGCCGGCTCGGCCGAGGTCGTTCGCGGAGCCGTTAACCGCCGTTAACATATATCTTTTGCGTTGAGCGAGAGATAATGGAGAAGTCGGGGTTCAGTAGTCTGTAAACAGTGGAGGGTCCAATTGTTCGGAATCGTTCGTAAAGCATTTCTCCCGGCAGTCGCCGGCGCAGCGATTATCGGTGGCTGTGGATTGCTGCTCAGGGCGCAGAGCGTGACCGATCTTGCCGCGCAATCGCCGGTAAGTGAGTCCATCTGCACGTTTTTCGGGCCGCAACACGCGAGGTACGTCGTCAATGAGGGTGTCAGAAGCCCGAACGGTCCGATGAAGCCGGAACTCATCAGCGCCAACGCCGCGCGGCTGGCGAATCTGACCAGCCGGGTTGCCAGCGCCTTGCCCGTCGCACAGGGTATGCCCGTCGTTCCCGGCGGCGGCCGCACCGGCGGCGCAACCGCCGCAGGTTCGCTGGGAATGATCGACCAGTACCTCTTCAGCGCCATGCAGGACGCCGGCGTCCAGCCAGCCGACCCCACAACCGACTGGGAATTCATCCGCCGTGTCACTTTGGATCTGACCGGACGCATTCCGGACCCGAATGCCGTCCTGGCCTTTGTAGCCGACGCCACTCCGAACAAACGCGCGATCCTGATCGATTCGCTCATCGGTTCGCCAAACTGGATCGACAAGTGGACCATGTACTACGGCGACCTCTATAAGAACAACTCCTCCAATTCGCAGATTCAGCGTTTTCGGGGAGGCGTCGCCGCGTTTTACAGCTACATCAAGACTTCGCTGACGGCGAACAAGCCCTACAACCAGATGGCGACCGAACTGATCACCGCCCTCGGCAGCAATAGTTTCACGACGGGCGAGATCAATTACAACGTGGGCGGCGTCGTCACCGGCGGCCCCATGCAGGACATCTTCGACCAGCAGACCGCGAATATCGCCGACACATTCCTCGGCATCGAGCATCAGAATTGCCTGCTCTGCCACAACGGCGCAGGCCACCTGACTACGGTCAGCCTCTGGGGCAGCACGCAGACCCGGGTGGCGGCGTGGGGGATGGCGGCATTCCTCGCTCACACTTACACTTCCGAAACCACGGTCTCGGGCACATCGGTCTGGTCCGTGACCGATAGTTCCTCCAAAGCCAACACCGATTACCAGCTCAATACGACCACCGGCAACCGCCCGCCGCGGCAGCCCATCGGAACCGTCAAGACCATTCCCCCGGCCTACATCTTTACCGGTGAAACGCCCCAGAAGGGCGAAAACTACCGGGCGGCCTTCGCGCGCATGATCACGGCCGATCCTCAGTTCGCGCGCGCCACGGTGAATTACCTGTGGGCCTACTTCTTCGGCGTCGGCCTGGTGGACCCGCCGGATACTTTCGATCCCGCGCGGCTCGACCCGGATAATCCGCCGCCCGCGGGGTGGACGCTGCAGCCCTCGAATCCGCGGCTGCTGAATGCGCTCACCCAGGCGTTCATCGCCAATCACTACGACATCCAGTGGCTGATGCGCCAGATCGTCAACTCCAGCGCCTACCAGCTTTCCTCGCGTTACGACGGTACGTGGAACGACGCATGGTATTCCCTCTATGCCCGCAAGATGGTCCGCCGCCTGTGGGGCGAGGAGATTCACGACGCAGTCGCCGTTTCGAGCAATCAGCTGCCGTCGTACAACATCACCACCTACGGCACCATTACTTATGCGATGCAGTTTCCCGAACCTGTCGGCATCCCCGACGGCACCTCCGGCAACATCTCCGGTTTCCTCGACTCGTTCCTGCGCGGCAATCGCGACGATCAGCCGAGATCGCAGGATGGCTCGATCCTCCAGGCGCTGAACCTGATGAACGACTCCTATATCATGACGAGGACCAGTTCAACGACGCCGGCCACGGGATTGCTGCCCGCCGCCCTCAAGCTGACCAACACACAACTTGTGAATACGCTGTTTCTGGCCGTGCTTTCGAGATACCCGACGTCGGCGGAAATGACGATCGCGCTCGGCAACCTGGCCAGCACGGCGACCCGCTCGACGGAAGCGCAGAATCTGTTGTGGTCGTTGTACAACAAAGTGGATTTCATCTTTAATTACTAAGGGGGGCACATAAAATGACCGGACAAGACAAATTCGATAAGTTCGTCAATCAGTACCCTCATCCGCACCGGTCGATGTTCAACCGGCCTCATCTCTCGCGGCGGGCATTCTTTGAAATCGCGGGCGCGGGCGTCGCGGGATCGTTCCTGCTGCCGACGCTGGCCAAGGCCTGCACGGTAGAGGTTTCCCAGACCGTCACTCCGCAGAATAAGGCGAAAAACGTCATCTACATTCAGATGGCGGGAGCGCCCAGCCACACCGATATGTTCGATCTGAAGGTCCTCAACGGCACCACGCCGGCGGCCTTCACTCCGACGATGGTCAATGGCATCAACTGGCCCATGGGGATACTGCCGAAGATGGGCGCGCAACTGGGGAACATGGCGATCGTCCGGTCCGTCAACGCCTGGGCGCTGGTGCATAGCCTCGCGCAGGAATGGGTCCAGATCGGCCGCAATCCGGCCGCGGCGCTAGGCAATATCGCGCCCAATATCGGCAGCGTGGTGGCGCTCGAAACCGCTCCCCAACGCACCGCCAGCCAGGTGTTCCCGACGTTCCTCGCTTTGAACGCCGCTACGGCCGTGGGCAACGGATATTTCGCGGCCACTTATGCGCCTTTCAAAGTAACGCCGGCCACCACGGGCATTCCCAACACCACAAATTCGCTCGGCCAGCCCCGGTTCGAGACCCTGTGGAGCCGCATGCACACGCTCGACAACCCGCTGCGCATCAACTCGCCGCTGGGCACTCCGGTGCAGGATTACGACGAATTTTACAACTCCGCCAACGCGATGATGTACAACGCCGCCGTGCAGCAGGCGTTCAGCTATTCGACGGCAGACAGCACCCGCTATGGCAATTCGAGCTTCGGCAATGCGTGTCTGGTCGCCAAGCAGGCGCTGGCGGCGAATCAGGGAACCCGCTACGTCCAGATCACCATCGGCGGCTGGGATATGCACCAGGATATCTACGGCCTGGCCAATCCCAAGGACACGAACCTGTTCACCCTGTGCCCCTCGTTCGATAACGGTGTCGGCGCGTTGCTCGGCGATCTTCAGGCCAGCGGTCTGCTCAACGAAACCCTCGTGATCATGGCCGGCGAATTCGGACGCACGGTCGGCCCCGTGACCCCGGCGGGCGGCCGCGATCACCTGATCCAGCAGTCTGTCATCTTCGCAGGCGCGGGAGTGACCGGCGGCAAAGTCATTGGCGCCACCAATGCCACGGGCTCGGATACGGTCGACTATGGCTGGAGCCGCCAGCGCTATGTGAAACCCGAAGACATCGAAGCGACGATCTACTCCGCGCTGGGCATCAACTGGACCACCGTGCGCTGCGACGATCCGTTCAAGCGCGGTTTCGAATACGTCCCCTTCTCCGAAGAAGACCTGTACGGCCCGATCGACGAGCTGTGGACCTAGGCGATGCGCCTGCTACGGCTGGTTCTGGTCTCGGCGCTGAGCGTTGCCTGGTCCGGCGCCGCCTACGCGCAGACCCTCACGACAGCCACGCTGACCGGACAGTACTCCGCGCGCCACGTGGAGTTCACCACCGACGCGAATAACAACGTGACCGATGCCCGCAGCATCGTGGGCTCCGTCACGTTCAACGGCAGCGGCCAGTATACTTTCATCGGCCAGCAGGTCGTGGGCGCCGGAGCGGCCGCTTCGTTCAGCGCCAGCGGCACCTACTCCGTCAGCCCCGCGGGACTGGTTACGATCAGCAATCCGCAGAAGCCGTCATTGAATATCAACG
>Ga0302319_10008162_pt1 | contig 20450 bp, 13 predicted proteins | sample Bog_T0_2_FD_203319 | JGI IMG/M metagenome (GOLD analysis project Ga0302319, IMG submission 203319) | Peat permafrost microbial communities from Stordalen Mire near Abisko, Sweden - Bog_T0_2 | ecosystem: Environmental > Terrestrial > Soil > Wetlands > Peat | place: Sweden: Abisko, Stordalen Mire... | reverse complement strand
GGCCGACATATATATGTTGACATCCAACCTATGTCCGATGCAGAGTATCTGTAGAAAGACAACAGGTGGAGATAAATGGGCGAATACAAATCTGACGTTCTGCAAGGGACGTTGGACCTGATGGTGCTCAAGACCCTTGAGTCGATGGGTCCCCTGCATGGGTACGGCATTGCGCGGCGCATCGAGCAGGTGAGCGACAACGGCCTCAGCCTGAACCAGGGGACGATCTATCCTGCGCTTCTGCGCCTGCAGCAGCGAGGATGGATCAAGGCCGAGTGGGGTCTGTCAGAGACCAAGCGACAGGCGAAGTTCTATACGCTGACGCGGATTGGCCGCAAGCAGATGGCACAGGAAACTGAAAACTGGGAGCGCATTGCCGGAACCATGGCGCGCTTTCTCGCCACATCCAATTAGGAGCCTGCAATGGAGCTGATACGCGTTCTATTGAGCCGTTGCGCGGCCTTCTTCAGCAGACAGAGGCTCGACGAGGACCTGGATTCGGAGTTGAGCGCGCACATCGACTTCGCCGTCGAAGAGAATTTATTGCGTGGCATGACGCCGCAGGAAGCGCGGACCCATGCGCTGCGGGAGTTTGGCGGCGTGACGCAAACCAAAGAGCGCTTTCGAGTGCAGCGGGGAATCCCGATACTAGGAACACTTGCTCAAGATGTGCGCTTCGCCTTCCGCCAATTGCGGAGATCTCCCGGATTCGCATTGACGGCAATCATGACGCTGGCACTGGGGATAGGCGCAAACGCCGCGATCTTCAGCGTGGTAAACAGTGTCCTGCTGAAGCCGTTTGGCTTCCCAGATTCAAGGCAGCTTGTCATTTTGCGTGAAACCGTTGCTGAGATGGCAAACGTAGCGCCCACGTTGCCCGACAATCCCAAACACTATCTGAACTTAAGAACTCAGTCGAAGACGCTCGAGGATGCAGCTATTTTCCAGCCGCGAGGCTTTAGCGTGGCGGTGGAGAACGGCCATCCCCAAATTGTGAACGGACTTGTCGTGGCTCCGAGTTTTTTCGCCGTCCTCGGAACGCAGCCGATCCTCGGCCGCTCGTTCCGGCCTGACGAGGCGGCCAAGGGACACGATTCCGAGGTGATACTGACCTGGAATGCATGGCAAAGTTATTTTCAAGGGGACCCCAATGCTGTCGGCCGCACGTTGCACATGGATGGTGGAGAGAGCACGGTTGTGGGTGTTTTACCAAGAGAATTCAGCTTTCCTCACCTCAACCTCATCCCGGTGGCGGGGCAATTTGCAACGCCTCCGCTGGAACTCTTCAAGCCATTGGTGCTGTATCCGCAGGAAATGTCGGACAACGGCGACTTCAACTACCTCGTGATCGGACGGATCAGGCCCGGCGTCACCGTCAGCCAAGCGCAGAGTGAACTGCAACGATTGCAGCAGGCCTACTCGATTGCCATGCATTTGCAGACGCATCTGGGCATCGACGTGATTCCTCTCACGCAGGAAGTTACCGGGAGCGTCAGCACGGGTCTTTGGCTGTTGCTTGCCGGTATCGGGGCGGTGTTGCTGATTGCGTGTGTCAATCTGGCCAACCTGCAATTGGCGCGCGCGGTTGCGCGGGAACGCGAGGCTTCAATCCGCGCTGCCTTGGGAGCGGGCCGCATGCGCCTCTTGCAACTCGCGCTGATTGAGAGCCTGGTGCTCGCCCTCATTGGAGGCACGCTGGGCGTCCTGTTTGCATTGGCTGGCGTGCGCATTTTCATTTTCGCGGCGCCGGCGGGCCTGCCACGTCTCAATGAAGTTGCGGTTAGTTGGCCAGTCCTGCTGTTTGCTGCGGGTCTGTCCGTGGCAACGGCACTCGTGTTTGGCATTCTCCCGGCCCTGCGCTCAATGCGCGCGGATCCCCAGTCCGCAATGCAGGGCAACTCCACACGCGTAGCCAATACGCGGCAAGGGAACCGAATTCGAAGTGTGCTTGTAGGCGCGGAGATTGCTTGCACACTCTTGTTGCTGGTCGTTACGGCTCTAGTGGTCAGCAGCTTTGCGCGCGTGGTCACACAACAACGCAACTTCGATGCTGACCACGTGACGTTGGCCGCAGTGAATCTTTTCAATTCCAACTATGGCGACACGGCTCCCAATTTCAAAGCCGCGCAAATTTCATTTATTGACCGAACTCTCGATGGTCTGGCACAGATCCCCGGGGTGACCAGCGTGGCTGTCACAAGTGAAATGCCGATGGCAGGCGAGTCCTGGATCGATGGTCTTACTCGCCCGGATCATCCCCTGCCTGAGTCGCAGCGCCCCATGGTCAATGTGCGCATGATCAGCACGAGCTATCGAAGCACGTTGGAGATTCCCCTGCTTGCGGGGCGCGACCTGGAAATCTCCGACCGGAGTCACGCTGGAAATGTGCTGATCTCTGCGCAGACTGCCCGCACCGCGTGGCCAAGAGAAGACCCGATCGGCAAGCATTTCGACTTTGGTGACGGCGCCGGAATGCGTACGGTGGTCGGTGTGATTGCCGATGCGCGCGTGAACGATTTGAAGAAGACCGCCAATATGGTCTATCAGCCTTATTGGGAGAATCCTCGTTGGCGTCTTTATTTCCTTGTGCGCAGTCCGCTGTCTTCGTCGGCGCTTGCCAATTCAATTCGAGCCGCGATCTGGAAGATCGATCCTCAGGTCCCCATCCCGACACTGAAATCCTTTGACGATCAGGTCAGCGATTCAGTGGCGACGGAACGCTTCCAGGCGCTGATGCTATCGAGTTTCGGCGCGGCAGCGTTGCTTCTGGCACTTCTGGGGGTTTACGGGGTGATGACTTACTCCGTGTCCTTGAGACAACGTGAGTTTGGCATTCGCATCGCGCTTGGGTCGAATCGGGCATCACTCATGCTGGTGGTCTTGCGGCAGGCCGCAGTTCCAGTGCTCGGCGGCATCGTTGCAGGGCTCGCAGGCGCTCTCGTGGCTACGCGCTGGGTGCAAAGCGTGCTCTACGAAACGCAGCCAGTCGATCCGCGTGCAATCACGGTCAGCATTTTGCTGCTGCTGGCGGTGGCAGCTCTCGCAGCCATTGTTCCTGCCCGGCGGGCTGCGTCAATTGACCCGATGCGGGCATTGAGAACAGAGTAGCGGCTGCTTGTCGGGCGATCCCTACACGCCGAGTTCGGCGCGTATGGCATCGGCAATGGAGTTGGCGTGGTGGTGCATCGAGGCCTCGGATTCGGCTTCGATCATGACCCGCGCCAGGGCTTCAGTCCCGCTATAGCGGATCACCACGCGTCCCGAGTCCTTCAAGTCTTCTTCGGCGGCGCGAATGGTTGCAGCAACCGCAGGAATGGAATCCAACGGACGCCGTTCGCGAACTTTGACGTTGACAATCACTTGCGGGAAAACCTTCAAGTCGGCAGTCAACTCGTCAATGGATTTGCCGGTGCGCGCGATGAGGTCGAGAACGACGAGGGCGGTGAGCAGCCCATCGCCGGTGGTGGCTAGATGAGGCAGAAGGATGTGACCAGACTGCTCGCCACCAAGGGCGGCGTTGTGCAGCAGCATCTGTTCAAGCACGTATCGATCGCCAACCGGGGCGCGCAGCATGCGAATGCCAGAGCGGCGCAGGGCGGCTTCAAGTCCCATGTTCGACATGGTGGTGGCCACGACCAAATCTCCAGTGAGAAGGCCTCGCGCTTTGAGGTCGCGGGCGGCCATCAGCAGGATGGCGTCGCCGTTGATGACGTTGCGGTGTGCGCCGGCCAACATGCAGCGGTCGGCGTCTCCGTCAAAGGTTAGACCTAGATCGGCGCCGCGAGTCTTCACTTCAGAGGCGACATAGCTGGGATGAAGCGCGCCGCAGTCTTCGTTGATATTGCGGCCGTTGGGACTGGTGTTGAGGAGCGTCACATCGGCCCCAAGGTCCGCGTTGATGCGGCTGAACAGCTCCGGGGCAATGGCTGCGGCTGCTCCATTGGCGCAGTCTGCGACAATGCGCAGGCCGGCGATCGACAGGCCGGGGACAGAGTCAATGAGAAATTGAATGTAGTCGATCTGGAGGGCGGGGTTGTCTTCGACAGGCAAAAGGCCGGCGGTATCCGGAGCTTCGATTTGTGAGGCGTGATGAAGGATTTCCTCCTCCATTGCCAGCTCGACTGCGTCGGCCAGTTTGAACCCATCGGCGCCGAAGAGCTTGATGCCATTGTCTTGCCAGGGATTGTGCGAAGCGGAGATGACCACGCCGGCATGAAACAAATGAGTGCGCGTAAGGAAGGCGACCGCGGGCGTGGGAACGATGCCGGCGCTCTCAACGCTTACGCCAGCCTGGCGAAGACCAGCGGCGAGCATGGCGGCGATCCAAGGGCCAGATTCACGGGTGTCGCGGCCGAGCAGCACGGCCGGCGAAGTTGCGATGCGATGCAGCGAGTGGCCGAGGGCCAGGCCCACGGCATAGATTGTTGTGGGGTCGAGAGGAGTTTCGCCGGCGATGGCACGAATGCCGTCTGTTCCGAAGAGCTTGCGCTGGGTTGAAGCGTTCATATGGGCAATCTTGATTCTATTGTGTGCGACCAGGCTTTTTTGAGGCTTCAGGATTCACTTGGGCCGACGTCGCTTCGATGCGGCTGCTGAAGGCGCCATCTGCGAGACGGGTGGTAAGTTGGTCGCCCTTGGAGATCTGGGCCGTGGAGCGAATCAGGGAGCCGGCGGAGTTGGTGACGAGTGCGTATCCGCGATCGAGAACTGCCAGCGGCGAAAGGGAGTGAAGGCGCGCATGAAGGGCGCCGATGCGCACGGCTGAACGCTGCACGATGCGCTCGATGGAGCGGTCCAAGCGCGTGCGGCAAGTGACGAGGCGCTCGTGGGCGCGGGCGAGGGCTTGGCGAGGGTCGTGGCGGAGGACGGCGGAGGTTAGGTCGGCTGCGTGGTTCTGGTGTCGCCGAAGCTGTCCGTTGAGGGCGGCTTCAGAGCGAAAAGCCAGGTCGTCGAGGCGCTGTGCCTGTCGGTGCAGCAGGGTTGAAATACGCGACTCGGCACGGCTCACAGGCAGGCGCGTGAGGCGCTGTCGGCTCTGCAAGAGCTGGAAGCGGACGGCGCGGTCCAGGCGATGGCTTTGGCTCGCAAGGTGTTCGGCGATCTTGTGCTGGGCTTCTGTGATCAATTCTGCGGCGGCGGAGGGGGTGGGGGCGCGAAGATCGGCGGCGAAATCGGCGATGGTGAAGTCGGTTTCATGACCGATTGCGGACACGACAGGGAGGCGGGAGGCGGCAATGGCTCGCGCAACACGTTCGCTGTTGAAGGCGGCCAGGTCTTCAAGCGAGCCGCCGCCGCGGGCCAGGACGATGACGTCGACGAGCCCGGTAGCGTTGAGCTCGTTGATTGCAGATTCGATTTCCGCAGGCGCCGAATCTCCCTGGACCAAAACTGGGGCGATGAGTACGCTGAGGCCGGAATGGCGACGGGCAACGATGTTGAGAAAGTCGCGGATCACTGCGCCGGTGGGCGACGTAACTATGCCGACGGTGCGCGGAAATGCTGGCAGCGGGAGCTTGCGATCAGCGTCGAAGAGCCCTTCGGCTTTCAGGCGCTCCTTGAGCTGTTCAAAGGCCAGTTGCAGCGAGCCGGCACCGACGGGCTCCATGGTTTCAGCTACCAATTGCATCTGGCCGCGCTGCTCGTAGACGCTGACCCGGCCGCGCACCAGCACATGCAGGCCGTCTTCAGGGCGAAAGCGCAGCAGCATGGCCTGACGGCGGAAGAGGACGATTGGCAGTTGCGCATCGGCGTCTTTAAGGGTGAAGTAAACGTGCCCCGAGGGTGCGGGCCGGAAGTTTGAGATCTCGCCTTCCACCCAGACGTCGCCATATTCCTGCTCGACCAGCTCGCGGACCTGCGCAACCAACTGGCGGACGGGCCAGATGCGGCGCGTGCGTCTCGGCTCTTCGAAGGTCAGGTCGAGTTGGGGCGTGAATGGGTCTGAAGGGTGCATCCATCACGAGTGTAATTGCCCGGGTTTGTGCAAGGCTTTTTGCGTTGGGCTGGTGCGGACGATGTTGGTTGAGGACCGGCCGCCGGTTTCTTGTTGATTAGCCGAAGACTCGGCCCGCATTCGTTCATTTTCGGACAACGATTCACGAATCCGCACAGGGGACGAATTCTGGCCGGGTCATTTCTCCCATAGACTTCGTTGTGAATGAACTACTTACCATGAGCAGAGTTTGGCCAGGGACGTGCAATTCCCCGCGCACACCGATCTTTGCACGGGAGGCCTGCATGGGGACATTGCTCCAGGATCTTCGCTTCACATTTCGCCAATTGAGGAAGGCGCCAAGCTTTGCCGTAACGGCGGTGCTGACGCTGGCCCTTGGAATTGGCGCGAACACAGCCATCTTCAGCCTGGTGAACTCGCTACTCCTCAAGCCTCTGCCGGTGGAAAGTCCTCAACAGCTCGCCTCGATCGGCCAGCGCCAGGACAATGGGCCTCTCTTCGCGAATTTTTCCTGGCCCGAGTACAAGGCGATTCGCGAACAAAGCCGTGGATCATTCAGCGAGGTGTTTGCTCATGCTTTGGGCCTGGACGGTTTTTCGACCGAAGGTCAGCAGCCGCAGCGCGTGCTTACAGGGTATGTCAGCGGGAACTTCTTCGAAGGGCTGGGACTGAAGCCGGCAGCCGGACGGCTGCTGTTGCCGAGCGAAGGCGAGGTTCTGGGCAACGACCGGGTTGTTGTGCTGAGTTACGACTTTTGGAAAGAAAGATTCAATGGAGACCCAAGTGCGGTGGGACAGACTGCAACCATCGACGGTCATCCTTTCACCATCGTCGGCGTCGCGCCGAAGGGTTTTGTTGGCGTGCAGAGTTTTGTAAAAACTGCGGTGTACCTGCCGTTGTCAGCCTTGACGCTCACAGGTACCCCGGCCGACATCGCGAACAGTTGGCAGAATCGGGGCTTCCTCGTCTATGCGCGCCTGCGTCCCGGAGTCAGCTTTCAGCAGGCGAGCGCGGAGTTGAGTGTCGCCGCCAGGCAGATGACGCGGCAACACCCGGATGCGGAGAAGAATATGGAGATGATGGCCCTCCCCGAGCCGAGTCTCCGCATCGCGACCGGTGACACAAAAACAATGCCGATCATGGCTTCGCTTTTCTTGTCACTCGCTGGGATGGTGCTGTTGCTGGCATGCGTGAATGTGGCAAACCTGGTTCTGGTGCGGGCCACGGTGCGTGAGCGGGAGATGGCCATTCGCTCGGCGCTGGGGGCGCAACGTTCGCGACTCATCGGTCAGATGGTCACGGAGAGCGTCACACTGGCTCTGATGGGCGGAGTGATGGGCGTGATCCTCGGCATGTGGTCCAGTTCCGCGCTGAGCCATATCAACCCGCACGCCGATCTTCCTGTAAATCTGGTGTTCGCCTTCGATTGGCGGATATTCCTCTACTCGTTTGCCATTGCAATGGTGGCGGGAATCGTAGTGGGCATGGTGCCCGCGCTGCGGGTTGCCAAGGCAAATGTGAGCGCGGTATTGCATGAGGGCGGCCGTGGGGTTAGCTCCGGACGTCACTGGATGCGCGACGGCCTGGTTGTGGTGCAGATTGCCGGTTCTCTGGTGCTGCTGGTTGTGGCTGGCCTTTTTGTGCGAAGCCTCTCTGCCATGCAGACCATGGACTTCGGTTTCAAGCCGGATCGTGTGCTAAATCTTGCCGTCGATTCGAACGAGATTGGAATGAACGACGCGCAGACACAGGACCTGGTACGGAACATCCTCATCCGCCTGCATCAAGTGCCGGGCGTGGAAGCGGTAAGCCATGCGGGCAGCGTTCCATTGGGGTATCTCAGCAACGGCGGCGATACGCTGGTCATCGATGGTGCTCCTCCGGCAAAGGATCCGTCCGCATTCGGCGCCGGATACAACGTTGTTTCGCCGGAGTATTTCAGCGTGATGGGCATCGATCTTCTGCGCGGCCGCGCCTTCACGGATTCGGATGACACTCATGGCAGGGATGTGGCCTTGATCAGCGAAAGCACGGCAAAAAAATATTGGCCCAATCAAGACGCGATGGGGCGCACGTTCAGAATGCAGAGCCAGAAAGATCGCAAGCTTGAAGTGGTTGGTATCGTGGGCGATGCAGAGTTTCAAATCTTCGGCGGCGGCAAGGAGCGGCCATTCTTTTACCTCCCTTATGCGCAGCACGTTGCGGGTAACAGCTTGATGGTCTTCCAGGTCAAGACCCAGGGAGATCCGCTTGTATTGGCGCCCACCGTGCAGAAAACAATTCACGAACTCGCTCCGCAGCTTCCCATCTTCCAGGTTCAAACCATGCGCCAGGGGCTTTACACGCTCAATGGGCTCTTGCTCTTCCAGATCGGAGCAACGGTTGCCGCCATCATTGGCTGCCTTGGATTGACCCTGGCGGTGATTGGCCTTTACGGCGTGGTCTCTTACGCCGTGAGCCGGCGCATGCATGAGATAGGCTTGCGCATGGCGCTTGGAGCCAGCCGGGGCGCGGTGTTCAGAATGATTTACCGCCAGTCCGTAGTAATTGTGGCCATTGGCCTTGGCATTGGCCTGGTGCTGGCATACATGGTTGCGCAAGCCGCGGGCAGCTTTGTTGTGGTCAGCGTGAGAGATCCAGCAACCTATGCGGTTGTGGCATTGGTACTGGGCCTGGCGGGGCTCGGTTCCTGCTATCTGCCCGCGCGCCGCGCCATGGCAGTGGAACCAGTGGTCGCGCTGCGCGAGGATTGAGTCGGTTGGGCGGGTGAGCTTATCTAAACTCGCCCACCTACCGCTTCTGCGTCAAGGGCGACAAACTGAACGGGGGGCACGGCCCAGCCGATAAGTGGCTAGGTGGCGCAGACCTGAGCGTCGGCGCGGGCAGTCGCGGCATTTTCGCTTGGCAATTTAGCAACTGCACGATTAAATGCACAGATGTCATGATTCTTCGCGCAACATTTGAAACGGCCTGGTGTTTGCCTAATAGACTTTCTTTCCCCTCATATTCTTCCTTGCAGTTTTACCTTTTCAAATCGCATCAAGACGAGACCTAATCAGTTCAAGTTGAACCCCGGTAGCATTGCATCGGAGTTTCGCGTTGCAGCCGCGCTAGGCCATTTTGGAACTGCAGGCGGCGACGCGTTGCCGGGGTTACTTAAGTTGGGGGAGAACCTGGAATTGTTACTCCAAACCGACCCATCCCGGTGGTACCCTAACCCAGCAAAGTCGCATGTTGCCGTTGGGCTGTCCTTCCCCCCGCAAGTCTTCAGGGCACACCAAGGCACAGCCAGTCAAAAAATGACGCGAGTTTAGAGGAGAATCTATCGTGCGGAAAATTGGCCTGTTTTTGCTCACAATTGTTGCGATGCTATCGGTCGCAACTATGAATTCGCAGGCACAGACGGTGTTGACCCGTCATGTGCGAGAAGTGGTTAGCACTGGTCAGGCGCCGAGAATTGCGCACATGCCCTCAGCCCAGACCATGAGCCTTGACATCGTTCTGCCGCTCAGCAATCAGGCGGGCCTGGATCTGTTTCTTCAGCAAATCTACAACCCGGCAAGCCCCAACTACCATCAATTCCTCACCGTCCAGCAGTTCGCCGACTCGTTTGGCCCTACTCAGCAGCAGTACGATGCGGTGGTCAAATATGCCCAGGCGAATGGCCTTACAGTCATAGGCAGTTCACCCTCCCGCATGAACGTGCATGTACAGGGCCCGGTGGCGAGTGTCGAGAGCGCTTTCCACGTGACCATGAACACATATCAGCATCCCACAGAAAACCGCGCCTTTTTCGCTGCCGATCGTGAGCCGACGGTCGACCTGCCATTTCCGCTGTGGCATGTGGCCGGCCTGGACAACTACTCCATCCCGCAGCCCGCGGGTCTGAGCAAGAATGCGAATACAAGTGCTCAGCCAAAAGCCACAACGGGCTCCGGGCCGTCGGCTTCTTTTCTGGGCAGTGACATGCGTGCGGCTTACTATGGTGGAACGGCATTGACAGGTGCCGGCCAGACGCTTGGATTGCTCGAATTCGTCGGCACCGATCTGGCCGACGTGACCACCTACTTTACAAACGCGAAGCAGACCAACAATGTGCCCATCCAACTGGTCTCGACGGATGGAACCACCACGAGTTGCGTTGACACCAAGGCCGGCGGTAGCTGCGACGACACCGAGCAGACACTTGACATCACCCAGGCGATAGGTATGGCGCCCGGGCTCAAGAGCCTGGTGGTCTACGTTGGATCGACAGATGCGGCAATCTTTCATGCCATGGCCACGGCCAGTCCGCTGAACGCGCAGTTGAGCTCTTCCTGGACATGGAGCCCCGCTGACCCGACCACCGACAATCCGTACTTTGAAGAGTTCGCAGCGCAGGGACAGAACCTGTTTCAGGCTGCCGGCGACAGCAGCAAATGGACGACGAACGGCACGGCTTCGGAGGTTTTTCCCGCAGACGATATCTATGTCACCTCGGTGGGCGGAACCGACCTGAACACAACCGGTGCCGGCTCCGCATGGAGTTCTGAGACCGCGTGGGCGGATAGCGGCGGCGGCATTTCGCCTCACAATTACGCCATTCCATCCTGGCAAACGGCTGCGGCAGCCGGGTGCGGCAGTTGTTCCAAGACGTATCGCAATGGCCCGGATGTTTCGGCCAACGCGAACTTCACTTTTTATGTCTGCGCGGATCAGACAACCTGCACGGCCAACTCATATGGCGGGACCAGTTTTGCAGCGCCCATGTGGGCCGGCTACCTGGCGCTCGTCAACCAGCAGGCAGCCATCAACGGGGCCACCAAAGGGATCGGCTTCATCAACCCCTCGCTGTATACGATTGGGATGGGGTCAAGCTACGGCAGCGACTTCCATGACATCACCAGCGGCAGCAACGGCTTTTCGGCGACAACCGGATACGATCTGGTGACCGGCTGGGGAAGTCCGAATGGGAGCGGCTTGATTGCTGCTCTGGGTGGGCCGGTGGTGGTAACTCCAGCCTTCACGCTCTCCGCTTCGCCCGCGACCGTGTCCGTCGTGTCAGGGAACAGCGGAAACTCTACCATTACAACCACCGTCTCCGGTGGATTCACCTCGGCGGTTGCGTTGACTGCGACTGGCCAGCCGACAGGCGTCACTGTCACCTTCAGCCCCACCTCGATCGCATCGCCGGGCGCGGGTACGTCTACGGCTACGCTTGCTGTCGCATCCACCACGGCAGCCGGCACATACACGATCACGGTAACTGGATCGGGCAGCGGATTGACCCATACGGCGACCATTTCGCTTACGGTGACCAAGCCAGTGGCTGCTGCCTTCACAATTGCCGTCTCGCCCACTGCGGGATACCTGGCCCAGGGCCAAAGCGGCTATGCCATCGTGACCACGGCAGTCTCGGGCGGGTTTAGTTCGGCGGTTGCTTTGTCGGCTACTGGCTTGCCATCGGGCGTGACAGGAAGCTTCAGTCCGGCTTCAATCGCCTCGCCAGGCTCCGGTACGTCAGACTTCACGCTGACGGTTTCTAAATCGGCACCGATTGGAACCTACCCAATTACGATCACGGGATCCGGCGGCGGATTGACGCACACTACGGTCCTCACCTTCCAGGTCATCCGTTAACACTCACTTCACGCCGGCGCTGACCGCGCCGGTGCACAAAAGCAGAAACGGCCCGGACTTCTCAGTCCGGGCCGTTTCTGCGTGAGATGATCCGCCGGGTGACGCGGTTTCATTTGCGGCTCCCGACGATCCTGCGCAACTCGGCGGCAATCGCAGTGAAGCGGCCGGCGAGCAAGCTGTCGGGGCCACCTTCGCGCGAGTACATGATCTCAAGCTCACGCGCCAGCACCGTGCCGCGAGTGAGGCCAAATGTACCCAGCACGCCGGCAAGCTTGTGGGCGGCGGCGCTGGCGGCCTGGTGCTGGGGGATGGAAAGCTGGTTGGCAGCGAAGGCTGCAGCTGCCGCCTCCAGCAGGCCGACGCGCTCTTCCATCTGAGGCAGGAACTGGGCCCACATTCGGTCCAGAGCTTGATTCAGCGTCTGGTCGAGCGCGTTCTGGTCGATGGGGTCCAAGATTCAATCTCGGGAATCAGCTCCAACCCAGCGCGGCAGCAATCTGGGTTGAGAGGGTCATGGGGTCGAAGGGCTTGAAAAGGACGGCCTCAACACCGAGGTCGGCAAAGCGGCGCTGGTCCGAGGCTTGCACCTTGGCGGTCAGCAGCAACACGGGGATCTTCGCTGTGCCAGGATTTTTTCGCAACTCGCGGAAGGTAGTGGGGCCATCCATACCGGGCATCATGACATCGAGCAGAATGGCGTCGGGAAGGTGCTCGATGGCGCGCGCCAGGCCCTGTGCGCCAGAGCTGGCAACGATAACATCCCAGCCGGCGACAGTCTCAAGGCTAAGAGCAGCGACATCGCGAATGTCCTCTTCGTCGTCGATGATCAAGATGCGGTGCGACATAAGGTAATGGCCTCTGATGAGCATTTCGGATATAGAGGTATCGTTGGACTGCCAGTTCTCAGCGAAGAGCTCTGAGCCAACCCGAGAGCCGCCTGGTTCGCTATCTCTGCCATGTTCATTTTGAAGCCTTGCAGAGGCGCTGTCGATGGCGGCGGTCGAGTAGTTGTCTGAGCGGGGAACTCTTTGAGCAACAGGGAAAATCCTTGCGAGGCTTGCGCTGGGCGGTTGAGGCCGTGGCAACTGCATGCACGCACCGTTCAGGCGGTAGGCGCGGCAGTGGGCATGCTGGTGGCGATGGGTGGCTGGGTAGGCACGTTTGCTTCGGTCAACGAAGTGTCGATGCCCGGTTCATCGCTCAAGAGGCCTTGACCATCGACGGGGCCCGGCTTATAAGGCAGGAAGACACGGAAAGTGGTTCCCCTCACAGGATTGCGCTCCGCCCAGATGCGCCCTGAGTGTTGCATGACAATGGTTCTGCAGATGGCCAGGCCGAGACCGCTGCCGCCCTTCTGGCGGGAGTCCGACGCGTCAACCTGCTGGAATCGGCCAAAGACCGCCTCGAGCTTGTCAGCGGGGATGCCTCGCCCCTGGTCGATGACGGACAGTGTGACGCCGTTGACGCCGGGGCGAAGCATGACCGAGATGGTCGAGCTGGGCGGCGAGAATTTTACGGCATTCGAGAGCAGATTGGTCAGCACCTGAAGCAGTCGGTCTGGGTCGGCGGCAATTTCTACCTTGGTGGTGTCGTGGATGAGCTGAACGCCGGCGGCCTCGGCCACAGGAGCCATGCCGTCGATTGCCTGGTGAACGATCTCCGCCAACCTCACCGGGCGGAATGCGAGCGGCTCTCGTCCGCTCTGGATCCGTTCCAGGTCGAGGATATCGTTGATGAGCCGGACCAGTCGGTCGGAGTTGGTGCTGGCGATGCGAAGCAGATTCGCGGCCTTGTCGTTCATGTCGCCCAAAATGCCAGACGAGAGCAGGCCGAGGGCGCCGCGAATGGATGTCAGCGGGGTACGCAACTCGTGGCTCACGGTGGAGATGAACTCATCCTTGAGTTTGTCGAGGGCGTAGCGCTGGCTGATATCCCGGAAGCTGAGCACAGACCCGGAGAATCGCCCTTGATCGAGGATGGGAGTGAGGGCGTATTCGGCGGGGAAGGATGAGCCTCCTGAGCGGAAGATTGTATCCTCGCCCGCTGCGGGCTTATGGTCTCCCATGGCTCGGCTGAGGGGACAATCCGCAGCACACGCATGGCTAAGCGGAGCGCATCCATGCAGCAATTCATGCACCGACTTGCCGGTGAGTTGCGCCGCAGGTGCGCCCAGCAGACGCGCAGCGGCTGGGTTAGCGAAACTGACCATGCCGTGGCGGTCGACTCCGCAGATGCCGTCGGCAACCGAATTGAGCAGGATCTCCTGTTGGCGGTAAAGCTCCTCGGCCCGACCTTGTTCGTGGGAGCGTGCGAGCATCTGTCCCAGCGAGGCGGCAACCGTCTCGATGGCGGCCAGTGCCTCTCGATCTTCGCGCAGGCAAAAGTGACAATAGAATTCGAGAACCGCAAGCACCATGTTGCCGACACGAACGGGCACTGCCCATCCCGAGACCATCTCGTGACGCAGGGCGGATTCAATGCGTGGACTGAAGGGCACCGCAGCCAGATCAGAAATCCAAACCGGGTGGCCGTCCTTCCAGGCGCGTCCCGGAAGATCGACCCCACTCTCCAAGGTCAGTCCCATGCTTTCTCGAATCAGAGTTTCCGCGCGCTTTCCGGGGGCGCCCCAGGCCGTGGCGAATTCGAGGTGGCTGCGTTCAGCGTCGACGCTCCATTTGATGGCCATGTCCCAGCCCTGGGCGACGCAGAGGGCCTCGAGAATGCGCATCGAGGCAACCTCGGGAGAAGCATTTTCACCAACAATCTGGCTTACGCGCAGTTGCAGGGCAAGGCGATGTTCGCGCTGTTTCTGTTCTGTCACATCGCGCAGCAGGCAACGGATCGCCAGCGGGCTGCCCGCCTCCTGCCGCTGACTCAGGCTCAGTTCCAATTCCAATAGCCGGCCGTCTGGCGTGTTGTGGCGCAGCGGCGCGCGATCCACGGTGTCGCCATCAAGTGCGACGCGGAACAGGGCACCTACCTCGGCCCGCCCGCCCGGCCCAAACAGCTCTTCAAAGGAATTCAGATCCAGAAGTGCAGATGTGTCCTTGTCGAAGCATTGCTTCCACGCAGGATTGGCGTAGAGAAATCTGCCCGTTGGACTGAGCGTCGCAATCATCTCGCTCGAGTTCTCGAACAGGTCGCGAAACCGCTCCTGGGACTCGCGCAATGCGACTTCCTGACGGACGGTGGCGCTTTGATCGAGGGCAATGGCGACCAGCCCCCTCGACTCGCCGTCGTCGTCGCGCAGGGCGGAGATGTGGAGTGTGACCGGCAGAGGAGATCCATTTTTGTGGCGGAGCTGCGCATCGAAGCTGGGCACCTGGCTGGGAGGCAGGCTACGTGCGCATTCGAGGTAGGCCGCCATGCGGCCGGCGGGGGTTGGCTCGTTTGACCTGGGAACGCCGCAGAGCCGTTCCATCTCCGCAACCAGGCGCGCACCTTCCCCGGGAGCCAGAATCTCTACCGTGCTCCACTCATTCAACAACTCGTGGGCATGGTATCCAAGCAATCGCTCGGCCGAAGGGTTGACATAGGTAAGGCGTCCATCGGAACTTATGCCTACGATGGCGGGTCCGGCGGAATCGAGCAGATCCTCGAGAGGATTCTGGGCCGCGTGGGCGAGTTGAGTGGCTTTCAAATCGGCTGCCTGAGCGGCTTGGGCAGCAGGGGCGCTGTTGAGCAGCAGCCGAACTGAAAGCAGGGCCACCGCAATGCCGGCTGCCGCAGCCGCGAAGATCAAAAGCCCATCAAACCGCGCTCCACCCGTCGAACGCACGGAGATGGCGCCCGCGACCAACCCAAAGGTCAAACCTGCCAGGACGGGCCAGTTTTTAGCCAAGCCGGTTCTGCTTCTGGCCGGGCCGTCCATGCTTGCGGGCGCGGCTAGGCCTGTTCCTGGAGCGGCTACTTTGCTGGGCTCTTCCTGCATGGTACCCCCGAGGCAACGATCAAAAAGCCAGCCCTGCACAGCGAATTTGGCGCTGCTTGCACGCAAACAATGTTGAGGAAGCGACCTTGCTTTGCCCGGAAACAAGGCTAACATTCATTTCGTGCGATTTGCAGGTAGTATAAGCGTTTGCATAAAGAGTCTCTAGGCAAATCGGAACCGCGCATCCGACAGCGAAACATCGCAGTCAACGGGCACCGCCCAACTGCTACTGAGAAAATTGTCGCGTGACGTCAACAAGACCGCTCTTAGCCGGCTTCTGGTTCCTACCTTCTGCCCCGCCGCCAATCGTATACTGACGGCATGTTCCGAACTTCCGTTTCTTCAAGTGCTGCTAAGACTGGCCTCGCGTTCCTCGGGCTGGTATGTTTTGTCGGTCTACCCCAATGCGCTCATGCCTGGGGCAACGAAGGTCATCGACTGATTAACCGGCTGGCCGCTCGCAGCCTGCCCGCGAGCGTGCCCGAGTTTCTCCGTTCGGAGGCTGCGACCCGAGAGATCGAGTACCTGGGCCCGGAGCCGGACCGTTGGCGCTCTCATGCCGAGCCGGAGTTGAGCGCGGCGCAGGCTCCAGAACACTTTCTCGATCTGGAGCCCGCCGACGCGCTGGGACCGCTTCCGCATAACCGCCTGGATTTTGAAGCCAAGGTGTTTGCCGCCGGCCAGCGCCCAGAGAAGATCGGCCTGCAGCCGTGGGAGACCACCGAAGTGTGGGAACGGTTGAAGGCTGCGTTGCGCGAGTACCGTACCCTTTCGGCTGCGGGGCAGGATACGCGCTCGGTGGAACAGGTAGCCATCTTCTACGCGGGATGGCTCGGACACTATGTGGGCGACGGCTCGCAACCGCTGCATACGACCATCCAATACAACGGCTGGACGGGGCCGAATCCCAATGGATACACCACTGAGCATCAGATTCACTACCAGTTTGAGGGTCCGTTTGTAGCCGCCAATGAGCATGAGCCCGAGGTCAAGGCGAAGATGACCGAGGTCATGGCCATTGATGGCGACATGTTCGACAATTACGTGGCATACCTGCGGCATACCAACAGCTTTGTTGAGAAGGTGTATCAGTTGGAGAAGGCTGGCGGGTTTGTGGGCGCGGGAACGCCGGAGTCGCGTGATTTTACGGCGGAACGGCTGGCGGCTGGTGCTTCCATGCTGCGCGATATGATCTACTCGGCGTGGCTCGATAGCGCAAAACCGGTGCCCGATCCTTACGCTGGCAAGTGAGACGCCGAAGAAGAAGCAGAGATGAAGTTGGCCCGGTTTAGTGGGCGGGTTCAGGGGCTGCCAGCGCGGGAAGCCGGCGCAAGAGCAAAGTGAATCCAAATGTCATGAGCGCAACTGCAGGAATGGCGAGCACCAGCCAGGCCAGCATGGCATGACCGGCAAAGCCGCCGAAGCGGGCAAGCAAATCGTGAGGCGACCTGTGCAGCAGACCGCCCGATTTGACGGCCTGGTTTGGGCCGGAGTCGAGCAGCCATCCGCCCAGGCGCACAAAGGGCACAATGAGCACCAGTTGCAGAGGCATTACCAGGTAGTTGGCCGCCTGGATGGCGGGCAGATTGAGCTTGAGCGCCAGCGCCAGCAAGGCGCATATCGCGGTGGGAATGCCTACCACTGGAAAACAGCCAACAGCGAATCCGAGCGCGAGCGTGAGCGCCAGGCGGCGGGGCGAACAGCCCTGGCGCAACCATAGGATTGCGTTTCGCTTGATCGATGCGAAACTGACCTTATCTGGCGATCTGCTCATCATACCGTCACTCTAGCTACTTAGATGCAAGCGGAGCATAACTGTGACATGAAACTTTTGTAAATGAGCAAGAAGTTGCAGCGGAAATGGGAAATATTTTCAGTGTGCGAAACTTAAATACCCTTGGACGCTCCAGGCATCAGGCCGTGGTTGCGCATCTCCGTCAACACTCGCTCAACCTTCCAATCGAGTGCTCCCGAACCATCGATGATCAAATCCGCCTGTGCGGCGGAGGGGCGCACATAAGCGATGCTCGCGGGGCGCACCGTGGCGTCGTATTGGCGGCGAACCGACTCCGGCGAGCGGCCTCGCTGTTCAATGTCGCGTTTCAGGCGGCGTTCGAAGCAAAGCTCGTCGGGCGTATCTACGTAGATGCGGAGCTGATAAAGGGGCAGCAGCTCCTGAAAGTACAGGGCGAAGAGGCCTTCGACAAAGAGGAATGGACCTGGGCGAAATGGTTCTGTACGGCCTTGAACGCGGGTGTGAGTGGCGAAGTCATAGATCGGACGTTCAATGGGCTCGCCTGCGGCCAAGGTTCGAATGTGAGCTACCAGCAGGGAACTTTCAAGCAGGCCGGGATCATCGAAGTTCTGCAGGGCGCGCTGTTCCCTGGGCATGTGGGTGAGGTCGAGGTAGTAGTTGTCGAAATGGAAGTGGACGCCGTCGAGGGTGCGAGCCAGTTCAGACGCCAGTGTAGTTTTGCCGGAGCCGGAGCAGCCGGCAATGGCCAGAACGACGGGCGGAAAGGGAAGACGCGCACTATCGGAGTCGCTTGCGGCTGTCTGGTTCAATGGATGCTGGCTCATGAGATGCGGTTAGGGGTTGGGTTCGTGGCTGGCCGCGATTGCCGGCACCAGGCGCGTGAATAGGTTGGTCAGTTTGTGCTCCACCTGGCGCCCGGCTTCAAAGACCTCTTCGTGGCTGAGCGGTGTTGCTCCCAGGCCGGAGGCGAGGTTGGTCACGCATGAGATGCCAAGAACTTCGATCCCCATGTGGCGGGCGACGATGGTTTCTGGCACGGTGGACATGCCCACCAGGGTGGCTCCGAGGGTGCGAAAGGCGCGGATTTCGGCTGGCGTTTCAAAGCTGGGGCCAGAGACGGCGAGGTAGATGCCTTCGTCGAGGGGAAAGCCCTCAGCGGTCGCAGCTTGCTGGGCGAGAGCGCGAAGCCGTTTTGAGTAGGCCTCCGTCATGTCGAAAAAGCGCAACCCGGTGCCGGGCTTGAAGCCGAAGCGAGACTCGTTGGGGCCAGACATGGGGTTGAAGCCCATGTGGTTGATGTGGTCGGCGAGGACGACGAGCTGGCCAACGCTATAGCCTTCGGCGATTCCACCGGCGGCGTTGGTAAGGATGACTTCACGCACACCGAGCGCACCGAGAACGCGCATGGGGAATGTGACTTGGTGGGGCGTGTAGCCCTCGTAGAAATGGACGCGGCCTTGCATGACGATTACGGGGATACCACCAATCATGCCGGCGACGATGCGGCCGGAGTGGCCTGCCACGGTGGATTGGGGGAAATGGGAAATCTGAGAGTAGGGAATGACAACAGGTTCGGCGACCGAGTCGGCTACGGCTCCCAGGCCGGACCCGAGAACGATGCCGATGCGCGGTTCAAGCAAGCCGAGCCTGCCCTGCAAGAATGTTGCAGCTTCAATTACCTGGTCGAAGTAGGTCATTTTTTCTCAGCGAATGCGCTGGTCACATTCTACAGGCGCACTTTCGTAGCGTTGCTGAAACATTTGAGGCTCCTGCTGCCACCTGCGCGTCAGGGAAATATCGGCAAGCCAGCCGCTGCTTCACAACGGCGCGCTTGAACGTGATAATTGGCATACGCGAATGCGCTTGACCGAACCTCGGCGTTTTGCAGGGAGATCGCCCTTGACGAAAACAACGCGCAGGGAATTCTTGAAAGAAGCCGCCTTTGCCGGGGCCGCCGTTACCACCTGGACACTTGCGGAAGGGAGCTTCGTGGCTGCCGCGCCTGTGAAGAAGCCGGGTCAACCCGTGCTGCCCGCCCCACCCGTGGTCCAGCTTTCCTGGCTTGGCGGACTGACGCCGATCCTGCCCTGTGGCGTCAGTTGGGGAGTGCCTTGGCAACGTGGTTCCATGGCGCGGGATCGCCAGGTCACGGCGCGTTCGGCAGACGGGCGCCCGCTGGCCACGCAGAGCTGGCCGCTAGCTTTCTGGCCGGATGGATCTGTCAAATGGACTGGGCTGGCTATTGCTGCCGGGCCGGAGGTTGCAGCGCCGCTCAGCGTTGCGGTGGCATCACCTGTTCCGCCCGAATCGCCGGTCTCCGTTCAGCAGGACGCGCAATTTGTCGAGATCGCAACCGGCCCGATGCGCTGCCGGATTGCGCGTACAGGCCAGAACCTCATCGACACTCTTTCGGTAGAAGGCCGCGAGGTGGCGCGCGCTGGCCGCCTGATGGTGCTGCGCGATGACCGGGCCGGCTACGATCCGGATTCAGACGCGAGCCAAACCATTCGCGAGGAACACTACACAAGCCTGGTCTCCAAGGTGACAGTGGAGCAGACAGGGCCGGTGCGTGCGGTTGTGCATATCGAAGGCACACACGCCGGCGCAGCGGGCAGCGACAATTCCGGCCGCAAGTGGCTGCCATTTTCGGTTCGCCTGTACTTTACAGCCGGCCTCGGCGCCATCCGCATGGTGCATACATTTGTCTTCGATGGCGACCAGGCGACCGACTTCATTCGCGGCTTGGGTCTAACGTTTACCGTGCCATTCCGGGAGGAGCGGCAGAATCGTCACGTTCGCTTTGCTACGGACAACGACGGCCTGTTTTCCGAGCCTGTTCTGATGAGTCCCGGCTATCGCCCCAGGGCTGTTCAGCATGCGGCCGACATGCAACGCGCTCAACTGCTGGGAAAGCGGATCCCTAACCTGGGCGATCTCTCGGCCAGAGACAGAGCTGCTTTCGAAACCGTTGCCGTATGGGACTCGTACAAGCTCGCGCAACTCGCGCCTGACTCTTTTGCTATCGACAAGCGCACCGGCAGACCAAGCTCATGGCTGCACATCACAGATGGAGCGCGCGCGCGAGGGTTGGCATTTCTCGGCGATGTGACAGGTGGGCTTGCGGTGGGCGTGAAGCACTTCTGGCAGAAGTATCCGGCAGCTCTCGAGATCAGCAGGGCGTCAACCGAAGC
>Ga0302319_10008160_pt1 | contig 20454 bp, 14 predicted proteins | sample Bog_T0_2_FD_203319 | JGI IMG/M metagenome (GOLD analysis project Ga0302319, IMG submission 203319) | Peat permafrost microbial communities from Stordalen Mire near Abisko, Sweden - Bog_T0_2 | ecosystem: Environmental > Terrestrial > Soil > Wetlands > Peat | place: Sweden: Abisko, Stordalen Mire... | reverse complement strand
CGACTCATACATTTGATTACCTGCGGAACAAAACCGCGCGTGTGTGGCATTGCATTGTCCCCGCCGCGGCATTGCAGAACGTCCGCTACTATGCATATTCGATAGACGGTCCGCCGCCCGGCAGTCTTTATGAGCTGAATTGCTTCGATCGGGAAAAGATCCTGCTCGATCCTTACGCGAAGGCGATTTTTGTTCCGCCGGCCTTTGAGCGGGCGGCCGCGATTCGTCCCGGCAGCAACGCGGGGCGGGCTCCACTGGGCGTGCTGCCATTGCCCGAGCCGCCGGTGCCGGGCGAACGCTGTGCGCTGCGGCATGAATCGGACGCCATTATCTATGAGCTGCACGTCGGTGGATTCACGCAAAACCCAAACTCCGGAGTGGCAGCGGAGAAGCGTGGGAAATACTCCGGCGTGATTGAAAAGATTCCCTATCTGAAAGAATTGGGGGTCACCATCGTTGAGTTGATGCCTGTGTATCAGTTCGAGCCGGCTGGGGCCGATCATTGGGGCTACTCCCCCCTTTGTTTCTTTGCGCCGCATAGCGGCTATGCGGGCAACGCGGCGGAGGCTCATACGGAGTTCCGGGAGATGATCAATGCGCTGCACGCTGCCGGCATGGAGGTGGTGCTTGACGTGGTGTACAACCACACTTGCGAGGGGAATGAGGGTGGCCCTATTTATAGTTTTAAGGGCATCGACAACGCAACCACCTACCTTCTTTCGGGGAATGCCGAGCATCCCTATGCTGACTATTCCGGCACCGGCAACACGATGAATTATGGCAGCCCACCCATGCGCCAACTGGTGTTGGACAGCCTCCACTATTGGACTTGCGAAATGCAGGTGGACGGATTTCGCTTTGATCTGGCTTCTGTTTTTAGCCGCAATGAGGATGGCTCGATGAATTGGCAGGATCCGCCGGTGTTGGCGCAGATCTCTTCCGATTCGAATCTGGGCAAACTTCGGTTGATTGCCGAGCCCTGGGATGCGTCGGGCGGTTACCAATTGGGGCATTCGTTTCCCGGCGTCACCTGGTCTCAGTGGAATGCCGATTTTCGCGATGATGTGCGGCGTTTTGTGCGTGGAGATGAGGGCATGGTGGGCGCATTGATGACGCGGCTGTATGGGAGCGCGGATTTGTTCCCGGACGATCGCATGAATGCATACCATCCCTATCAGTCGATTAATTTTGTGACCGCCCATGACGGGTTTACGCTCTACGATTTGGTCTCTTACAATCAGAAGCGGAATTGGGCAAACGGTGAAGACAACCGGGATGGCAACAACAACAATCTGAGCTGGAACTGCGGCTGGGAAGGGGACGCGAACGTACCAGAAGAAGTGATCCAGTTGCGGGTCAGGCAGGCGAAGAACTTTTGCTGCTTGCTTTTTCTTTCGGCAGGTACGCCGATGTTCAGGGCCGGCGATGAGTTTCTACAGACGCAAGCGGGCAACAATAACCCCTACAACCAGAACAATGAAACGAGTTGGCTGGATTGGAGCCGGCTGGAAAAGAACGCCGGGATGTTTTCCTTCTTTAAGAAAATGGTCGCGTTCCGCAAAGCTCACCCGTCGCTTTGTCGGAGCCGTTTCTGGCGGGACGATGTGGTTTGGCACGGAGTGGAGGAGAAACCGGATTTGTCGTACGAATCGCGCAGTCTGGCATTCTATTTGAACGGCAAGTCACAGAACGACGCGGATTTATATGTGATGATCAACTCCTACTGGGAGCCATTGCAGTTTCGCGTCCAGCAGGGCGAGGCACACGAGTGGAAGCGCGTGATTGATACCGGGCTGGACGACCGGCCTGAGGAACTGATGGATTCGCTCAACTGCAGTGTTGGGCCGCGGTCGATTGTGGTCTTAGTGCGCGAGAGCGAGCGTGGGAAAATTTAAATATTCATGATTACTTCCGTTGGCAAAGCAGACCCACGCTATTCAGAATTGGAAAACGGGCATAATCTACGTTGGCCTCTTTCCGCGGCGGACGCGCCCGATTCGATCGAACTTTGTGAAAACGCGGAGGACGTTGTTTCGGCGCTGCAACGGATTGTTGACAGCGGGCGCCGGCCAACCATTCGAAGCGGGGGGCATTGCTACGAAGATTTCGTTTGTAGCAACCCTGGCGGCGCGCTGCTGGACCTAAGCCTCTTGACGGGCGATCGCATGCCACAGGATGGGGAGCGCTATCGAATCAGCGCCGGCACGCAGTTAGGCGATGCGTATCTCGATTTGTTCAAACTTCATAACGTCACGCTGCCAGGGGGCTCATGCACGGGTGTGGGCGCCGGTGGACATATTAGCGGGGGCGGTTATGGCTTGTTGTCGCGGCTGCATGGCCTGACGGTTGATTGGCTGAGCGCGGTGGAAATTGTCACGATCAACCAAAACGGAAAAGCCGCGCTGCTCTTCTGCGACAAGAATACGAATGCCGATCTCTTTCGCGCTTGCTGTGGCTCGGGCGGTGGAAGTTTTGGCGTGATCACCGGTTTCTTGTTCAACACGCTACCGCGTCCTCCGAAGGAAGTGGCTACGGGCGGCGTTTCTTTTGACTGGGCAGGCATGTCCGAAGCGCGTTTTGTCGATATCGTGATGAAGTTTGGGGAGTACTGGCAAACTCGCGGGAAAGATCAGGATACTTGGGGGCTCTATTCCGGTCTTGAGTTATCGCACTCCTCCGGTGGGCACTTCGGGCTTGGAATACAATTTTGTAATCCTGACGGAACTTGCGGCGACTTGACGGTGATGAACGAATATCTGGAACGATTCCGAGATTGCCATCCGATAGAGGAACACGTTGCAGTGCCGGGTGCGCACATCGCTCCTCAGACATCCGCAAAACAACGGCCTTGCCCAGGGTTGCGTTCAGTCAATATAGTTCCGTGGTTGGAAGCAACCGTGCGTGGCGGAAACGGACGACGTTCGCGCGCCAAATACAAGTCAGCCTACATGAAGGAGAACTTCACTGCCGATGAAGCCAAGTGCATTTACAAGCATTTGAAAACCCCAGTACCGGGAGTTAAGGAAGGACATCCCATACTGGCCGTTGGCTCCTACGGTGGGGCTGTGAATCAAAGCGGACGAGGCGAGGGAACCTCCATTGCGCAACGGAGTTCGACGCTGAAGCTGCAATACCAAACTTATTGGAACGACCCGAAAGACGACGCTGGGCAGTTGCAGTGGATGAGCGATTTCTATACCGATTTGTATTCAGGAGAAAACGTACCCAGCCGGTTCGCCGGCACGCCTTACCCAGGCAAGCACTACGAAGGCTGCTACATCAACTATCCGGACAAAGATATGTTGGCCTATCCATTCTGGCCGCAGCTCTATTGGGGCGATGGCGATCTGTACCCGTTCCTGCAAGGTGTCAAACAGCAATACGACCCGCATAATATTTTTCATCACGCCATGTCGGTTCGACCGAAGCAGAGCTAAATATGCAGCCAAACAATCTAACGAGACGCGCGCTTTTCGCACAGATTTGTTGCGGTAGCTATCTTTTGGCTGGTTCTCGCGAAGCGAAGTTCGAATATGCGGGCGGGACTGATCGAATTGAGGTGTACCGCCGGCAAGGCGCGCACAGCGCAAAGGTACAAACTGTAATGAGCGCGAATCCGTCGTTTTTGGCGCTGGATCAGGTACGCCAACGCCTGTTTGCGGTGAACGAAATTGGCGAATTTGAGGGCTTGCCGAGGGGATCAGTAGAATCGTACACGGTATCGCCCGGTACCGGACTTCTTACACTGATTTCGCGCGAGCCGCTTTCGCTTTCTGCCACGAGACCTAGAAGCCTCGCTATTTCTCCTGATGGACGATTCATGGTCGTTGCGGTATATGGCGGCGGCGCACATAACGTGCTGCCGGTGGGTGTTGATGGACAGATTGGACGTGTCACGCAAGTTCTAAAAGAAATAGGCTGCGGACCTGATCCGAAAATGCAGGCGACGGCGCATCCGCATTCCGTGGTGTTTCACCCTTCGGGAAAATTCGTTGTCGCGACGGATTTTGGATGCGATCGCATCAACGTCTTTTCCTTTAGAGCCGGAAGGATGACGAAGATCAAGCAGATAGGGGCTCCGGCAGGCAGCGGACCGGCAGAAGTTTACCTGGATGACCGCGGGCTCGAAGCCGTAGTTCAACACCGTCTCGGTTCTTTTCGCGCCCGCTACAAGGTCGAAGCGAGCGCCTAGAAATGCCCGCTGAACAATGCAATCACGAGAATGATAGGAATCGGTATACCCAAAAACATCAATAAAATTGAGCGCATTTTAATCTTCTCCTATATAGCCGGCGTCTTTACTGCATCTCTTTGTTTACCGCCGAAAGTGGCGGCAAGACTGGCGCAGAATGCGCCAATTAACAAAGCTAAGAACGTCCACAACAGTAAATGGGCGGTGGCCTTGCGGGCGTTATCTGCTGCGAGCCGCATATCGGCAATGACATGGTCAACGCGATTTTGCGCATCGGCCGGCGTCAGATCCGTTTCGGCAACGACCAGACTTGTCAAGAAGTTTCTGTCGGACGCTGGTATGTTGTTGCGTGTCAGGCTATGCGTCAGAATCGTTTCAATCTCAGCCCTCGTCTGGGAATCGGCGGGTGAGCCAGGATGATCCGAGCGAAGCAAGGTATCCACAAAGTAGTTAGAAGTGCTGGGCTTTTCACTTGCATTGCGGCTGTCCGCGGCGGCCGAGCCTGTCATCGTCAAAGCCGCAGAGCCCAGCAATGAGGCTGAGATGATCACTCCCACAGCCCAAACCAAGAACCCGTGCGCGGTGTCACGAAAATAGATCTCGTCATCCTGAACTGATACCCACTTGGTCCGCAGACGTCCAGCGAGGTAACCGCCCATGGCCGAGGCGATTACTTCGGTAAAAATCAACCATCCAATGCCAACCGCGCCAACTATCGAAGCCGAGGTGTTTGACCACGGTGATATTGCAGAAAGACCTAGACCAGAACCTAAAGCAATTAAAAGGACTGACAGGGCAGCAGCCACCGCGGCCCCACCTAACACTGCTGACCAAGAAACTGCTGATTCACTGTTGCCCACGCTTTTCAATTGAGTGGGTTCGTGTTCCACGGCATACGTTGCCATTTACCCTCCATTAAAACCGTTCGATGTTTTTTACTCACATACGGTAGAGCGCCAAACCAAGCGGTTTGTTTCAAGGGCGGCTTCGCTTGGCACTGGATTGGGGCGGCGCTGACCAAAAAAAACAGTAACGATTTTCCCCTGTCCTCACCGTAACTCTATTTACCCTGTGGGCGAACAATTGAGTGCCGGCCGACCTGATTGAAGTTCGCGCGGCATTAGAAGAAAACAATTCAAAAGGACAAAAGAATGTTAGTAAACAAGGCTATTTATAAGTCGGCCGCGCTGCTGTTGGCAATATCGGTTTCGCCGGTATTTGGATTCGGCAGCGGCCAGCACAACAGCAGTTATGCGGGCGCCGTGTTCCTAATGACAAACAGTAACAGCGGGAATCAAATCCTGCGATTCGGCCGCCAGGCGAACGGCTCTTTGGTCTCTCTGGGCAGCACTCCCACTGGCGGAAATGGCAGCGGCGGCACGGTTGATCCGCTGGGCTCGCAGAATTCGCTGTTGCTTACCCAGGACGGCGGTTTTCTGCTGGCGGTAAATTCGGCCAGCGGCACCGTTTCGTCTTTTCAGGTGGATGGCGCAAATCTACATCTGGTTGATATTGAATCGTCAGGCGGTAGCGCCCCCGGTGCGATTGCGCAATGGGGCAATCTTGTTTATGTGCTGAATCAAGCGGGGAACGCCAGCGTGGTAGGTTTCCACTTAGAAGATGGCAGACTCATCAGAATTCCCAATGCTATCGGCTACCTCACTACGGGGCTTTCGGGGGGCAGTTCCGTTACCTTTACGTCCGACGGAAGAGTGCTGCTGGCGGCCGAACGGGTCACGGGCAAGATTGACGCGTTTCCGGTCAACGCAGACGGTACGGTGGGCACTGCCAACGTCAGCGCATATCCCGGCATCTTCGATTTTGCGATCGCGCCCAGCAGCGGTCTTCTCATTTCTGTCGGAGGTCCCAACATTGGCTCGAGCCTGGTCGATGACACGGCCACAGTGACGTCCATCGCTTCAACGCCTATTTTTAAAGGCGCATGCTGGGTTGTGGTGACGGCGAACGGGTTCGTCTACGCCTCCACCGGCGGGTCAAATGTAGTCAATGGGTACTCGGTTACCGCTTCCGGTGTCTTCACTGCCATTGGGACGGGCGAAGCCGGCACGGCGCCCAACGGCGCGCTGCTGGATCTTGCTTTGTCGGACGACGGCAAATATCTGTATGCCAACAACGGAGGCAGCGGCGCCATTGACATCTGGACCATTAACGCTAACGGCTCGTTGAAAGCGCAAACTCCCGTGACTCTGCCTGCGGCAAACGCCAACGCCGGCTTTAACGGGATCGCTGCCTATTAGCATCACTCCGAAACACAACTCCCCAAAAAGGCGAGCCGCCCCGTGCATGGCAGCTCGCCTTTTGCTTTTTACGGCTCGGGTGTTTATAGGCGGGATTGGCCCCGAAACCGGCAATTTTGCTATAGTCTTGAGCAATGCTCAATGGCCGCCTGCAAATCTTCGTCAGCTCCAAGATGGAGGAGCTGGCGGCGGAGCGCTTGGCCATCAAAGCCGCCCTCGTTGAATTGCTTGTGGCTGGTTGGGGTTTCGAGGACGACGCAGGAGCGCGGGCGCAGTCAATTCAGCAGACCTATCGGAAAGAAATCGAGACCGCGGATTTGTATGTCGGGGTGTTTTGGCGCGGCTATGGTGAATACACGATTGACGAATTCAACTGGGCCGGCAAAAACAACAAAGAACGGCTCATCTACGAAAAGCGGTCTGATATTGAAGGCAAGCGCGACGCCAAACTACAAACATTTCTAGATGAGATCAGTAAAGTTGAGACCGGTCTTACCATCCGCCGGTTCAACACGCCGGAGGAGTTGAGCAACTTCATAAAAGACGATGTGGCGCTCTGGCTGGCGGGGAAGGTACGGGAGCGATCGGGCAGCGCCGATGACAAGAGGGCGCTGCGGATATTGCTGGGCAAGGTCAAGCACTTCTGGGTTGAAGGGATGCTCGACAGATCGATTGAACGCCTTCTCGAGTTGAACAAAGAACAACCGAGTAAAGCCGTCGAAAATTCGTGGGAGGCCCAGATTGAGATTCCCAACCAGGACCCGCGGCCAGTGCTGGCGAACGAGGGGATGCTTGAGCTTTTTGAGAGCGTCCAAAATTCTCTGCTCATCTTGGGCCAGCCGGGTTCGGGCAAGACGATAACGCTGCTCCTTTTGGTCCGGGACTTGATCAACCGCGCCGAACAAAGGCCTGGCGATCAAATTCCCGTGGTCTTCGTTCTTTCCTCCTGGACCAATCCAGAGCAACCCCTGGCAAGTTGGCTCGAAGCTGAGCTGAACGCCAAGTATCAAATCCCCACGGCAATCGGCAAGAAATGGCTGGCGGAGAAAAGGCTGCTGTTGCTACTCGACGGTTTAGACGAGGTGAAGGAAGAAAATCGCGCCACCTGCGTAAAGGCGATCAACCAGTTTGTGAAGGAGACCGGCCTGCATGAGCCGGTTGGGCTGGTGGTGTGCTGCCGGGCGGAGCAGTATGAGGAGTTGCATATAAAGCTTGCACTCACCGGAGCTATTTCACTGCGCCCTTTGACGGATAGGCAGATAGAAAAGTATATAGACGAGGCTGGCGGCGCGCTGGCTGGCTTCGGCGGTGCACTACGCAAAGATCCTGTGCTGCAGGAGCTTGCTCGTTCGCCCTTACTGCTCAACCTGATGTGTAAGGCTTACGGCAATCTTGATGCGGCGGCATTCGACGGCCGCGAGTCGATGACGGATCGTACCCGGCATCTCTTTGCAACCTATATCGACCGCATGTTCGCGCAGCACGGCACAGCCAATAGAGTGTTCCCGCGCGAGCAAACACTCGCCTATTTGGCATGGATCGCGACCGGCTTAGTGACGCGCAATCAGACGATGTTCCTGATGGAAGAGCTGCAGCCTGGCTGGTTTTCGAGTGGAGCGCAACGCTGGGCTTATTTGATTGGAGTGACGCTAGTGTTGGGTCTCGCCACTGCGGGCGCAAACATCGCCTACTGGTCCACATCCAGCCTGCCTGGGCAGCCAGCTCCTTTTAGCGTGCAGGAAGCGCTGATCTGGCTCGTCTCCATGCCCGCATGGTACCTGGCGATTGGCTGGGCTGAGAATATTGGCGAGCGCGCGCCGGCGGGCATTCAGCGTGCCTTGCTCAAGGCGCTCATCATGAGCTTGACGCTTGGGATTGTTCTCTTCGTTGTATGGATGTTTCCGCAGTTACAAGGGCCGCCGAGTGGATATCATGCGCTGAAACACTTAGTATGGGCGGGGTCGGTTTTGGTCGCCCTTCTGAGCTTTTACGGAAGGAATCGAAGTATTTTTTTCAGTGTCAAGACGGTGGAATCGGTGGGCTGGTCGGCGGTTGTAGCGTGGCGCGGCGCATTGATTGGGCTGGTGGGCGGGCTGGCTCTGGGCCGTTTTGTTTACCTTCCTTTTGCGGGCTACCAAGGCCTGAGCTTTTCTGACCAACTCGTCTTCTGCCTTGGCTTCGGAACCGTGTTCGGCGCGTTGGGCGCGCTTCTCGGTGGATTCGAACCGCGCGTCTACAAAGGAAAGACAGGCGCAAATCAGGGGATTCGGTTCTCGCTCAAGATGGCCTTATTCATGGGGCTAAATGCCATCTGGCTGATGGCGATAGTTGCGTTGTTTGCAGCGACTGGGCATTTCGCAACTGGCCGCTGGGTGATTCTTGGCTGGCTGGACGGCATGTTCACTTCGTTATTCCTCTGGTTCGGCGGCCTTGACGTCATCAAGCATTACGTCCTCCGTGCTGTCCTCACTGCGACTGGGAAAGTGCCATGGGATCTTGGCCGTCTTCTCGATAACGCCCGAGATCTGAACCTTATGCAGAAAGTTGGCAACGGTTACATGTTCTGGCATCGGCGACTGCTGGAGTACATGGCGGCAGGCGAAGAGAAAGCGTGACCCCAGGACGTTGTGGAATGGGTATATACTTTCACCTAGCTATCACTAGGATTCACTGCTATGACCCGAAAACAACGTTTATTGATGAGCCTTTCCTTGGCGGGCTGTCTGCTCAGCGCACACACGGCGTATGCGCAAGCTAGCGCTCAACCTAATCCTCAACCCAACAGTCAACCCAATCGTCAACCGCCCGCGTTCACTTCGGCCGAGGTAACAGCCGATCGCAGGATTGTGTTGCGGATTTTTGCGCCTGAGGCAAAAACCGTTACTCTCAATGCCGGCGACATCCCTTTGCAAGATCATAAAGCTCCGCTGTTTGCCGCGAATGAGCAAGGAGTTTGGGAGGCGACATCGGCCCCCGTTCCAGCGGGAGCATATCGCTATCTTTTCGTAGTGGATGGCGTTTCGACGATCGACCCGCGCAATCCCGCCACTAGCGAATCAAATACGATGTCATGGAGCCTTGTGGTGGTGCCGGGCAGCGACTTTCTCGATGTGCGGAATGTTCCGCACGGCGCTGTTTCGGCGGTCTACTATTATTCGAGCGCGCTGGGACGAACACGCCGCATGCATGTTTACACGCCACCCGGTTATGACGCTGGTAAAGCGAAATACCCCGTGTTCTACCTGCTGCATGGCGCAGGCGACAGCGACGATTCCTGGACATCGGTAGGCCGCGCGAATTTCATTCTCGATAATCTGATTGCCGCAGGCAAAGCAAAGCCGATGATTGTGGTTATGCCCGCGGGCCATACGACACGCGAGCCGATGCGCGCAGCGGCGGCCGGCGGCCCAGCACCGCGCGACGAATTTTCGGAAGACTTCGTGAATGACGTGATGCCTTGTATTGAGAAGAGTTATCGCGTTTTGCGCGACCGGGCCAACACCGCGATCGCCGGATTATCGATGGGCGGGGGCCAGACGTTGAATATCTCCATGATGCATTTGGATCGCTTCGGATACGTGGGGGTGTTTAGTGCGGGTGTTTTTTCGCGCGGGCCGCGCACTGCCGCCGGAACGCCGCCACTGCCGGTTGTGATTCCCGCTGAATGGGTACAACAGCACGCGAACAATCTTGACGACGCCAGCCTAAAGGCAGGATTGAAGCTTCTTTGGTTTTCGACGGGCAGCGATGACCGCTTGGTTCCCACTTCGCAGGCCACCGTGGACATGTTGAAAGAGCATGGCTTTAAGCCCGTCTTCCTGGAAAGTTCGGGCGGCCATACGTGGCTGAATTGGCGCGACTATCTAAACGAGTTCGCACCGCAATTGTTTCAGTAGAAACGCGCCCGAAAGGTTAGGCCGGGGAAATAGCAAATTCATTACGCGGACAGCGCGGCTTTTGAGCGGGGGAAGCGAACAACCATCAACGTTCGATCGTCGGATGCTTGGCCAGGAGTGGCGAAGCCGGTGAGTTGGTGCATGATCTGATCGCAGATTTCGGCGGGCGAGTTTCCGGCGGCGCTCGAAGCAAGACGCATAATTCGATCTTCGCCAAATTCTTCGTGCTGGTTGTTGGTGGCTTCGTTGATGCCGTCCGAGTAAACAATGAGCGTGTCGCCAGCTTGAATTTGGACTGACCCAGCGGAGTAGTGAGCCGTGGGGAGCATGCCCAAAACCAAGCCGCCCTCGGTCAAGCGCTCGGTACGGTTTTGCTGTGGTTGGACCAGAATGGGCGCGGCGTGGCCGGCATTGACGTAGCGGAAGGTGGCACTGAGCGGATCGAAAACACCCCAGAATAGAGTGGCGAATCGTTCGGCGGAGGTTCTTTCACAAAGCATCCGATTGATGCGTTCGCAGGCTATCTCATGCTGCGTGGAGCTTGACGAACGAATGGCGCCTTGCAGGACGCTGACCAGTAGCGCGGCGGAAACGCCTTTGCCCGAAACGTCACCCAAGACGATGGCGACTTGACCATTCGAGGTTTCGAAGACATCGTAGAAATCGCCTCCGATGTGATCGGCGGCTGCCGCTGCGGCGGCGAACTCAATGTATGACGAGACAGATATGGGCTTGGGCTGCAGATCGCTTTGGACTTGGCGGGCGAGTTGTAGCTCGCGTTCCAGATATTTGCCGCGCAGATAGTGAGGCGTTCGCAGACCGATGAAGAGCAGGGCGAGCAAGAGGGCGATAGACGCGAAGACACCGAAGACTACGTTCTGACGAAGGCCGGCGAAGACTGCGGTGACGGAATCGAGAGGGATTGCCACATCGAGAATGAGGCCTGGACCTCCGCCACCGCCGCCGCCACGCCGGTGATTCGGAGGACCTGGTGGATGATTGGACATGTCAGGCGGATCGTGTCTGCCTTCCGAAAACGCGGGATGGGGAGGGCGCGGGAGACGAAAAGGAAGAAGCGCCACAAAAACCTTGCCATTGGCGGTATTCACAATGTGACCCACGGACTCATGTTGCTGCTGGCGATCCCACCAATGGGAGGGTAAATTTACGGAGGCAGGGGGCACGCCCGCTTTCGCGATCACGGCATTTCCTGGATCGAGAAGACGGAGCCAAACCGGGTGGCTCGACCCAGATGTCATGGAGCGTTCGAGAAGCGGCGCGAGTTCTCGTTCCTCCGTGATACCGGCTTCGTGCGCCAAACTGGCCAGTTCACCGACCTGCTGATGGGCTTCGCGTTCGGCTTCTTGGGGCACCAGGACGGAGCCTATGTAGATGTAAGTGCGGACACTCTGCACGCAGAGAAGGATTGCGAGCAAAACGCCCGCAGCGAGTAGAAGCCGTAAGCCGATATGCGAGTAGTGACTCAATGCCTTCATAGGGCAGCCGCTGAGAGAGCGTGAATTTGTAGTATACGGCTTTGCGGCTACCGATTCTTTGGGGCCGTCATAACCTCGTTAGGGCTTTCACCGCAGCGATCAGTCGCGCGTTCGGCTTCGGCGGGTTCTCCAGCAAATCAAGCCACAGCCGTGTGTCGCGTTCGGAGAGCGTCACCCGCTCAGCTTCCTCGATCAATGCCTTCGCTTCGCGTAAGGCGTCCGTGACAATTCTGGGCAGGATCATTTCCCCTTTGTTCTGCAATGTACCCATTTAAAGCGTACATTGTCTGGTAGCGCGCCTGCACCAGTGCGCAGCTAACGTGGGGCTAGCCAATCTTGGCTGCGTGTCGTCTTTCTAGGCGACACCGACCGTATCTTACCCTTTGTGGCAATGCCCGAAGCCGTCTTCTCAGGAGCGGACTTCCTATATCCTTTAGCATTGAAAGAACCACCATGAGCGCGAATGTCAAACAGGCCGTACCGTTCTTCGGAGTAACTGACATGGAAGTCTCTCTGCGTTTCTACGTTGACGGGCTCGGCTTCACAATGACGCGCCGGTGGATTCCAGACGGCGACGAGCACTATCCTTCCGACGGAAGAATCCGCTGGTGCCGGCTTGAGCTTGGCGACGCCGCAATCATGCTTCAAGAGTTCACACCGCAATCTCGGCCGAAGGGAGCGCTGGGAACAGGCGTTTCGGTCTCGTTCATGTGTGAAGACGCACTCGCTCTTTATCGCGATTTCAAATCACGCGGCGTTCATGCTTGTAGCCGTCCCTCGGTGGGAAATGGTCTGTGGGTCGTGCCGCTTACCGATCCTGACGGCTATCGGGTCGACTTTTCGAGTCCCACTGATGCGCCTGAAGAAAGCGAATTAGAGGACGGCTAATAGGACCGTCTCTGGCCAGATATGGCACGCAGTCTATATTGCTTGAGTGCTATAATTCGAGCGTGGGATGGGAAGTCGAATACACCAAGGAATTCGAAGATTGGTGGCACACCCTCCCTGAGACAGAACAAGGAAAGGTTGACGCCAGAGGTGCAGCTTCTCATGGAGCGGGGACCAGGCCTTGGTTTCCCATTCAGTTCGCAGGTGAAATCGTCACGCTTCCCGGAAATGCGCGAGTTGCGAGCCCAGACAGGCGGCGATCCTTTGAGGATGCTTTACGCCTTTGACCCGCGGCGAACCGCAATGCTGCTGATGGCGGGCGACACGACCGGGGATGACCGGTGGTATGAAATCAACGTTCCGCTGGCTGATCGCTTGTTTGAAGGCCACTTGCAAATGATCGAAAAGGAAGGATCTAGTCATGGCTAGGAGTTTTCAGGAATTGCGCTCGAAGATGTCGCCATCCGGCAAGGCTGCGAGCGCGGCAGAATATGACCGTCTGACCAAAGAGCTGTCTCTACAGGAACTGCGCAAAGCTCGCGAACTGACCCAAACCAGTATTGCTGCCGAACTTGAGATCGCCCAAGGCGATGTCTCGAAGCTCGAGCGTCGAACCGATATGTACATCAGCACGCTTGCCAACTATCTGCATGCAGTTGGCGCGGAACTGGAGATCCGGGCTGTGTTCCCAGACGGGCATGCCGTCAAAATCACGCAATTCGCCGAGGAACCTCGGTCGGCCCGATAGAAATAACGGCGAACACACATTAGTAGAGTCGGCAGATCAGTGATTGCCCTTGCCAGTCAGCGCAAGCGAGCGGCCCTTGTTTGTATGCAAAGGTCATGCGCCAGCGACGAAAAATCGGCCCCATTTCGACGGAAGTCAAACACTTCTTAGAACAGATAAAATACCTACCAACTATATCGACGACGCTCGTGAGGTCGTTCTAAACCGCACTGACAGCCACACGAAACAGGTAAACCATCTCGACAGTCAGCGCGCTAGCACCAAGTGGGAGGTCGCGATCCCTAACAAGGGTGAGTTTCGTGCCCATCCACACGATTTGAGCGTAGCGAGGGTATTAATGACTAACGTGAGCCCGATGGTAGATTTAAACGTCGACTGCGGAAACCTGAACTGGACCGCGTGGGTGACATGTGGAGTGAACAAGTCTAGCGTTTTCAATAATTGTCCTTCCGCCTAACGTGTGCGGAACTGGGAAATGATCATATTCCGCATCAGAAGGATCGACCGGCTCCCCGCAAATCGCGCAGCGACCCTGTGCACGTTCGTAAACCACCTGCTTTTCGTTGTCGTCAAACAGCCGCTTCTGGTCGAGGCGGATGCCTACGTCTTCGATGATCTTCTCGCGCCAGTCTAAGTAATATTTGGCGATACCCAGACCGGAGGTAGATTTGCCAGTTGCTGCACCCTCGCGGTCTCCCAGTATGTGGGAGGCAAGCTTCTGCGTAAACGACTTGTCGAATTTGAATTGAGGATTGCGGGACAAGTCCTGAATCAGCATAAACGCGGCTATGACATCGAGTTTTCTAAACTTTAATTTGATCCGCTTCTTTCCATCGCCGGTGGTTTTTGCGAACGCGACCAAAAAAACGTCGCTCGTGAGTTTCAAGAGAGTCCGAAATCTGTTCGCTGATTCGCCATTCACGTCAAACGTCGTGTTTTCGTGGTACACCTTATCCAAGTCGTTAGCCCCGATGCTCTGCTGTGAGAGGGGATCGCTCTCGCGAGCCATGAAAAGGCAGAACAACTGCGCACAAAACTGACGATCGGAATCGTAAGAGTCACTCTCGTCTTCGTTGCGAGGTCCACCAGCTCCACGCCGGTCAATCTGCCTGAAGAGCGTCACACTAGGAGCGCTATCCAATTTCCCCGCCAGCCCAACTATGAACGGTCCGATTGCGCCGGGCCACGCATCTCGGATTTGTTGCCTCGTAAGCGCGGTACCCGACTGGAGGCGTATAAAGAGGTCTCGAACTTCATCGGCATCCACCAATTCGCTAATGACAAAAACATCGATCTGCTTCGTCGCTAATTCCTGGCGAAGACCCTGATCCAATTCTGAAAACTTTCGTTTGCCCCACGGGGCCGGCAATTTCCGAAGGCTGTTGGGAAGTTTTAACTTTTTGTCGACGGCCGCGTCTAGCAAGGCAAACTTACCAGAGTAGAAATCGGCTAAAGCGCGAATTCGTTGTTGGCCGTCTACGATTTCATATCGAACGGTCTCGTGTCCACCTAGTCCTTTGTCGCGAATCTGGTGCAGAAAAATCGGTGGAATTGGGTATTTACGAAAAATTGAATCAATAAGGCCCTGCATTTGCGCCGAGTCCACTCGGCACCCCGCTGGTACTCTTCGTTGATTTTAAGAGAACCGTTTTTCCAAGTGTTAACAAGCTGTTCGGTCGGGAAACTCTGTCGCGTGTATTCCATTTGGGCACATTCGAGGTGTTGGCTCGATAATGCCGAATTTTATCATTCGTGACTGTGGGATGCATCTAGCAAGGTGGGGCGGCCGCGAGCCGCTTTCCACTTGGTAGTAGCGGTCGCCTCCTCCGTGGGCGCCATCCTTGCGCTCCGCAGATCGATGTTTCAAAGCCGGTGACCACTCCTTTCGCCACCCGCGCGAGCCGTCAAACCAAAGCCCCAAGAATCGGTCACAAAAGATCGAAAGATTTTTTCTTTCACATTCTAAAGCACTTAGCCGGATTTTTTCGAAACGCTGGTTCAGTCCGGCTGGGGCGTAGGCTAACTTTTCAGTAGATCCAGCCGTCGCGCCTTGATCGAAAAATGTGGATCGAAGATCCACTCTAAGGAGCAAGCAACCATATGTTATCCCGAAAAATTCGCCGTGCCGAAGAGCACAAAGCCCGCAAAGCTGCGCGCAAAGCAGGCCTCCCCGATATCCCCGCACCCGCCACGGCCGATATCCCGGCCCCGGTTGAGGCGAATGTCCCCGACTCGAACCTTCAAGCGGCCGTCGCGCCGCAAGAGACATTCCTCGATCAAATCCCCGAGCCCGGCTTCCCTCTACCCGCCCTCGCCGGCATCTCGCCCGCGCGTCTCGCCGCCAATCGCGAGAACGCCAAACTTTCATGCGGCGCCAGATCGCCCGAGACGCGCGCCATTTCCGCGCAGAACCATACCATTCACGGCCTCGCCCGGCATCAAAACGGCACTTTCAAAATCCTCACCTCCGAAGACGCAACCGCTTTTGAAAAACTCAGCGAATCTCTCATCGCCGAGCACTCCCCGCAAACGCCCACCGAATCCATTCTCATCAACACCATGGCGCAATCCTCATGGCTCGCCGCACGCACTCAGCGTCTCCAAGACCTGTGCATCGATTCAGATACCGGAGCCATCACCGATGAAAAGAAATTCTCCTTATACATGCGTTATCAAACCACGCACACCCGCGCCTTCCACAAATGCCTGAATGACCTGCTCAAGCTACGCGCCGAGAAACGTAAAGCCGACCTTGGGTTCGAAGCGCAGAGAATCGAATCGGAGAAGCACGAGCTCAAAAAACAGTCTCATTACTGGGATGTTCTTAAAAAAGACGCCTTCGCCTGCCGGGAACTAAGCAATCTGGCCGCGCAAAACTGCGACGCGCGCCGCCAAAACCCGGCTTTCGATGCCGAATACGAAGCCTTACTAGCCAAACATGGCCTGCAAAAGAACGCCTGGGAGGCTGGCAGCGCCGCCTAACGCATCCACCCCATCACTACCCACACTCGAAGTGTGTCATGCCGCGCTTACGCATATGATGGTCACCTATGAGTGCGCTATTCCATCAGCCGCGATTGCGCTGGCTGATGATCGGCCTGGCTTTCTTTGCGACGGTGATCAATTATCTCGACCGGCAAACACTGTCGGTGGTAGCACCTGTTCTGCTTGATCAGTTTCACATGGACAGTGTCGATTACTCGCGAGTGGTATCGGCGTTTCTTTTGGCTTACACCTTGATGAATGGTGTTGCAGGTCCGCTCATTGACCGGCTAGGCACGCGCACGGGTTATGCGTTGTGCATGTTGTGGTGGTCGGCGAGTTCGATTCTGCACGTTTTCGCGCGGGGAACGCTAAGTTTGGGAGTGTGTCGATTTCTATTAGGCATGGGAGAGGCGGGTAACTGGCCAGGCGCTGTGAAAGTGGTAGCGGAATGGTTTCCGGAAGAGGAACGCGCGCTGGCCGCGGGCATTTTCAATAGTGGGGCGACGGTGGGGGTGATTATTGCTCCGCCGGCGATTGTGGCGATCGTAACCAGATTTGGATGGCAAGCGGCGTTTGGGTCGATTGGCGCGTTGGGGTTTGTGTGGTTGATAGCGTGGCTCGCGATTTACCGCACGCCACCCACTGCCAGGGGCACGGTACGTGCTACGTTGCCGATGGCCCAACTACTGCGGACACGCTTTGTGTGGAGCTTTACGCTTTCGAAAGTTTTTCTTGATCCGGCTTGGTATTTTTATGTTTTTTGGTTTCCGGAGTATTTGAAGAAAGTGCATCACTTCAACTTGGCGGCTATTGGAAAATTTGCTTGGATTCCGTTTTTTGTGGCGGCGCTAGGGAATGTGTTTGGAGGGTTTCTCTCACCGGCATTCATAAAGCGAGGCATGGAAACGGCGAAGGCACGGAAAATGGCCGTGAGCCTTTGTGCTGTGTTGATGTTATTTCCGATACCGGCGGTGCTGTCGGATTCGCCGTGGGTAGCGACTGGTTGTGTGGCGATTGCGATGGCTGGGTATACGGGCGCGAACGTGAGTCAACTGGCGTTTGTGGTGGATGCTTTTTCGAAAGAGTCGGTGGCGTCGGTTTGGGGGATTGCCAGCATGGGGGCGGGATTTGGCGGAATGTTATTTACGTTGATCGCCGGATGGGTGATTCAGCACTACTCCTATGCGCCCGTGTTTATTGGGTTCGGACTCATTCCCATCATTTGTTCGACGATTTTGTGGACGTTGACCGGGCCGATGCCGGCGCGTCAGGGCCAGGTTTCGCCATAGCCCCGACGCAGCGGTAGGCAAGCTTACGGCAAGACAGGCACTTCTATTCTTGACCCGTCGGCGCCGCCCCAAAAGACTCTTTCGGTTGCTTTGACGAAGTCACTGGTGTGGGCGTTGGGGATTTCTACAAACTTCTGCGGGTTTCTGTCGGTTAAGGGGAACCAGGAACTCTGCACCTGAATCATGATGCGGTGGCCAGCGCGGAATGTATGCAACACGTCGGGCATCTGAAAGTTGATCGTGTCAGGTTTGCCGGGTTCGAAGGGAACTGGCGCAGAAAGACTCTTGCGATATTTTCCCCGGAAAGGCTCGCCCCGGATGAGTTCCTGATAGCCGCCCAATTGTACAAAACTGGCTGGCCGCGTGCGCGCGTTGACGGGAGGAGCATCGGGCTTGGCGTCGTAATCGGGATATTTGCCGGGAAAAACGTCAATGAGCTTTACATCGAAATCGGAGTCAGTGCCGGAGGTGGAGACCTTCAGATTGACCGTGATGGGCCCGGAAATGGTGACGTCGTGATCGAGCGGTTCGGTTTTGTAGACGAGCACATCGGTGCGGGAGGCGGCGAAGCGCTGGTCTTCCGTCATGAAGTCATAGCGGACACCCGGCAGAATGTAGCCGATATAGGGAACAGGCTTGGCTGGGTCGGAAATGTATTCATCGAAGCCAGTGGCTGTGGGAGGTTGCCAGGCGATCTTGCCGTTCTCACTGAGAAACAGGGAGGTGGGCTTTGACTCTTTGGGCGGCCACTCAGCGAACTGACGCCACTGATTCACTCCCGTTTGAAACACCCAGGCTTTGGGGCGCTTGCCGTTTTCCTGGCCTTTCAAATAGTGCATGAAAAAGGGCAACTCAATTTTTTCGCGGAAATAGGGACCGGTCTTTGAACCGAAGGTGACATTGCCCACTCTGTCTCCGTCTCCGCGCGCGAAGCCGCCGTGGACCCACGGGCCCACCACCAGCATGTCGGCCGTTTCGGGCGATTCTTTTTTGAGTTGGTAGAACTGGCGGAAAAGTCCTTGTGGATCTTCCTGGTCATACCAGCCACCCACGAGCATGACGGCGGGCTTTACGTCTTTCAAATATTTCCAGACGGAGCGCGCCTGCCAGAACTCGTTATAGGTGGGATTCTTAACGTTCATGCTCCAATACGGCTGCATGTTTTTGAAGTAGCGCTCGTCGGCGTTGGCCAGCGGACCCAAGTTGAGATAAAAATCGTAGCCGTCGGGAGAGCCGAAATCAAAAGGCAGCGCGGGCACGGGAGTTGTGGGTTCATCACCGCGCGGCTTGAAACCTTGATACATGGCGAAGCGTGCTGCCAGCATGAAGGCGCCATTGTGATAGACGTCATCTCCCAAATAGTAGTCAGTCACGGGAGCTTGTGGGGAGACGGCGACCAAGGCAGGATGCGCATCGATGAGAGCGGCGGTGGCAAAGAATCCGGGCTGTGAAACACCCCAAATGCCTACCTTACCGGTGTTGCCGGGGATGTTCTTGATGAGCCAATCGATGGTGTCGTACGCGTCGGTGCTTTCGTCTGTGTCTTTGTTGCTCTTCTTGACAGGCTTTTGCGGGCGGGTGATGGTGAAATCGCCCTCACTCATATAGCGGCCACGGACGTCTTGGTAAACGAAGATGAATTTCTCGCGGGAGAAGAGAGGGGATGGGCCAAGCACGGCTGGAAACTGATCTTCGCCGTAGGGAGCAACGGTGTACGGAGTACGCTGCATGAGAATGGGATATGTTTTCCCCTCCGCCGTAACCTCTTTGGGAACGTAGACGGCGGTGAACAGCTTTATGCCGTCGCGCATGGGGATTCTGTACTCATACTTTGAGTAGTGTTCGCGGATGTATTGCATATTCACGTCAGGACCCGCGGCGGCAGGGGCGGGGGTCTGCGAGGTCTGCGAAGGAAGAAGCGCCGCCATTATTGGCAGCAGAAAAAATGACCGCATCCAGAGTGAGAGCATCTCATTAGATTACCTGTTGTGGTCTTCTGAATATTCGTCGACGCTGTAATAGGCCTTGTCTTTATAGAGGCGGCCAGCGTCCTCCACTTTCACAGACCAGTCTTGCGACCAATCGTCAGCGGTGCGGAGCATCCATTGGTTGAGGCTGTCTTCCAGATGTTTGCGCAACGGTTGGGAACGAGGCTGATCGATCAAATTGTTCAGTTGATAGGGATCGCGCGCGTTGTCATAGAGTAGCCATGGCTTTTCTTTGGTGCGTGCGTAGGTGTAACGAGCGGTGCGGACGCCACGCCAAGCAGCGGGAGTGCCATCGCCGTCGTAGGGGCCGAAGATTTGGAGGAAGGCAGAATCGGGGCCTTTGGACGACTCGCCTCGGATGAGGCCCGACAAATCTACGCCTTGCATAGTAGAGGGTGCCTTGACGCCTGCGAGGCCTAGAAATGTCGGCGCGAAATCGACGTGCGTGAAGAAGACATCGGTGGCGCGGCCAGGCTCGGTTTTTCTGCGATAACGGACAATACCCGGAACGCGGATACTTTCATCCCATGGCTTGCGTTTAAGGCGCTGGCCTTGGGAGCCGAGCATATCGCCATGATCGGAGGCCAACAGGACAACCGTGTCATCGGAGATAGAGAGCTCGTCCAAGGTTCGCAAGAGCCGGCCGACTTGTTCATCAACTGCCGTGATCATGCCGTAGTATTCGGCAATGTCGGCGCGCGTGGCGCCTGGCGT
>Ga0302319_10008156_pt1 | contig 20457 bp, 12 predicted proteins | sample Bog_T0_2_FD_203319 | JGI IMG/M metagenome (GOLD analysis project Ga0302319, IMG submission 203319) | Peat permafrost microbial communities from Stordalen Mire near Abisko, Sweden - Bog_T0_2 | ecosystem: Environmental > Terrestrial > Soil > Wetlands > Peat | place: Sweden: Abisko, Stordalen Mire... | reverse complement strand
GATCCGCTTCAGTTCAAGCAATGCTCGCCAGTCCATTCCGATTGGAGTACGCTGCTGGCAAGAATTGGAAGTTTCGATGAAAAAAACAGTGATTGTAGTCGAAGACGATCGTGGGTTGCGTGAGCAGCTGGTGCAGATTCTCGAGTCTGCCCCCGACATCAAGTGCCTGGGCGCCTGCGCTTCGGCTGAAGCCGCTTTGCCGGAAATCTTTGCCAAAACCCCCGATGTCGTCCTCATGGACATCAAACTTCCCGGCATGTCGGGCATCCAGTGCGTCGCCGAAGTGAAGAAGGTCCTCCCTGCCATGCAAATCATCATGGTGACGATTTATGAGGATAGCGAGCGGATCTTCCGGGCCCTGAAGGCCGGAGCCAATGGCTACCTCGTCAAATCCAGTCCGCCCGATCAATTGCTGGCCGCCATCCGCGATGTTTCCAAGGGCGGCGCTCCCATGTCCAGCCCCATTGCCAGCAAAGTGGTGAAACATTTCCACCTGGTCGGCAATTCGCCAACCGAAGCGGAAAACCTTTCCCCGCGTGAACGCGAAGTGCTCGACCTGCTGGCCTCCGGTTTCATCTACAAGGAGATCGGCGACAAGCTTTCCATCGGCACGGAGACCGTCCGCACCTACGTTAAAAACATCTGCCAGAAAATGCACGTGCGCAGCCGCCTGGAAGCCGTGGCCCGGCATAAATCAGAAATCTTCTGACGGCAGAGCCCGCTACCAACTCGCGCAGCGTTTTGGACTGCGGCGGCGCTCCGCCGCTTTTCGAATAATGGTTTTAACCGGCAGGACGTTGCGCTCCGTCGTGAATGGTCTCTGTACCAACCGCTGCCTTCATTTCAGTACAAACTTGGTGCCCAAATCCGTGCTCGAACTTCCGCCCGTGCCCAGCAGATATTCGCCGGGTTCAACCTGCCACTGTTGATTCGCATTCCACACCGCCAAGTCTGCCTGTTTCAGATTGAACGTAACCGTTTTGGATTCTCCCGCTTGAAGATGAATCCGACGGAAACCTTTCAACGCCTTGACCGGTGTGGCCACGCTGGCGGTGGTTTGGCGGACGTACAGTTGGGCAACTTCATCGCCGTCCCGGTTGCCGGTGTTAGTCACTTTCACGGCCACAACAACATCGTCCCCGCTTTGGATGCTCGGAGCGGTCACGGTTGGCGCGTCGTAGGCGAAGGTCGTGTAACTCAGGCCATGGCCAAAGACAAACAGCGGTGAGCTGTCGCCTTCAATATAGGAATCTTTCTTGGAAGGGAAATGATTGTAGAAAACCGGGATTTGCCCCACGCTGCGCGGAAAGGTAATCGACAAGCGGCCGGCGGGATTATTGTCGCCAAACAGGGTCTCGGCAATGGCGCGTCCGCCGAAATCGCCCGCGTACCAGGCCTCCAAAATCGCCTGGACATGCCCCGCCGCCCAGGTAATCGATAGTGGCCGGCCGTTCTGTAAAACCAGCACGACGGGTTTGCCAGTCTGAAAAATGGCTTCCAAAAGTTTTTCCTGCTCGCCGGGCAGATTCAGATCAGACCGATCAAAGCCTTCGCCCGAAATCATTTGCCATTCGCCCAATCCCAGAATGACCGCGTCCGCCGTCTTTGCCAGTTCCAACGCTTTATCTATGTCTTCGCCGTCGGCATAGGACACTTCCGTCTGGGGGGAAACAATCTTTTTGATCTCCGCCAGCATGCCGTGATTGGTTGATTCCACCGCCCCTTCCGAATAATCGCCGAGACGCGCCATCGCCGCATTCGGGCCGATCACCGCGATGCGCCCCAGATCTTTCTTAAGCGGTAACAGGCTGTTTTCATTCTTCAGCAGGCACATGGATTGACGGGCGGATTCCAGTGCGAGTTCCTCCTGCGCTGCGGAATGGCGCACCGTGGCGTCCAGGTTGATATCGACGAAAGGATGATCAAACAAACCCAGCATGAACTTTGCGCGCACAACACGAGCGACCGCCTGATTCAGCGTCGCTTCCGGGAGGTATCCGCCTTTCACGGCATTTACGATGCCATCCTGGAAAACGCTGTGATCAAAATCATAGAACTGCATGTCCACTCCGGCCTTGATCGCCATGAGGGCCGCGTTGGTGGTGGAGTCCACGACATGATGCGTGTCGTAAAGACGGCGGATGGCGCCCAAATCCGACAGGACAAAACCTTGAAAGCCCCATTCATCACGCAGCACCTTGGTCAACAGCCAGGAATTTCCCGTGCACGGCACGCCATCGATGTCGTGATAAGCCGCCATGACTCCCATGGCGTGTCCTTCACGAATCGCCGGTTCAAAGGATTTCAGCATGACCGTTCGGACTTCCCGCTCACCGGCATGAACGGGGGACATGTTCAAGCCCCCCTCCGGACTTCCATGGCCGGCGAAATGTTTGGGCTCGGCAATGACAGTGTGGTCGGAATTTAGATTTTCACCCTGCATGCCCTGCACATAAGCCAGCCCCATTTGTCCGGTCAAAAAAGGATCCTCACCAAAATCCTCCTCCACCCGTCCCCAGCGCGCATCGCGCGCCACATCCAGCACCGGTCCCAGGATCATGCCCACTCCGCAGGCGCGCGCCTGGGCCGCAATCGCCGCGCCCGTTCGCCGGGCCAGTTCAGGATTCCAGGTCGTCGCGAGCCCGATGCTATGAGGGAAGACAGTTTCATCCGAGTCCATGTAACCATGTAATCCTTCTTCAATAAAGAGGGCGGGAATTCCCAGCCGGTTGTTTTGAATGATCCACGCTTGTGCCGCATTATATAATTCCGGGCGCGGATAAAGGTCATGAACCGAGCCAATGCCAAGGTGGCCCAGGTTCGTTTCTGCCATCGAAACATTGAAGGCCGCATTGGTCAGGGCGTGGGTCCGATGAATGTATTGGTTGGATTCGAGAAAAGCTTCACAGCCAAAATACATGTCCAACTGGGACGCCTTTTCTTCCAAAGTCATCCGGTTGATCAGGTCAGTCACCCGATCATTGATAGGGATGCTCGCGTCTTTATAGGGCGGGTTTGCCTCTTGTGTCCAGCCGGATGGCTCGCCCATTACGACGGCTTTAATTACGACCGCTATCGCGCGAAAGGATTGTTTTCGGAAAGCGAAGACAAGGGGGCTGAAATGATTTGCCATGCGTTGAAACCTATTCTTGGTGGCAAAGAGACTTTGGGTAAGTCCCCGATTTCGGGGATGGTAACGATGGCGCCTCTATTCAAAGACGGCCCTGAACACAAACCGGTTCTCTTTGGTGTTCTAGAAGCGTTGTGGAGTGCGGCCGGCGCTCCGTCGTTTTCAAACGGGTGCAAACACGAATACTCCAAACGCCTCCGGCAAGTTGGACCGTGACCTTCGGATTTCTTTAAATGCTTATTCTGCTTGAACGATCACCACGTCTTTGGCCCGGCTGCTGGGGACCACTTTCAGATTCGTGATTTTTCCATTCTCCACGTGGCCGCTGACTGTTGTCCGGTACGGTGCATTTAATTTGAAATCCGCGGTCCAATTGCCTGGCCAGGCTGGCGCCAGTTGAATTCGTTTGCCATCGCACTGCATCAGCATGAATTGCAGGGTCTCCATGCCGGCGCCGCCGTTGTCCATGTCCGGTATCCAATCACTGTTTTTCGACCAAAACCAGGGAAACTGCTGATGCCCATAACTGGTAAACTCACGCAGTACGGCCTTTTGTGCCTCGCCCGTCAAACCCAGCAAAGCTGCCTCCTCGCCGTCCTGGCCCCAGCAATAATTGAAGGGAAACAGCCGGGCGGCGTACGTGTCCCGCGCCATTTGCAGGTCCGGTTTTCCGACGCCATACAACTGGTACGGAAATACTGTGTAAAGTTCCGGGTTTTCGCTGTTATGGGTTCCGCCATATTGTTCCGCCGGCAGAATAACCCGCTTGCCATCGGTATCGCCTTGGCCTTTGGGCGGCAATTTGCCTTTGGCCGTTGTGCCCATGGGGAGCGGAGGCAAATCTTTGAGCACCTTGGTCCACAAATTCCGTTGCGAGTCACTGCTCAGATCGGACGGCAATGCCAGTAATCGCGGCAACGTGCTCATCAGCGCGGCCACATCCGGGGTCGGATTCACGGCGTCAACCTGATACGTTTCGATCGATTGCGACGGGGACATGCGGATCTTGCCGTCATCCCCGCGTTTCCAATGTTGATCGTAATAGGTAATCGCCGCGTCAGCCAGCGGCAGGATATTTGTGCGCGCAAAATCAGTATCCTGAGTGTAGTCGTAACGGTCGAGCATTTGCGCCAGCACTTCCAAGGTCCCCTGGACATGGTAACGCATCCATTCGCTTTGCAATTCCGGCCCCGGATTGTTCCAGCCGAAATCGTTCACATTGGGCAGGCCCCAGAAATAGATGGTCTCGATAAATATACCGCCATCGTGATGAAAATATTCCTGTGTGCGATCTTTCGCAAGCGGCAGCGCCGAAACGTACATATTGAACCAGGGCGCCAGCAGGTCGTAATCGCCCGAAGCGATCAGCGGCCAGTATACCTGCCGCGTATTTTGGTTCCAAAATGATGCGCCCCAGGCGCGGTAATCCGGGTCATGATTCCCCTCGGTGGAAGTCGAGTCATCGGGAAGATCATGGCCAACTGTGAACAGCGAACCGTTAAACTTGATGGGCTGGGCGCCGCGTCCGGCGCAGGCCGTCAGGTAACGCTGAATTGCGTAACTTTGCGAAACCTGCTGCGCTTCCCGCGTCCCTTCAATTTGAATCCAGCTGCGGTTCCAGAACGCATTCCACCATTTTAGGTGTGCCTTGTGCGCCGATTTGATTGAGGTGGAATCCGAGGAACTGACGGTTTGCTTTAGGGCCGTTTGCCAAGCTGCCGGAGAATCCGCCTGTTCGGTCAACGCGTAGAGATCAAGCCGTAACGATTTGGCCGGGGCGGATGATTTGAGCGTTTGATTATCGATGCTCGCCAGTTTCGTGCCCTTCATGGCCACCCCGAAACATCGGTGCAAGAGTGGGTCGGGATACTTGGGCAAGAGCGACCCCAGATTCTCCTGCTGAAAAACGAGCGGATAGATGCTGTGCGAATTGAAATGGCACCAGGTGACCTGACCATTTTGCGCCGGCAAAGTGGTGTCGGCATCGAAGTCCAGACCCTCCGGATTATTGCCCCATTCAAAGAATCCCGCCTGCGAAACCGCGTGCGGACTCAAATGATACGTTTTCGTGCGCCAGATTTCGGACGCAGCCGTCATCTGGACGGCATTATCCCCGCGAACATCCACATGCACGACCGGGTGATTGGCGTCCACCCAGATTTGCGCCGTGCAGCCGCCGCCCTTGATCTGAATTTCGGCCGACTCCAGCTGCAACGTTTCCGAGAAATCCGTTGCCCCAGCGAACGGATTGGGATCAAATTTTATGCGGACCCGGCCCAGTTTGAGCAGTTGGCCGTTCTCGCTCCACGCATCGGCCTTGGCCAGGAGGAGCACGATATCTCCGTTTGATTCCGTCCAAACATTCGCGGCCAAATCTCCATTGCCGATCGGTAAAGAGTTGTCCTCATTCGTTCCCAGTGCGGTCCAGGTGACATCGCTGACCGCCACCGGATGGTATTCTTTTGCCAATAAGCTGCCCGCCAGAAATACGGTGAACCAACAGACAATTTTCGTTTTCATATATAATAACCACCGGATGCGATCGTGATCAATGGTGGCGGGCGCCAGTATAAGTTGGAAAGCGCAAACCAACATCCCCAAAAGCGGGGATGAGGTATTCAATACGGAGATTATTAGAGGTTGTTATATTTAGAGCCGCAAGGTTCGTGAGATTAATTTAAGTTTCATTTGCATTGCATAACGCTGCCTTGGCCGCCCGCCTGATGGAAAGCTTGATCACCGCGGTCAACAGCCTCCCCGCTTTAGGGGATACCAATAAAAATCCCACCCGTCTATATTTCTTTCACAGTTCCCGAACTAATATAACCCAGTAACCCAATCAACACTTATCAACCAATGAAATTCCCAACATCAATATGGGCGGGTATGGCAGCATTTGGAATGCTGCTGGGCGGCGCCGTGGCGCAGGCCCAGCCTGTCATCAGCGGTGTCTTTCCCGATGGCTCGTATCAATTTCAATCCTCAAGCAAGCTCTCGTTCACCGTCACTTCATCGGTCGGGATTACCAATATTACCGTCACGGTCGTCGGAACCAACTTGCTGACGCAGGCAAGTTCCCTGGGAGTTTATACCACCGCCAAAGGGCTCACCATCACGGGGCCAAACACCAGCGAGAGCGTCAGCGCTCCTTTGGGCAGCAATACGCTTTATGGCGTGACGGTGCTGGTTCAAGATGCCAGCGGCAATTCAGCTACCACCAATCTGAGCTTCGACACAATAGTCCCCGCGTACACGTTCGAGGCGGAAGATTATGACTACACCAAGGCGGGCGTCACGGGATCGTTTTTTGACAACCCCCAGACCAACGCTTATTCGGGTGTGACTTCAACGGCGGGAGTCGATTGTAATAATCCGCTGAACAACGGGAATCCCAATGGGTCATCCGCCTATCGGGTGAACAGCGCGGCTTCCCCCGCGTTGGCAACCGAAGGCAATGGCGACAAGCCGCCCCGCATCCAGTATATCGGCAGCGGCAAAACCGATTATGATTGGGGATATACCGGCGGCGGCGAATGGGGCAACTATACCCGTCATTTCCCGGCTGGTGTCTACAATGTCTTTGTTCGCGCCGCAAATAACAATGGATCGTCAGCCAACGCGGGTGATTTCTCCGTGGTTTCCGGCACCGGTTCGTTCAGCGCCAATGGCTCTTCCGGCCCTTATAATTTCGCTGTCCCGAGCACCGGTGGCTGGCAAAACTATATGTGGGTTCCCGTGGTGGACAGCAGCAACAATCTGGCCGAATTCTTTAGCGATGGTTCCCAATCCACGATAAAATTGAATTGTGACAATGCCAGTTTCAATGCGGACTATTACCTTTTTGTGCTGGCGAACACCAATCCCCCGGTGGCGGGCAGTGTGGTGATCACAAACATTTACCCGGACGGGTCGATGCAGTTCCAAGACACAAATACTTTCGTTTTCTCTCTCAATAATACGAATCCCATAGATTCCACCACCATTTCAGTCCAGTTGAAGGGCACCACCCTTACCGGCAGCAATACGGTTCAAGTATTGTCGGTTGGAAACGGCCTGGCGGTCTCCGGCGCATCGACGAATCTGAGCGTGGTTGGCGCGGGTGTGTTGAATCCGGACACGACCTATGCGGCGAGCATTTCGGTTGCTGACCAGAACGGTAATATATCGACTACGAATTTCCTCTTTGATACGGTTAGTAATTATTACAGCTTTGAAGCGGGCGACGGCGATTATAACGGTGGTCAATTCATTGATAATCCCCAGACCAACGCCTATTCCCAACTGAACGGTATTTCGGGTGTAGATTACATATATTCTAACCCTAGCGCTGATTATTCTGCCTATCCTCGCTTTACGATCCAGCTGGAGGACACTAGCGACGTGCCCCGCGCTCCGTGGCTGAACCCCAACGATCCTCTTAGCGACTTCGACGCCGACAATGTTGATCCCGGCGATTGGGCGAATTATAGTCGAACCTATCCCGCCGGCGTTTACAATATTTATATGCGGGCCGCGAGTGGTAATAGTGGAGTCACTGCCGATAGCGCCAGCATCTCCATTGTTTCGCCCACCACGCCCAGCACGCCCAGCCAGAGCCTTTCAAAATTGGGGACGTTCTCGGTGCCGGGCACCGGCGGCTGGGGAATCTTCACTTGGGTCGTTTTGAAAAACAGCGCAGGATTTCCCGCCGAATTCAATGTCGGAACTGTCCCCACAGTTCATACTTTAAGGGCAACCACAGATCTTGGTGGTTATAATCCGCATTATTACATGCTGGTGCCTGCCAACCTTACGATTCACAACCCTCCCTTTGTGAATAATTTCCAACCCGACGGCTCGACGATGTTCCAGATCACAAATGTGTTGAGCTTTACCGTGAATTCGCAGCCTGGAATCTCTGCTAGTGGCATTACGTTGAACTTAAATGGCGTCAATGTGTCCGGATTGACCACGAGCGGTTCGGCGAACATCCTGAACGTCAGCTATCCGATACTGTCGAACAACGTTTATACCGCGATCGTTACGGTTACGGACGCTTATGGAACCACCTCGGCAACCAATACATTTGATACGTTGAGTCCGAACACCTATACGTTTGAAGCGGAAGATTACGATTATACCTCCAATGGAGTTGCCGGATTGTTCATCGACAATCCGCAGACCAATCTTTATGCCGGGCTAAGCGCCACGGAGGGAATCGATGAAAAAGATGATCAACATTCCGGCGCCGCCTACCGTCCTATTTCCGGGACCGGCGGCGCGTTTGGATTGGCCTTGGGCGGATTTGAGTTTGAGAATCCCTCCGGCGATTGGTTGCGCCCGCAATATTCCGGCAGCGGCCTGCCGGACTACGACATTGGATTCAACGATGGCGGCAATTGGGGTAATTACACCCGCAATTATCCCGCCGGCACTTACAATATTTATATACGCGCTGCCAGTCCCAATGGGAATCCGGTCAACGTGGATGCGGCAAGCATTTCCCTCGTGACCGGTGGTTGGGGCACTCCTACCCAGACGACCGCGAAGCTGGGCACGTTTACCGTTCCAAATACTGGCGGATGGCATACTTTTGGCTGGGCGCCTCTCATTGACGCCAGCGGTAACTATGTTATCTGGACTGCTAATGGTTCAACCAACACGTTGCGCGCCGCCGTTGATAATGGCGGTTATAACGTGGATTTCTACGCGCTGGTTCCTGCCAATACGAGCAAACCGGTTCTCAGCGGTCTTTATCCCACCGGTGATGGCCTGTTCCAAGGCACCAATACGCTGAGTTTTATCGCCGCTTCCAGCACCGGGGTCCTGACGAACAATGTTATCGTTTCTTTGAATGGCGTGACGGTGTCCAACTTGGTCTTCACCGGCTCGGCAACGAACTTGATTGTTAGCTATCCCTACCTGAAGCCCAATACGACGTATTCCGCCGAAATCACCGTGATCACCGCGGGCGGATCTGCCTCGCAAACCATCAGTTTTGACACCTATTCTTCTACCAACTATCAATGGGAAGCGGAAGACTGGGATTACACCAGCAATGGGGTCAGCGGTTTGTTCGTCGACAATCCTCAAGTGGACGCCTACCGCGGTCTGGACGCGACGGAGGATATCGATGTCTCCCAGATCAACACCAATACCCTCGAGAATCCATATGATTACCGCACTTATGATGGCGTAAATCTCATCCCGGCTCAAGAGCCCAGCGGCGACCTGGCCCGCCCGCAGTTCGGGACTAATGTTGACTACAAGGTTGACTGGTTTGGTTACGGATCGTGGCTCAATTATACCCGGCACTACCCGGCGGGAACGTACAATATCATCGGCCGGTTTACCGAAGGCGGGGCTGCGACTGTCGCCACCCTTTCGGAGATCAAAGCGGCCAACGGTCATCCGTTGGGACTTTTGGGCGCCTTTCAGATCCCGGACGCCGGCTGGGGAACCTCGGAATATGCCCCGTTGACGGATTCCTCTGGCACTCCCGTTGCGGTCACGTTTGACGGCTTGGAAAACACCCTGCAATTTGGGGGCAATCCGGTTGAAGCGGGCGATCCTACCATTAACGCCAACTTCTTTATGCTGGTTCCGGCCACCGTATCGAGTGGTCCGATCACCCTGAAGGCGGCCTTCAGCGGCGGAAACATCATGATATCGTTCCAGACCCAAAATGGTTCGAGCTATCAGCTCCTGTATAAGAATAACCTGAGCGATGCCACGTGGACCGCATTGGGAAGCGCGATTAACGGCAATGGTTCCGTCCAGTCGGTCACGGATGCCAATACGGCGACGGGTGGCCATCGCTTCTATCGCGTAGCTGTTCAATAGCATGGCTTGTTGATAATTAACCACGGTTGTTCCAGCAGTCGGTCAAGCTGGCTGCTGGAACAATTTAATTCGGAGAAAATATAAAGAAGATGAAACGTAATGGTAACGGTATTTGCCGTCGGCGTTCTGTGCCGTGGCATGGCGGTTTTACCTTGATCGAGTTGTTGGTGGTCATAGCTATCATTGCTATTCTTGCCGCCATGTTATTGCCGGCTTTAAGCAAGGCCAAAAGCAGGGCGCAGGGCATCTCCTGTCTTAACAACATGAAGCAGTTGGGGCTGTCCAGCATTCTCTATTCCGGGGATAATAGCGATTTGCTGCCGGGAAATTCCGGCAAGCCATCCAGCGGCGGGCAGGCGTTTATTGGTTCGGTTGGAGGTGACCCTAACTGGGTTGGCGCTTCATTTGCCACTTTGGATGGCAATGGTGGCACTAGCGATTCTCCGGCTGGTTGCTCGACTAATGTTTTCTACTTGGGAATAAACGGAGATACGAATCCGGACGGTAATCCAGCGCATAATCTGTTGGGTTCCATTGGCGGATATTGCAAGGCCGCCGGGAGTTATCATTGCCCGGCCGATCAACTGATCGACCCAAATTATCATGCTCCGCGCGTGCGTTCGTGTTCGGCCAATTGTTACATTGGGCTTTCACCCGTAGAAGTGACGTATGGTGAAGCATTTCTTAATTCTTCTTACCAGGGATACGAAAAAACCACGGACCTGGGCAAGGGTGGATTGAGTCCTGCTGATCAGTTTTATTTTCTGGATGAAAATCCCAAGAGCCTCAACGATGGTTTCTTCTTATTCAACGCAGCCGGGAATGCCATTGGCGACCGGCCGGCGGCGAATCACGGCAATAGCACTTCATTTTCTTTCGGTGATGGTCATGCTGCGTTTAATGTGTGGCACGATGCCTTCCTGAGCGTAAACAGTACGTATGCCGCTGCCGATAAGGATCCGCTTTGGCTTTCGCAACACGGCAGCGTTCACAAGTGAGCCGAGCTGTAGACTATGGAAGGGCCTGGGAAGGCTGGTCGAGATGAACCAGGGAAGGCAGGTTCTGCTGGAGGAGGGAAACGGCGGACGCATCAGAAGATGGACCGGAGATGACGACTTCTAAAACCTGCTGGCCCAGATTGCGCTTGCCGTCCAACACGGCTTGCAGCCGCGAGCTGTAGGCGTTCGGTAGGGATGGTTCCTTTTCATTCGCCGCAATCCGATCCGACCATAGACAGTAGAAAACTTGCAACAGACCATTCTTGGATTCAAAGGTCTGGTGTTTGAATGGAATTTTAACCCCATTCACATCGGTGGTTACCGTCCCCAAATCTTCGACCATATTGGCGCCAGCAGCCGGAAAACATATATCCGGGCTATGACCTTTTGCCAGCGCCTCCGAATTTTTTCCGGCATCCCAGCGGAGAAAGAAAGCGCTCCATTGATTGCCTTCGTCGTCTTCCCAACCAGCGCTGTCACTGTTCGAACAGCGCAGCGTCGCCAGGGACTCCTGCGGTAATGCCGATTTCTTAAAATGCGGACTTTGTACCGGCCACGCCACCGTCCAGCGGGAATTCGCCACCAGGATTTTTTCATGCGAACGATACCATTGGTCCGTGACGACCTCCGTAATTACCAGCCAGCTGACGACTGCCAGGGCGATCCAGCGAGGCAGAGCGGCCGCGGTGAAAGGAACTCGCGGTTGAGCTTCGGCTTGAATTTGGTTCTTGGGGCGAAGCAGCCAAGCCATGACGAACAATACGGGAAGGATAATGAACATTATCACCAGCCCCGCCGTGTCATGCCAGGCCTGCATTTGGGTCAGTCCCCGTTGCGCCGCCGCCCAGGTCAGAAAACTCGTGCGTGTGATGTTGGCCACCATCACGGCAACCACGGAGGCGATCAACAAAGCCAGCCGTCGTCCCAGCGTGAAGCGGTAAAGTTCTCCCAAAAACAACGACAGCATCAACGCCGATTGCAATGACCGAACCCCGCTGCACGCTTCATCGATTCCCACGATTCCAGTGCCCACCTCAATTAGATTTCCGTGTTGCACTGCGGGTATGCCCAGCCACCCAACCACGCCGACTGTCATCGCTGCCACGCCTCGCATCAAGCCCTGGATCACGCTTGCTTCCCAGACCATCGGCCAGGGAACGGCCACCATCATGAATAAGATCGGCAAGGAGAAGAATTTTACCCAGGGCCAGCCGCCGGCCCGATAAAGCAGACCAAAACTGAGCAGTAATACCAGCGCGCCGTGCGTCCAATATAGCAGCCGCCATTCTGGATTCGCCTCCAGCACCATACGCAGCGGCAATAGACATGCCAGCGCTCCTGCTAAAATAATCGTAATTCCGAACGCACTCTTCGGCAGCCCCATGGGACGTTCCGGCCAGCGCCGCCAGATAAGCATCAGGCCCAGCAGGGGCACAACATAACCATAACTGTACTGGGGATTGACGTCCCACTCTCCGCGCAATTCATTGAAAAATTGCAGCCAGAGGAGACCCAGAGTGAGCACCGCCAAGGACCAACCCTGCAAAATCCGGCCCGAGGAGACCAGCTGGCTCAGCCCGGCAAAAACGCTGGGGGGCGCCGGCTCCGTCACCGTTTTGTTTTCGACCATATTCACGGAACCCTTGGGTGAACTATTTTGTTGTTCGATCATTCGATCATTTTCGGCAGCTGATGTCGATACCGTTGAAGCAAAAAAGCGAGTTCAAACGCTTTTAAATAACGTGGCACAAAGCGGCGGGGATCGGAGAAGCAACGGAAAAGCCATCCGAGACGCCATTGGTCCGCCCAGTCCGGAATGTGAACCTGGTCTCCGCTCAAAAAACCGATCGCCGCGCCGATGCAATGAATGGCGGGCTTATAACTGGAGTGCTCTTTCAAATATAACCCCAGTTTTTCCTGGGTGCCTCCGCCGAGACAAATCACAACATGCTTCGGTTGACGCCGGTTGACGATCTCCGCCAGTTGTTCGTCCACGATGTTGTCTTTGGAGTATTTCGGCGCCAGATAGCAATCTCCGGCTCCGAAAGGGTGCCCATTGGCCCGCAACCATGCCAGATTTCTTTCGCGGGAGATTTCGGCCGGCATCACCCAGAGAACCGCGCCGGAAGTCTGAAATTCTGGGCGCGCCAATAACAATTTCAAATATTCCAATCCCGACACCCGATGGATGCTCTCATGGCCCAGCCAGCGCCAAAGCAGCACCAGATACCCGCTGTCCGTAATCGCCAGATCGGCTTCCATCAGCGCGCGCCGATACTCGCGATCCCGCTGCAATTCCATCAGCGCAGGCGCCGCCGGCACCACCACCAATCCGCCTTGGGAACCGATTTCCACTGCTTCCGGCGCGTCGCCGATGAAAAAGTTCACCCCCAATATCCGGCGATATTTATCTTCGTTCAGCTGCATAAAAACTTTTCGTTGGAGCCTGGCGGAATCGTCATTTTATCACACGATTACGAACAATGTGCGGCGCAAGCCTGTAAAATGATCGCCGCAATTGAAGGCCACGAGTAATTCATTTCCACCAGGCGCCGTCCATTCCGACCGCGCTGAGCCAATTCCGCCGGGCCAGCCTGGAGCGCCTCCGTCAGGGCCTGGGTGAGCGATTTTAGTTCGGCGTTGCATTCCCACCCGGACGCTGCCAGCGTTATTGTCGGCATGTTGCATTCCCGCGTGGCAATCACCGGCAGCGCGCAGGCCATCGCCTCGATCAAGCTCATCGGCATACCTTCGGAAAACGAAGGAAGAACATACGCGTCGGACGAATAAAACAAATCGATCTTCGCCCGGCCCACGACGGTCCCGGTAAAAATAATTTCATTCTCAATCCCCAGCGAAACTGACAAGGCGCGAATCTCCTGCATGTGGTTCAGCTCATCCGGTCCTGCAATGATCATTTCCCAGTCGCGCCGAAATGATCCCAGCGACGCCCAGGCGTGAAGCAGCAAAGGCAGTCCTTTTTTCGGGTGCGCCCGCGCCAGAAACAGCAGCCGCTTTTTTTGTTTCCGTAGAATTCCAGCCAGCGGCGTCTCGATGCCGTCCCCTGGTTCGGTTGGCGGGGAAAACGCCTGCAGCTCCAGACCGTTGGAAGCCACGACGATCGGCTGCCGGTAGCCAAATGACCGGATTTGATCCGCCTCCCGGCCAGTCAACGCCCGCCACAGGCGCACATTTCGGGTATTGGTGTTTTCAAATAGCCAGTTTACCATCCGCTTTTTCCAGCGGGAACGCTGCCGGATATAAGGTTCAAAAAAGCCGTGCACGTGGTAAACCATCGGCTTTCGCTGGCGCCGTGCTTCCCGCCCGAAAAGGAAATTCGTTCCCACATAAAGCCCGTGACCGTGCAAGACATCCGCCGAGCGCACCAGTCCGGAACATTCCCGCGCCAGTTGCGGCGAAAAATAGAGAGCCCCGGGTCCGAACCGTCGAAACTCGCGGCACTGCGCTGCGGGATTTTGTGGTTGTCCTCCGTGCGTGGAATACAGTGTCGAAGAAAATCCTGCCCTTAAAAATTCCTGGTGCAGCGCCGTCGCCGCCGAACCCATCCCACCCCCCTGCAGCGGCTCCAGCGACTGGGTGAAATGGAGATGTTTCATTGGGTTGCCAGCCGGGCGGCCTCAATCGCATTCTTCGCAAAATTCTGGCACGAAAACTTTTCGACTATCCGGCGGCTCTGCCCCCCCATCACCATTCGCAATCCCGGGCTCTCCGCCAAGCACAACATTACTCGGCTCAATTCCCCCGGCGATTTCGGGTCAATGACAAAACCATTTTTCCTCACTTGGGATCCCAATCGAAATTTCTGAATCGCTGCGGCATCGCCGTTCCGGGAGTCACTGGGGACGCCTATTTCCAACAAATCTTCCGCGCAACCAGCCGTCTTGCTCACGATTGCCGGCAAACCGCATGCCATCGCTTCGTTGACCACCAAGCCCCACTCCTCATAGAGACTCGGCAGGATGAAGGCATCCGCCAGTCCATAAAAAACCGGATTCTCTTCAATTTGGCGGAATCCGTAAAAATGCACACCGGGCGCCTCCCCGGTGGATTTGGCCAAACAGCCCGGCGGGTGATCATATTTCGGCAACCGAAGTTCGTCGCAGAGCTTCCTGAGTTTGCTTTCCTCCTCGCCGGAACCCACGAGGACCAGATGCGTCTCCCGGCGCTGGCTGGTGTCCAGGAAAAGAGCATACGCCCGAATCAATGTATCCAAATTTTTCTTGGCCACGAATCGCCCTAGATTGAGGAAGTAATGTTCCGGCAAATCATATTGAGTCCGCGATTCCGGCGCCCGATTTCTGACCTCCTCCGTTTTTGCGGCAAAGTAATCATTGTCGACCGCATCATATCCGGTGATAATTTTTTCCTTCGGCAAACCCAAGGATGAAAAATACCGTTTTTGCGGCTGTCCCGCTACCAGTGCGGCCGCGAAAGTCGCTACTAGCCACCGTTTGACCCAGGTGCCCAACCGTCCCGAACGCGCCGTGCCGGCATGGCTGTCATTCATCATCACCGTTCGCACACCCAGCGACTTGGCGGCGAGCAAGGCCGCCAGACATTGTTTTGGCGAATAGCTTGGCAGTAAACATACGTCGATTCCGCGGCGCGCCAACTCCCGGCGTGTTCGCAAAAACACCGTTGTGAAAGTCAATTCTTCGTACACCGAATCCGGACAAATCGTTATCATCCCATCGGCCCCGGCTCCGCGCCGCCACGCGTAATCACCCGTACGATTGGCCAGCTCCAGCGCAACGATCGTAATCTTACCCGCCTGCTGGCGAAGAGCCGCCACCCGCGCAAAATGGTAGGGACCGTATTGCGCCCAAACGATGGCGATCGATTTCAGGTTCAAAGCAGGAAAGTGGAATTTTACGTTTCTAGCCGCGGCTGATCAATAATGGCTAAACGTTTTGTCTTGCGAACGGCTCGGGAGATTCAGATTTTCCTGGCGCAGACCAGCATTTGCCTTCTTCTCCGGGCCATGCTGTAGCCGGTGCATAAGAGGTTGAAGACGAAGCCGGGCACTTTGCCCACGACTTTGTGCCAGTTTGGAAACCAGGCATTGGTCAGAACCTTGGACTCAACGGAGGCGAATCCGGCTTCAACCAAGGTATTTGCCATCAACCGGGGAGTCCAGGTGTGAAGGTGATGGTCTACGTCAGTGCCGGTGAAGTCAGCTTGGACACGCCAGTCATCAATGGGAACGACAAGAACAAGTTTCCCGTTCGGAGCCAGCAAGTCTCGCAAACCTACCAGCGCTTCAATGGGATAAGGAACGTGTTCGAGGCAGTGGTGGGAGATAATCAGATCAAAATCACGTTCGACGACCTCTGGGACCAGCTTGTAAACTTTGATTTGATTGGCCCGGCAATCCGGGTGAGCTTGCTCATTAATTTCCACCCCGATTTTTTCCCGGCAATTCATTTCCCGCAACAGCCAGCCGCCGCCGCAGCCATAATCCAATACCCGGTCGGAGGGCTTTACATACGAGGCAAATTTGGACACGTTCAGCCTCGCTCCCTTGTCGGCAAAGCGATTCTGAACGGCGAAATACGCTTTGCCTCGTTCTGCCTGGTAATGCTCTGATGCTTGGAACGCGGTTCTCATTTTGGGATTGTTCATATATCGGTTGATTGTTGGTGGGCAAACGATTCTGGTCCGGTTTTGAATCGTCCTTGCACCATTCGCAGTCTTTCTCCCGGCCGGATAATGATTGAGTTGCCTGGCAATCGCCGACCGCCCAGCACCCAGATGACGCTCCGCCAAATAAAAAATGGGAGCCAGGTCCAAAGCAGAAATTTAAAAATCGAGATGCCACCGTCGCGAAACCATAAAGTGACCATGGCCAGCCCTGAGATATAAAACAAAGCGGCGAAGGGCTCGTTGACTTTATTGAAAAAATATCGATGCCCCGATCCCTGAATCCATCCAACGATCCCCAGGGTAATCACCACGCCGATCCAACCACCGCTCATCCAGCCATCGCCGGGCAGGCTAAAGGTCAGTCCCAGAAAGTTGCCATATGAATTGACGTCGAATAAATGAACGGGTGAGCCGTTGGGCTTGCCCTTCCAGAGAATCCGGGGGACTGGTTCGGTGAAAAGTTGAACGTATTGCAGCCCGTAAGTGAATTCTCCAGAGCGTTTTGGAATGAGCCTCACCACAAAAGTCAGATAATCAAAATTGGCAAAGTTTTGGGTGTCGTACCGCAGTTTCTCCTTTTCTTCCGGCGTCATGCCCTGACGCAGTTCTTTTACCACTTCCTCGTTTTGGCCCCCCGTGAAATAATTCCTCAGCACATCCCGATTGTGGCCCAGAACACTGAACAGCATCAGGATCGGGATGGCCAAGAGGATTGACCATAACGGCGGCCAGCGCCGGCGTTGCTGCCAGCAGTAGGAGAACGTCACCATTACAAAGAACATGATGATGGTCCAGCGTGACCACCCGGTCCAGGACCGGTAGGCGACATACAACAAAATGGGTGGAAAATTAAGCCAGTGAAACCTTGTGACCACGAGCCAGATACACAGCATCGGAGCCAGCATGTGTTGGGCATCATTCAGCCAGCCGGTGGAATGCGTTTGTATGAACACTCCGTTGTCGGCCCGTTCTCCTGCGGCCTCCGCGCCTCCCTGGGTCGTGGCGATGGAGGCGACGATATAGGGAAGCAAGATCATCGTGGTCCAGACCAACGCGCGGTATTGTAACGGAGAAAGGGATGCCGCGGGTTTGGTGGAAAACCAGGTGTTGGTCCATCCGAAGTAAATGCTGGACGCCACAAAGACGATGAGCGCCAGTGAACTCACCGCCAGAGCGAGAATCATGTCCGAGTCGTCTGGCCGGAAGCCAATATAATTCCAAATCGAATCATAATCCAGGAAATGCACCTGCAACGGACGGAGAACAAACACCAGTCCGTGAAATCCCAAATAGCTGGTGGCCGGATGAAAAACCGACGCCTGGCCGCTGGCCAGAAAACAGCCGAGCACCGCCAGAAAGATCAGCACCTGGGAATAGAGCGCTAATTCAAGCATGAAGATTAAAAAATGGTTGAGGGGTCAGCAGGCACGCCAGCCATTGCTGCGATACCGTGGTGTAACCATAGTGCTCTTCGGCCCACCGGTGCAGCCGCCGGGAATCAATTTCACCGGCCCGAATTTTTCCCGCCATTGCCAAAATCCCCGCTTCGAAATCCGCCCACTTCGTGCTGGTGACAATAACATCGGGATTGTCTTTGCCTAGTTCCTCGGTTCCCCCGGCCGCAGTTGCCACGAACGGAACGCCGTGCGCCATCGCCTCCACCAGAACCAACGGCAACCCTTCGTCCAAGCTTGGCAAAACAACGATATCGCTGTCCGCCAGAATCTGCGGCAGGATTTTCAACTCATATTCCCCGTGAAGCGTGATTTGTTCCGACAGTCCGTTTGCCCGTACGAATGCACGCAGGTCTTTGAGCATGTCTCCCGCCGGGTCGAATCCAAAAACATCCAGCCGTGCCCCAGTCAGCGCCGGATGCGCCGTTAAAGCCGGCCAGCGGCGGACTAACTGGTCGGGGCGTTTATGCGCCACCAGGCGGCCGAGATAAACCACGCGCAGGCGACCGGCTTCGCCAACTTTTTGCCGCGCTGGCGGCGGCACGGGACCGCCCGAGGTCAGGAACGGAATGATGCGCATGGGCTTTTGCGGCCAATATTCCCGCATCTGTTCCGCCACCTTTTGGGAATTGGCGACCGAGACATCGAGCCGTTCAGCGCAGAGTCCCGCCATGCTGTCCCGCGTGGGAGGCGTCACGATTTCATGGTTGATACTCACCGTGCTTGGGGGGCGCAATAAATGCATGAGGAAATGCGAACGTCCGGCCCCGATGCAATATAGTGAATTGGCGCTGTGCGGCATCAGGCGTGGCCAGGTCAGGCGCGAATAAAGCGCGGCAAGCCGGCGAAAGCCGCGGAGCGGCGCCGGCGGCAAATGGAATCTGACGCCCGCTTCTTCCAGGTCCCTCAGCTCGCGGAGACTCCAGTTTGCGCCTGTGGCAAAAACAACCACCTCAACTCCCTGCTGACGCAAAAGCCGGCAGAGCAGCGTTAGGTGTGTCCGGATGCCGCCTAACCCGAGAACGGTTCCGCTAATGATCACGCGGGAACCAACCTGACGGCCGGGCGGCGCATCCGGCGCCTGGGGATTTAAATCCATGGTCAAACTCACAATTTGCGCGCAATGGCAATCGTGTCATAGGCGCGTTCCACGGGGAACCCGAGCGGACCGGCCAGGCGGAAAAACCAGCGCAAGATCTGGGACTGGCATTCGGGGGAGGTTCCCGGCGTGTACCGCTTGTACCCGGGCAATTCCCTGGATTCAAAAAGACATTTCACGGTTTCCAGTCCGGCTTCCTCCAGCAAAGCTTTCATACCGTCCGGATAAATCCGGTAGCAATCCACCGGGGCGGGATGATAGGGCCAGCTCACGGGCGTAACGAGAATGAGGTGCCCGCCGGGCGCGCATACCCGACCAACTTCCTTGAGCCACACCCAGGGTTTTTTCACATGTTCGAGAACATTGGCCGCCAGGACGACATCGTATTTATTATCCGGGATGAGGAACTTGTTTTCCGGCGAGTTCGAGTAAGTCAGTTTCGGATTTTCAAAAATGTCCAGCGTATCCCACCGGGCGGTTTCGTTCTCAATCAGCTTGCGGTAGGATGACGGGAAGGCATCCGGACCGATTTCAAGCACCTGTGACTCTTTTTTAAAGTAGTCCGGCGCGTAAGTCTTGAAGAGAAGTTTGCTGTTACAGTGCATAAAAGCTTCAGTTGGATATTCGGAATTGGTTTTCGGCAGAGAATTAAAAATGGACCCGGAGCAATCCGGGGCGGTTTATTGGCTGATAAAAATGAATCCATTCGTTGTGGCATTGACTAAAAGCGAAAATCTCGCCCCGGCCGCGTTGGTAAATATGAGCCCAGCGCCATTCGCGGAAAAAGATTGTGACGCGGTGCTCGGGAAAATGTTCGTGGTTATCCACGCATCCAGATTAGCCTCCAGAAACAAATGGCCAGCCGGGGTGGGATGGGTGCCATCGCTGCTGATATAGGCCGCAGCATTTCCCCCGGCGTTTCCCGTGGAGAGGTAGTAGCCGTAAATCCACGGATTGGCGCCCGGCACGTCATTAGTTCCGCTGCCGGACGGGTCGATGAATGGAAGACCATTGTCTCGGCAGGCGGCGCGAATGGCATAAATCGCATTGGTTGTTCCGGCGGGCAAGGGGGTCAGTGAGTTGAAAGGAAGCACAACACCTAAAAAGGCATTGGGATACTGTGAGCGGATCGTCTGGTAGTAAAGCGAGGCGGCATTATAAAGCGTATTCGAATCCGTGCCGCCATCGTTATACCCGCCCGTCACAATGATGGCGTCAAACTGATGCGGGAATACCCAAGGAACCAGCCGGTTGATAAAAACATCGTTGGTATGGATCCCGTGGCAATAA
>Ga0302319_10008151_pt1 | contig 20467 bp, 21 predicted proteins | sample Bog_T0_2_FD_203319 | JGI IMG/M metagenome (GOLD analysis project Ga0302319, IMG submission 203319) | Peat permafrost microbial communities from Stordalen Mire near Abisko, Sweden - Bog_T0_2 | ecosystem: Environmental > Terrestrial > Soil > Wetlands > Peat | place: Sweden: Abisko, Stordalen Mire... | reverse complement strand
ATCAGCTTCCGGCTAATCGAGGCTAGGCAAGAGTTACTGGAATAGAAACACAAACTCGGTCAAGCAAGATCGACCGAGAGCTAGAGGCTAGAAACTAGCAGCTAGCGGCTAAGGGATAACGATGCCGCACGCCGTTGAATTGGACTGGAGCAACTTTCTCACCGCCCTGACGCTCGCCCTCGTGCGCATCAGCGGTATGGTTGCTTTTGCTCCATTCTTTTCGTCGACGGCGCTCCCAATCCGGACGAAGGCAGTTTTTGTGGGAGCGATGGCGTGGCTGCTGGCGCCGCTGGTGGCGTCGCTGCCGAATGCGCAGATGTCAATCAGTTTCTCCGCGCTGCTGGGTGAATTGGCGGTCGGACTTGTCTATGGGTTGACGCTGACACTGCTGACCGAAATGATGCTGTTTGCCGGCCAGATTCTCGGGGCGCAGTTCAGCTTTTCGGCAGTCAACCTGTTGGACCCGACTTCGAACATCCAGACTCCTCTTCTGGGCGACCTGTTTCAACTAATGAGCACGCTGATTTTGATTTCGGCGGGGCTTGACCGCATCCTGCTGGCCTCAATGGTGCGCAGTTTTCGCGTGGTGCCGCTCGGCAGCTACGCGATGCCGCCGACAACTGCGTTGGAGATTGTTCGCGCCGCGGGAGGAATATTTCTGGCCGCAGTGGAGTTGGCCGCGCCGGTGCTGGCGGCCACAATGCTTGTCGAAGTATCAGTGTCTTTGCTTGGCAAGCTCAGTCCGCAACTACCGGTCATGCAGCTGACTGTTCCGCTAAAGACGTTGACCGGTTTCGCTCTGCTTACAGGTTCGTTGGCCTTGTGGCCTCGTTTCATTGAGGCACGCTTTGCCGGATTGCTGGATCTGGCCGAGCGTCTGATTTCAGCGCCTGGTTCCGGTTCGTTGCACGGACTGGGGGGATGACCGATGCCCGGTGAGAAAACAGAACAGGCATCGCAGCATCGTCGCGATCAGGCTCGCAAGGATGGAGACATCCTGCACAGCCGTGAGCTTTCATCGGCGGCCGCGACGTTGGCCGGTGTTATGGTTCTGGGCGCGCTCGGCAACCAGATCCTGGTCGTTTGGAGGGGAGCTCTTATCGGCTTTCTCGATCTTGGCTTACCTGCGCACTGGGAGCCGGCCACAATTGCGCCCACCTTTTACGCGCTGCGGCGGCTAGTACTCGGTGTGCTTGGCGTTCCTGCACTGGTGATGGCTGCGGTGGCCGCGGCCGCGCTTGGAATCGGTGTTCTACAGACTGGCGGCATCAACATCCATATTGGCAATATCGGCTTCAAACTGGATCGCATTAATCCCATTTCAAATGTGAAGAATCTGTTCTCCTTGCGGGCTGGGGCGCGGTTGGCAAAGTCCCTTATTCCTGCCAGCGCACTGGCTATCTTTGCCGTGCAGCGCATAGCCAGACAGCTGGACATACCTCCTTTCTCGACCAATCGCCTTGAAATGCTCGGATCGGATGTCTATGGGCTCCTGCTGGCGGCAGCGTGGCTGCTCTTCGGCTGGTCGGCAATCGACTACCTGGTTGAGTGGCAAAGCCGCGAATCGCGTTTGAAGATGAGCCGCGAGGACATGCGCGACGAGATGAAGCAGACCGAAGGAAATCCGCAGATCAAGGGGCGGATCCGCAATCTGCAGCGCCAGTTGCGGCGCAAGCGGGTGAAGGCCGACGTTTCGAAGGCAGCGGTGATTCTGACCAATCCGACGCACTATGCGGTGGCGCTGGCGTTCGATTTCACCACGATGGAGCCGCCGAAGCTGGTAGCCAAGGGGCGCAACCTTCTGGCTGAGGAGATCAAAGCCGAGGCGCGTTGGGCTGGTGTGCCTATCGTCGAAAATCCGCCGCTGGCGCGCTCGCTTTACAGGTCGGTAGAGGTGGGTCAGATGATACCGGTCGACCTTTACGCCGCCGTCGCCGCAATTCTTGCCTATCTCTACCGCCAGCGGGTTGAGGCGGAGCTCAAAGAGCGCCGTGCGCGCGAATCTGCCGCCCGCGCCCAGGCCCGTGAAAGAGGCCAGACACAGGCCCGGCCCAATACCCGTCCCGGCGGTACCGGATCAACGAATGGAGGTCCACGATGAGTACTGCTGCCTTGCCTGCCAGTTCCTTGCCCGGCCCAACGATCTGGCAGCGAATGCGCGAGTATGTGCTGCCGCTGGCCGCAATAAGCATCGTCTTTGTCATGCTGGTACCGCTGCCGGCCGCTGCTCTGGACTTCCTGCTGGCAATCTCGATGGCTGCCTCAATCATCGTCTTTCTCTCCGCGGTTCAGATTCGTCGAGCGGTCGAGTTGAGCGTTTTTCCAACTTTGCTGCTGCTTCTGACACTTTTCCGACTGGCTTTGAACATTGCCTCCAGCAGGCGCATCCTGCTGCATGGCTCGGAGGGGACCGCCGCCGCCGGAAAGGTGATCGAAGCTTTTGGGCAGTTCGTTGTCGGGGGCAACTACGTAGTCGGCTTTGTGCTTTTCCTGGCTCTTATTGCCATTCAATTCTTAGTTGTTTCTCATGGAGCTGTTCGCACAGCCGAAGTGACGGCCCGTTTCACTTTGGACGCCTTGCCGGGCAAGCAAATGGCGATTGATGCGGATATGAACGCCGGGTTGATCGATGAGTCCGAGGCGCGGAAGCGTCGTCAAGGGATTGCGCGGGAAGCTGAGTTCTACGGCGCGATGGACGGAGCGGCTCGGTTCAATCAGCGGGATTCGCTGGCCACGATTCTAATTACCGCCATCAACATCATTGCCGGCTTGCTGATCGGCACCCTGCAGCAGGGGATTGAGCTTGGCGAGGCGGCCCGGACTTACACCGTGCTCACGGTGGGTGATGGACTGGTAACGTTGATCCCCTCGCTTCTGGTATCGATTGCCGGTGGTATCACACTGACGCGGGCCAACTCGGCGGGGTTGCTGGGCGCGGAGATTCGCCAGCAATTGTTGGCCAAGCCCGGAACTCTCTATCTCGCAAGCCTTGTCTCTGCGGCCATGTGCCTGATTCCAGGCCTGCCCAAGATTGCCTTCCTTACCGTTGCAGCCGCACTTTTCTGGGGTGGACGACAGGTTTCCGCAACCGCTCAGCTGGCTCCTCCGCTGGAGGCAGGAACAGGGGACAAGAAAAAGGTAGCCGAGGCGCAGGGCACCGACCTGGCGCAACTACTGAAACTCGAAGATCTGACGCTTGAAATCGGTTTCCAGCTGATTCCACTGGTAGATGAGAAGCAGGGCGGCCAGCTTCTGAACCGGGTTCGCTCGCTGCGCCGCCATCTCTCCTCTGAGATGGGTTTTCTGGTTCCGCCGGTGCATATTTCCGATAATTTACGTCTCAAGCCGCGCGAATACCTATTCTCACTGCGGGGCATGGAAATTGGCCGCTGGCAGACCGAGGGAACCCAATTGCTGGCTGTCTCCGGGGATGCGGGGCGTCGCCCGTTGGCAGGCAAGGAAGCGAGGGAGCCGGCATTCGGGGTGCCCGCCATTTGGATCGCTCCCGCCATGGAAGACCAGGCCATTGCCTCAGGCTATTCGGTTGTTGATGGAGTCACCGTAATCACTACTCATTTGGGAGAGCTCATTCGCCGCCACGCCTGGGAACTGCTGGGAAGGGCTGAGACGAAGCGCTTGTTAGAAGCTCTCAATGACAGCCATCCCAAGCTTATGGAAGAGCTTGTGCCCAAGCTGCTGAGCCTGGGTGAAGTCGGTCATGTGCTTGAGCAGCTTCTGCGGGAGCGGGTTTCGATTCGCGATCTGGGATCAGTCCTCGAAGCGCTTCTGGAGGCCGCTCCCGTGAACAAGAGCCTGGTGGCGCTCGTTGAGGCTTCGCGGCAGGCGTTGGGGCGCAGGCTGGTGCGTCCGCTTCTGGATCAGGACGGCCAATTGCCGGTGCTTTTGCTCGATCACGCGCTGGAAGAAGAGATTATCGCGACCCTTTCCCCTGACGGCGGGCAGCGCCTTTTGGCATCTCAAGCGCCTCCAGCGGTACCTGTGGTCCGTCGACTTGCCGATTCTGTGAAGCAACTCATCGGCGCGGCCTCCGCTGCGGCCCTCCCCGTGCTTCTTTGTCCAAGTCCGGCTCGTTATCACGTCAAGCGTTGGCTGGAACCGGTTTTGCCCCGTCTGGCGGTGGTCGCGGCTGTGGAAATTCCAGCCGAGATCCGTTTGCGGCCGGTTGGAACGGTGCGATGAAGCTTGATAGCTCTGCCGGTGGCAGTTAACGCCAGGGATTTTGCCACTCGAAAGCACTGAGTCTTGGGGATTCAGCGAAGGAGAACAAATGGGACTCGAAGCAGCTGTTTCAAGCGGAAATCAGGCGGGCATGCCCCGCATCGCGCCCCGAGGGGGGTATCCACCGACTCCTCCAGGCGTCCCAACGCTGAACAGCGAGCAGGAGCGAGTATTGCTTGAACATCTGCCCATTGTCCGATTCCTGGCCCGGCGCATTCACGAGCGGCTTCCTCAGCACGTGGACATCGAGGATCTGGTTTCGGCAGGAGTTGTAGGGCTGATGGATGCATTTAGCAAGTTTGATCCTACCAAAAAGGTGCAGTTTCGAAGTTATGCTCAGTTCCGCATCCGGGGCGCGATTCTGGATAGTTTGCGGACGCTGGACTGGAGCCCGCGAGAGCTGCGGCGCAAAGGCCGCGCCGTCGAGGAAGCTATTCGTACCTTGACCCAGCGCATGGGTCGTGCACCCGGTGAGTCGGATGTCGCGGCCGAGATGGCATTGAGTCTGGAGGACTACCAGCAGCTGCTGGGGGACCTCAAGGGCCTGGAGATCGGCACTTTGCACATGGAACGTAACGAGGACTCAGGCGAGGAAGAACTGTCTTACATACCAGGAAAACCCGAGGATGATCCACTGTTTCACTGCCTCCGCGGCGAACTAGAAGAAAGGCTTTCCGGAGCCATTGCCGAGTTGCCAGACCGGGAGCGGCTGGTCATGACCCTCTACTACTACGAGGAGATGACGATGCGCGAAATCGGACTGGCGCTGGGTGTGGTCGAGTCCAGGGTTTCACAAGTCCATGCATCCGCCGTAGTCCACCTGCGAGCGGCTTTGAAAGATCTGACTTCGCGAGGAGCGTTTGAACGCCCGACAGCTCGCAAAACGGCAACCAGGTCGACTCGAGAAAAACCGATCGCAGTGCAGCACGCAATTTAAGAGGGTGTAGAAGTTCATGGAAAAAACGCTTAAGCAAGACGAAATCGACGCCCTTTTTCAAGCTGCGCGCAGCACAACACCGGACGCCTTTCCGACTGAGGTGAAGGCAAAGGTCGTGCCCTACAACTTCTCCTCGGCTGGGCAGATCTCGAACGAGCAGTTGCGCGCCATCAGCATGTTGAACGACTTGTTCGCCCGCAACCTGACGCACAATCTGGCGGCGTGGCTTCGGACACGCTTTCAGGTCAACCTGGTCTCGGCCGAACAGATCCAGTTCAATGAATTCCTGCTTCGAATTCCCGAAATCAGCTATGTGGCCTCGGTGCGCCTCGAACCTCTCGGAGCTCTTTCCGTTCTGCAATTAGACCTGGCTCTTGCACCGCCGGTGATTGATTTGTTGCTTGGGGGCGAAGGCAGAGAGGGACCGCTTCGCGAGCTGACAGACATCGAGGAAGCAATTCTGGGAAGCGTTGTCGAGATCATCTGCCGTGAATTGACCGCCGCCTGGCAGCCCGTAGGCCTGAGCTTCAACTTCGAGCGGCGTCAGATGCAAACGCAGGTGGCCCGCATCATGTCGGTCACTGAGAAGACGCTTTGCCTAAGCTTCGAGATTCGCATGCCGCACAGTTCGGGGTTACTCAACCTGGCATTTCCCGCCGTGGTGGCCAATACGATTCTGCGCCGCCTGACTTCAGATTGGGGACGGAGCCGCCGCCATGCCGGGGACATCCGGGCTCGGATGGAAGCAGCCGCCCGGCGTATCCGTTTTGGTGGAAGCCTTCAGCTACCCAATGTGCGCCTTTCCGCGAGCACGATTGAAAACCTGGAGGTGGGGTCAATTCTCCGCCTGGACCTGCCAGCAAACACGCTTCCGGTTTGGCGGGTAGGCGGGCAACAACTGGCCGAAGCACAGGCGATTCGTCACGGAGATTTCCGGGGCGCACGCATTGAGCGTCAGAATGTGGGGACCGCAGCGTGAAATCATTTTTAGACTGCTGGATTGGCACAGCCACAGCCCTGTTTGCCCAGGCTTTGGCCGGCGAGCCGCAACTTACCGAATCACTTCCCAAACCGCTTTCGCCCGACTCTTTTGGCTTTGCCGTCACGCTGGCAGGAGACGAAGCTGGCCGATTCGCCGTAATACTTGACGGCACCATCCTCGCGACGCCGCTGCTCGGTGAAGGGACGGACCAGAAAGCTGGTTGGAACGAGCTGCTGCGCGAAGTAGCCGAATCTGCGGTCGGAGAATTGCTGGCCGCAACGGGTAAGAAATGCCGCATCGAAAAATTTGACCCCACCGATGGAGAAAGCAAAGTCTCAAGAGCCTTTCAGTTGAAGGCCGGAGAGCGCACCTGGACGATTCTGGTCAAGGACGAAGTGCGCGCACCTCAACCGGCAGCTAAACCGGAGCCTGTCCGTCCCCCATCAAAACCAGCTCCGCCAGCGGCAGTCGAGGCGCCGTCGATCAGCCCCGGAGTCGAATTGCTGCTCGACGTTGAACTCGACGCCTCGTTGCGTTTCGGATGCCGGGAGATGCCGCTGGGCGAGATTCTCGACCTCGGGCCGGGAGACGTGGTTCAGTTGGATCGCCACATTGCCGACCCGGTGGATCTGATTGTCGGCGACAAAATTGTGGCCCGCGGTGAGGTGGTATTGATCAAAGGCAACTTTGGCCTCCGCATTACCGAGGTAGCCGCGCCGAAGAAACGTCTGGAGAGCATCCGATGCCTGTTCTAAACAATTGGCTTGCCGATTATGAAGCCGGGCAGGACCGAAGCCTGGCGTTGGTAAGGACGCGCTCACTTGATGCTTTCGATTCAAAGCACGCGCCAGAAGCCGGATTGCGCAAGTCGCCGATGGGATGGCTTCAAACTTGCGCAAATCCCTCATGCGGGTCGGGGTGGCTGCATCTGTGGCGCAGCCGAACGGCTCCAATGTTCGAAGACGGTTGGAACTGCTCGGCGGCCTGCACACGTACGCGGGTAGCGGCGGCGGTGCGCCGCGAGCTTGAGGGCAGGCTGACCGCTCCAGAGACCCATCGTCATCGGATTCCGCTCGGCCTGACTATGCTCGAGCAGGGTTGGATCACCAATGCCCAATTGCGCCATGCACTCGAAGCACAGAGGGCGGCCGGAGCCGGCCGGCTTGGCCAGTGGCTGGTTCGCCAGCAGGGGGTGAACGAGAGACTCGTGACCCGCGCCCTGGGCCTGCAATGGAGCTGCCCGGTTCTGCCTCTTGAGTTTCACGATGCCGAGGCGCTCACAGTTCTGCTGCCCAGGCTATTTGTGGATGCCTTTGGGGCTTTGCCTTTGCGGGTGGCCGCCGGCAAGTTGATTTATCTGGGATTCGAAGATCGGCTTGACCCGGTTTTAGCATTGGCGATCGAGAGAATGACGGGGCTAAGAGTCGAATGTGGGATGGTGCAAGGGTCGCTCTTTGGACCTGCTCACTCTCGTATGCTTGCCGCGAGGTTCCCGCGTGTAGAACTGATCGAGGCTTCGTCGGAGCTATCGGCGGTGCAGGTGCTTTCGAAAGCTGTCGAAAGAGCACGGCCCGTGGAGGCGCGACTGGTTCGAGTGCATGATTGCCTTTGGCTCAGGATGGCACGCAGCACGCGGACGGGCCCCCTGCTGGATCCGGGTTCAGTGGAAGACTTGATCTGCTCGATTGGCGGCCACTAGTTCGGGAACGGATTCCAAAACAGGATGGACAACCGAACTTCGTAAAGCAAGCGATCCTCAAGGAATCCCGAGCAGCGCCGATACAGACTCAAGAGGAGCATGGAATGAGTGAAATTCGAACCTTGATCGTCGATGATTCAACCGTAATGCGCAAGATTGTGGAACGTTCGCTTCGCCAGGCGGGTCTTGACCCCCTGATTGTGTACGAGGCCGGCAGCGGAACCGAAGGATTGGAGATGCTGAAGACCAAGACTGTGGACTTGATTCTCTCTGATATCAATATGCCTTCAATGGATGGGCTGGAGTTTCTGCGCCAGCTTCGAGCGCAGAACCTTGCTCCCGGCGTCCCGGTAGTGATGATTACAACCGAGTCCAGCGAAGAGCACGTCAAGCAGGCCATTCTGGCTGGAGCACAGGGCTATATACGCAAGCCGTTTACGGCTGAGCAAGTCAAGGAACGGGTACTGCCGTTAATCAATGCGGCGTAACCGGAAGGGATAAGCATGCTGTTGAATGGTGTGCGGAACGCTGCTATCGCTACGAAGCGAGGAAGCGGCGAGAAGGAACAGGAGCGAGCGATGGGTGTTTCATTGCGTGAATCTCTACAACTTGTGTCCGATCCGGCAAATCTGGATGCGTCGGCGGAAGAGGTCTTCAAGATGATGCTGGGCATTGATTGCCATCGGGACTCGGAACCGATGGTCATCGAACCAGAATCGGTCACCGCCGTTGTGGGCTTTGGCGGGCTTTTGAGCGGTGCCTGCCTCTTCAAGAGCGGCAGTTCGACTGCTATCAAGATCGCTGCGGCCATGACTGGCATGGAGTTTGAGGAAGTCGACGATACCGTGAAGGATGGTATCGGAGAAATCTGCAACATGCTGTCTGGAGCGTGGAAGGGCAAAGTTCCGGATCTAGCTGCCAACTGCGGCTTGTCAATTCCAGCCGTTATCACCGGGCGGGATTACAATCTCCATGTTCAGGCCCCGGAGTTCAAGTTGGTCCATAGTTACACGTTCGATGGCGGAAGCTTTGAAGTGACCATCATCTGCGATGGTTTGCAATAGTTTCCGGCTTAATGCGCGAAGGTTCAGCCGAATGAACTTCGTCCGTGGCCCCCATTAGGCCTGCTTCGAAATTCTGGAATGAATTACCCGATTCGAAGCGGGCGAATATAAGGACGCGGCGGCTTGTCTCTGCTTGACCCCCAGGCAGCCCGTCCAAAGCCACGACGGTGAAGCGGGCCTTGGTTCTCGAGAATAATTATGGTTCATTCACGGGACACAACGAGCCCCCGATATTCCGCACTATCGTCCATGACGCCTCTTCGTTTCGTCAATTATGTCTCACCGATCATTCTGATATTCCTCTAATTCCTCATCCATCTCTGCGGTCCTCCATCTGCACTGTTCCATATCGCAACTGGAGCAGCACTACATGGACAGTGGATACTATGCAGCGATGACCGGCCTGGTGGCGCGCACCCAGGCGCTCGACACGGCAGCCGCCAATCTGGCGAATGCGCAGACACCCGGCTATCGCGCCGAGAGGGAGTACTTTCGCTCTGCTCTGCTCGGCCCCGATGCGCAGAACTCACAATTGGGCCATACTGTAAACAATTTCGGAATGCTTGGCGGCGACCGCCTGGACATGAGTCAGGGAGCACTTACCGCAACCGGTAATCCGCTCGACCTGGCCATTGAAGGTGAAGGACTCTTTCAAGTTCAGACAGCGAATGGCCTTCGTTATACCCGCGACGGCGCATTCCACCGGTCACAGACCGGTCAGCTCGTAACACAAGCTGGTGAATCCGTTCTGTCGCCCACGGGCCAGATCATTCAGATACCGCCGGGAGAAGTGAGCGTTGGCGCAGATGGTGTTGTGTCCGTGGCTGGCGGCGCGGTGTCAACCGTGGGAGTCTTCACATTTCCAACCGGATCACAGATGACACCGGAAGGCGCTAACCGTTACATCGCTCCGCAGGGGGTTGCGCCGCTGCTTTCGAAAAACTCCGAAATTCACCAAGGCTCAATCGAGTCAGCAAACCAGGATGTGATTCAAGGTTCGCTCGACATGATCGTGATGCAGCGCCAGGCGGAGATGATGCAGAAGGCGCTAACTATCTTCCACACAGATTTCAACAAAACAGCCACTGAGGATCTGCCAAGAGTTTGAAGGGCAAAGTCAGTGATTCGGGGTTGGTGATTGGTGATCCGCCTAATTACTAACCTCTAACTAAGAGAAGGAGTCCCAATGATTCGAGCCTTGTATACCGCGGCCAGCGGCATGAGCGCGCAGCAATTGAACCTCGATACCATCGCCAACAATCTGGCCAACTCATCGACCACCGGTTTTCGTCAGTTACGCCTGGAATTTCAGGATATGGTTTATCAGAATCTTGTCACTCCTGGAGCTGCGGAGAGCCAATCGACGGTTTCAGCAGGACTGCAGATCGGACTTGGCACCAAGTCGGCGGCAACCGAAGTGATTATGACTCAGGGCTCGCTCAATCAGACATCGAATCCGCTGGATGTGGCCATTGAGGGAAGCGGCTTCTTCCAGGTGCAAAGGCCTGACGGAAGCATTGCCTACACCAGGGCCGGGCAGTTTCAACTCAACAACCAGGGGACGATCGTTACCTCGGACGGTGACCCGATCATTCCCACCATCACCATTCCAGCGAGCGCGACGGCTGTCACCATCACGCAATACGGTGTGGTTAATGCGACCCTTCCAGGACAGCAGAGCCCATCGCAATTGGGACAGATTCAATTGGCCACGTTTCCCAACCCCGGTGGCCTAGAAAGCATGGGCTCCAATCTGCTTCAAACCACACTCAGCTCGGGAAATCCGGTCACTGGAAATCCTGGAGGTAGCGAAGGCCTGGGAACGATGCAGCAGGGATACCTTGAGAACTCCAATGTTGACGTTGTCACCATGTTTGTGCAGATGGTGCTGGCGCAGCGGGCTTATGAGTCGAACTCCAAAGTGATTAAGGCAGCCGACGATATGTATTCCCAAGTCAATAACATGACTCGGTAGAGCTCAAGATTAAGTTCAAGCAGTTTGGGAATTGCAGGATTTTGCATGTTGGTTCAACCTTGGAAAGCGACGGCTTGAGAATGAAAATCGCACTGACATCAGCAGCCACAACGGCAATGTTCATTCTGGTTGCGATTGTGATGGGTGGGCAGGAAACGCGGCCGATTCTGGCCGGCACGAGCGCTCAATTGATCACGCAGTCGTCTGTCCAAGTGGCTTCCCTTCAGATTTCGACTGTTCCACCTGGCGATATCATTCGCGAGATTGATGACCCGCACACCGGCGACCGATGGCTGCTCATGCGTGATGACAGCCATCCCGGAGGACCGGGCATACTGCGGCTAGCTTCCGGGGTTCGGGTTGAGCCGAAGAAATCTGGTCAGGGAGCGGAGATGCCGCTTCCAGTCATTCGCGCCGGTGACCGGGTTATTGTCGAGGAAAACACGCCAGTCGTCGAAGCGCGTCTGGAAGCGATCGCACTGAGTCAGGCAAATGCGGGTTCCTCATTCAACCTTCGGCTGGTCCTTGGGGGAAGGGTGGTGCGGGCCATCGCTGTCGGTCCTGGTCGGGCAATGTTTCAAGGGGAGAACCAGCAATGAAGCCGCGAGTCGCTTGTGCAGTGATCCTATCCTTGGTCTTCGCGTCGTTATCCACGCTCCCCGCGAGCGGCTTCGACAAGAAGAAAATTCCGTTCGTACCGGTGGCCAAGCCCACTCCGCCCGAGGAGGCACTCCACGCTTATGTTGAGCGGGTTCGCGCGCAGCAAGCGGCGGAGGTGAAGACAGCGGGATCGATTTGGAGTCCGGAAGGACGCCTGGTTCGACTCGGCACGGACGCCAAGGCGGTTCGGTTGCACGATGTAGTTTCAATCGTGGTAACCGAGAGCCTGGCTGCCTCGACGGATGGCCAGGTAAAGAATTCACGAGCCTCAAGCGCCAACTCGGGGTTGACTTCGCTTTTCGGGCTGCTCAAGGCCTCAAACGCCCTGCAGAACCTGGTCGGCATGAATGCGGCCTCCGGCCTTGCGGCGCAAGGACAGAGCACGACGAATTCCAGTCTGGCGACCACCTTCGGCGGTGAAGTGGTGGACGTGATGCCGAATGGAATGCTTGTCGTGCAGGCAACGCGGCAACTGACCTTTTCCCAGCAGACACAGCTGATCAAGCTACGCGGACTGGTGCGGCCCGAGGATGTCAGCGCGCAAAACCAGGTGTTGTCGACAGCTATGACAGATCTAGAGCTTGAGGTTACTGGCAAAGGTATCGTCAACGACTCGACCTATCGGCAAAACCCCCTCGTGCGCCTCCTAGAGAGAATCTTAATTTTCTAGAAGGCTCAACAGTTGCACGAGGACAAGCGACGATGCGATTTGCAGGTAATTGAGAGATGGAAGTCATGAGAAATTTGGGAAATAGCACGATCGGACGGCGAACGGAGGCATCCTTCTGGTGGTGGATGTTGCTTGGGGCTTGCTTGCTTTTGGCAGCGAGGTTTGTTCAGGCTGAGCCCGCATCACAGAAGGCTCGGGTAAAGGATGTGGCCAGCATTGAAGGGATCAGGGACAACCAGCTGGTGGGTTACGGACTTGTAGTCGGCTTGCACGGAACCGGAGATAGCTCTCAGACGGTTTTTCCAGCGCAGACCCTGATTTCTGTCCTTGAACGGATGGGCATTACCGTCCCGCAGACAGGCTCCAATTCCGCCAGCAACATGCAGGTGAAGAACATGGCGGGCGTCTTCGTCGTGGCTACGCTGCCTCCCTTCAGTCGTCCGGGCTACAAGATGGACATTACAGTTTCGTCGGCAGGCGATGCACGATCGCTGGAAGGCGGCATCCTATTGATGACGCCGCTTTATGGGCCTGATGGGCAGGTCTATGCACAAGCTCAGGGTGCTTTGGTGCTGGGCGGCTATATGGCGACGGGTGGAGGAAGCAGCAAACAGGTCAATCATCCGACCACGGCCAGGATTCCGAGCGGTGCGTTGGTGGAGCGAGCGGTCGTGTTTGACCTCAAACAGATGCATACGGTAAACGTGGTGCTCAACGATGCCGACTTCCACACTGCGGAACGGATGGCCGCAGCCATCGACTTAGCGCTTGGATCGCAGCGCGCCCATGCTGTCGACAGTCGCCGGGTGGAGATTCCAACCGAGCCGGATGAAGACGTGGCAGCTCTTCTGGACCGCGTCGAGGCTGTCGAAGTCGAGGTTTTTCCTCGAGCACGGGTAGTAGTCAACGAGCGCACCGGGACCGTTGTCATTGGCGGCACGGTCAGGCTGCAACCGGTTTCAATCCTGCATGGTGGTCTGTCGGTAAACGTAATTGCCGAGACAATGGTTTCGCAGCCAAACGCTCTCTCGGCAGGAAGTACACAGGTGGTGCAACAGACTACAGTGCAGGCCGTCGATAAGCCGGTCAATCGCATCGACCTGAAAGAAGGAGCGACCGTAGAGGACCTGGTGCAGGAATTACAGCGGACCGGTGCAGGCGCTCGCGATGTGATTTCGATCTTGCAGGCAATGAAGGAAGCCGGCGCACTTGAGGCCGATTTGGAAGTCCTTTAGTTGGAAAGTCACTAGCCGAAGATGAATCCGAGGATCTTGAAATGCATTCGATCAGCGCAACAACGGCAGCGGCGGGAACGACGGCGGAAGCAACACCTCAGCCGCGCCTGGTGCGGGCCGCCCACGAGTTTGAGGCACAAATGATGAAGGAATTGATGAAACCGCTCAACCGCGGCAGTTCACTGACCGGAGCCGATGCAGATGGAGACGACGATTCCGGATCGACAGGAGCTTTGGGGGAGTTTGCGTCGGAGGCTCTGGGGCGCGCGCTTAGCGAGCGGGGAGGATTTGGGATTGCAGCGGGTATTGTGAAACAACTGTCACCCGCATCGCACCAAAATGGGACAATTCCGGTAATAGGAAGCCTGCACACAGATACTCAAATCAAGTCAATCAAATGACTACAGTGATTAGAAGGACTGCCGATACATTGGCTAAGGAGAAATACGCATGAACATTCGTAACGGTCTTGATGGATTGGCATCTCTGCTGGGAGTAACTTCCACTTCAACTTCAGCGCCGCAAAGCCGGGCCAATGCAGCGGCCAGCCCCAGCGCGCTGACGAGCGATCAGGCAACGTTTAGCAGCGCGGGCAGCCAGGTAGCCCTTACGGCGGCAGATTCTGACGTGCGGCCGGACAAGGTGTCCAGCATCCAATCGGCACTCGAATCCGGGACCTACAATGTTCCGGCGTCGATGGTCGCTTCAAAGATGGTGGATGCGATGATTGGCGCCAGACAGTAGTCCTGGCACTTGGCCTGACTGCATCGAGGGGGCAAGGCAAATGTGGGGGCATCCTCAGCTAAGTAGGACGGTGCTTGGAGAGAGTGCATCGAGGCAGAGAGATGTGATCTGAACGCAAGATCTGCAGTCGTTCATGGGCAAGGACGATTCGAAGAATGAATTAATTCGGTCGGAATAGGAAGGAACTCGAGCAATGCTTGAGAGTGGAGTGCAACGGAAGCATCCGGACCTGAAACACCTTGTAACTGAGGCGTCGCGAGCGCTTGCTCAACTGGATCAGGGTCGCCTGGAGGAACTGGCGTTGTCATGCCGGGCACTCAACCAAGACTTGATGATCGCTGGAGAAGAAGGCCGCTCCCGGTTAGCCCAACAGGCTCGACAGGCCAGCGGAGAGATGGCAGTGTTTGCTCGTATTCTTGACGCCACGCGAAGCAATCTCAGCGTGATCAACAGGCTTCGGGACTTGAGGGCGGGCCCGTTGGAGTATGGCGAACGGCAGGCGCCCGGATGGGCACCAAGGGAGATTCGGCATGGGAACAATTAGCTCCGCATTCAGCCTGATTTCAGGAGCACTGGACGCAGATCAGTCGGCACTAAGTATCGTGGCCAATAACGTGGCCAACGCAAACACTCCCGGTTATACGGAAGAGACGGCCACCTTCCAGGAAAATCAGCCGGTTACGATCAACGGAGTTTCGTATGGCTCCGGTGTCACCGAAACGGGTGCAACATCGCTGCGGGATCGGGTACTCGAGGGGCGGTTGGACCAGCAGCAGCAATTGGCTTCTTCTTCGAGCGCGCGTTTGACCGCATTGAATTCTGTACAGGGCTTATTTACTCCAGACTCTGGTTCAAGTTCTTCAACGGCTGGAGATATAGGCAGCGACATTACCACTTTTTTCAGCTCTTTTTCTTCCCTGGAGTCTTCTCCGACAAACAGTTCCTTGCGCGAAGAGGTGCTTTCCTCCGCGAAGACTCTAGCTGGCGATGTGTCCAACGCGGCCGCAAGTTTGAATTCCCAGAGCTCGGCTCTGGACGAGGAAGCATCCGGGGTGACCAGCCAGGTAAACTCGCTGACTACTTCGATCGCGCAGTTGAACCAGCAGATTATCAGCACATCTCCACATGCCGACGCCGGAACTCTGGAAGATCAGCGCCAACAGGATCTGAGTCAGCTTTCGCAGTTGATCGGAATCAACCAGGTTACGACGCAGGATAACGGACTCTCAGTGACTACCACCTCCGGCCAGCTGCTGGTATCGGAGGGATCTAGCTTTCAGATGACGTCTGGCTCGGTCGGCGGAGCAACGCACTTCTTTGTGGGCGGCACGGATGCGACTGCGCAACTGGCTTCAGGGGGCGGACAGCTTGGCGGAATACTGACGGCGCGGGATCAGGACATAACGGGCGCGCTCGGTTCGCTCAATCAACTGGCCTACAACATTTCCACGAACGTGAACGCGCTGAACAATGCAGGTACCGACCTGAATGGGACGGAAGGGACGGGCACCAATGCAGCCGGTGTCACTGGCTCCGGCTCCGCCCCGCTCTACATCTTCAACCAGCCTACGGCTTTGGCGGGCAGCGCAATCAACATGAGCGTTACGATGACGGACCCGAGCCAGATTGCTGCCGCGGAACTCGGACAGGGAACTGGCGACAATACGAACGCCACAGCGATGGCTAATCTGAACTCACAGTCGCTGACGCAATCGACGGCGACAACCATCTTCAGCGCGACGCAGAATCTTGACTCCTTGACCGCGCTCAATGGCACCGCCTCAAGCAGTGTGACAATCTACGACTCGCAAGGAAAGAGCTACAACGCTGCGGTCACTTACACGAACGAAGGGTCAAATACCTGGGGATACAGTATCTCGGTGCCGGATACGCTGGCAGCGAATACCAGCGTTGCCAACCAGGTGAGTTACACGTTCGGTTCGGGAGAAACGGTAAACACCGGAACGGATTTGACGATTACAGGGAAGACAAGCGGCGGCACCACGACGACAATTGTCGCCCCTGCGGTGACATCTGGTGAGGCTGTCGGCAGCGTCGGGCCACCTTCGACTGGCTACGTTGCGACACTTGTCGCTGCAATTTCGGCGGCTGGAATTACGGGGGTCACTGTTGGCAAGACTGGCAGTATTTTGACGATTACAGGCGCCACCTCGACCGCTGGCAGCTTGATTGCGGACCCGGTTGCGTCGGCCAATTCGACAGGAACGCTGACCTTTAATGCGAGTGGAACGCTTGTGAGCCCGTCGGCGAATGTGGGTGGGATCACTTTTTCCGGGCTCTCCAACGGATCGTCTACTTTAAATCTCAGCTGGGGCCTTTTTGCCACGGGCGGCGCGGCGAATATTACTCAGACGGCGCTGGCCTCTTCGCAAACGGCGCAGAGCCAGAATGGATCTGCTGGAGTGATCAACAATCAGACCGCTACGAACTTCTATTCCAGCTTTGTCTCCACGCTTGGAGCAACTGTTTCCGGTGTGCAGGCAGAGAACACGGCCGAGAGTGCCTCAGTCACTCAATTGCAGACGCAGAACAACGCGCTCTCGGGTGTCAATCTCAATGATGAGGCAGCGGTCATGTCAAAGATGGAAAGCACTTATCAGGCCGGATCGCAGGTTTTCACCATGCTCAACACAATCATGGCTGCGGCATTGAACCTTGGAGACCAGACTACTGTCGCTTAGATCAGCGGATGCGGTTGCGAGGTAGGCGCAATTCAAGACGGCAGGCATGCTCTTTGCAACCATCGGAGGAACTGAATGCGAGTAGATCCAAGTTATGTGTCGAACCTGGTGGGTTCACTAGACCAGGCCCAGGTAAACCAGGAGCAGTTGACTGCGGAGTTGTCGAGCGGGGTGAGTATTACTTCACTGAGCCAGAATCCCGTGGGTTCCGGGGAAAATGTGCTGCTTCTGGATCAGATTCAGCAAGACGATTCTTTTACGCAGAGCTCGAGCATGGTGACTGGACAGTTGCAAGTGGCCGACTCGAGCCTCGGCAGCGTTGTGTCGCAACTCACCCAGGCTATCTCGCTCGCTACAAGCGCCAATAATGGAACAATGAATGCGAGTAACGTGAAGGCTATTGGGGAACAGATCTCGGGGATTCTCAACGAGGTCCAGTCGCTGGCCAACACAAACTATCAGGGACAGTACATTTTTGCCGGCGGCCAGACCTCCACGACCCCATTTACAACCTCGACCGGCACGTCCCCGGCGGTTACGAACTACAACGGCGACCAGGATGTCAATTCTATCCAGACGCCCAATGGACAAAAGATCCAATTGAATGTGCCCGGCAGCCAGATTTTTCTTGGAAGCGGAACGAACAGCGTCTTTGGAGCGCTGAACAGCCTGGTCGCGGACTATTCCACCGGAACTGTAAATACCAGTCAGGCGGTATCCGACACGTTGGCGCTGGGTACAGCGCTGAACTTCGTTTCTCAGCAGCGCGTTACTATCGACAACTCCATTACCCAGCTTACCGCGGCATCAGATGCAGCAACGAGCGAACAGACCCAATTGACCGGCGCACAGACCAATCTCATGCAGGCCGACGTAGCGCAGGTTTCCACGCAGCTTTCGCTTTCTGAAACCCAGCAGACGGCGCTTGAGGATGTAATCGCTCAACTCAATTCGACATCGAATAGCCTGTTCAGTAAGTTGCAATAATAAGTCATTAGGCACAACAAGTTTGCGAGACTGGACAGCTGCCATTCGTCCGGTAACGCGCGCAACGATCTGGTACTTTGAAGGCCAACGCACCGCAAGAACAGCCGCCTATACTTGGTATAAAGGATACACATTGTTCGCCCCGTTACGATTTATCTGGAATGCAACGCGCGGTCACCGGCTGGCTCCCTGGCGGAGCGAGTACATGCGATGGCGAATTGAGACTTATTCCGGCCAGCGCGCCGAAACGTTGACGGCTGGCAAGATCTTCAAGTTCGTATGGGCGTCACGTTGGGAGCTTTTGAGCTTTCTGGTGTGGACGGGCCGCCTCGACCGGGAAGTGCGCAAGCGGGTATGAAGCGTTGAACCGTAGTTAGAGAATAGGGGTTAGTGATTAGGGATCCCGATTCAAGACTTCGTGAGATATTTGCGAACTCCACGGCAAGACAAGTGCACTCTCGTATTCCAGGCCTTCCGGATTTTGAATTTGGTTCGAACCAGCGATGACTTAGCTGACCTTAATTGCTGCTTTTCGGAGTTCTTTCCAGCATGAGATTTGGACTGCGCATTACAGGCCGAATTGCTCTTGGAGCTTTCCTTCCGATTGCGGCGGCCCGCGCGCAGCAGATGCCTCCCGCCGAGCCCCCGCTGCCGCTCCCTTCAGCACATCAGGAAGCGCTCACCATCCGGGTTACGACGAACGAAGTGCTTGTTCCGACTCTTGTCGAAAAGCGCGGCGGAGGCGTTGTTTACGGTCTCAAGCCAGACGACTTTGTGCTGGAAGACAATGGCGTCCCGCAGAAGATTCGTGTGCAGGAAGAGATGGATACGGCTCCGGTTTCGCTAATTGTGGCTATCGAGGAGGGCGGTGTCAGCGCCCTTGAATTCGACAAGCTGGCCAAACTTGGGCCGCTGCTCGATCTGTTTCTTTCTGACGGCAGGAGCCAGGCGGCACTGGTTGGCTTCGACTCCGCACCGCACCTGATTCAGGACTACACACACTCAAGCGACGAAGTGGGTGAAGCCCTCAAGCATCTGGAGCAGGGTAACGGCGGGGATGCGATTTTGGATACCGTGAGCTATGCGGTTGATTTGCTCGAGGACTCGCCCAAGCAATATCGCAGAGTACTGTTGCTGGTGAGCGAGGAACGCGATCACGGCAGCAAACATACCAAGCCGGAGCAGTTAGTGCAGAAAATTGGCCGGTCGGACGTGCTGGTGCTCAGTATCTGCTTTTCACCGTCGCGCGCGGAGTTTCTGCATGATGTGAAGGACTCCGGCGACGACCGTATCATGAATCCGATCTCGACGATTGCGATGATCGTGCAGGCGTTCAAGAAAAATGTTGCCAAAGAAGTTGCCCACATGAGTGGCGGGGAGTACACCACTTTCACCGGCGACAAGGGATTCGAGCAGCGCGTTGTAGATGCAGCTAAACATGCGCGTAATCGATATTTGATCACCTTTAGCCCGTCCGATCCCACAATGGGGCTGCATACTATTCGGGTAAAAACCGTTCAGGATTACGGCGCCCGGATTGTGGCTCGAGCAAATTACTGGTTCACCGCTGAGAAGTAGGCGGTCTGGGAAAGAATCGTCGCTCAAATCGGGAGATGTTCGGGAATTGTCAGGTCAAGGGACAAAATGCCGTGAGTTTTGTGGCATAATGTCCTTATGAGTCAAGCTGTCCAGGTCGCTTTGGAACCATCTCCTCCGTTTGCATTGAGTTGGCGTGAGATTGAGCGCGGCGTTCCGATCATGCTGCTGGAGGAGTTTTCGAACTATTCCGGGATTGCCATGAAGGACTTACTTGAGGTGGTGATACCTCCTCGCACGCTGAAGCACCGGCGTCAGCGGGAACAGCCCCTGAATCTCGACGAGTCAGACCGCCTTGCACGAGTGGCAAGGATTTATGAACTGGCAGTCAAAGTCTACGGCGATCGTGATGATGGCAGGAAGTGGCTGTGCGGGAAGAAGGGTCGATTCGATGGAAAGACTGCATTGGAAATGTTGCGGACGGAAGCCGGAGAGCATGCGGTGCAAGAATTTCTGATCCAGATTGACGAGGGAATGTTCGTATAGATGGGCAGTCCAGAGATTCTTGAAGACTTGATGTATTTTGCCGGCAGTAGGGGATTCTGAAAGGCTTTATTGAAGGATACGCGACATGGCCTGATGGCGAAGAAGCCATCAGGCTTTTCCATTTTTGTCGAATTTCTACTTGTAGGAGCATCGGTTCATGCCAATTCTATGGCGCATCAGCAATTACATTGATTTGAGCGGTGAGGGCGGACGCGGCGCCTCCGGACGATGGCATACAGAAGGAAGGCTTATTGTCTACCTGGCGGAGAACCCACCAAGTGCAATGTTGGAACGGATCGTCCATCTTATGGACAGAAATGAGGATGGGATTCTGCCGCGATTCTATCAGCTCCTGCGGATTGCTATGTCCGATGAGCTTCCAATACGACAGTTGAACTTGCTTTCTCCAGCCGACTGGAAGGAGCACCCGGAGTTTACGCGTTCCCTCGGCGACGAGTGGCTTGCCTCCATGGCGACGCCGCTGGCACGAG